>Ga0209643_1000357_pt1 | contig 92139 bp, 81 predicted proteins | sample AutmiccBRH37_all_FD_187383 | JGI IMG/M metagenome (GOLD analysis project Ga0209643, IMG submission 187383) | Deep subsurface microbial communities from Mt. Terri, Switzerland - Autotrophic microbial communities BRH/37_all (SPAdes) (version 2) | ecosystem: Environmental > Aquatic > Deep... | reverse complement strand
CAGCTGGGAGAGCATCTGCCTTACAAGCAGAGGGTCATAGGTTCGAGCCCTATTGTCCCCACCAACTTTTTACGTAGCGCAGCGGAGTAAAAAGACCAACATTCCATAATTTGATACGGAGCGACGCGGAGTAAACTTGGAGGCTACGTAGCGCAGCGGAGTAAAAAGACCAACATTCCATAGTGTAATGCGTAGCACATGCGGAGTAAAATTCAAATGAATATTAGCTGGTGTAGCTCAATTGGTAGAGCAGCTGACTTGTAATCAGCAGGTCGCGGGTTCGAGTCCCATCACCAGCTCCATCATGGGGAAATTCCCGAGCGGCCAAAGGGGGCAGACTGTAAATCTGTTGTCTCAGACTTCGGTGGTTCGAATCCACCTTTCCCCACCATTTTGTAATCAAAAAGTCCGAAAGGACTTTTTTTATTTTGCGCAAGCGCAAAATAGTCACTAGTCACTGGTCACTAGTCGCTAGATTCGGGCTGAGCTTCGAAGCATTTGCTTTTGCTCTAGAGACTAGCGACTCGTGACTAGCGACTGTTTTTATGGGGTATAATATATTTTGGCTGAAATAAGAACAAAAAATATGAGGAATTATTTCGACGAAAATGTACATATTGACATAAGGATTTTGCTATGATAGTATAGTGCTGTCAATTAAATAGCAAAAAGCTCATCAAGAGAGGTGGAGGGAAGGGCCCTATGAAACCCGGCAACCGGCAAATGTACGGTGCCAATTCCTGCAGGATTGTCATATTCAGTCCTGAAAGATGGGGGAGTAATAAGATTTATGCGGCTCCTTCGTCAGAAGGAGCTTTTAAGCTTTTTGCAGCTAAGAAGAAAGAAGGAGGTTTATTATGATCAGAAAATTATTTACATCCGAGTCTGTTACCGAAGGACACCCGGATAAAATCTGCGATCAGATATCTGATGCCGTTCTGGATGCCATACTCGAACAGGATCCCATGGGGAGAGTAGCATGTGAAGTATCTGTCACAACGGGGCTGGTATTGGTAATGGGGGAGATATCAACCAACTGTTATGTAGATATTCCGAAGATAGTTAGAAAAACCATTGAAGATATAGGTTATACAAGAGCCAAATACGGCTTTGACGCCGACACCTGTGGTGTTATTACTGCCATAGATGAGCAGTCGGCTGATATTGCCCTTGGTGTTGACAAGGCGCTGGAAGCCAAAAAAGGTGAAATGACGGAGCAGGATATAGCTGCTACAGGTGCAGGAGACCAGGGCATGATGTTCGGCTATGCCTGCGATGAAACTCCGGAGCTGATGCCGATGCCCATCTCTTTGGCGCACAAGCTGGCTATAAGGCTTTCCCAGGTAAGAAAGGAAGGCATCCTGGACTACCTGCGGCCTGATGGCAAAACTCAGGTTACAGTGGAATATGACGACGGAAAGCCTGTAAGAATAGATACAATTGTTGTATCCTCGCAGCATAGTCCCGAAGTTGATCATGACACCATCGAGAGAGACGTGCTTGAAAATGTAGTAAAACCTGTTATTCCGGAAGGTATGATAGATAAAGATACCAGGTTCTATATAAATCCGACAGGAAGGTTTGTAATTGGAGGACCTCACGGTGATTCAGGCCTTACCGGAAGAAAAATTATAGTTGATACCTACGGAGGATATGCAAGACACGGAGGAGGAGCCTTCTCAGGAAAGGATCCGACCAAAGTGGACAGATCAGCTTCCTATGCAGCAAGGTATGTAGCAAAAAATATAGTTGCAGCAGGTCTTGCATCCAAGTGCGAAGTACAGGTGGCTTATGCGATAGGCGTGGCAAAGCCGGTGTCCGTATTGGTGGAGACCTTTGGTACAGGAAAGCTCTCTGATGATGAGATTTCAAAGATAATAATGCAGGTATTTGATTTGAGGCCGGCAGCAATTATAAAGAACCTGGACCTCAGAAGACCTATATACAGACAAGTAGCAGCTTACGGACATATGGGAAGGACCGATATCGATGTTCCGTGGGAAAAAACCGACAAAGCAGAAGAAATAAAGAGGCTGGCAGGGATATAAAACAAAATGGTGCACTGTAATGGTGCACTTTTGTTTTTACCGGCAATGGGCAATGGGCTATAGGCAATAGGTTAGGGAATTTCTTTGCAGCCTAAATTTTGTCATTCTGAGCTTGCGAAGAATCTTTACCTGTGAGTCCGGCCTTGACAATCCCATTGCCCATTGCCTATCGCCAATTGCCTCATTATGCTATAATTATATGGAAACATAACGATAAGTTTTGACTGAGGTGTAAACAATGGATGAAGTACAGGGAACGATATATGAGGTTGTGTTCAGAAATGAACAGAACGGATATACAGTACTTGAGCTGGAGCAGGATAAAGAGCTGCTCACACTGGTAGGGTATTTTTCTTTTTTGAACATTGGAGAGACCATCAAGGCATACGGAAAATGGGTGCAGCACCCCGATTACGGCAATCAATTCAAGGTGGAGACTTATACCTCGGTTACCCCGGCAACTGTTAACGGGATAGAAAAGTATCTGGCTTCAGGTCTGATACCGGGAATTGGCCCCCACATAGCCAAGAAGCTGGTAGAGAAATTCGGGCTGGATACCCTTGACATTATACAATACAGTCCCGACCGCCTTATGGAAGTGGAGGGAATAGGACGAAAAAAGGCAGAGAAAATATTTGAGGCTTTCCAGGAGCAGAAGGAACTGAAGGATATCATGATGTTCCTGGAACAGTATGGCATAGGAGCTGCTTATGCAGTAAGGATATACAAGACCTATGGAGCTAATACGATAAATGAAATAAAGGAAAACCCATATAAGCTGGCAGATGATATATTTGGCATAGGCTTCAAAATGGCAGATAGAGTGGCACTTTCCATGGGCATCTCAAAATCCTCAGAATACCGCACTGCATCAGGTACGAGATATGTGCTTAACCAATACCACGGAAACGGACATACCTTTGTACCCCAGGAAGAGCTTGTAAGATCGGCGGCAGCACTGCTTGAAGTGGATGAAACCAGTGTTGAAGACACAATAATAAAGCTTTTCATAGATAAAAAACTGGTTGTAGAAAATATTGGAGATATAAGGGGAGTCTACTCAGTTCCTTTCTTCAAGGCGGAATCCGGGACGGCAAGAAGACTTATGCAGCTGTTGTACTTCAAAATTTCTCCCATGGATGTAGATATAGACAACGAGGTATCAGCGGTGGAAAGGTCAGAAGGAATAGAACTGGCAGAAAAGCAGAGACTCGCAGTAAGGGAAGCTCTGACCAATGGGATACTTGTTATAACGGGAGGCCCGGGTACAGGTAAAACCACAACTATCAAGACGATAATAAACCTTTTTGAAAAGCAGGGACTTGAAGTACTATTGGCCGCTCCTACCGGAAGAGCTGCAAAAAGAATGCAGGAGGCAACAGGAAAAGATGCAAAGACTATCCACAGGCTGCTGGAATTCGGATATGGAGACAGTGATGAAGAAATGTTCTTTCAGAAAAATGAAGAATCACCGCTGGAATGTGATGTTATAATAGTTGATGAGGTATCAATGATTGACATATTACTGATGAACAACCTTCTGAGAGCGATAGCGGAGGGTACCAGGGTAATCCTGGTGGGTGATGTTGATCAGCTTCCTTCTGTTGGTCCGGGGAATGTTCTGAGGGATATAATAGAAAGCGGGGTACTCCCTGTAGTCAGGCTGGATGAGATATTCAGACAGGCTGAGAGCAGTATGATTGTTGTCAATGCCCATAGGATCAACCGGGGTGAACCTCCGGTAATAAGCGCCAAGAACAGTGATTTTTTTCTTATAAAACAAGATAGTCAGGAGAATATAGTTTCCACCATAATTGAGCTTTGCACCGAAAGACTACCCAAATACACCGGGTTGGATTTCTACGAGGGAATTCAGGTGCTGTCACCTATGAAAAAGGGCTTGTGCGGGGTGCTGAATCTTAACCAGGAGCTTCAGAAGGCATTGAATCCCCAGAAGCACAACAAGTCTGAAAAACCTTACAAGGAAGCTGTCTTCAGGGTTGGAGACAAAGTAATGCAGATAAAGAACAATTACAAAATGAAATGGCAAAGCGTAAATAATTTCGAAAAGGAAGGAGAAGGAGTGTTCAATGGAGATCTGGGTACTATAATGGATATAGATAATGAAGAACAGTACCTGGAAGTGATATTTGACAGGGAGAGAATAGTTAAATATGATTTTACAATGCTGGATGAGCTGGAGCATGCATATGCCCTTACAGTACATAAAAGCCAGGGCTCGGAGTTCCCGGTCCTTGTCATGCCGCTGACCTTTGGCCCTCCGATGCTTATGACAAGAAATCTTCTCTATACCGGACTGACTAGGGCGAAAAGCATGGTAGTACTGGTAGGAAAAGAACGTTTCCTTCAGCAGATGATTAATAACAACCATATAAGTACACGCCATTCAGGACTGCGGGGAAGACTTGACAAGCTGAATACTATTTAGGAGGCAGGCAGGGATATGATTAAATGGATTCTGGACCGGCTATACCCTGCAAAGGCAAAGTGCAATATATGCGGCAGGGATGGAGCGGGAGCAGCCTGCGATATATGTATGGCTTCCCTGGATTATCTTCAGGGAATTACCTGCCTTCACTGCGGCAAGCAGCTTAATGAGCAATACAGGGACAGCATTTGCCCCGACTGCAAAGCAGGTGTTTTTTACTATAATAGGGCTTATTCCTGCTTTGCGTACAGTGGTATGGGAAAGGAACTGATATACAAGCTCAAATATGAAGGAAAGTCACAGCTGGCAAAGGTAATTGCAAGCCTGATGGAAGAAAGGTTAAGGGACGAAGGATTGAAAATAGATGCAATCATACCTGTGCCGATGCATAAGAAAAAGCTTGAAACAAGAGGCTTCAACCAGTCATACATAATTGCACGGGAATTGGGGGAAAGACTCAGGAAGCCGGTTATAGACTGTCTGGAAAGGACAAAGGATACTAAGAAGCAGTATAATCTCGACAGAACTCAGCGGTATTTGAATATAGTTGATGCATTTTCTGTCGGATTAATGTATAATATTGATAAATATAAGAGTATTTTACTGGTTGATGATATTTACACCACAGGAAGCACTGTGAATGAATGCAGCAAAGTGCTGAAGCATTCCGGAGCAGGTACAATATACGTGATTACTGCCGCTACCGGCAGTAACACCTAATTTAGTCGCTAGTCACTAGTCGCTAGTCACTAGGTTTAGGCAGGCCTTCGAAGCCTTGGCTTAACTCTAGAGACTAGAGACTAGCGACTGATAGAAGGAGGTCTATGTATGGCGGAGATTAGAAACTGTCCCAGGTGTGGAAAAATATTCACTTATATAGGAAGACCCATTTGTCACAAGTGCATGGAGACAGAAGAGAATGAGTTCAAGACAGTTAAGGAATACATATATGACAATCCCGGGGCTACTATTTCAGAGGTGTCACAGGAGACAGAGGTCTCTGTTGAGAAGATTATGAGATTCCTTAGAGAAGAAAGGCTTGAAATCAAGTCCGAAAACAGTAACCTTATTCTGGAATGTGAGAGATGCGGGAGAGCAATCAATTCCGGCAGGTTCTGTGAGAACTGCAAGGGAGAGATGAACAAGGACTTCAGGAAAGAGTTCGGTCTGGACAGGAAGGAACCTGAGCCAAAGCAGCAGTCTAAAGCAGAAAGAGAAAAAATGTATACAGCCACAAGAAGAAGAGATTAGTAAAGCAGCATAATGCTGCTTTATTTTTTTAAAATACATGAAAAAGTGCTAAACTAATATATAAGTAATACCGATAAAATAGTTGAAAGAAGAAATGCAAACGGGGTGTTAACATGGGATTCAATATTAACAAAATTGGCGGCGTGAGCGGAGTCTACAACAATCAGAAGGTGGAACCCAAGAAGGATGTTTCGGGAGCAGCTCATGTCAAGGGAAAAAAGGATGAGGTACAGATATCCAAGGAAGCTATGGACTTCCAATTGGTTATGAAAGCAGCAAAGGCTGCCAGGGACATACCCGACGTAAGGGAGGAAGTTATCGCTCCCATCAAGGAAAAGCTTGATAACGATACTTATGAAGTAGACAGCAATGGTATAGCTGATAAGCTTTTAGCCCGCAAGTTTAATATAAAAATCTGAAAATAACCACAGCTTAAGGCCATAACCTGGCTGTGGTTATTTTTTTTAAAAGGGTGTGTTGTCTATGGTAAATATTGATAAGGAAATAAATTCGATAATAGAGATATTAAGAAAAGAGCATGGCTATTACAAGGATATGCTTGAGCTGTCAAAATCCAAGAAGAAGATAATCGTTGAAGGCAAAGTCGCAGAACTGGATAAAATAGTCAAACTGGAGCAGAATATGATTTTCAATATAGGACAGCTGGAAAGGAAAAGAGAGGAAGAAATATCAAATATATCCAGGTCGTTGGATTTAAGCGGCACTCAGATTACTATTTCCGAGCTGATGGAGGAGCTTAAGCCTGAGCAGAAAAGGAGTCTGGAGGATATACAGGGCAAGCTGCAGGAGGCTTTCACCGAGCTGAAAGCGATAAATGACGTTAACGGACTGCTTATTGAGCAGTCTCTTGAATATATAGATTACTCCATAAACCTCGTTGCGGGAACCGGTATGGAGACAGGTTCATTATACGAGGACATAAGCAAGGGCAAGAATAAACAAAGCAAGAAGAACATTTTTGATACAAAGGTATAGATAGTGTAGAAACTTTTATATTTCACATAAAAAGTCTTGTGCTTATATATAACGTGAATGTCATCCTGAACGTAGTGAAGGATCTATGACCCTCGAGGAATGCTTATAAGTATTTGCACGGGTCATAATCTTAAGCATAAGATTCTTCGCAGGCTCAGAATGACACAGACAAGGCATTGGAGCCATATTAGCTTTACTTAATAGTATCAGCACTAGGATAGGTTAGGGGTGAATACACATGTCATCATCATTTAGGGGATTAGGAATCGGTATTTCCGCAATTTTTGCAAGCCAGAGGGCATTGGATGTCACTGGTCATAATATAAGTAATGTCAATACTCCCGGATATACCAGGCAGATGATATCCAATTCATCGTCCTTTTATCAGAAATTGGGGCAATCCGGAAATGGTAAAATAATGCAGATGGGCTATGGTGTTGATGTACAGGAGATAAGGCAGTACAGGGATGAATTTCTTGATAAAAAATACAAAAAGGAAAGTACTGAGCTGGGCTACTGGGAGTCAAGATTTTCAAGCATTGAAGAGCTTGAGACCATATTCAACGACAACTCGGAAGAGGGCTTGCAGACAGTTATGAACAACTTCTGGAACTCGTGGGAGCAGCTTTCAAAGCCTACGGGAGGCCTGGTTGCCAGATCCATGGTGAAAGAAAATGCTATTGCCTTTGTAGAGACTGTAAAGAACATGGACAATTTGATGCTCAATTTCAGAAGAAGCAAGGATAAGGAAATTATTGAAAATATCGATAGAGTGAATGAGATAGCAAAAAAGGTTGCAGCACTGAACCTGGAGATACAGAAGATAGAATCCCACGGGGTCACGGCAAATGATCTTAGGGATGAGAGGAATTACCTGGTGGATGAGCTTTCCAGAAAGGCTAAGATACAAGTCATAGAAGGCAGTACATATAAAATTGCCATGGAAGGGCGCATGCTGGTTGATGGCAGCAGGTATGAGCAGATCGGAGCAATACCGGACAAAGACAACAGTGGATTTGTCCGGCTTGTTTGGAAAGGAACCAATGAAGGTGTTGATTTTAGCGGAGGAAGCATTAAAGCACTGATAGAATCAAGGGATATTGTGGTAAAAGGCTTCAGAGAAAAGCTGAATCAGTTTGTCAGGGGCATAGCGGCACAAGTAAACGAACTGCATGAGGTCGGATTCGGTGTGGCAGATAATATACAAAGGAAGTTCTTTATTAACAAACTGGACCCCTTAGAAGACGATATCGATTTATCCAACATTGAGTTTAATCCTGCCTTGAATGACTTTGACAATATCGCCGCTGCAGAAGAGGCAGGTAATTATGAAGATAATAGAGTTGCTCTGAAAATAGCAGCCTTAAGGTTCGAAGATTTTTTTTCAAATGACGCTTATGAGACAGTTGAAGATAATAGAAAACATAATTTTGATGAATTTTATAGAAATCTGATATCCGAGTTGGGAAATAAAGGGCAGGAGGCAGCTACTGCTGCTGATGCACAGAGGACGCTGGTAGATCAGATTGATTACCGCAGGCAGTCTGTAAGTGCAGTTTCGATGGACGAAGAGATGAGCAATCTCATAAGATATGAGCACTCATATAATGCAGCAGCCAGAGTAGTAAATGCAATGGATGAAATGCTTGAAGTGATAGTTAATAAAATAGGTTTGGTCGGAAGGTAGTGATTAAAGTATGAGAACCACATTTGGAACTTTTAATATTGCAACGTCAGGGCTTTTTGCCAGCCAAAGGTCTCTTGATATTACCAGCCACAATATATCCAATGCCAATACTGAAGGATACTCGAGACAGATATCGCTGCAAAGGGCAACCATGCCTACATACGGGGACCCGACAGGGATAGTCGGTACCGGAGTGGAGACATATGATGTAGTAAGAATGAGGAGCAGCTATCTGGATTATAAATATTGGGGGCAGAACAAGATTTATCAGGAATGGAATGTAAAGCAGCAGCATCTTGAGGAGATGGAAGGCATATTCAATGAACCCTCAGAAACAGGGATAAGAAAAGTAATGGATGAGTTTTTTACAGCTCTTGAGGAGCTTTCCAAAAAGTCGGGAGACAGTACCTGCAGAGTGGCTGTAATTGAAAAGGCAGGCACTTTTGCCGCAACAATAAACAGAAACGGGCATGAATTGATAAATTCTATCAGAGATGCCAACTTTGCCGTAAAGAACAAGGTCAGTGAAGTGAACTCGCTTGCAGAGCAGATTGCCAATCTGAACAAGCATATATTCAGCTTTGAGCTGGGAGGAAACAAGGCAAATGATCTGAGGGACCAGAGAAATTTACTTCTGGACAAACTGTCCAATATAGTTAATATTACTGTACAAGAAATGCCGGGGCCAAATGGAAACAATTATATGGATGTAAAAATCGGAGGAATAACACTTATCAACCATATTAACTACAATAAGATGACAACCAAGGATGAAACTGTGGAAGGCATTACAGAGCTTGGTGGAGGCAAGATAAGCAAGGTAGTATGGGATGGGGTGGAGGATCAGGAAGTAACAATTGAGGGCGGAGAGCTTAGAGGATTATTGGATATAAGGGATGGAGACGGCGAGGAATTCAGCTATAGAGGACTGCCCTACTATCTTAACAAGATAAATGAATTTGCCAGATGCTTTACAGAGAGTTTTAACATTCAGCATGTATTAGGGGTGGACTCCCAGGGGGCTGGGGGAGTTAACTTTTTCTTTGAACCGGGTTCACCGGTTGTAATAAACAGTATCAATTTCAAGGTAGACCCTGCTATAACAGCGAATCCCAGCCTTGTAGCGGCGGCATCCGTCGATGACGGGGAAAGCAATAACGGAAATGTTCTGGAATTGATTGATTTGCGCAAGGCTACAACTATGTTTGATAGTGTTACGGGTACTCCTGATGATTTTATCAAGTCTCTTCTTTCGGCACTTTCTGTAGACAGCAGTCAGGCCAAAAGAATGGCAACCAACTCAGAGGCCCTGGTATATCAGACGGTGAATAGAAGACTTTCGGAGTCAGGAGTTTCTCTGGATGAAGAAATGACTAATATGGTAAAATTTCAGCAGGCATATAATGCATCGGCCAGAATGATTACAACATTGGATAAAATACTTGATACAACAGTCAACCGGCTGGGTTTAGTGGGAAGATAGAGAGGTGAAAGCATGCGAGTTACGAATAGTATGATGGTTAATAACATGATGAGAAATATGACCAAAAACTTGAATAGGATGGAAAAAACCCAACAATACCTGGCAACAGGTAAAAAGTTTGTCAACCCTTCCGATGACCCTATAGGAGTATCGCGAAGCCTGCGGTTGAATACGGAAATATCCAATATGGATCAATACAAAAGAAACATTGAAGATGGTCTGTCCTGGCTTGAAACTACCGAAACAGCCGTAGGTAATGTCGGTGAAGTATTAAAAAGAGCCAAGGAACTGGTAATCCAGGGCACCAATGAAACGTACTCCGGTGAGCAGCGGAAGGCCATAGCAAAAGAAATCAGACAGTTGAAAGAACAGCTGATATCTATTGGGAATATGAATTATGCAGGCAGCTATATTTTCTCGGGCTTCAAGACCGACAAACCTCTGCTTGATTCCAATGGTGATTATGATCTGGGTGGAGGCACTTTAGGTATAAATGAAAATATCAATTTCAATGTGGGTTATGGAGATGCAATAGGCATAAACTTTGTAGGGCAGAAAATATTTGGCGTAGGGGACTACACTGCTGCCTTGAATAACAATTCGGATGCAGCTAGTACAGACCCGGCACAGTTGATAGGGGTATTCGACCAGTTGATTGCAGATCTGGAAGTTGACCCTGACGGAGACACAACAGGAATAAATGCTGCCTTGGATAGGATTGAAGTATTCTTGGACAACACTAATACCGTAAGGGCGGAAATCGGTGTAAAAACAAACAGGCTGGAACTGACCCTGCAGAGGATAGAGGATGATATTGTAAACTTAAAGACTCTATTATCAAATAATGAGGATGCAGACATATCTGAGGTCATTATGAATCTCAAAATGGAGGAAAATGTTTACAGGGCTTCTCTTGCCGGCGGAGCAAGGATTATAATGCCGTCACTGATAGACTTTATATCATAGGATGATGAAATATGATTCAGATAAGTACCAGACAAGCTCTCATAGGAATTGAGTCAACTGCGGCGAAAATAAATATTTCACAGCCTCATGCCGATATGCAGATAGAATCAAAACAGGCTGTATTGGATATTCATACTGAGCACGTAAGGGTGCAGATCGACCAAAGGCAGTGCTTCAATGAAGTAGGCCTTATGAGCAACTCTGCACTTCTTGACAATGCTGCACAGCAGGGAGAACAAGCTGTAATGGAGGCAATTTCAAAAGCCGCTTCCGAGGGTGACAGCCTTGCTGCCATTGAAAACGGCGGAGGAGCAATTGCCAGCATAGCATACAGCAATTCCTTTCATGAAGTGGATTATAATATAGTTTCAATGCCGAGAAGCAGACCTTCTATAGAGATTTTGGGCGGAACTATAGATATAAAGATAGATGATGGTTATGTCAACCTGCAAATAACAGCGAGCAAGCCTGAAATAGATTATCAGCCGGGTAGAGTGAGCTTTTACTTAAGGCAGCATCCTGAGGTAAATATTACTTATACAGACAGCAACATTGACATAAAAGTATGAAAAATGCAATTTGCGGGAATAACAGAATAGGGGGGTAGAAAATGCTTGTAAAAACCAAGTTTTTTAATGAAGTTGAAGTTGATGGCGATGAAATAGTGACATTTGTTGAGGGAATTCCGGGCTTTAAGGATCTAAAGAGATATGCGCTTATAAAGCAGGAAGATGTGCTGGATTTCAGCTATCTGCAATCTGTAGAAGATGTGGGAGTGTGCTTTATATTGGTTCCACCTGCGATATTGGTAGGGAACTATGATATTGAAATAAGCGATGATACGGTAAAAAAGCTGGACATAGAGAAACCGGAAGATGTGGAGCTTTATGTAATACTCACAATACCTGAGGACATAAGGGCAATGACTGCAAATCTTAAGGCGCCGATACTGATTAACAGGAAGAATAATAAAGCTGTTCAGGAGATACTTCAAGATGATGCATATAGTATCACGCACAGGGTGATTAAGGAGGGTGATGCCTCTTGCTAGTACTGACAAGAAAAAGCAATGAATCAATATTGATTGGCGATGATATAGAGATAGTTATTGTAGAGGTTAGCGAAGATAAGGTCAAGATCGGCATCAATGCTCCGAGAAGCACAAAAATATTTAGGAAAGAGCTGTTAAAACAGGTCGAAGACGAAAATATAAAATCCACAGCTCCGGGGAATATAAATATCAGCGAGCTGAAGGATATTATAAAAAAGTGATGATAAGGCATTCTTTGCATATCAATATGTAAAAGAATGTCTTTTTGTATGAAAATTTTATATTTAGATATAAAGTTTTGAATTATACTGTCGATATTATAGATGAAGGCAAAAGATTAACCATTAGTCCATAGGGCCCATGGACTTGTAGAATCTTTGCAAATCAAGACCGGAAAGGAATCCGGCTTAAAAAATTCAAGGAGGGAAAATTATGAGAATCAATAACAACATAATGGCAATGAATGCCCAGAGAAACCTGACTATGAACACTGTTGGACAGGGAAAGGCACTTGAAAAACTAAGCTCAGGTCTCAGAATCAACAGAGCAGCCGACGACGCAGCAGGTCTTTCAATATCAGAAAAAATGAGAGGCCAGATAAGAGGCTTGCAGCAAGCACAGAGAAACGCCCAGGACGGTATATCGTTGATACAGACAGCAGAAGGTGCAATGAATGAAATAAGTGACATGCTCGTTAGAATGAAAGAGCTGAATGTTCAGAAGCTGAACGGTACTTATTCATCAGGTGATACTGCAAACATTGACGAAGAGTTGACAAAGCTTTCTGAATCGATTACAAACATTAAGACAGATACAAAATTCAACGGTACAACATTACTTGGCGGTGGCACAGTGGATTTGATGCTTAAGGATACCGGCGCTGTTACTTCTTACACTCTGGCAGACGTAGGTACAGTTCCTACTTCAGCTTCAGCCCTGGCAGACATAGAAACTGCAATCAATACAGTAAGTACTGAAAGAGCAAAGCTCGGTGCTATCCAGAATCAGCTGGAGCATACCGTAAACAACGTTGGTACAACAGTAGAGAACCTTCAGGCATCTGAGTCACGTGTCAGAGACACTGATATGGCACAGGAAATGATGGCCTTCACTAAGTTCAACATACTGAACCAGGCATCAACAGCGATGCTTGCTCAGGCTAACCAGGCTCCTCAGGGTGCATTACAGTTACTGAGATAGTTATTGAGATAAAAACTCCGGATATCCTCCGGAGTTTTTATTTTCAGTAATTCCCAATTCATTTATTCTAAAGGTATATGTGATAATATCCGATAGAATTATTAGTACTACTCCGTTAATTTTGTAAAAACTATGTTTTTATGTCACTCTGACGCAGGAAGAGTCTCAGACCCAAAAGGCAAGACCCGGGCAAATGCATGTATTCCTATAGGGTCTGAGATCCTTCTCTACGCTCAGGATGACAATCGGTGGAGATATAACAAAGTAGTATTAGGTTAATAATTAATTGGAGGTATTTTATATGCAGGTAAGATTTTTGGATAAAACTTATAACTATGGTAATGATGCTGCTTCAGTGGACGAATTATTCGCAGAAATAAATAATATGCTTGCAGATACCGAATATGTTCTTGCAGGTATGGTTATTGATAATACAGAGGTATATGAAAGCTATCAGGAATATATTATTGAGAGGATAAGTAATATAAAAGCAATCGAAGTTTTTGTTGATACTGTAGAAAACATGATTAATAATATACTCGGATCAATGAGTGAATATCTGGATAGGGCTATTCCGGAGCTTGAACCACTAACAAGTGATTTTTATACCGGAGAGGAAGAGAACAGCAGCATAGAAAAATTGGGACAGCTTGCCGAGGGAATACATTGGATGCTGAACATGATAAGCACTATAGATCAAAATAAAGATTTGCATAATGGGTTAAAAACCAATGGAGCCTGGTATGAATGTGTTTCAAATGCAGCCAGGCTGAATGAGGAATTTGAAAATCTTAAAGATGCAATAAGAAATACCGACATGATTCTGATTGCCGATATAATCAAGTATGAGGTATCTGATGTTTTTTCCGGAATAAATCAATGCATTAAATTGATAAATGGTCATGGAGAAGGGGAAAATGCTAATTTACAATAATGAAATTCTGAGAGAAAAATTCATAGATCTATGGGAAGGCTTGAATAATACAGCACTAAATAAGGAAGCCAATAATCTGAAAGCTGAAAACACGAGAAACAACATGATTACGCTGTATAAGAATAATAACGGGCAGAAGCTGTATTTGCACAGCAAGTATGATCCTGTTAATGAAGCTGAAATATTTATAAGCCAGTACAAGGATATAGATAAATATGAGCATATAATATTCTATGGAATAGGCCTAGCATATCATATTGAAGCTTTTCAAAACAAGTTTCCCCATAAGCCATATTCAATTTATGAGCCTTTTATTGAGATATTAAGCTTATATCTGTCAAACAAAGCTTTGGAAAGTCTGAATCTGGACTATCTTAAAAATTTAATTGTCGGAGATATTCTTGATAATCCCTATAAGTGTGTAGAGGAATTGCTTGAAGGCATTGAAGGGGAAGTGCTGCTTATTATGCTGCCCAGCTATGAAAGAGCCTTTAGCGAGGAATATAAAAGCTTCTATCAAAAGTTTGGAAGCATCATAGAGGATAAAAGGACTCTGAAAAGGACCAACAGATTGTTTGAAAAGCTCTGGGTTACGAACATAATGAAAAACTTCGGAGAGATTATTGACAGTCCTAATATACTGCATTTAGAGAACAATGTATTCAAAGGCAAGCCTGCAATTTTGGTTTCAGCAGGCCCTTCTTTGGAGTATGAGCTTGAGAACCTCAGATATATAAAAGAAAAAGGTCTCGCATATATTTTTTCAGTAGGTTCGGCAATAAACACACTGGTAGAATATGATATTTATCCTGATGCGGCATTGACCTACGACCCGCAAAACCATAATCCCATAGTATTCAAAAAAATGCTGGAGAAAGGTATAAAGACTATACCCATGGTATTTGGTACTATTTCAGGATATGGCACTGCACAATCATACACAGGTCCAAAGCTGCATTTTATCAACAGCAAGGATACTATTGCACCTTACTTTTTTAAGCTGGAAGACGGTGAAGAAGCAGATACTGTTTTTGATGCCGGCTCAATTGCGGTGGCAGGCTTGCAGCTATTGCACAAGCTTGGAGCGGATCCAATAATACTGGTGGGTCAGAACCTGGCATATAAGGACAAGAGAATGTACTCCGCAGGAATAGATTATGGTCTGGGCTCATCCGAGCTGGATAACAAATATCTGGAGAGCAGCTTCATGGTAAAGGATGTGGAAGGCAAGGCAGTATACACAAGCGGAATACTAAACCACTACAGGCAGGAGATAGAAAAATATATAGGATATTATGAAATCCGGAATATCATCAATACCACTAAAGGTGGTGCGGCAATATCAGGTACAATATATTCGCCCTTGGAGGATGTAATGAAAAATGCTCTTTGCAGCAGTGTTGTGACAAAAAATTGGTATGAGGGTGAAGAGAATAGTTATGACATTGACTATATTATAAGTAAATATAATATAATGAATCAGGAGTGCCATAAGCTGATTGAGATATTTGGCCGGTTGAAAGAGTTGATTTCAGCAATAGGCAGTTCTAGTAATGAAGCCATAATATATGAGTTATTCTTTATTAAATTCCATGAAGCATTCATGAATATGCTTAAGAACGAGTACTTTAAAGCTTTTGTATACCCAATGAACTATTATCAATGCGGCTTGCTGAACGACAAGATTAAAAGCACCGGCTCCGGTAATGGAACAATACAAAAAATCAAGACTCTGTGCAGAGAATTCGGAAATTTTATAGACGGATGCACCGGTGATATAGATACAACATTGCCATTGCTTGCAGAAATAAATGATGCGATAAATGAAAACAGAATTAATGTATTAACTTTCACTGTGAATTTTTCTGACTAGTGTGGCTACTAAAAAGTAACGCGAATGTCATCCTGAACAAAGTGAAGGATCTAAGACCCTCAAGGAATACTTCTGAGTATTTGCACGGGACATACTCTCAAGTATAAGATTCGACCCAGGCTCAGAATGACACAGGCAAGGCATTGGAGCCATTTTAGCACTATTTAATAGTATAACACTAGTAAGTAATGATATGGCTAAGAGTCATTATGAAGGCAGCATGAGGAAGCCTCAATCATCATGAGGCTTTTTATTATGCGGCAGTATATAACAGTTTTATCATACAATAATTGTTGGTATAATTAAAGCAAACAACGAATAATGTCGATAATTACATAAGAATGTCTTTGGAAATTTACATGTGAAGCAGGTGGTAATGTGTTCGAGAATAAGAAAATACTTGTTATAGGCGGGACGGGAACAATTGGACAAGCTCTTGTAAAAAAACTCATATTATACAATCCTCAAGTTATTAGAATATTAAGCCGGGACGAATTTAAACAATATCAAATGCAACAGCAATTGGAAGGCTGCAAGAATATACGTTTTCTGCTCGGAGATGTACGGGATAAAGAACGACTGAACAAGGCGATGCATGGTATTGATATTGCATTTGATATGGCTGCACTAAAGCATGTCCCTGCTTGTGAGTATAATCCCTTTGAAGCAGTAAAAACTAATGTTTTAGGAACTCAAAATGTGATTGAATGTGCGATAGAGAATAAAGTTAAGAAAGTAATATATGCAAGTAGCGATAAGGCAGTATCTCCAACGAATACAATGGGTGCTACAAAATTACTGGCAGAAAGGCTTATAGCCTCGGCTGACTATTGGAAAGGCGGAAAAACCCCTGTTTTTGCTGCAGTCAGATTTGGAAATGTACTTAGATCCAGAGGATCAGTAGTTCCTCTATGGGAGGAGCAGATATTGAGTAAAAAAGAAATTAGTGTCACTGATCCTAATATGACAAGGTTTATGATTTCCATAGATTCTGCTGTTGATCTTACCATGAGAGCTTGTGAGATTGCAAAGGGCGGAGAAATATTTGTATTAAAGATGCCTGTTGTGAGACTGGGAGATTTGGCAGAGGTTGTAATCGAGAAAGTATGCGGTAGGGCAGCCATATCAATGGATGAGGTTAATATAAAGACAATTGGGTTGCGGCCGGGAGAAAAAATGTATGAAGAGCTTATGACGGAGGATGAATCACAATATGCAGTAGAGTATAGTGATATGTATGCTATAAAAACGCTAGAGAAACAGATAAATATTAATAATAGTATGGTAAAAGGCTATAGGTCAGACAATGAAGAGGTTATGAGTAAGTACATGATTTTAAAAACTCAACTTTAGATCCGAAAGGGTTGAAAACGCATAATGAATATTAAGACTACAATTAAAGAGATTGAAAGCAAATATAAAATATTAAAGAACATGGATTTTTCTAAAGATTTGGATTTAGAAAAATCGGATCGATTCTATATTGATAAAAGTCAGGGGTATATACAGTTTATGTATAAGGTATTAGAAATAATAGAACCTGATGATTATAACTTGATATATGGGGAAATGAGTGCTATAGATGGGCAAATACGATTGATACCTACATTAAATGATATGACAGATAATAAAGTGAAGCGGGCACATCTCTTAATAGAAAAAAAATTCAACCTAAGAGAGATTAATGTATTTGATATTAAGGTTAAGTTAAATAAAAATACCTATTTCTTCCTGACTATGAATAACGATTATTCTTATGAGCTTCTGCAAGCTCAAAAGGAAAAGAGAATATTTCTTGCTGGGGAATATTATCAATCTGCAAGAAGGAAAGTTATATATTTTATGCTAGATGAAAATATAGCAATGATTGAATATGAGGGCTTAAATCAGCTGTATTCATACTTTGTCCCATTAAAGAACGCTTATTATGAAGATGAAATAAACGTTATAATCAATTTCAAAGACAATATTATTAGGCTGGGAGAAAATAAACTATATTTCAAACCCTCGAATATTGTAAAGTACGATGAACCTCTATATCTTAGTCTGGTATCCAACTCAAAGACAACTGCCGATTGCGACATGGAAACCTTTGTTAGCCGCATAGCATACGGTACTGCGGATAGTGGTTACTTATACTTTAACCCTATTATTACTGTGACGAATATACGAGTATTAGTTATTTGCAAAGGTAATCCTGCAATTGAGTATTTTTCAAACTCTTTCAACAAATGGCTTACTATTAATGATGATGGTATCATTAATACAGAGGGAAGAGAAGTTATGTTGAGGGCGAGATTAAGTACCGAAGATAAAATATACCAGATTCTTATAGCGCAGGATGAAAATAATTAGGCTTTACTAAAATGTTAAGGGGGCTGGTGGCAAAGTGAACTCAATTAATATACCAATATTTGAAAAAAAACCTGATGGTACAATATGGCCAAATTATGTATTTCATAAACCTCATAACAGAATACACTCAAGATGCATCGAATATCCCTGGTGTGCTTCGTACTACAACGGTGAGTTAAATATTCTGGATGCTGGAAGTGCAAAATCAGACCCACACTGGATTAAGTGGCTGGAGGGCTTGAATGCAAACGTATATTTGGCAGATTATGATGTTATAAGGTATAAAAGTGATAGGGTGAAGACGATTCAATGTGATATAAGAAATATGGATTTTGAAGACAACTTTTTTGATGTAGTTTTTGCAGTATCTGTTCTTGAACATATAGGACTGGCAGACCCACAGGTTCAGAATCCAGAGAAACCGGAAGTAGATGAGTTTGGTGATGCACGAGCATTCCAGGAGTTGATTAGGGTACTAAAGCCTGGAGGCAGACTTTTTCTAACAGTTCCATTTTCGAAGGATTATAAGCTAATATTCCAAGAACAGGCAAGATGTTATTCGAAAAGTACAATTAGCAGGTTTAACCTTCCCAATGTTAGGAGAACAAACTTTGATATATATCATTATACTTCAGTCAATGAGAGTGTGCTTGGAAATAATAGTGTTAAAGCATCAGAGAACAGCAATTACTTTTGTGAGTTACCAGGGACCTACTGTTGGAAAAGGGCGTATAATATCAATGAATGCACGCCCCAGTTTAAATGGTGTGTAGACTGTGTTGCCTTAGCAGGTTACGAAAAACTCTCAGATATAGATGAAGATAAAGATTACTATAATAATTATCTTATTGCTTGCAATCATATTACAAACTCAGAAATGGTTAAATTCAATCGGAAATATATATTATATGGAACTGGCAGGTATTCGGCACTTATAACTCAATTTGTTCTGAATTTAGGCGGAAATGTAGTTTGCTATTCAGATACCGACCCTGGAAAGTGGGGATCAAAATATTTGGGGAAACAGGTTATACCTCCAAGTAATATGTATGATTCAAGAAATGAGTTTTATAAGGTTATTATAGCAAGTACATTTATGGAGGACATTATATCGAGCTTGGGTACTTTAGGACTTAGCATTGATAATGATGTTTTGGTTTATGATTATTTAAACATTCAAAACCTGTTAGGTGATAGTAATTTTAAGCGTATTACTGAGTGATTGCACTATTTGAACAAATATACAGCATTACAGAAATATTAATTTCTGCATGAGTAGGAGGGCTATTACATTGTATATACTACCACATATAAAGCATGTTGAAGGATACAGGTATGTTATTTATGGGACTGGAACGGTTGCAAGCCAGTATTGTGAGCAGTTAAAGGAAAAATTCGGTCACAATAGTGTTGCTTTTTTTATAGAATCACAGCCAAGTAGTAGTGAATTTATGGGATTGCTGTTGACAACGCCAGAGCATTTAGTAGGACAAGCTTTAGATAAGTATAGATTCATATTAACTTCCTTTGCTTCAATGGACTTTATGATTGAAAAGCTTGTGTCTGTCGGTGTTAGAGAAGAGCAAATAATAAAAGCTGTAAAGCCAAGCTTTCCCTTGAAGTATACTTTGGAGGGATATATAGATAAAATTGAAAACATATTATTTTATCCAGAGGTTACAAAACCAGAAAAGCTAGATAACATATTAAGCCGAATAGACTGGTATATTCCAGAAACAAAAGAGTGTAGCATACAAGTCACAATACCAAGTAGTTTGACAAGAGTAGATAAGCCCGAAAATGCTAGATTCGTATCAGATATTGATTTGAATGCTGAGATAGAAAATAGCAGTATTGTCTTAATATGGGACAAGAACTCGCTTCTCGATCCGTTGATAGAAGCAAATATGCATAAAGCTTTTTGCGTTGATGAGACATATTACTCCATAGTTGAATCAAGTATTTACCGTGAAATATATTATTATTGCCTGGACTTAAGCAAACGACAGTTTTTTTTAGAGCAATCAAAGAAAAACTATGCTAGAATGAGTGATGAATTCAAGGATGTCCGTAAATCATATCTATTCGGTACAGGACCATCATTAGAGCAAGCGTACAATTACAGCTATCATGAAGGATTTAATGTTATATGCAATAGCATAGTTAAAAATAAAGAGCTAGTAAAGCATATCAATCCAAGCTTATTGGTATTTGCAGATCCGGTATTCCATTTTAGCCCATGTGAGTATTCAAAACAGTTCAGGAATGACGCGGTAGATGTAATATTAGAGTATGGCTGTTTTTGCATGATACCATATTATACTGTTCCTCTTATTCTTGCACATTACCCTTATCTGGAAGAAAAGATAATAGGACTGCCATTTGGTAATAATTATAATTTACCGACAGTGAGAGATTTTCATGTAAAAAGCTCCGCTAATATATTGACCTTATACATGATTCCTGTAGCTTCTGCAATATCAGGTGAGATCAATATTATTGGTTGTGATGGACGACAGAAAAACGAAACATATTTTTGGAAGCACAACAGTAACGCTCAGTATGAAGGCTTGATGCGTACAGTGTTTGAGATGCACCCATCATTTTTTAGGGATAGGGTGTATGAGGACTATTATGATGAGCATTGTTTATTTTTAAAAGAACTTATTGAATTTGGTGAGGGTCTTGGCAGGAACTATTATTCCTTAACCTCTTCGTTCATACCCGTACTTATAGATAGGATGGTATAAAATGCAGTAAGGATGTGTTTGTTAATGGATAAGGTTATTGCACTGGTTCCTATGAAGGGGCACAGTGAGCGTGTTTCAAACAAGAACATAAGAGACTTTGACGGACAGCCTTTGTTCTTTAGAATATTGGATACTTTGACAAAAGCAAAGTGCATAAAGTCAATTTATATTGACACTGATAGTGATGAAATTGCAAGGCTGGCTTTGGAGAATTTTGATGTAAATATAATTAAACGCCCTGAAAAGCTTATAGGCGATTACGTTTCAATGAATGAGATCATTAAGTATGACTTAACACAGATAACTGACGAGTATTTTATACAGACTCACGCAACAAACCCGCTGCTTAAGGCCGAAACAATTGATAATGCAGTCAATACCTATCTGGATAGTACAAGTAAGAATGATTCTCTTTTCAGTGTAACAAGACTGCAGACCAGACTATATGATCAATATCTGAACCCTATAAACCACAACCCTGAAGTGCTGATGCGAACACAGGATCTGCCTCCTGTATATGAGGAGAACTCGAACTTCTATATCTTTTCGAAGCAGGGCTTTCACAGGATAAATAGACGTATAGGGGAGAAGCCTATGTTCTATGAGGTTGAAAAGGACGAAGCCCTGGACATCGATGAAGAAATAGATTTTATAATTGCTGAGAATTTATATAAGATGAAAAATACCAAGCAGGAGAGCAAATGATAACAGATAAGTAAGGTAATGATAGCTATAAACATGGAAATGGATGATGCTCAAAAGAAGTATAAAGAACTTCTTGAAAGAATTTTGGCGGAGTATATAAAATGAAACTGTATACACTTGTGTATGTGGAAGTAAGAAATTTGAGATTTTATGTTTCTGATATAATGGAGTATTCAATAGCTAGAGAGAAATAGCCTTATACAGGAGGGTTGAAAAATGGATAGGATAGAATTGTTTCGTGAAGATTTGATTGAGCAGAATAAAGATCTGGCGATGGAAGTACTTGCAGCGAGCTCCAGAACAGGAATCAAGCTTGGATGGCACTATCTGCTTGATTTAATCTGGATTTTAGGTAATTTGAAATCCCCTAAAGGTTCAGTAGTATTAGATGCTGGAGCAGGCAACGGCTTATTGCAGTTCATACTTGCTGACAGAGGCTACAAAGTGATTAGCGCAGATGTATTGAACAGAACCACACCTGAGTACTTGAGGGGCATTTATAGAATAAAGCATATGGGAGCTAGGGAGACAATATCACACAGTTATTGGGATGGCAAAAGTATAAATGATCAACTCAACAATGCCGAAAATAATACCATTATCGAGTTTGATGTTAATGATTTTGATAATGGTGAGCAAAACAACGAAGTACCTGTAATTATTTATTATCACTGTGACCTTGAAAATATGAGGGAATTGAAAAATAATAGTGTGGATTCAGTGATATCAGTCTCTGCTCTTGAACATAACCCGCCTCAAAAGGTATGTCAGTGTGTTAGAGAACTATCAAGAGTACTGAAGCCAGAAGGTGACATGCTTATAACTGTTAGTGCTGCAAAAAGTGGTAATTTATTTCATGAGCCAAGCCATTCTTGGTTGCTGAATGAAATTGGCCTGGTTGAAACATATGGTATTGCAAAAGGATATGAATCAAACTTTGACAATTTTCAAAGCATTAATGATTCAATAATCAATTCTAAATATCTAAGAAGATGGTTAGCTTCATTTTATTATCAAGGTGGAAATAATGGTATGCCTTGGGGGGTATGGAATCCACAGTATCAACCTGTAGGCATTGCCAAAGTAAACTGTAAATAGTATTGATTTCTTGCATACTTAATAAAAATCAGCTTAGGAAGAGAATAACTATGCAATAGGGGATGACTGTAAATGGACGTATTGACATCTGTAGTAATTAGAACATACAATGAGCAAAAACATATAGATAGACTTCTTAAAGGCATATATGACCAACAGTTTCCCATGGATAATCTGCAGGTCATTATAGTAGACTCTGGCTCTACAGATGACACACTGAAGATAGCCGGCAAATATCCTGTAGAACTAGTACAGATTAAGCCAGAGGATTTCACCTTTGGCTATTCATTAAATAAGGGCATTGAGCATGCTAAAGGAGATTATATCATAATGATAAGTGCTCACTGCTACCCTATGGATGAAAATTGGATATCGAATATGATAGAACCATTTGCAAATGATGAGAAGGCAGCAGTTGTATATGGAAAGCAGAAGGGCAAAGATACAACCAGATACTCAGAGCACTGTATATTTGGTACATGGTTTCCAGAGAAAGCGGTTGCCAAACAGGAAACCCCGTTTTGCAACAATGCTAACTGCGCAATCAGGAGGAGTCTTTGGGAAAAGCACAGGTACAATGAAAAGCTTACGGGCTTGGAAGATTTAGACTGGGCAAAGGAGATACAGAAGAGAGGATATTATATATATTATCAAGCGAATGCTGGAATATATCATATCCACAATGAGACATATCCCCAGATATATAATAGATACAGGCGTGAAGCCATAGCAATAAAAAACATATACCCAGATTTGAAATTAGGATTTTTTGAATTTGTTCGGTTACTATCCTCGAATATATTTAATGATGTCTTGAGCTCAATAAGCGATAAGTCGGTAATTGAGAATTTTACATCAATAATTGCTTTTAGATTCTTTCAATTCTGGGGGACTTATAGAGGTCACCAGTTTAATAAAGAGGTTGCAATGGAGTTAAAAAAGAAATTCTACTACCCCTCGAAATAATAATATTAAGGAGCGCTACTGCATGAGCGAATATATTGATATAAGTGTGGAAATTGATGAGCATATGGTTTGCTGGCCTGAAACAGTATATCCCAAGATTGATTATAAGAAAAGCATCGCTCAGGGAGACAGCACAAATGACAGAAATATATATATAAACCTTCATACAGGAACCCATATGGATGCACCAAATCATTTCATAAAAGACGGAAATACGATAGAGCAAATTTGTTTAGATAAATGCTGTGGAAGGGTTTATGTTTTGAATGTTGAGGAAAATGTCATAAGTGAAGAGGTAATTGACAGAAATAAGGAAATTTTCGAGAGGTACACCAAGGTACTATTCAAAACAAAGAATTCTAATCTGTCCAAAGGCAAGTTTGATTGTGGCTTTGCTGCTTTTGATGAATCAGGTGCTGTGGCAATTCTTAAGTATGAGATTGAACTTATTGGCATAGATTATCTTTCCGTACAGAAATATGGGCATGAAAATAATATAGTCCATACTTTGTTACTTGGTAATAATACTGTTCTATTGGAAAATATTAATTTGAGCCAAGTAGATGAGGGTGAATACGAGCTTTTTGCCTTCCCAATAAAAATTAAGGGAGTTGAAGGCGCTCCGGTGAGAGCTGTTTTAAAGAAGTAGGGTAGGTGATATTTATGAAATATAAAGTGCTTATTACGGCACCATATATGCAACAAGAAATAGAAAAGTTCACACAGTTTTTCATAGAAAATGGCATAGAGATAGCTCTTCCCCCTATTGTTGAAAGAATGGATGAGGAAGGCTTATTGAAGATAATTGCACAATATGATGGAGTTGTTTCAGGTGATGATGAATTTACAGAGAAGGTATTCAAGAATGCTAAAAAATTGAAAGTTATATCAAAGTGGGGTACAGGGATAAATTCTATAGACCTAAAGGCAGCGGCACAAAAGGGAGTTAAAGTTTTTAATACACCCAATGCATTTTCACACCCTGTAGCAGATACTGTGATAGGGCTTATTCTAAGCTTTTCAAGAAATATCATATGGTCTGACAAAGCTATGAAGGAAGGGAAATGGACTAAGATAAAAGGTAAAACTTTATCAGAACAGACGCTTGGAATAATAGGGATAGGGAATGTTGGTGCCCAAGTAGCTAAGAGAGCTAGTGCATTTAACATGCGCATACTTGGGAATGACAATAGAGAGATACCAAGTGTTATTAAAGAACAATATAATATTGAAATGGTTACAAAAGATGAAATATATAAAAGCTGTGACTTTATAAGCTTAAACTGTGACTTAAATGAGACAAGCTACCATCTGCTAACAAAGAAGGCATTTGATAAGATGGAAAGAGTGCCTGTAATTATAAATACAGCAAGAGGTGGACTTATCAAAGAGGAAGATCTGATTGCAGCATTAAATTGCGAAACGATTAGTGGAGCTGGGTTGGATGTGTTCGAAAAGGAACCTCTGCCTATAGATAGTCCATTAAGATACATGGACAATTGTATTTTATCATCACACAACACAAATAGCAGCCCTAAATATTGGGAGTTTGTACATCATAATACCCTCAAAAACTTATTAATAGGTCTGAGGGAAAGATAGTGTGAGGCAACTGTTGCCCCAAAATCAATGGTAAGTGAAAAATAGAAGTAGACAAGAATTTTATAGAAAGTTCGGACACAATAAGAGTAAATTATCAAATCTTTATCTGTATATGGGGTAATTATCTATTCAGTATCTGTATTGGAACATATCTCCATGAATGATATTGCTTCAGCTTTTGACCATATGGTTGCATTACTGAAGCCGGATGGTGTAATGATACATGCTGTTGATCTTAACCAAAATAGCTTTTATTTGTGGAAGCAGTTTTTATTGGAATATTTTAATGAGAGCACATGCAGTATTGAAAAAATAAGAAGTATCGGAGTTTTGAACAATACAGATACGGTGGATGATCTTCTTATAGAACCTTTGAATATTATGCACAAGTACTATTTTAAAAATAGTACTGATATAAAGAAACAGTATATGAGATATGGTACATTGTGTATTATAGTTAAACCCGCCTTAAAATATCCTAAATAGCATGGGGAATGGAAATTTGGGGTATAAGAGCCTGCAGAGATAAATACTTAAATGCCTGAGAGGAGAAAGGTGTCATGAAAAGAGTAGCAGTAATCACCGGGGTATTTGGAGGAATAGGATATGCAACAGCAAAATTGTTCCATGAGAAAGGTTGGTCGGTTGTTGGGGTAGACAGGAAGGGAAAGGAAGATACAGGTAAATGTATAGAGCTTTTTCTTAACTATGATGTATCAAATCCAGAAGATGTAAAGAAAATATTTGAGGATATCAACCATAATTATCGGCGGGTCGACTGCTTGGTAAATAATGCTGCTATACAAATTGAAAAGAGTATCTGTGAAACCACGGAAGAGGACTGGGATTTGGTCTATGCTTCCAATATGAAGTCCACGTTTATGTGTACGAAGTATTCTCATAATATGCTAAAAGTAGCTCAAGGCTCGATTGTAAATGTCAGTTCGGTGCATGCCTATGGCACATCGAAGAACATTTCGGCGTATGCGTCTACAAAAGGTGCGTTGCTGGCATTTACAAGGGCAGCATCTTTAGAATTCGCAGGAGATAGTATCAGAGTGAATGCTATATTGCCTGGGGCTACTGATACCGAAATGCTTAGAGCAGGTTTGGGAAGAGGACATTTGTCAGGAGAAAACATTGAGGAAATGATATATAAACTAGGACAGAGCCATCCAATGAAAAGAATAGGCGGACCAGAAGAAATTGCAAATAGTATATATTTTTTGGCAGATAACTCAAAATCTTCATTTATTACCGGACAGGCATTGGTAGTAGACGGAGGGGCATTGGCACAGTTAAGTACAGAGAGTTAGACCATGAAATGAGTTTTAAGGTTATTGGAATTAAGAATTGATAAGATGGATTTCGCGGAGGAATTTTAATGATAAACAAACCTGAAGTCTCTGTTGTTCTAGGAAGCTATAACCGTTTAGAGTTCTTGAAGCTCACGATAGAAAGTGTGAGAAAAGAAATTGAAGGGATTAACTGTGAGATTATAGTAGTAGACGGGGGATCAACAGATGGAGCAATGGAATGGCTTATAAAACAGAAAGATATTGTCACAATAATCCAGCATAATAACGGAGAATGGCTTGGAAAAAGAATAAACAAGAGATCTTGGGGATATTTTATGAATTTGGGTTTTAAATGTGCTCAAGGCAAGTATATTTGTATGATAAGCGACGACTGTCTGATAGTTCCTAATGCAATAAAAAATGGGTATGCACTATTTGAAAAAGCTATTGGAAATGGAGAAAAGGTTGGTGCAATTGCTTTCTATTGGAGAGATTGGCCTATTGAAAATGAATATGAGGTAAGACTGACACTGGGAGAGAAAATGTATGTAAACCATGGAATGTACTTGAATGAAGCTCTTAAACAAATAAGTTATGCCGATGAAGATACGTTTGAATTCTATTTTGCAGATGGGGACTTATGTTTGAAAATGTGGCAGTCAGGGTATAAATGCATTGATTCTCCGGATTCATATATAGAGCATTGTACTCATGTGAACTTCAAAGTAAAAAAATCAAATAACCTGAGATTATATGAAGAAGTAGAAAAGTACAAGAAAAAGTGGTATGGGATATATTATGATGAAAAGAATAATTCCATTAGTACAAGAATTAAAAAAACATATACAGATTTACAGGCTATTGCTGAAGGTTTCAGACCCCACTATGAAAGAGAAATAGAAAAAAGGAAACACGAGGCACAGACACAGCTAAGCCGGATAAATAGGATAATCGGTGTAATTGACAACAACTCAAATATTGTAATTTATGGGGCAGGTGTTCACACTGAAATGTTATTCAAGCACACATGCTTAAAGGAGAAAAAAATTACAGGCATTGTCGATATGCAAAAGCACGGCGAATTATTTGACAGTTTTAAAGTTAGTGAACCAAAGTATATATCAGAAGTGATACCGGATATTGTTCTTATATCTTCCTTTTCATTTCAGAATCAAATAGGTAATCACTTATGTAATGACTTGAGATATAAGGGACAGATCATCAGGTTATATAAAGAAGATGACGCAGAGCCTTTTTATGTACACATATAAGTACGCAGAACTATTACAAGGTAAAATTTGAAATTAACATTTTCTAAATAGTACGGAATTGAAAGGACTCTTAATGGATGAAATTTATAACAAGAATACAAAAATGTATAGAGCTGCTTAGGTATGATTCAGTACTTGAATATTTGCATGTTATTAAAAAGAGTAGCTTTCTAATAGGCACAGAAAGATGCGTAGTATGCAATTCTCCGTTTATGGTGCCGGTACGTCTTGTCCCGACTATACGTACTCGGAAGAATATACTATTGAAATATTGCATGCGATGCAGCTCGTTTTCCAATCCTTCAGGATACAAAGAAGACGAAAAGCAGCTAAAGAGTGATTTGGAATGGTCGATAAGTATTAAGAATAGAAACCTTGAATGGTCGGAATTACTACTTCAAGAGTTTGAACGTCAAAGTATAAAGATGAACAGTATTTTGGAAATTGGTTGCGGAATTGGTACATTACTTTATGCGGCATCCCATTTTTTGACAATGATGTTCATGTTACACATTTTTCACAGGAGGGCCTAATATACGCTTTTAAAGCTATGGGGGCGGAAAAATATAATATAATTCAAGCTGGAGGTTGGAAAGGCATATTGTTTTCTTTCAAACCTGAATAAAAGATGCATTATATTAAGAATCTCAAACCATGGCATAAGCTGTTATATTAAGATTTTTTAACTTAGGGAGAGTTTAAATGACAACATACAATGATTGCAAAAGTGGAGCTGTTATAGCAACCTCAATAGCGCCTGTTAATATTGAAAATCAAAAGAATGCAATTAGTACATGGATAGAGGCAGGGTTTGATGTAGTATCTCTTAACTGTAAGGAAGAGATTAATCTAATTAAGGAGTATTTCCCTGATATAAAATTTGTAACTGTAAATAGGAATGCAAGGCTGAAGTACGGCAAACCGTACGTGTTTTTTGATGACGTTATGAAATATTTACAAGAAGCTGGTTATAGTATTTGTGGTATTGTGAATTCAGATATATATTTTAAAAACATTGGTGAGAACTTCAAAGAATTTGTGATTAAAGAAGCTAAGGGTGCTTTTGTATTTGGACACAGGGTCGATATGCAATCAATAGATAGTTTGGATGGGACTTGGTGCGAAGGGCACGACTACTTTTTCTTTGATCGGTCATTTAGTTATATATACCCGGAAGAGAACTTTTGCCTGGGACAGCCTGCTTGGGATTATTGGGTCGTATTTATACCTGCCTTGAGATCCCTTAGAGTAAAAAAAATAGTGAATCCTATAGCATATCATATTAAGCACAATCAGACCTGGAATTACGAAGTTGATTTGCATTATAAAAGGTTAATGCTGAATAAGTATATGGAGGACCCGGAGTATATAAAGAATTACAGCAGTCCGGGTCATAAGCGGATTCAAAATCTGGTGGAAGGCTATCCTGAAAGAATATTATATTTCAAATATGAAAAGCAGTACAAAGTATTGATTGTATATAACGGGGATTGCAGTTTAGAGACACCAACCTTTAAAAGCATAATGAAGCAGAACTATAAAAACCTTAGGATCACTACTGGAAATAGGAGTACATTTGATCTTGACTCGATAACAGAAGACGCTGTTTGCTTTGTAAATGATGGTGTAGTATTAAACGATGACTATGTTGGGCTAATGCTAAATGAGCTTGACGGAAACGACATTGTACTATGTTGTGTGGGATTGGAAAGTGTAAACGGTTTTACAAAAAAAGACATTAATACTTTTGACTTGACTTCAATGCAAATAGATATGACAAAAATAATAGATGAGTGCATTCTATACAATACTGAATTTTTAAAAGGATTTACGTCTGGCATTGGCTCATTGAACGATTGCAGAAAGGGATTTGTTAGGCTGGGATTGGTAGAGATAGAATATAGCGAGTATATCAGGAAGAGAGTCGGGCTATGTAAGGGTGAACAGCTGTATATATATGGGGCTGGAGGGCATACCGAGAATCTCTTGAATAAATTAGATTTTACAGGGCTTAATTTATGCGGTATTATTGATAAAAACTTAAAATTACAGGGGACATATATTTGTGGATATCGAGTTTATCACACAAGCGATATAAAAAACCTGAATATTGATAAGTTGCTGATATCCTCTTTATCATATGAAAACGAGATGTATGAAGAATTATTAAGTGTATTTGAACCAAAGAAGCTTATAAGGATATATTTTAATTGATGAATTGTCAATAATGAATAGATTTTTATCTATGGAATACCTCAAAATTTATACAGTAAAGGGCATATGCTTAGGGGGTAGTGATAAATAGTGAGCAAAAAAGCAGTTAATAAAAAATCAATAATAGCCACATCGATAGCACCTGTAAACATTGATAATCAGAGAAATGCTATAGATACCTGGATAAGGTTGGGTTTTGATGTAATATCTTTAAATTGTAAAGAAGAATGGGAGATTATAAGAAATTATTTTCCGGATATTAATTTTCATATAGTAGATAAAGATGCACGAGAGGAGTTAGGAAAGCCATATGTATACTTTGACAGTTTTATGGATTTTTTTAAGAATTCAGACTACGATATTTGTGGAATTGTAAACTCTGATATATACTTTTTCAATTTAGATGAAAGTTTTAAAGAATATATAGCTGGTGAGGCAACAGGCTCACTAGTATATGGCTCAAGAATGGAAATTAATTCACTAGATAACTTATCAGGGGTTTTTTATAATAAAGGTTTTGATTATTTCTTTTTTGATAGAGAGTTTAGCCACATTTATCCCGCCACTGGGCTATGTATTGGGCAGCCTGCCTGGGATTTCTGGATAATATTTGAGCCTATAGCTAAAAAGCTAAAGGTTAAAAAAATCATTAATCCGATAGCATATCATATCAGTCATAAGATAAACTGGGAGACTCAGAACATTAGCAAGTTCCTTAGGCATATATTTTTTAGACAGGAAGTTTTGTGCTTTAATGAATTTTCCAGAGTACAAAATTTCTGGGAGTATAGCATTAACTTTATTTCAATATTTAACACTTATTCTGAAAAAATAATAACTTATAAAAGAAACGACAGCCTAAGAGTGAAAGTTTTTTATAATGGAAATCCATCCTCAGATTCACAGACGTACAAAAGTCTTTGCTCACAATCATATAAGAATAAAAGCATAGAGGTAAGGAAAAAAGAAGAAGTAGATATCGCGGATGTTGAAGAGGATTTAGTGTGTTTTATTGATGAAAGGGTTGTCTTGGACGAAGAATACCTTTTATTGATGGTTAACTCTTTAGGAGATAGAGATTGTATACTATGCGGAATCAGTCTGAAAGATAATGAGGGTAGATTTGTTGAGAATGTTTATCCTGTTAATATTGATACTATGGAAATAGACAAGTCGAGATTTATCGATGAATGTGTAATGTATAAGACTAAGGTACTACAAGATGCAGGCGTGCTAGATGACGCACCGAACAGAATGAATAGAGGATTTATAGGACAAGGATTGGTAGAGGTTGATTATAAAGAGTATGTAAGAAAAAGAATTTTGCCTTACAAGAAGAAGAGACTTTATATTTTCGGAGCAGGGGGGCATACGGTAAATTTGCTGAATCAAATTGATTTTTCGGAGTTTGAGCTCTGTGGGATAATTGATAGCAACGCGGATTTAGAAGGACAAACCATACAAGGCTATCCTGTGTTTTATAAAGGCAATATTGAAAAAATGGAGATTGATTATATACTGATATCGTCACAGTCATATGAAAAAGAAATATTCGAAGATTTGAAGCAAAGTTTTAATGAGGAAAAGCTTATCAGAATTTATCAAATATAAAAATCACCAGAGGAGGAAGGAACAATGCTTAAGTTCCTGAAGGCTATTAAGTATAATAAAGTAATTGTATTCGGTGCAGGCGATGCCGCACGTAAAGTATCTGAATATATACCAGTACCAATTTCCTATTATGTTGATAACTCTGCCGCTAAATGGGGTTTGGATTTTCTTGGAGCAAAAATACAAAAGCCTGATATTTTAGAGAATGAAAACAAGGATAACATTTCAATAATAGTGGCCAGCATGTATTATAACGAAATAGCACTACAGCTCTTACGAATGGGGTTTACTGAAAACATTCATTTTTGGAATGGTTTGAATATTATAGGAAAAATAGAAGAAGATGTTGCAGATGATGAATTTTCAATGGAAGAATCTGTATGCAGACTTGAACAGTTAGGGCTGAAAATAAACACAGTCATTGACATCGGAGCTTCCCATGGTATTTGGTCAAGTATGTGTATGAAGTACTTTCGGGATTCATTCTACTTTTTAGTTGAAGCTAAAGGAGTGCATGAAGATAAGCTGAGATACATGAAGGAATGCAACAGGAATATGGATTATATCATTGCAGCGGCCGGAGACAATATCGGAGAGATTTTTTTTACAGCATCAGAGGATTTGTACAGCGGTTCAGCATCCCATAGTGAGTTTAAACAGAACTGCGTAGTGACGCCTATGATTACTATCGATTCATGTATAAGAGAAAGAAGATTAAATGCACCTTATATGCTAAAGCTTGATACACACGGTTTTGAAGTTCCCATTTTTGAAGGAGCAATGGAGACATTATGGGAGACTGAAGTAATAATAATAGAAACATATAACTTCAAGATCAGCGATGAAGCGTTAAGATTTCATGAAATGTGTAAATATCTAGAGGATAAGGGATTTAGGTGTTTCGACTTAATAAGCCCAATGCATAGACCAAAGGATAAGGCTTTATGGCAGATGGATCTTGTTTTCTTAAGAGATAACCATCCGGTGTTTTTGACTAACAGCTATATATAGTATTTAATAAAACTATATCTCAATTACGGAGGGTAATTATGAAAAAAGCATTGATAACAGGTATTACAGGGCAGGATGGATCATATTTGACAGAGTTTTTATTGGACAAGGGGTATGAAGTCCATGGGATAATCAGGAGGGCAAGTTCCTTCAATACTGGCAGGATAGATCATTTGTACCTGGATCCTCACTTGAATGACGTCAGGATGTTCCTCCATTATGGAGATCTGTCCGATTCCAGCAATATAAACAGAATATTGGAAAGGGTTAAACCTGATGAAATATATAACTTGGGAGCCATGAGCCATGTAAAGGTATCCTTCGAGGCGCCTGAGTATACGGGAGAGGTTGATGGACTGGGGACTCTCAGAATGTTGGATGCAATTAAGGAAGCGGGACTGAGGACAAAATTTTATCAGGCTTCTACCAGTGAATTATTCGGCGGTCTTCCGGAGACAGCTCCTCAAAATGAGAACACTCCGTTTTACCCAAGAAGCCCCTATGCTGCAGCAAAGCTTTATGCGTACTGGATCACTGTGAACTATAGGGAAGCTTATGGTATATTTGCCTGCAACGGTATTCTGTTCAACCATGAATCCCCAAGAAGGGGAGAAACTTTCGTGACTAGGAAGGTCACAAGGGCTGTTGCCGATATAATGAATGGAAAGCAGGATAAGCTGTTTTTAGGGAATATTGATGCTAAGCGTGACTGGGGATTTGCTGGGGACTATATTGAAGGAATGTGGTTAATGCTCCAGCAGGACAAGCCTGATGATTACGTGCTTGCAACAGGTGAGACCCATACAGTAAGGGAATTCTGCGAAATTGCATTTAAGCATGTGGGCATCGATATAGTATGGCAGGGCAAGGGAGAGAACGAAAAGGGCATAGACAGGAAGACCAAGAGAGTATTGATTGAAATAGACCCAAGGTATTTCAGACCGACAGAGGTTGATTTGCTGCTCGGGGATCCAAGCAAAGCAAGGAAGGCACTTAAATGGCAGCCTAGAGTGGGCTTTGAGAGTCTTGTCAGAATGATGGTTGACGCTGATATGAAGGGCGAAAATACAATAAACCCATATGACTATTACAGTTTCTTGGAGGAAGTCGCAATTACAAAATAGCCTACGCAAAGGAGACTTTAATATGAATATCAATGATAAAATCTATGTGGCAGGCCACAATGGCCTGGTAGGATCCTCAATCATCAGAAGGCTGAAAAAGGAAGGTTTTAGCAATATTATTTGCAGAAGTTCCTCTGAATTGGATTTAAAGAGGCAAGGTGCTGTTGAGGCTTTTTTTGAAAAGGAAAGGCCTGATTATGTTTTTCTTGCAGCTGCGAAGGTTGGAGGTATTGTAGCCAACAATACCTTCCCTGCACAATTTATATATGAAAATATTATGATGGAAGCCAATGTGGTTCATGCTGCTCATATGTCAAAAGTGAAAAAGCTGCTCTTTTTAGGTAGTTCCTGCATTTACCCTAAGTTTGCGGAGCAGCCTATAAAAGAAGAGTATCTATTGGAAGGGAAGCTAGAGCCTACTAATGAACCCTACGCAATAGCCAAAATAGCAGGTATAAAAATGTGTGAGTCATATAATAGACAATATGGTACAAACTTCATATCAGTTATGCCTACGAACTTATATGGACCAAACGACAATTTTGATTTGGAGACGTCTCATGTGCTGCCTGCTTTAATAAGGAAATTCCATGAGGCTAAAGTACAGAATAAGGGCGAGGTTACACTATGGGGCACGGGTAAAGTTAGAAGAGAGTTTCTATACGTGGATGATTTGGCAGATGCAGTGGTTCATCTGATGAATTTGTACGATGGCAATGAGATATTAAACATTGGTGTTGGTGAAGACTTAACAATAAAGGAATTGGCTGAGATTGTCAAAGAGGTAGTCGGATATAACGGGGGAATTGCCTATGACGATACTAAGCCTGATGGTACTCCAAGAAAGCTCCTGGATGTGTCAAAGTTGAACAAACTGGGATGGAGAGCGAAGACAAGCCTAAGGCAAGGCATTGAGATGACATATGATTGGTGGCAAAGGAACTGTAAGAACTGTTAGTTGTTATACTAATTCGAATAGTATATAAGATTGTAGGTGTGTAAAATGCCGGAATACCCCAAGATTTCCATTATAACTGCATCATTCAATAGTGAGAAGTATATTGAAGACTCCATAAGGAGTGTAATCAACCAAAGCTATGACAATATTGAGTACATTGTCATTGATGGAGCTTCAAAGGATGGCACTTTGGATTTTGTAAGCAGGTATAGAGATAAAATAGACATAATTGTATCGGAGCAGGATGCAGGTATTTATGATGCATATAACAAGGGAGTTTCTCTTGCTTCCGGGGATGTAATATATTTTCTCAATACTGACGATTATCTGTATGATGATAACATAGTAAGGAGGATTTCAGATGTATTTCGTCAGAACCAAGATGTCAGTATCGTGTACGGGAATGTAGCTGTCATTGATGAACGCACTGGATTCAGGCATAATACAGGAAGAAGAATGGAACTGAAGGATTTTGAGAGGGGAATGATGTCTTCTCACCAATCAATCTTTACAAAAAGAAAACTATTTGATAAATATGGTTTATTTGATAGGGCATTCAAAATATGCAGCGATTTTGATTTTATAACCAAATGTTTTAAGGGCGACGAACAAAGCACATTGTATATTGATGAAACAATTGCTGTATATAGAGAGGGGGGTATCAGCAACGACCCCAGATATCAAAAGCTGTTGGATGTAGAGCTTAACTGCATAGTCTACAAGCATTTCAACAAGCTGCTTCCCAGGAATGAAAAGCATCTGGAGGATAACAACGGTTTATACAGGATCTGGCTTGACATGCTGCTTCTCCAAGGTAAAGGAATATCAAGCTCTCTGGATAAACGGCAGATAAGCAAAGTTGCTATTTTCGGGACAAGGAAGACAGGCATATGCCTGTTAAAGGATTTGAAAAAGGAAGGTTTTGATGTTCTGACATTTCTGGATAATAATGTGAACATGCAGGGTGTTGAAGTTGAAGGTATAATGGTGGTTTCGCCGGATTGGTTGAAGGATAATTCCAATTGCATCGATGCTGTGATAGTATCTATTGAGAAAGCTTACGATGAAGATGTGTTTATACAGCTCAGGGAGCTGACCGGTGATAGACTCTATCTGACATCATGGAAGGACTTGGTAATAAGGAGTATATAGAGTCTTATATACTATCTTATAAAGAAGGGGTTATTATGATGAGTGAACGCTTTTTGGTTACAGGAGGAGCTGGGTTTATAGGGTCGAATTTTATTAAGCACATGCTCAGAAAATACGGCGAAAAGATATTTGTTATAAATGTAGATAAACTGACTTATGCTGGGAATACAAACAATTTATTAGGGTTGGAGGATTGCCCTAATTATTTGTTTATTAAGGCTGATATTTGTGACAAAAGTGCAATAAGTAAGATTTTCGATAATTATAGTATTGATTATGTTGTGAATTTTGCCGCTGAGACCCATGTAGACCAGAGTATAGAGAATCCAGAGGCGTTTATTGCTACAAATGTGCTTGGGACTCAAGTTCTGCTTGACTGCGCGCGAAAAAGCTGGGAGACGGAAGGGGTCTTTAAGACAGGGAAAAAATATATACAGATTTCAACGGATGAAGTCTATGGTTCTTTAGATAGCGGCGGTTATTTCACAGAAAATACCCCTTTAGATCCAAGAAGTCCTTATTCTGCCAGCAAGGCCAGTGCTGATTTTCTAGTAAAAGCATATTATTACACCTACAAAATGCCGATAAATATAACAAGGTGTTCAAATAACTATGGACCTAATCAATTTCCTGAAAAACTGATTCCACTGATGATAAATAATTGTCTGGGGGGTAAACCCCTGCCTGTATATGGAGATGGAAGGAATATAAGGGATTGGCTGTATGTAGAGGATCACTGCAGTGCTATTGATAAAGTAATAAGAAAAGGAAATATCGGACAAATATATAATATTGGGGGACACAGTGAAAAAGAGAATATTGAAATAGTAAAAATCCTTATAAAATTACTCAACGAAGTGCTCTCGGAAATGGACACAAGAAAAGAGCACATAAGTGAAGGATTGATTAAATATGTTGAAGATAGAAAAGGTCATGACAGAAGATATGCAATAGATTATACCAAGATTAAAGATGAACTCGGATGGGAACCTCAAATTTGCTTTGAGGATGGAATCAAAAAAACCGTCATATGGTACTTGAATAATGAAGATTGGCTGTACGAATCAACTGAAAGATTAAAATGAATTTAGAAATTTATGGAGGAGAAGTTGCATGAAAGGCGTTATATTGGCCGGAGGTTTAGGGAACCGCTTATATCCGTTAACCAAGGTAACCAATAAGCATTTACTGCCTGTAGGCAAGGAACCAATGATATATAATCCGATAAAACAACTAGTTTCAGCCGATATTGATGATATCCTCATAGTTACCAGTAAAGACCATATGGGGGATATTGTAAGACTATTGGGAAGTGGCAAGGAATTTGGCTGTCAGTTTACGTTTAAGGTGCAGGAGGAAGCACTGGGGATTGCCCATGCACTACTGTTGGCAGAGGATTTTGCCAAGGATGATAAGATTACGGTCATACTGGGAGATAATATAGCTACCCACTCCATAAAATCCTATGTAAAGAGCTTCATGAAACAGGGGCGCGGTGCAAAAGTGCTTCTGAGAGAGGTGACAGATCCCGAAAGATATGGAGTTGCAGCCTTGGATGAGCTTAAAGTATTAGAAATTGAGGAGAAGCCCGAATACCCCAAAAGCAACTATGTGGTTATTGGAATCTACATGTATGATAATCAGGTATTTGATATTATAAGGAGTATAGAAAAATCTCCAAGAGGCGAATATGAAGTAACTGCTGTCAATAATAGGTACATTGAGCAGGGGGAACTTACATATGACGTCCTGAAGGGGGAGTGGACTGATGCAGGTACTTTTGAATCTCTCTTCTATGCAAGCAAGATACTACTGGAAGTAAATAATGAAATAAAAGGGCTATAATATTATGAAGAATGATTTTTCTACTAACTTTGATAATTATAAGGGGAAAAACGTTATGATTTTGGGTGGTGCTGGCTTTATTGGCAGCAACCTAGCTAAAGCTTTAACTCTTCTAAATGCAGAAGTAGTTATAATCAATAAGAATATTGGTGAAAAGAAGCATGCACTTGTTGATTATATGGGACAACAGAATTTTGTCCTAAGTGAGGGTAACCTGCTTGAACCTGAAAGTTACGAGGATTTTCTCAGGAAAGCTGATATAGTTATAAATCTTGCTGGTGCAAATGGTTCACTTAATAGTATAAAAAATCCTGTTGAGAACTTACGAATAAATTGTGAGGGACATCTTTTATTTCTCGAAAGCTGTAGGCGCATGGACAAGAAGGTCAAGCTGATTTTTGCCAGTTCGCGCTTGGTGTATGGAGAAACCGGTAGATACGGAGTAACGGAAGATATAAAGACTGAGCCTAAGGACATATATGCAATACACAAGCTAACAGCAGAGTACTACTATAGTTTATATGCAAACATGTACCCCAAAATTGAGTCAATGATTGTCAGAATGACCAATCCCTTTGGACCGGCTCCACGCTATAGCAATAAAAAGTCTGGATATAACTTTATTAATAGTACAATACTCAAAGTACTAATGAGTGAGGAAATAACAGTTTATGGAGATGGAAAACAATTAAGAGATTACATATATATTGATGATTTGGTGGAGGCAGTACTAGGGCTAGCAAATGTTGAAGCATCCAAAGGTGAAATATTTAACATTGGCTCTGGCAATTCAATTTGTATTATGGACGCTATACTGCAGATGTTTATTACTTCCGGGAAGGAATACAAAGTAAGAAAAATTGAGTGGCCATCAGATAATCTTCTGGTTGAAACCGGAGATTTCAAAGCTGATATAACCAAGATTGAAAGGATATGCAATTGGAAGCCTAGGTTCAGATATCAGGAGGGATTGAGAAAAACTATCGAGTTCTTAAAAAATCAGTATAATTTGCCGTAATAGTACAACGAGAGGTGAGCAGATTGAATATATTGCACTTGACGACTTATCTGCAAGGCGGTTTGGGAAGAATAATTCAGGATTTGGCAATAGACCAAAGAATGTCAGGGAATAAAGTTACTATTGTCACAACAAAGACACCAATTGCAGACTACTGTAACTATGATGAATATTTGACAGCGATGGCTGAAAAAGATGTTGAGCTCCATCTGATAGATTCAACTTTCAAGCGGGAGCTGTATTTGAATTTGAATGTGGTAGAAAAGGTAAGAGATATCATAATAAAGAATGATATTGATATAATTCATGCACATGCTGCCATACCTGCACTGGTAGGAGTCATTGCAAGACAGGTGCAGAAAGAGCATATTCCTGTGATTCATTCTATGCAAGGTTGGGGGACAAATAAGTCCTTTGAGCAGGAAGAAATGGATAGGATAATAATGAATGGATTGGATTGCATTGTGGCATCATCTGTAAGCTCTATTGAGTTAATGAAGGATAAAGGGATAGATCCAGACAGAATAGTACTTATTTATAATGGAATAGCAGACAGATCAACTGATATGGATGAGGCCTCAGATGAAGATATTGCAGAGCTTATAAAGCTCAGAAATGAAGGTGTGAAACTAATCGGATGCGTTGGTACTGTCTGTAAACGAAAGAACCAGGAACTGCTGCTTGATGCGTTTTCTGAGACCGCAGAGAAATATAATGCTGCTTGTATATTTATTGGGGAGGGAGATATGGTACTTCCTTTGAAAGAAAAGGCAGAGTTATATAATATTGCGGACAAGGTCAGGTTTTATAGGTATAAGGAGGACTCAAGCAGATTCCTGAAATATTTTGATCTTGTTGTCCTGCCTTCCTTGAGTGAGGGTTTGCCTCTTACTGTATTGGAATGCTTCAGGGAAAGGGTACTGTTCTTGGGGAGTGATATACCGTCAATTGCTGAACTGGTCAAAGATGGAGATACGGGGTATTTGTTTTTGTCAGAGAAGGTTGATGATTTGACGGATAAACTTGAAAGAGGGATTTCCATTACCTCGGTAGAGAAACAAGTAATTACAGAAAACGCATATAAGTTTTACGAAGCCGATTTTACAAAACAGATAATGTTTGATACATATATGAATTTATATAACGATCTCTTAAGTAAAAGTTAAGCGGGGTTATAAAATGAAGATGCTGATAACTGCTGTAGGCAGACGAGTACAGCTTGTGAGACATTTTAAGAAATATTTTGAAGTTATAGGGGCGGACTGTTCCAATCTGGCACCTGCTTCGTATTTTACTGATTGTTTTTTTGTTGTACCTTTTTGTCTTGATCCGGGATATAAAAAAGCAATTATTGATATTTGTATAAAAGAAAATGTAGATTTGGTAATCTCGGTACATGACCAGGAGTGCATGGTGCTGGATGATATACGGAATGAATTGAGGAAGTTGGGGGTATTATTGATGCTCCCGGATAAAAAAGTCCTGGATATTTGTAACGATAAATTGGAAACTTATAAGTTCTTTGTTGAAAACGGGATTGATTCCCCAGAAAGTTGTTTGAAGCCTAATGAAGTATCTTCTGGCTTTCCGCTTTTCATAAAACCTAGAGTGGGAATGGGAAGCCAGCATTCTTATAAGATTTCTACCAAAGAGGAACTAGACTTCTACTATTCCCGCATACATAATCCTATAATCCAGAGTTATATTGAAGGTACTGAGTATACCCTTGATTGTATTTGTGATAATGACAGCCAGGTTATTTCTGTAGTTCCCAGGATGAGAATAGAAGTGAAAGCTGGCGAGGTGCAAAAGTCCAAAACGGTCAACGACATGCAAATTATACAAAAAGGAAAAGAAATATGCGAAAAGCTTGGATATAAAGGGCCACTAACAATACAGTGTTTCAAGGCCGGTACGGGAGAAATATTATTTACAGAAATAAACCCCCGTATGGGTGGCGGAGTTCCCTTAACCTTTGAAGCTGGGGTAGAATATGGGAGAATATTTGCAGATATGGTATCAGGGCGGAAGGTAGAACCTATAATAGGCAATTTTAAAGAGCTTACAATGCTTAGATATGATGAGGCGGTTTTCATATGATAGCTTTGGTTTTTGATCTGGATGACACGTTATATAAAGAAGCAGATTTTGTCCATGGCGCTTTTGGAGAGGTAGCGGAATATTTGGGGACAAAGTATTGTATCGGCAGGGATGAGCTTTACCGGACTATGCTGAGGCTGCTTGCTTCGATGGGCAGAGGCAGGATATTTAATGATATTTGTGATATATATAGTATAGATGAAGATGTGAATAACCTTATAGAAATATACAGGAATGCAGCTCCAAAAATCTCATTATATGAAGATGCGGAGCATTTTTTAAAATGTTGCAGCGGGAAATATAAGTTAGGCTTGATCACAGATGGGATATATTATGTGCAGAGGAACAAAATAAGGCTGCTTGGTATAGAAGAGTATTTTGATGCTATTGTAGTAACGGACGATCATGGTAAAGATTTCTGGAAGCCCAGTACGAAGCCCTACTTAAAAATGGCTGAGGAGCTTGGGGTGTCGCTAGATAGTATGATTTATATAGGAGATAATCCACAAAAGGATTTTTACGGGGCAAGACAGTTGGGGATAAGGACCATAAGGGTGATTAGGGACTCAGGTGATCATATGGGATTAAGATTAAGCAGCGATTATGAAGCAGACATAGAAATTACAAGCTTAGATGATATAGAAAGTGCAATAGATTCATTATTCAAGAGGTGGTGATATTATGGTCACATGCATCGTGCAGGCAAGAATGGGTTCCAGCAGGCTTAAAGGGAAGGTGCTGAAGGAAATACTGGGATATCCTCTGATACTGTTGAATCTGAAGAGGCTAGAAAAGTCAAAAAAGATTGATAAGCTGATACTGGCAACCTCAAATAAGCCGGAAGATGATCCGCTGTATGAAATAGTTGCAGCAGCAGGGTATAAGGCGTTCAGAGGTGATGAGGACAATGTACTTAAAAGATACAGGGATTGTGTCCTGGAATACGGCGGTGATACTATTGTGAGAGTTACAGGGGATTGTCCGCTTATCGATCCGGATATAGTTGATAATGTGATTTCTCACTATCAGATGTATGATTATGACTATGTGAGACTGGATGTGCCGGATACCTTCATAAGAGGCTTTGATGCTGAGGTGTTCTCCCGCGAAGCACTGGAGAAGACCTTTGATCTGGCGGCGGAGGATAGGCACAGGGAGCATGTGACCGCGTACATGTACCACCACCCGGAGTTGTTCTCCATAGGAAAGGTGCAGGGAGAAAGCCTGTTCAGTAAGGACTATAGGTTGTGTGTCGATACCGCAGAGGATTTCACATTGGTATCGAAGGTATTTGAGTATTTCAAGGATATATATATTCCTGCCGGGGATGTAGTGAAGTTCCTGGATAATAACCCGGGAATTGCAGCAATAAATAATGAAGTTAAGCAAAAGCATGTTTAAGGAGATGAGAAATAATTCCTAAAAACATTGATAAACATACACAAATGTAGTAAAATGTATACATGAATAATTATAAACCGAATGAATTTGCTGAAATGCTTAATGTTTCAGTGAAAACGCTGCAAAGATGGGACAACGAAGGCACATTGAAAGCTTACCGCAACCCAAAAGGACGGAGGTATTATACTCATCAACAATACGTTGAGTATATGGGGCAGTCTTCAAACGAAGATAATAAAGGTAAGGTAATAATATATGCCAGAGTGTCCACAACAAACCAAAGAGATGATTTGAAAAACCAGATAGAATTTCTTCGAACATTCGCCAATGCAAAGGGTTGGATAGTGGATGAGATATTTGAAGATATCGGCTCAGGACTAAATTACAATCGAAAAAAATGGAATAAACTTCTTGAAGATTGCATGCTTGGGACGGTTTCAAAAATAATAGTATCCCACAAAGACAGATTTATAAGGTTTGGTTTTGAATGGTTTGAGAAATTTTTGAAATCTAATGGCGTCGAATTGGTTGTCGTTAACAATGAAAGTCTGTCCCCGCAAGAGGAAATAGTACAGGATATTATCAGCATATTGCATGTATTTTCGTGCAGGGTGTACGGATTAAGAAAATACAAAAAGAAAATTGCGGAGGATGGTGAGTTGTTGTGCGAGCCCACAGAACAGAAATAAACCCTACGCCGGAACAAAAGCGGAAGATTAACAGTACCATAGGTGTTTGTAGATTTGTTTATAATTTCTACCTTGCGTACAATAAAGATATATATGAAAAAGAAAATCGCTTTGTTTCGGGTATGGAGTTTTCTAAATGGTTGAATAATGAGTTTTTGCCGAACAATCCTGGATTTAGCTGGATAAAAGACGTATCAAGTAAAGCAGTAAAGCAAGCGATAATGAACGGCGAAAAGGCTTTCAAGAAGTTTTTCAAAGACGAAACTAAATTTCCGCGCTTTAAAAAGAAGAGGAATAACAATGCAAAAGCCTACTTCCCCAAAAACAACAAAACGGATTGGGCGATTGAAAGGCATAGGGTAAAAATACCAACATTGGGATTCGTCCAATTAAAAGAAAAGGGTTATATCCCAGCAAATGCCGAAGTAGTAAGCGGAACGGTTTCTTACGAAGCAGGCAGATATTATGTCAGCGTTTTGGTTAAAGAAGAACCGAAGCAAGACAACAAACCATATACCGAAGGAATTGGCATCGACTTGGGTATTAAGGAGTTTGCGGTAGTCAGTAATGGCACTGAAAAGAAAAATATCAACAAAAGTAAAAAGGTTAAAAAGCTTGAGAAGAAGCTTAAGCGTGAGCAGAGACGCTTATCAAGGAAATATGAAAATAAAAAGAAAGGGGAAGCCACGAAATCTGCAAAAAACATAGAAAAACAGTCGTTAAAGGTCCAGAAACTTCATCAGAAGCTTAGAAATATCAGACATGACTATGTTAACAAAACAGTCAGCGAACTGGCGAAAACCAAGCCAGCATTTATAACTATCGAAGACTTAAATATTAAGGGAATGATGAAGAATAGGCATTTATCAAAGGCGATCGCTCAACAGAATTTTTATTATTTCAAAACCAAGCTCGAAAGCAAATGTAAACAGTTGGGAATTGAGTTGAGAGTTGCATCAAGATTTTATCCATCAAGTAAGAAATGTGCTTGCTGCGGGAATGTCAAGAAAGACTTAAAACTGTCTGACAGGGTTTATGTTTGTGAAGAATGCGGGTTTGAAATAGATAGGGATTTGAATGCGGCAATCAATCTGAGAAATGCTAAAGAATATGCAATAGCTTGTTAAACTGCATTGCATATATGTACCGTGGGCTACACGGGAATTAACGGCTGCGGAGTGTCAAACAAACTGTAGTAGGGTAACCGAGGCGGGACACGTTGAAACAGCAATTTTCTGGACATGGATACGTTTGTCTATGTTTTCAGTGGCAGACCGGATATGAAAGAGATTGTTTTGAAGAGCGGAAAAAGGATTGGTGAAGGAAGTCCATGCTATATCATAATGGATGTAGCTGCCAATCACAATGGTGATCTGGATACTGCCAAAGAGCTGATCAGGAAAGCAGCAGAGGCTGGAGCGGACGCAATAAAGCTTCAGACCTACAGAGCGGAGGACATGTATTCAAAGAAAACTCCACAGTTTTCAAGAGACAATATGAAGCCCTTTGATCTGATAAAGAGTGTCCAGCATCCAAGAGAGTGGATACCGCAGCTGGCAGAATATGCAAAAGGTTTTGATATTGATTTTTTGTCCACACCCTTCGACTATGATGCTGTAGATCTGCTTGATGATACGGGTGTCAGCCTTTTCAAGGTAGCATCTCTTGAAATAGTTGACCTGAGATTCCTGAAGTACATTGGGGGTAAAGGAAAGCCTGTAATCCTGTCAACAGGTATGGCAAGCCTCGGAGAAATAGAAGAGGCTGTTGATGCTGTAAAAAGCGCAGGCAATGACAATATTGCGCTGCTGCACTGCAATACCTGCTATCCTTCACCGGTACACATTGTAAATCTCAAGGCAATGGAAACCTTGCGGGATGCCTTTAAGCTCCCTACCGGTTTTTCCGATCATACCCTTGGGTGGCATATTCCAGTAGCTGCTGTGGCTATAGGTGCTTGTGCAATAGAAAAGCATTTTACCCTAAGTCGGAAACAGGAAGGACCTGATCATGGTTTCTCCATTGAACCTGAAGAGCTGAAGCTGATGGTGCAGCATATCAGGGATATTGAAAAGGCAATGGGGGATGGGGTTAAGAAGGTCTCAACAGAAGAACTTGAAAACTACGAGAAGGGCAGAAGAAGTTTGATAGCCAGGGTTGATATTGCTAAAGGCACTGTAATAACAGAAGACATGGTGACCGCAAAAAGACCCGGTTATGGTATAAAGCCCAGGTTTTTTGACATGGTTATTGGCAGGACTGCCAAGGTTGACATATATGAAGACGATGTATTGGTATGGGATATGCTAGTTTAGCAATAATGGAGATGGGCTTATGAAGATACTTATAAGGGCAGAGGGCGGTCATACAATCGGTATGGGGCATGTCATGCGGATGCTGGTTCTGGCAGATAAGCTGAGACCATTTGCAGATGTTGTGTTTGTGTGCAGGGATAATGAGGAGCTCCGGGCAGGTGTAGACCATATTAAAGCATGTGGTTATAATGTATTGAGAATAGATGGGGCAAAACTTGCCTGCGAGCTGGCCGGAATTGCCGGAGATTGCCTGATTACCGATAGCTATAATGTGGATGAGGGCTATTTTGACAACACAAAAGAAATATTTGATTATACCGGATATATGGATGATCTTAATAAATACCGTATTAATGCCGATTTTATTATTAACCAGAATATTAATGCCGAGGATTTGGAATACAAAGCAGGTAAGGGTACCCGCTTTTTTATGGGTACCCGGTATGTTTTGCTGAGGGAAGAGTTTACAAATCTCCCCATACGAAATGTACGGAATAGCTTACAGGATATATTGATTACATTGGGAGGAGCAGATCCCAAGAATTTATCAGAAACTGTAACGATAAAGCTTTCCAAGGCTTTTCCTGAATTGAGATTTCATATTGTTGTGGGACCTTCATTCACTCATGAAGATAGCCTGAAAAAAATAGCAGGAGGAAATATTCTTCTGCACCACAATCCAAAGATGTCGGAGCTTATGCAAGAATGTGATGCAGCCATATCCGCATGCGGAAGCACAATATATGAACTTTGTGCCTGCGGTACGCCCATTGTCGGGATTGTCACAGCGGATAATCAGGTAATGGCAGCATGTAAAATGAATTCTATAGGTGCATTGAAATATGCTGAAGGGCTGGAGAAGGTAGTCCAGAATTTGAAAAGCCTTGATTATGAGACAAGAGTCAGAATGTCGGAAACAGGCCAAGGTTTGGTGGATGGGTATGGGAGTACAAGGCTGGCTGGAGAGATACGGAAAATTATCTGCAATAAAACGTATAGGTGATAGTATGAAAAAATATTTATTCTGCTGCTATAGAGAGCACTTTATAAGGTTATATGAAGACAAGCTTAAGAAGCTGCCTTTTGATATAGTCCTGCTGACAGACAAAGCTGAGCTTACCTTTGACTATATAAAAGGCATCGATCCGGAATATATTTTTTTCCCTGACTGGTCCTGGGTTATTCCAAAGGATATTGTAGAGGGCTTTAGTTGTATTTGCTTTCATGAAGCACCACTGCCTATGTTCCGTGGAGGCTCACCCATACAGAATCAAATTGTAAGGGGAATAAAGAAGACAAAGCTGACAGCCTTTATGATGGATGAAGGTATAGATACGGGGGATATTCTTCTGCAGGAGGATTTGAGCCTGGAGGGGCATCTGAAGGATATATCGGACAGGATAACTGAGCTTGTATATATGATGGTTGTAAAGATAATTGAAGGTAAGTCTACACTCGTTAAACAGACGGGAGAAGGTAGCTTCTGCAGAAGAAGGACGCCTGCAGAAAGCAGGCTTGAACATCTGAAGTATGATATTACCTGCCTTTATGACTTCATAAGAATGCTGGAAGATCCATATCCCAATGCATATATACAGATAGATGACAAGCATGTAATATTCAAAGAAGCGGAGTTAATAGACGGGGAAATCCACTTCAAGGGAATTATCAGGAGAAAGCAGGGGGAAGACTGATGAAAATATTAGTTGTTGCCGCCCATCCCGATGATGAAATACTGGGAATAGGGGGGACAGTGAAGCGTCATGTGCTAAGTGGTGATGAAGCTTTCTGCGTCATATTGGGGGAGGGCGCTACCTCAAGATGTGACAAGCGTGAAAATGCCAAGCTTGATGGATTGAATGAATTAAAAGCTTCGGCTGATAGAGCAGCGAGTATAATCGGTTATAAGCAGGTTTTTTTTGAAGGACTTCCGGATAACCGCTTTGACGGCTTGGAGCTCCTGGATATAGTCAAATTGCTGGAAAAGCATATAGATGAGATTAAACCTGATATCATTTACACACATCACTATGGAGATATCAATATTGACCATAGGATTACCTTTAATGCGGTTATTACAGCTGCAAGGCCTATAGGAAGTGAGTATCCTGCAGAGGTCTATTCCTTTGAGACGGTATCTTCGACAGAGTGGAATTATGGGAACAGTGAAATGATGTTCAGACCCAACGTTTTCATTGATATAACAAGTACAATTGAGGATAAAGTCAAGGCCTTGGAATGCTATGCAAGCGAATTGAAGCAGTATCCTCATCCACGGTCTGCCGAAGGAGTCATTGTAACGGCAAAAAAATGGGGAACAGTAATTTCAAGAGAATATGCCGAGCCTTTAGAGGCTATAAGAATAGTAAAATAACGGGGTGCTTTATATGAGGAAATTTATTCCCTATGGGAAACAGTATATTGATGAAGAAGATATCCAGGCTGTTGTTGAGGTTCTTAAGAGCGACTATATTACTACAGGGCCTAAAATTGAAGAATTGGAGAATTCAATAACAGAATTTACAGGAGCAAAATATGCAGTAGCCGTATCCAATGGAACTGCAGCCCTGCACGCAGCTTGCTTTGCAGCAGGTATTGGTCCTGGGGATGAGGTAATAACCACCCCTATGACCTTTGCAGCATCGGCAAACTGTGTATTATATATGGGGGCAGATCCGGTTTTTGCAGATATCGACCCTGAGACATATAATATAGATCCACAGGCTATTGAAAGGAAAATAACCGACAGGACAAGGGCTATCATACCGGTTCATTTTACAGGTCAGCCCTGTGACATGGATGCAATTATGAAAATAGCTGAAAAATACGGTTTGGCTGTTATAGAAGATGGAGCCCATGCTCTGGGAGCGGTTTATAAGAATAGGAAAATAGGTACTCTAGGCTCTATGACCACCTTCAGCTTCCACCCTGTAAAGCAAATAACCACAGGGGAGGGAGGGGCTGTTACAACCAACGACAGTTCCTTATATGACAAGCTTCTCATGTTCAGAACCCATGGAATAACAAGAGACGCAGAAAAGATGGAAAGCAATGAGGGGCCATGGTTCTATGAACAGCAGTATTTAGGTTTTAATTACAGAATGACGGATATACAAGCTGCACTTGGAATCAGTCAAATGAAAAAGCTTGATTCTTTTCTGGAAAAGAGGAGAAGCTATGCAGCTCTTTATAACAAGCTGCTCGGTGGTCTTGAGGGAGTTACTGTTCCATACCAGGCTGAAGATGTAAGCTCGGCTTGGCATTTGTACATAGTAAAGCTGAACCTTGGAAAGCTGGCTTTAGGGAGAAGAGAGGTCTTCGAAAAGCTCAGGGATAAGAATATTGGTGTAAATGTCCATTATATACCGGTATATTATCATTCCTACTATAAAGAGATAGGCTATGGAAAGGGACTATGTCCTGAGACAGAGGCTCTTTATGAAGCAATAATAACACTGCCTCTATATCCTACTATGGAAATTGACGATATACACTATATAGTTGATAATTTTAAGGACATCATACGATAGGAGCTGATACATAATGAAAGTTGTTGCGTTATTGTTGGCTGGAGGAAGCGGAACAAGGCTATGGCCTCTGAGCCGTCAGACCATGCCCAAACAGCTGCTTGCTCTTACAAGCAATAAAACACTGCTGCAGGAGACCTGTCAGCGTATATGCGATGTAGTAGGTTATGAGGATCAGTGGGTTATCACGGGGCAAAGCCACTACTATCAGATCTTGAGTCAGGTCAAGGAGCTTACTTCAGAACAGGACGGGGTAGAGATATTGCTGGAGCCTGAAGGCAAAAACACCGCACCGGCTATAATATGGGCCGCACAAAGGTGCAGGAAGCTCCACGGTGATGACTCCATCATGGTGGTTTTACCTTCAGATCACCTGATAATGAATACGGGGAAATTTGAAAAGTCATTGAAATATGCAATTCAAAAGGCTGAAGAAGGCAGGCTTGTCACTTTTGGAATATCTCCAACAGGCCCTGAGACTGCATATGGATATATAAAAACAGAGAAGAATCCCGTAAGTGACAATGCTTATGAAGTAGACTGCTTTGTTGAGAAGCCTGATGTGAAGAAAGCACAGGAATTTCTGGAAGCAGGTAATTATTTGTGGAATAGCGGAATGTTTGTATATCATGTCGGAACCCTGCTCAGTGAAGCAGAAACCTATTGCAAGGATATATATGATTTGTTTGGAAGTCATGATGTTTTTGATATGAATGAAGTAGAACTGGCCTACATTGCCAGCCCGTCCATATCTATCGACTATGCCCTAATGGAGCATACAGATAAAGCTGTAGTTGTTGCAGCTGATTTTGGCTGGAGTGATGTGGGAAGCTGGAAAAGCTTATATGATATAAGTGAAAAGGATGCAAACGGCAATTTTATTAATGGGCAGCATGTCATATTGAACTCCAAGGATTCTATGGTATATGGCAAGGGCAGGCTTATTGCTGCTGTTGGCCTGGAAAATATGGCTGTTATTGATACACCCGATGCACTTATGGTTTGTCCGCTTAATGAAACTCAACACATCAAGCAGGTTGTAGAGAAGCTGAGGGAGCAAAACAATAAGACTTACTATGAGCATAGAATGGTTGACAGACCTTGGGGGACCTATGAAATATTGGCAGAAGGTCCACTATATAAGATTAAGAGAATTGTGGTGAAACCTGCACAAAGGCTAAGCAGACAATATCATTACCATAGAAGTGAGCACTGGATTGTGGTAGGAGGTACAGCCAAAGTGACAATAGGAGAGACAGAACATTATGTACATGAAAATGAATCCACTTATATATCAAAATCCATGATTCACCAATTGGAAAATCCGGGGCTTATGCCGCTGGAGATAATTGAAATACAGTGCGGAGTATATCTTGAAGAGGATGATATAGTAAGACTTGATGATATTTATATAAGGTAAATGGCTGCTTGGAAAGAGTCAAAAGAAAGGTGGTCAAATCAGTGAACATACTTGTTACAGGGGGAGCCGGCTTCATCGGACGCTGGACAGTGAAAAAGCTCCTTGCAGAGAGGCATAGGGTCTGGATATTGGACGACCTGTCAAACGGGTCCTTGGATAACATAAAGGAATTTGACAATCATCAGTCACTGATGAAATTTGTGCAAGGGGATATCAAGGACAAGAATATATTGGAAGAAGTATTTGGGAACAAGCCTGATATATGCTATCACCTGGCAGCCAGCATAAATGTGCAGGATAGTATCGATGACCCCGGAAAAACCTTTGAGAACGACGTGACAGGAACTTTCAATGTACTGGAGCAATGCAGGAAGCACGGTACAAAAATGGTTTTCATGAGCACCTGTATGGTATATGACAGGGCAGAAAACGAGAAGGGGATAAATGAGCTGCATCCTGTAAAACCGGCTTCTCCATATGCCGGAAGCAAGATAGCGGGTGAGAACCTGGTGCTGTCCTATTGGCATGCGTATAAGCTTCCGGTAGTTATAGCGAGGCCCTTCAATACATATGGACCATTTCAGAAGTCCAGCGGAGAAGGCGGAGTGGTATCGGTCTTTACCGAAAAGAAATTGAAAGGGAAGACATTGAATATATATGGTGATGGAGCGCAGACAAGGGATTTGCTTTATGTGGAGGATTGTGCAGACTTTTTGGTATCGGCAGGCTGCTCAGAAAAAGCAAATGGAGAAATCCTCAATGCCGGATCAGGTAAAGATTTAAGCATAAACAGCCTGGCATATATGATTTCGGGTAACAGAGATCAACTAAGACATGTTCCGCATATACATCCCCAGAGTGAAATACAAAGGCTGCTCTGCAATTATGAAAAGGCGGAAAAGCTGCTGAATTGGAGCCCCAGGATCGGACTTCAGGAAGGAATAGAAAAAACCGAAGCCTGGTTGAAGACAAAACTAAAAAACTTTGTTAAAAACTAAAGATATTTGTGTTTTTTATCGATAAATAATATATAAGAATCGTATAAGGATATAAATAAAATTCCAAGGAGGGAGTATTGTGAAAATAGAGATGAATTCTCTAAGTTCAGTTGTAGGTTCGGTTGCTAAGCAAGGAAGCGGTGCAGCCAAAGAAAACCATATTGAGGTGAATAAAGACAATACAGCAGGCGTAAGCAGCGCGCAGGAAATTTCCCGCAAATCAAAAGAAGAGCTGAACTTGAATGAGAAGCAATGGATTGAAGTAATTGAAAGAGCTAACAAAGCATTGGAAGGCGCATATACCACCTTTGAATTCTCAATACATGAGAAAACAAAGGAAATAATGGTAAAAGTAGTGGATAAAGAAACTCATAAAGTTCTAAGGGAATTTCCACCGGAGAAGATACTTGATTTGGTGGCTAAAATATGGGAAATGGCCGGTATAATAGTGGATGAAAGGAGGTAATCCAAATGGCAAGTATTAGTGGTATTTCAACGTTGAGATTTTCCGGGCTGGCAACGGGAATTGATGTTGACAGTATGGTAGAGCAGATTATGAAAGCCGAAAGAATGAAAATGGATAAAATAAAGCAGGACAAGCAGTTGTTGGAATGGAAGCAGGATGACTACAGGAGTATAACAAATCTGATGAGAGGCTTCCGGGACAGCTACTTTGATGTACTCTCATCGACCAATATGAGATCTACTACCGGATACAAGGCTTATTCAACTACTATAACCCCCAGCGACGCTGCCCAGGATACCGGTGCGGTTACAGCGGTGGGAACATCTACAGCAGTTGAGGGTACACACTCCATTATAGTGAAAAATCTGGCAACAGCACAGGTAAGACAGAGTGCAGCTTCTATAACCAAGGACGTACAGGGTGATTCAGGATATACATTGACAGCAGGAGAAACCTTCAGGCTTTCAATTGATGGAGTTACTAAAACAATAACTTTATCTGACCTGGACGGGGTTGACGGTGTAACTCTGGATGATTTGAACAAAGCAATAGAAAATGCCTTCGGGAGCGGGAAAGTAACGGTTGATGACACCACAAACCCGGGGATGCTGACCTTTAAAGCTTCAAGTACCACAAATGGTGTAAATAGAATAACAGTCAGTGCGGGAACCACAAATAACGCTTTAGCAAATATGGGCTTTGGTGCCGGTGCTGTATTATCAAACAGGCTGAATAACGGTGATACACTTGCAGCTATACAGTCCAAGCTGAACGAGAGTGGGGGCGGGCTGACATTTACGACTTTATCGGACGGCACCACTCAAGGGATCAAGCTTACCATAAATAACAAGACCTTTGAGTTTAGTGAAACAACAACCCTATACAGCATGATGAATCAGATAAATCAGGATTCAACAGCAAATGTAAGCATGCAGTATGATGAAGTAAACGACAAGTTCAAGTTTACTGCAAAACAGACCGGTGCAGGCAACAATATTGATATAAGTGAAAGTGGAAGCAGCTTTATAGCAGCTGCGGGAATTACCGCTGAGCAGGCTGGTGAAGATGCACTGATTACAGTTGATGGTACTGATATTACAAGAGGCAGCAATACTTTCACAGTTAGCGGTATAACCTATACGGCACTCAAGGAGACAGGTACGAGAGAAGTAAAGGTTTCCATCAGTCAGAATGTAGATGCAGTATTCGACAAGATCAAAGGCTTCGTGGACAAGTATAACGAATTGATATCAAAAATAAACGGTGAACTTTCAGAAAAAAGAAACCGGGATTATTTGCCTCTTACCGATGAGCAAAAAGCAGAGATGAGTGATGATGACATTAAGAGGTGGGAAGAAAAGGCAATGTCAGGCATGCTTCGTGGAGACCCATTACTGGAGAAAATCGCAAGTGACTTGAGAAGCACTTTGTATGCCGGCATTGAGGGTGAATCCGGTACATCATATTTATTCAGCATTGGTATAGAAACAGGCGATTGGTCTAATAAGGGCAAGCTTGTGATAAATGAGACCAAATTGAGGGATGCACTTAAAAACTCGCCGGAACTTGTCACAAATATTTTTGCAAAGGAATCGAGCATTGCATACTCGCCGGATAATAGTTCGGCAGACAGGGCAACCCGGTTCAAAGAGAACGGTATAATCAGCAGAATGTATGATATCATCCAGGATAACATAAGGACAATTGCGGATAAAAACGGGCAGAAGGGAGCTTTGCTCGAAAAGGCCGGTGTAATAGGAGAGACCACGGAAATTGACAATTTGATGTATGGTCTGATTAAAGATAAGGAAAAAATGATAGAGACCTTGACTGATAAACTGATAAAGAAAGAAAATAATTATTATTTACAGTTTTCTGCTATGGAGACTGCCATCAGTAAAATGAACACACAGGTAGCTTGGCTGACGCAGCAGATGGGCGGATAATAACTTATTTGGGGGAATATGAATGGTAATGCCTAACAATGCATACGATCAATATAAAAAGAACATGATAAATACAGCTACACCGCAAGAAATAACACTTATGCTCTATAACGGCTTGGTCAGGTTTCTCAAACAGGCTGCGGCAGGCATTGAAGAGAGAAATATTGAAAAGGCCAATAATAATATTATCAGAGCACAGGATATTATATACGAGTTTATGAGAACACTTGATATGAACTATGAAATATCAAGCAATCTGTTAGCTCTGTATGACTATATGAACAGAAGACTTGTAGAAGCCAATGTCAAGAAGGATAACGAAATTGTAACAGAGATAATAGGATTGTCGGAAGAACTAAGAGATACCTGGGCTCAGGCAATGAAGCTGGTAAAACAACAGACGGCCGCCTCGCTCTAGATGAAAGGTACGAGATACGAGATTCGAGTAGGGAACGGTGCCCCACCGTTCCGTGATGATACAGGCGGAACGACGAGGACGTCGTTCCCTACTTATTTTGGAGGGTTTTATGGATAATGCGAATAACTCAATGAATGAGCTTCTTAGTCTGATTGATAAGAAGAGTCAGTTGTTCAGCCTCATTATGGATATTACACTTGAGCAAAAGAAGGACATTGATGAGAACCAGGCAAAGAATATTGAAGAGCTTGTCAACCGCAAGCAGGAAACTATAGACGAAGTTGATGAAATCGACAGAGTTTTTTTTGAGGAACTCAATTTGCTGAAAAAACAGTTAAATGTTAATGAATTGGAAGAAGTGGATTTTACAAAATACCCCATTCTGAGAATTTTAAAGCTTAGGGTCGAAAAAATAATTGAATCGGCTGGAGAAATAATGGAAATTGAGAAGTATAACAAGGAGAAGCTCACTTCGATTATGAATGAGCTAAAAAATCAAATGAAACAGATAAGTGTCGGAAAAAAATCCATAAAGGCATACGAGGCACCAGTTATATACAATGATGGAATATATATTGATAAAAAGAAGTGAATAAAACTGAATATTAAGATAAATTTTCCTATAAATTGTTAAAAGTACTTGTATAAATAAAAATAACATTATATAATATAACCTGTGGTATATTATCTAGGTCTGTGGTTGAAAGTCGATGCTAGTCGCAGGCAAAACGATCCACGTAAACAGGAGAAGCTCCTGTGAGCATGGTGCGGCTTAGAAATAAGTCCGTCCAATAGATTCATTTATTGAGAGATGCTGTAGTGAGGGGTTGATTCCTAGTAGCGAAACATCCTGACGGCGAGTGTGGGGTCAAAGACCAGGTCAGCTAGAGTAATACCATAAATATTTAAAGGTATGAGTGGGCGGTGCAAGAACGTTTTTCATGGCAGTAATCATCCCAGAAAGTTCTTTTTACCCGACACCAGCCTGGAGAGAAAAGAGAGGGATTTTTACATGTTCGAAGACAAGACGTTAGTTTGCAAAGACTGTGGAAACGAATTCACCTTCACAGCAGGTGAACAGGAATTCTACGCAGAAAAGGGCTTTCAGAATGAACCTGCAAGATGCAAAGACTGCAGAACAAACAGAAAGAATGCCAGCGGAAGAAACGGACAGAGAAGAGAAGTTGTTATGTATGACACAGTTTGCGCAGATTGTGGCAAGGAAACCCAAGTTCCATTCAAACCTACAAATGCAAGACCCGTATATTGCAAAGAGTGTTTTGACGCAAAGAGACAGTAATTGAAACCGCCATATAGGCGGTTTTTTTATGCCTTCCACTTATCCACAGGATTTTCACTTTTAGGAATATTATGGTTAAAAATGTGAATAACCGAAATATTAAAAAATGACAATAGATGTCACAATCACCAAACAATAAATTCAAAAATCGACTCAATAACTCCAAAAAATAATTTACACTGTGTTCGCTCGACAAATTTCTATCCCAAGCCAGTACACATTTTTTCAACAATAGGAAGCTAATAGATTCAAGTTATCAACAGACTTATGCACATTATCCACAGATAACATAAAAAAGTTGTGGATAACTATGTGGATAGTGTGACTAACTCAGAGAAACAGGGGACAACAACTTAGTTGCAATTGTTTTATGCTTTTGTTCGCTTTACATAATACTATTTCATAGGCAATATTTATATTTACAGCATACTGCAAGAAAATATTGTAGATATGCATTCCTAAACTCTTGAAAATTATTTGAAAATTGAAAAAGATCAGGAGGATTATTTTCTCAAATGTAGAATAAAATATGTATAGACGGTAGCATAATAGTTGCGAAAGGAGATGTGTTTATGCGTACGATAGTCAGTGGGAAAAATATTGATATTACTAATGCTCTCAAGGATAGGGTGGAAAAGAAGCTTTCAAAATTTGAAAAGTATTTTGGCCCTAATACCGAGGCTCACGCAACTTTAAGCGTTGAAAAGAACAGGCACATCATTGAGGTCACAATTCCTTTTAATGGTGTTATCTTAAGAGGAGAAGAAGCTACCGGCGATATGTATACTTCTATAGATAACGTAGTAGATAAGTTGGAAAGGCAGATGAGGCGCCAGAAGACAAAGCTGGAAAGAAGAAATAAGGATGGCAATATCAAATTCGAGAATTGGACTGCACCGGTAGATGAGTTTGAGGATGAAGAAGTAAGAGTAGTAAGGACAAAGAGATTTGCCATGAAGCCAATGCCCACTGAAGAGGCAGTGCTGCAAATGGAGCTTCTCGGACACAATTTCTTCGTATTCTCAAATGCGGAAACAGAAGAGGTAAATGTAGTATATAAAAGAAAGGATGGAAACTACGGTCTGATTGAACCGGAGTTCTAACGAAACAGCCGAGTAACTCGGCTGTTTTCATTACAAGGAGGGTTCCCTGGCGAAAAAGCTATAGCGCGAGTTATAGCTTTTGTCAAGAGGTGTAATAACTGCTGATAATATAGCGAATATAGAAAAATAGCAGTCTGGGGTAAGAGCGAGGTATTTATTTGGTACTAATTAATATATATATAGTACATATTGCTTAATAAAAAATATTTTCTTAGTAGTTCATATAAATCAAGGAGGGATTTGGGTATTTTAATAGAATTAAATATATTGCATTTTACTTTAGGAGGAATTCCCTTTGAACAATATGAAAGACTGTTTGCAGAATGATCTCAAAGCGCTTATATGCAAGCTCCCGGACATAATGAACTGCAGTGTTGTCTGTGATGAAGCCGGCAACATTGAAGAGATACATGTGCTGGCTGCTGTGGGAAAAAATATTAAGCAGATAGTCAGAGATATCCAATCTGCAATAAATGCGAAATTCAACATTTCTGTGGATTATAAGAAAGTGAGTATTGCTCAGATAAATGAAGCTGAGTTTAAAGAAGCAAGGGTCAGAATTGAAAGCATTGCTGTGAAGAATGTAGATAATATGATAGAAGCGACAGTGGTGCTTTCATACGATGACAAGGTTTATGAAGGGAAGAGCAGCAAAGTAAAATCCAGGTCCAACAGAGCCAAGGCAGTTGCTGAAGCGACACTGGCAGCTCTTGAGGCATATATGGGCATTAGCGGTATATTGTATTTGGAAGGCTTGGAAAGCCTTAAGCTTTCGGGCAAGGAGGTATATGTGTCTTTGGTAGGTTTTTCTCAGGACAATATAGAAGAGTCCCTTTCAGGCTGTTCCATAATAAGTCTTGATGAGAATGAATCTGCAGTCAAAGCTGTACTTGCAGCTGTAAATAGAAAAATGAACACAGTAGCGTAAACAAATGTTAAAATATGGCCGACATATTATTTAGCGGAGAGTTTGCCTGCCCTGTATAGCGGTGGGGCAGAGCCTTGATAAAAAGGGAGGGGCAAACAGTGAAAAAGATAATTGGCATCCTTATGACTATCCTTACATTAGTTTTAGCCGGAGGAGCTAACCAGACTTGGTTGTAAAAAGATAGTATAATATGTTGGCCATAATAATGAGGTGAAAATATGTCTAATAAGTTGAAATTATACGTAGGAATAGTTATAGCATTGGGATCAGTATTTTTTATTTATTCGATAAATAGTGCCGGAAATATTGATATTATTGGTGTTATTATATTTTCAGCTCTTTCAATTGTTGCCGAATCCCTTATTATTGCAACTCCAGGGGAAAGAGCATTGTCTGTAGGGTTTACTATTGCACTATCAGCAATATTAATATTTGGTATACCAGAAGCAGTTTGGATAACTTTTGCAGGCGTAGTGCTGAGAACAGTGAAAATAGGAGATAAAAGGTATCATCTTCTCAATTACCCCGTTTATAAGAGCTTGTTTAACGGAGCTAATATTATTATATCTGTAGGGCTTGCAGGGCTTTGTTATGAAAGCTTGGGAGCAACTCCGGGTATAATAGATATAAACTCATCAATCCTTGCAATTATAGCAAGCATAATAGTCTATATATTGACTAATGCCATAATCATGTCAATACTCATGCACATTATTACCGGAGAAAAATTCATAAGCAATTTCTGCAAGGATATAGTCTGGGTAGTGAGGGATTACTTCGCCATGGCTCCTCTTGCCATTCTGATGGCAATAGCTTACATAAACTACAGAATAGTCGGTGTTTTGCTTTTCTTCGGGCCGCTGCTTTTCGCAAGGTATTCCTTCAAGCTGTACATTGATATGAGGGAAATATATATAGACACAGTAAAATCATTATCCCAGGCAGTTGAAGCAAAGGATCCCTATACAAACGGTCATTCCATGAGGGTGGGGGAATATTCATGCAAGCTGGCAGAAAAGCTTGGGTTGTCGCAGAAAAGATTAGAAAACCTCAAGATAGCTGCGATACTTCATGATGTAGGCAAGATAGGCGTAGAGGAAGGCATACTAAATAAGCCGGGAAGACTTACAGAGGAGGAATACGATAAAATCAAGCAGCACCCGGAAATCGGAGTGAAAATTATCAAAGATATTGAATTTTTAAAGGATGCATCGGAAATAATACTCAGTCACCATGAAAGATATGATGGGACAGGCTATCCTGAAGGCAGGAAGCATGTGGATATAATACTTGAATCGCAGATACTCAGCCTTGCGGATGTATTTGATGCTTTGACTTCGGAGCGGCCATACAGGAACGCAATGACAGTTGAGGAAGCTCTGGAAGTTATTGAGAATGGAAAGGGCAGCCAGTTTGATTACAAGCTTGCAGATACCTTTATTAAGATGATAAAGGATAATAAGGAGATGAAGAAGGTTGCTGGTTGAGAGTGTAGGTACTTCGATTGTTGTTGGAAAGTTAAGAGGAGGAAGCCTTTCAAACATTAAGGATGCCAGCTTGGAGAAGTGGTATTTTTTTGTATCCGGGTTCCTTGTAGAATTTGCCGCAGTTTATATGGCTTCAAAGGGTGCCGCATTCTTCAGAGAGAATATTTTGTTCATCCACGGCTTGTCTTATATGCTTCTTTTTATAGGCATATATTTTAACCGGAGCATACTAGCCTTCAGGATTGTGTTTATAGGAGTATTCCTGAACTTTATTGTAATAATGGCAAACGGAGGGCAGATGCCGGTTTCGGGAGAAGCAATGGAAGCTATCGGATTGATAGACAATATGCTTGATATAAGGGATGGGAAGATTATCACCCACACATTGATAAACAACCATACAGCATTTAGATATCTTGGAGATATTTTTGTTTTTGCCAAGCCCTATCCCAGGCCAAAGATCTTCAGCATAGGTGATGTAATTATGGCCTTGGGGATTTTCATATATATTCAAGAAATAATGAAAAAAAAATTAAAAAAAGAAAGAATTGTGCAGTATATGAAGTAACACATATACTGCATTTGTTTTTTGAAAAATAAAGACTAATGTATGAAACTGTGTTAAAATATTATGTACGTATTTTAGTCACTAGATGCTAGTCGCTAGTCTCTAGAGCTAAAGTAAGGCTTTGCAGGGGTTTTTTATCGCGTAACCGACCTCGCAGCCATACCCATAATCAGTTAGGCAGGTGAATCTGAATGTCACGGAACAGCTATAATAATATAAAAAAATATGCAGCCTTTGTTTTCATGGTCTTTACAGTGCTTTCAGGCTCATCCGAGAGCTTTGGTAACGATAGCTTTGTAAAGGTTGGAAGGAAAGCATTTATTGATATAATTGCAACCAATAGATTGTTCATACGGGATACAAAGGCATCTGTAAGCCAACTGCGCAGTAGAAGCTTTGTAAAAGAAAATGCAGGCCTTAGGGACTATTTGAATACTAATACCGAAGACTCAAGCTTGAATTATATTCAAAGCTATATATTGCCATTAATAATTTTAGTTTATTTTTCAAACAACTTGATTTTTAAAAATAATATATGGAAGAATGCAGTATTCTGATAATCCTTATAATAAAAGCAGATACGAGATGCGAGATACGAGATACGAGGTGTAGGGAACGCATAGTATGCGTTCCTCTGTAGGGGCGACCAGTGGTCGTCCGTAAAGGCTTCGAAGGACTTTCCGGATTCGCGTAACGCGCAACTCGAAACGCGCAACCAGACCTGAGAGGAATACCCTGGTAGATATTATTATAAGGAGAGATAGGATAATGTTTTTAGATAAAATATTTGGAAATCAAAACGATAAAGAAATCAAAAAAGTAATGAAGACAGTTGAAAAGATAAATGAATTGGAGCCTGAGATGCAGAAGCTCAGTGACGAGGAGCTTCAGAACAAAACCAATGAATTCAAGGATAGGCTTGCAAAAGGAGAAACCCTGGATGATATAATGGTTGAGGCATATGCAGTAGCAAGAGAGGCTTCCGTTAGGGTTCTCGGAATGCGCCACTTTGATGTGCAGCTGATAGGTGGAATAATACTGCATCAGGGCAGAATTGCAGAAATGAAAACAGGCGAAGGTAAGACACTGGTTGCAACACTCCCGTTGTACCTGAATGCCCTTACCGGTAAAGGCACGCATTTGGTCACGGTAAATGACTATCTCGCAACCTATCAGAGCCAGTGGATGGGAAAGCTGTATAACTTCCTGGGAATGTCCGTAGGGCTCATAGTCCACGGAATTGAAGCCGAAGACAGGCAGAAAGCCTACGGCGCCGACATAACCTACGGAACAAACAATGAATACGGCTTTGATTATCTGAGAGACAACATGGTAATATACAAGGACCAGATGGTTCAGAGAGATTTGAATTATGCCATAGTGGACGAAGTGGACAGTATATTGATAGATGAAGCCAGAACACCGCTTATAATTTCCGGAGCCGGAGATAAATCCACACAGCTTTATTTTGTTGCAGATACTTTTGTCAAAAGTCTTAAGAAGGAAGTTGACTTTGCAATAGACGAAAAAGCACATACTGTAGTCCTTACAGAGGAAGGCGTAGAAAGAGCTGAAAGGTTTTTTAACATCGAAAACCTGGCCGATGCCAACAATATGGAGCTGCAGCATCATATAAATCAGGCACTGAAGGCACGAAATCTTATGCACCGTGATATAGACTATGTGGTAAAAGACGGTCAGGTAATAATCGTTGACGAATTTACAGGCAGGCTGATGTTCGGAAGAAGGTACAGCGATGGCTTGCATCAGGCTATTGAAGCAAAGGAAGGGGTAAAGATCGAGAGAGAGTCCCAGACTCTTGCAACCATAACCTTCCAGAATTACTTCAGGATGTACGGTAAGCTTGCCGGTATGACAGGTACTGCCAAGACGGAAGAGGATGAGTTCAGAGCGATTTATAATCTTGACGTAGTTGAGATACCGACAAATATGCCTATGATAAGGGAAGACAATCCGGATGCCGTATATAAGAATAAAAGGGGCAAATTCAATGCAGCAGTTGAGGAAATTGTAAGACTGCATGAAAAGGGGCAGCCTGTGCTGGTTGGTACAATATCAGTTGAGACATCGGAGATGCTCAGTGATATGTTGAAAAAAAGAGGGGTACCCCATGAAGTATTGAATGCCAAATACCATGAAAAGGAAGCTCAGATAGTAGCCCAGGCAGGACAGCGGGGAATGGTCACCATCTCAACCAATATGGCAGGCAGAGGTACTGACATAGTATTGGGAGAAAGCGTAAAGGAACTGGGAGGACTCCATATATTAGGTACTGAGAGACATGAGTCCAGGCGTATAGACAATCAGCTGAGAGGCCGTGCCGGAAGGCAGGGAGACCCGGGTTCCAGCAGATTTTTCATTTCCCTGGAAGATGATTTGATGAGGCTTTTCGGCTCGGAAAGAATAATGAAGCTTGTTGAGTCTCTGGGTATGGAAGAGGATATGACCATTGAACATTCACTGCTTTCAAAATCCATAGAAAACGCACAGAAGAAGGTAGAAGGCAGAAACTTTGATATTAGAAAGCACGTGCTGCAGTATGACAATGTAATGAACAAACAGAGAGAGGTCATATACGGACAAAGGCGCCAGGTGCTGCTTGGGGAGAATATCAGGGAAAACATTATGGAAATGATAAGAGAGATAGTGGATAGTACAGTTGCGACCTATACAGTCGGCAGCGAGTATGCTGAAGAATGGGATCTTAAAGGGCTCATGGATTATCTGCATCCCATTTTTCTGCCCAAGAATGCTTTCAGCATGGAGACGCTGTTAAAGTATACCAGGGATGAACTCAGAGAGGCTATAACGGATAAGGCTGTGCGAATATATGAACATAAAGAATCGGAGATCGATATTGAAGTGATGCGTGAGCTTGAAAGAGTTGCACTTCTAAGGTCTGTTGATACAAAGTGGATTGATCATATCGATGCCATGGATCAGCTCAGAGAGGGGATTTCACTCAGAGCTTACGGACAGCAGGATCCTGTACAGGCATATCAAATGGAAGGCTATGATATGTTTGAAGAGCTGATAAGAAATATTAAAGAGGATACAGTAAGGTTCATTTACAATATAAATACAGCAAATCTGCCTAAGAGGGAAAAAATTGCGGAACCGATAGTCACAAACCATGAAGAGGGCGTAAAGAAGCCTGTGGTAAGGGAAAATAAAGTAGGCAGAAATGATCCGTGTCCCTGCGGAAGCGGCAAGAAATACAAGAAATGCTGCGGAGCAAACGAGGCGTAGGGGCAGGTTTCCATGCCTGCCCGCCACTTGCCACGAAGCAAAATAACAGGAGGTTTTATTATGTTAGAGTTGGAACAGTACAAATATGGTTTATCCGAGATAGAGGAAGCAATAAGGGAAATTGAGGTGTCACTTTGACCTGACAGCTATTCAGGAGCAGGTCTATGAGTTGGAGCAGGAGATGCATCAGGAGAATTTCTGGAATGATGCGGAAAATGCAGGAAAAGTCATGAAAAGGATTAAAGCTCTGAAGGATAAAACTGATAAAATAGGCAGCTTGAAAATGGAATATGAGGACTTGGAAGTACTAATTGAGCTGGGAATGGATGCCCGGGATGAATCCGTGATACCTGAAGTGGAGACCTCCTTCAAGGCTTTGAAGGAGGATCTGGAGAACCTCAGGATTGAAACATTGCTTAACGGACAATATGACAGGAATAATGCAATATTTACGGTACATTCCGGCGCGGGGGGTCTGGAAGCTCAGGATTGGGCAGAAATGCTGCTTCGTATGTACACAAGGTGGGCTGAGAAGAAGGGCTATACAGTATCAATTCTTGATATGCTGCGGGATTATGAAGCAGGTATAAAGAGTGCCACCTTGCTTGTGGAGGGTGACAATGCCTATGGCTATTTAAAATCTGAAAAGGGAGTACACAGACTTGTGAGAATATCTCCTTTTGATGCAGCCGGAAAGCGTCATACATCCTTTGCTTCGGTGGATGTAATGCCTGAGCTTGATGATGATATAAAAATAGAGATTGATGAAGAGGATTTGAAGATAGACACATACCGGTCAGGGGGAGCCGGGGGGCAGCATGTAAACAAAACAGATTCTGCAGTTCGGATAACACATATGCCTACGGGGATAATAGTTCAGTGCCAGAATGAACGGTCCCAGCACAGCAACAAGGAAATGGCGATGAAAATGCTTACGGCCAAGCTTCTGGAGCTTAAGGAGCAGGAACAAAAGGACAAAGTCGATGACATAAAGGGTGAATACAGGGAAATAGCATGGGGCAGTCAGATACGCTCCTACGTATTCCATCCTTACAATCTTGTCAAGGATCACAGGACAAGTGAAGAAACAGGAAATGTCGGTGCAGTGATGGATGGAGAATTGGACAATTTTATCAGTGCTTATCTGAAGCAGAAAAACGGTATTTAAGAAAGATGGCTGGTCTGAAATATATTGGACCCGCCATTTTTTTGCATAATACGCCCAGAATATTCCATAATTTGCAAAAGTATTGTTTATTTACCATTTCTGTATTAAAATTAAATCAGACATGAACAACACAAGGTGAATAAGGGGGGAGCACCGTGAGAAAGAAGGATAATTATTTTAGATTTCCGGTAACAGGAAAAAATAAATATTTTAGGCCTAAAAGAAATTTTTTTGGGTTTCTAAAAAGTATCAGACTTCCCAGGCTGAACATAAAGCGTCCTGCATCCAGAGCTCCTGATCCCGGAAAGCCGGAGGTACATAGAAAAATTGAATTCAGTTTCCGCAAGCTGTTTGGCGGTATAAGAGGAAGAATAATTATACTTGTAATGCTTATGACTCTCATACCACTGACCTTTCTGACAATATCAAGCACGAATACTCAGAAGGATACCATATTGAGCAATATGAATGAGCTTAATACAGCGGTGAATAGGGCACTTATTGAGAGAATAAACGCAAATATAACACAAAGTCTCAAGACCCTGGAACTGATACCGGAGTCGGTGGATATACTTGCCATGGGCAGATTCCAGCAGGAAAGGGTCATCAGAAGGATTGCTTCAAGCTCACAATCCTCCTTTAAAGAGCTTACTCTTACGGATGTAAAGGGTGATGTGCTGTGCACCATGAATTTACAGTCTTATGATACAAGTATGGGACAGGAGAGATGGTATACTGAGGCTATGAGGGGACAAAGCTTTATATCTGATTCATATCTGGATACCAAGCTCCATGCTCCTGCTTTTGATATATCTGTTCCGGTGCTGGATCAGAACAAGGCTGTGGCTGGAGTTTTATACGCAAAGATTGTACTGGATGATATCCAGACTTTAATTGCCCAGACCAAGATAGGTGAAAGCGGGATCGCTTATATAACGGATAAAAACGGGATAGTACTTGCACATCCGCAGTACGAGGAAATGGTGATGGGAAGCTATAATACTGTAGAACATATGATTGAAGGTCCTGTGAACCTTGTCAAAGGCAAGGAGGGTTCCTCACAGTATGAAAACAGCAAGGGCGAGGAGGTAATAGGCACCTACTTCAGAATACCTGTTAACGGCTGGGGGCTTATAACTGAGACAGGGGTCATTGAAGCACTGAAGCCGGTAAAGGAAGCTGAAAGAAAGGCTTATGCGCTAATTGCCGCAGCATTTTTAATTGCTTTGGCAGGCAGCTTGCTTCTGGCATTTCTGATTGTAAGACCTCTTGTCAATATGGCAAAGGTTGCCGGGGAAATCAGGGATGGAAATCTTAAGAAAAGACTGGCTGTTACCTCAAAGGACGAAATTGGAGATCTTCAAAGCTCCTTCAACCTTATGACAGATTCTCTCTGCAGAGTATTAGGGGAGGTAAGCGTTGCAGTTGCTGAGGTTACGGAAGCAGCGCAAAGGCTGAGCGAAAGTGCTGATTTAAGCACTGCTGCCACAGAGGAGATATCTGCAATAGTAGAGAGTGTCGCCGATGGGGCTCAGTCCCAGATGGCATCAGTATCAGTAGCCTCCGGGGTTGTACAGGAGATAACCAGGAGAGTTGATGAAACTGCACAAAAAACCCAGACTGTAGCAGGAACAGCTGAAGAAGCTGCTCAAATTGCCAAAGAGGGTGCTGAGGATATAAACATAATAAACGGAACAATCGGTATGATAAAAGAAATTGTTGTGGACTCTGCTTCGCTGGTCAAGCGTTTGGGCAATAAATCAGCAGAAATGACCGGAATTGTAAAGGTAATAAAGGATATAACAGGAAAGACAAATATGCTTGCATTGAATGCGGCAATTGAGGCTGCACGTGCAGGAGACGCCGGTAAAGGCTTCGCAGTAGTTGCCAATGAGATAAGAAATCTGGCAGATCAGACCAGAGAAGCTTCAAAGAATATAGAAGCTCTGCTGCTGGAGGTTCAGCAGGAAACAGAGGACACAGTAGGTGCTATGAATGAAGGCTTGGTGGAGGTTGAAAAAGGTACCGAGGCTATAAGCTCCACATACAGCACATTCGAAAGGATCATGGAAGAGATACATCTTGTTGCTGAGGGAGTAAGGCTCGCATCCAACTCGGTGCTTGAACTCCGTACAGAAAGCCTTCAGGTGATAGATGCTGTTGGTGAGGTAAGTGCTATTGCAGAAACGACTTCAAGAGGTACTCAGAATGTTCTTGCCAGCACAGAGGAGCAGTCATCGGCAATGCAGGAGATAAACAGCTCTGCTGTCAGATTGAACGAGATGGCTGTTGCACTGCAGAATATAGTTAATAAGTTTAATTATTAGATTTCCTCACTCCATCCCTATAATCTCTACCTTCTTGCAGCCTTTGCAGGCCAATAGCAGCTCCATCAGCTCCTCCGGATTTATATCCATGGTCTTTGTATCAATGGATGCTGTCAATGAGGCTGAGTCCATAACAGGTATGTTTTGATTTATCGTTATGATGTTTCCCTTGACAGAGGCAATCCGGTTTATAATATCGGAAAGCACCCCCGGAGTATGCTTGAGAATCATGAAAAGGGTGACAATCCGCCCCCGCTCCTGAGTAGTATAGTCAAATACACTATCCTTATATTTATAGAAAGCACTGCGGCTTATTCCTACCTTCTGACATGCCTCCTGGATTGTTGTGGCATCCCCTGTCCGGAGTATAAGCTTTGCAGCTATGACTTTCTCATATACCTTGGGAAGTATGCAGGAATCAACAATGAACATTTTTGTATCTACCATTAAATATTACCTCCATGTATGCGAATAATAAACATTTGTACTTATATGGTATACTAACATGAATTATAGATAGGAGCAAGGGATGTTTTTGTTACGTGCTATATGCTTCAGTCGAGTCTTTGAAGGCCAGAAACGGAAACCACTGAGGACACGGAAATCCCACGGAAAGCCACGGCTGAACCCGCTGTCATCCTGAGCAAAGCGAAGGAACTTAGTGGATAATTGATAATGCACAGAGTATCGAAACTTAGCAAAGTAACAACTATATATTTCGCGAAAAACATTTTACATTTTTAATTCAAATTTCGCGTAAATGTTTCCTTGATTGTTATTGAATTCGCACTATGCCCGATGTAAATACTTTTGTGCGTTCAATATAGCAAAAATAAAACCCGCCGTGTGTTCAGTGAAATATCCGTGTAAATCCGTGTTACCCGTCTCCCAGTACTTCGGAGCACTATCCAGACATCTTACATCTTGAGTCTGGTGCCCCTTGCATTATATATATATAAACATGTAATATAGTAAATGATATAAAACATCAGAGCGGAGGAGAAAAACTAATGGACATAACTGCAAAGCTGGCAAAAGAATTGTCAGTAAGGCCATCACAGGTTGAGAACACGGTAAAACTAATAGACGACGGTAATACCATACCTTTTATCGCCAGATATAGAAAGGAGCTTACAGGAGAGCTTTCCGACACTATATTGAGAGATCTTAATGAGAGGCTTACATATCTTAGAAACCTCGAAAACAGAAAGGCAGAGGTAATAAGGCTGATTGACGAACAAGGCAAGCTTACAGAGGAGCTAAGGGCTTCTATTGATAAGGCGGAAGTGCTGCAGGAGGTAGAAGATCTCTACCGCCCATATAAGCAAAAGAAGAGGACAAGGGCCACCATTGCCAGGGAAAAGGGGCTGGAGCCGCTGGCGGACATAATATGGAAACAGGAGCGTTCCCAGGAATCTCTGGAAGAAATAGCAATGAATTTCATAAATACGGAGCTTGGTGTTGAGACAGCACAGGATGCAATCAATGGTGCTTCAGATATTATTGCAGAGCTTATATCCGATGCTGCGGAGTTCAGAAAGGCAATAAGGGAGCTGACCTTCAAAAACGGTACAATTTCTGCAAAGGGTACCAAAGAAGAAAAATCAGAGTACCAGATGTATTACGATTTCAGTGAGCCTGTTTTCAAGATTGCTCCACATAGGATACTTGCAATAAACAGAGGGGAAAAGGAAGAATTCCTTGCTGTCAAGGTTGAAGCCCCTGTGGACAGGATACTGACTTACTTGAGCAACGGCTCGATCATTGAAAATTCTCCTTACAGGGGAGTACTGGAAGCGGTCGTCAAGGATGCATATAACAGACTTATCGCTCCATCAATAGAAAGGGAGATAAGGAATGAACTTACAGATAAGGCAGAAGAGCAGGCTATAAAGGTGTTCGCCGCCAATCTCAGAAATCTCCTTTTGCAGGCTCCTATAAAGGGAAAGGCAGTTATGGGCTTTGACCCGGCCTTCAGGACCGGCTGTAAAATTGCAGTAGTGGATGATACCGGAAAACTTTTGGAAACCACAACAGTATACCCTACTCCTCCGGAGAACAAGGTGGAAGAGACCAAAAGGGTATTGGGAAACCTGATAAAGAAATATAATGTGGAAGTCATATCCTTGGGTAACGGAACGGCATCAAGAGAGTCTGAAAGGATATGTGCAGAGATTATAAAGGAAATGGATATGCCGCTTCATTATGTAATTGTCAATGAAGCAGGAGCATCGGTATATTCGGCATCAGAGCTGGCAGCACAGGAATACCCGGATATAAATGTATCCCTGAGAGGAGCAATTTCAATTGCGAGAAGGCTTCAAGACCCTCTTGCCGAGCTGGTGAAAATTGATCCTAAGTCCATTGGAGTAGGGCAATACCAGCACGATGTGACACAGAAAAAACTCTCCGAGTCCTTGGGAGGAGTTGTGGAAGACTGTGTGAACAGTGTTGGGGTGGATCTCAATACAGCGTCCTCATCTCTTCTTCAGCATATATCCGGAGTGAACTCAGGTATTGCCAGGAATATCGTGGCCTATAGGGAAGAGAACGGCAAGTTCAAGAAGAGAAAGGAGCTGCTTAAAGTAAAAAAGCTTGGAGAGAAAGCTTTTGAGCAGGCAGCAGGATTCTTAAGGATACCTGAAAGTGAAAACATATTGGATAATACCTCTGTACATCCCGAATCTTATGAGGTTGCAAAGAAGCTCCTTGAGAAGGCAGGCCATTCCTTGAGTGAATTAAAGCAAAAGGATATGTCAGGTGTGGTTCATGAGCTTATAAGCATGGATATAAATGCCCTTGCAGCCGAGTTCGATGTGGGAGTCCCAACTTTGAGAGATATACTGAATGAGCTTCAGAAGCCCGGCAGAGATCCCAGGGATGAAATGCCCAAGCCTGTACTAATGTCAGACGTACTGGACATTAAAGATTTAAGGCCTGAAATGATACTCACAGGAACAGTCAGGAACGTTATTGACTTTGGAGCCTTTGTGGATATAGGAGTGCACCAGGATGGCCTGGTTCACATATCGGAGCTGGCCGACAGGTTCATAAGAAGACCCCTTGATGTAGTACAGGTGGGAGACATTGTAAAGGTCAAGGTTTTGGATGTTGATCTGGACAGGAATAGAATAAGCCTCAGTATGAAGGGCTTGAATTAATATTAAAAGTGAAAATCAAACTTATTGTTTGATTTTCACTTTTTTTAAAAGAATTTATCGACAGGAGGGATGATTTATTGACAGAAGTCCCGATAAAAAATGTAATAAGCAGTTGTATAGTGTACAAAAGGCTAGATAAATCAACTAATTGACAACAATTTGTATAAAGGGTAAATAAAGGATATATAGAATATATTTGGTTGCAGGGGGCTAGGACTTGCGACCTATACTTGGGCACCTGGATCGCAACGAGCTGGTGGTGCAACCGACCTGACATTGTAAGTTTCTTTCTACAATGTTGGGTCTTTTTTTTTCCCTGGTACATTTCATGCGGACACGTATACCCAAATATTGATGTTAGTAATATAGCATAGATCCTTTTATGGAATTTAGTAGCTCAAGGGGGTGCTTACGGAGCTGAAACATGCATATATATATTCTAGTTTATACACGGTACACTAATAAACTTTGAGGAGGGATTTCTGTTGAGTGGCAAAAGGTTCAGACGGTTTGTCTGTATTGCGCTGAGTATCCTTTTAGTTATGACCAATTTTACATACGCGGATACTGCAAAAGCAGATGTGGCAAAATGCCCTGATATCGCAGGCAATAAGTATGAGGAACAATTAAGAGAATGGGTGGACAACGGGTTTATAAAGGGTGCTCCTGATGGGAATTTTAAACCTGACAATACCATTACCAGGGCTGAGTTCATGGCGTTGGTTAACAGGTCTTTTGGGTTTACGGAAGCTATTGAAATCAATTATACTGATGTTTCAAAGGATAATTGGTTCTATAATGATGCGGCTATAGCTGTAAAAGCAGGATATATGCAAGGCAGTAATGGAAGGCTGACACCTCAGGACCCGATATCAAGACAGGAATTTGCAACAGTTCTTGCCAGATTGACCGGTAATATATCTGAAGTGGATGATAAGGTTATCAGCGGTCTGTCCGATGGCAAGTCAATTTCCGATTGGAGCAGGGCAGCAATAAGTACGGCAATAAGCAGGGGATATTTTGAAGAACTTGTGGATAAAAGCTTCAAGCCTACGGAAAAAATATCAAGATTAGAGACGGTTGTAGCTTTGGATAGGGCTTTTAAAAGCATGTACAAGGCTGTATACACCAAAGCCGGCACATATGGTCCGGCAAGCGGAACACAAACCATGGAAGGTAATGTAGTAATCATTTCGCCGGATGTTACTTTAAAGAATACCACCATTAACGGTGATCTCATATTAAGAGAAAGTATTGGAGACGGAAATGTATACCTGGACAATGTTGTAGTAAAAGGTACAACTATGGTAAGAGGCGGAGGGGAGCATAGTATAGTAATCAGAAACTCCAGCTTGGGCAGAGTTATTGTAAGAAGAGAAGGGAATGTAGTAAGGATAATAGCAACCGGCAGCACAACAATAGGAGAAGTGGATATACAATCAGGAGCTACACTGCAAGAGGAATTCCTGACCGGAGAAGGCTTTGGTGATGTAATTATACCCGATGATATATTTGCCGGTGCAACTGTTGTATTTGAAGGTGATTTTGATGATATACAGGTTGACTCAAGCAATATCAACATAAATGTAGGAAGCGGCACAATAGGCAATCTGACCTTGACCCAGGAAGCAGCCGGTACTACGGTAAACCTGTCGCAGCAGGCAAGTGTAAGTACTATGAATCTTAATGCTGCAGTAAATATCACAGGGCAAGGGACGATACAGACCGCCAATGTAAATGCCCAGGGAGCAACTATTCAACAGCAGCCTCAAAATACTGTTACAGCACCTGGGGTGACTTTGGGTACCACTCCGGGAGCAACTCCGACACCGGCACCAACACCGGCACCAACACCTTCACCCACACCAGGTAGTGGAGGAAGCGGCGGTGGAGGCGGAAGCAGTGATAACGATAAATCTACAGTTGCGATAAATCCGTTAAGCAATATCACAATAATGGAAAAAACCTTTAAGGATGTAACTGTTACATGCAATCCCAATGATGCATTCATATCTGCGGTGACAAGCAATGCAAATGTTGCTGCAGTAACTATGACAGGTAATGTTTTAAGAGTTACAGGGGTTGCCCCCGGCACTGCAAATATAACTGTTAATGCAGCCAGAGGAGGATATTATAGTGCAAGCAGGACATTTACAGTTACTGTAACGCTTATGACCACAGTAGAAATAGGTGTGATTAATGATATATCATTGTTTGAAAAGGCTAGCCAAGATATTGCAATAACAAGTATTCCTACAGATGCAGTAAAAACTGCGGTATCAGACAAACCGGAAATTGCATCAGTAGCTATGACCGGCAATGCTTTAAAGATTACCGGTGTTGTACCCGGCACTGCAAACATAACCGTAACAGCAAGCAAGTCAGGATATTACAGCTTAAACAAGACCTTCAAGGTTACGGTAATGGCTTTACATACAGATGCGACATTAAGCAATCTGACTATTGGCGGAATAACCGCAGCCGGGTTTAATCCGGGCACATTAAGCTATACCGTGCAATTGCCTGCAGGAACAACTGCTGTTCCAACAGTAGCCGGAACAGTAACAGATACAGGTCTGGCGACCGCAGCAGTAACACCTGCAGCAAGCTTGCCGGGAACAACGACAGTGTTGGTAACAGCTCAGGACGGAGTAACAAAGAAGACGTATACAATCAATTTCCAAGTGAAGGCAATCCTGAATACCAACGTAGCAAATCCTGCTAATGGAGCATTAGCCCCAACAACAGGCAGCTATGATATAGGGGAAAGCGTAACAATAACAGCATTGCCGGCGGCAGGTTATGTTCTTGGTAATATAACAGTTGTTAATGGTGGAGCACCGGTTGCCTATAGCAGAGGTGCAAATGCAATAACCTTTACAATGCCCCTTGGTACTGTGGATGTAACTGTAGACTTCGCTGAAGAATTGACTGTAAGACAACTTTCGAGCACAAGATCAAATCTGGTTGACAAGGGTAATAATACTATCAACAACTTTGGATGGTTTGGTGTTGCATTAAGCAGTCCCTTAGACCTGTCGTTAGACAGCGAAGGTAACTTTGCTATAAGCTATGAATTCTCAACCAATGGCGGCACTACCTGGGAGCAGGCAAAGAATGCTCAAGATACAGTATTCTTTAAAGACAAGACCTGGTCCGGCTATTTGAATAATGCAGACGGGGTAAGCAGATATCCCGGCCCGGGCTATTCAGGATATATAGTTCCGGCAGGAATACCTGTTATATCAAACGAAACAAAAGTCGGGGAGAGAGTTACAAATGCCTATAATGCAATAATTGCTGAAAATGCAACAGTTAAAGTCAGAACCGTACTGAATGTTACCGATAACTATGGAAACATACTTGAACCAATAAAATTTGACCCTGTGACATATACAAACGGCATACCTGATAATAGGGGTATTGGAATATATGATAAAGCACAAAGCGGAGACTATTTAGTAATAACTAAAGAAGCAGAATTAAAAAATGCCATAGATAATCAAGTTAGCGGCCAAACCTGGATAATTGTAAAGGGCACATATGATGTTCAGAGAGATACAACAACATTACGTGACAACGATGGTAAAATAGTTCTCAGTGGAGGACAGTCAGGCTGGTATTTGCCGATTACAGCCGATAATCTGGATATTGTAGGTGTCGGGAATCCGGTCATTACCAGCTCAGTAGTTACACCCAACGGTGCCTGGGCATCCCAGAACCTGATCACTGTCTGGGGTGATAATGCTGCATTCAAAGGCCTGACGATTACTCCCAAGGTTGCTGTCAATAAGTCAATTGAAGTGGTAGGTGACAAGAAATTTACTATTGAAGGATGCACATTTACACATAATACAATTGCTGCAGGTGCGGAAGCAACCAGAGGAGGTTCGTTGTACTTTAACGGCAGAGGGCTGGCAGGAACTAAAGCTATTTTGATTAAGGATAATACCTTCAATTACACAACAGTTGCATTTGACGGTGTCGAAGGCAGTGATATTACTATATCAGGCAATACCTTTGAGCATATTGCAAACGGAGCATATGCCATAGGAAACACATATTGGGGAAGTACTGAAAGAATAACGACAGAATATGCAGATGTAAAGGTCAGCGGGAACAATTTCAATAATGTAACGGCTGATACATATATCATCGCAGCAAGACTGAATCAAACGTTTATTCTGGATGCGGCAAACAAAATCAACGGCAGTGCAATTGACAATAATAGCTTTGCAGGCTATATAAATTTCGACAATCTGGCTAGATGGTCCTCATGCAAGGATAACAAGGTTATTGTTGACGGCAGGACATATGAAAGTCCATATAAGAATATCGGGGAATGCGTCACTAGTGTGTCGGAATTAAAGGCAAAGATAGCTGTTGCCAAAAACGGTGACGTGATCCAGGTTGCGGCAAATACATACGATATTGGAGAATACCAGCTGCTGATTGATAAAGGAATTACTCTGAAAGGGGTAGGAAATACCAAGCCGGTAATTATTGGCACGGCATATGATATCGGTTCTTATACTGAACCAATGTTGAAGACAACTGCCCAAAATGGTGTAGGGCAGCAGACCCTGATTGAAAATATCAGCTTCCAATGGAAGTTTAAAAATGGTTTTGTTCTTAAAGGCAACGGTAACGCCGCTATGCTGGCAGGTAATAATGTTACAGTCAGGAACTGTGAATTCAAAGGCATAGATATACCCGTCAATCAATATGCAGCCATAGTATCAATCGGTCAAACCGGAGGAACGGTAGGACCAAATGTAGAAGCAAATAAAGTAACCTTTGAAGGTAATACGGTAGACGGAACCATTAGTATTGTACGCTCATCCCAAGCCCACGTCTTAAATGCCGAAATCAAAAATAATACAATTGATCCGGTGAATATGGAAGGCATCTGGACGTATGTACTGTCTGCCAATGACATTCTCACAATCAGCGGGAATGATATAGACGGTGTGCCTAGCAGTTTCACCGCCATTAAGCTGATGGAAAAGGTTGCTTCTGTAAATGGAGATGCTGATTACACAGAAGAAACTATTTCAGCTGCAAATAATGGTGCATCAGTTAAATTGAACTGGATAACTCACTTGACACCGGAGGGGTCATTGGCAAACGCAATTGCCAATGCAAAAGCAGGGGATACAATCATGCTGGCAGCAGGGACATATGAATTATCGGCACAGCTTGATATTACAAAGCCTATATCTCTTATTGGCCAGGGAACTGTAACATTAAAAGCAGTGATTAATTCCTGGAGCACAGAGAACAGTAAAAAGCATCTGCTTACTATTTATGCAGGAACAATAGATACTCCTGTTACAATTTCGAATATCACCATAGATGCTGACGGTAAAGCCCATGCACTAAACACCTATAACAACGCTTACGGTATTTTAAAGGATGTAACAATTAAAAACGGGAAAGGCGCAGGCTTGATAGTTAACGGTTCAACAATCGTTGCAAACAACCTGAACACAAGCAACAATGCCTGGGGTGCAGTGAATGTTGATCCGGGCTTCGGAGTTACAACAGCTTCTGTATTTACACTCAACGGTGGCACCTTGGAGGAAGGAAAACAGATATGGTCTGACGGCAGAAACGTTGGTGGAAGTGCAACGGTAACTGTTACGGCTCCAATAGAATATATTAAGTACCCTATTGATGGTGCAACAGCGGCATTTATCTGGGCGAACAAACCATTGACAAATGTCGCTAGAATAGATGGTAGGGAAACTATATATCCGACCATTCAGGCAGCAATCGATGCAGCTGCTGATGAAGACACAATAAATGTTGCGACAGGAACATATGTGGAGAATGTCAATGTTAACAGGAAAGTAACAATTAACGGTGGGTGGGCTGGTAATACAAAAATTGTTGCTACTAATGGAAACAGTACTCCTTTAACGTTTGCTGCAAACGGCGCAACTGTAAGAGGCTTCACGATTACCCATGAGTATACACAAGCAGAATTGGACTCTTGGAGCTTTAACAATAATGGTATAACCTTCAATCAATCGAAAAGCGGAAATACATTAACAGAATGTGTAATAACTTTAAACCGTAATGGCATTTATCTGAACAATTGTCAAGGAAATATAATTACTAATAATATCATCACAAACAACAGAACCGGTATCAACATGACCAACAATGTCAATGGCAGTGAAATCACCGGAAATACAATATCAGACAACTGGACAATTGGTCTGGTTTACTACAGCCAGGGATCTGCAACTGATTTTTCATCTGTCACTGTTGATAATAATACATTTGATGCAAACTGGTATACAGAAATATTGATAAAGGATGCATCTATATGTACAGGTGCATTGGATGTCACCAATAATACATTCAAAGATGATCCTGTAACTTATACAACATCTGATGATGCAAATTTCCATGAACCCGGCTTTGCAGCCCAGAAACCTGCTGTCGAAGGAATTGGAGGAGGAGTTGCTAAGCCCGGTAAAGAATTGCCGACTCTGAGAATTTATAATAGTGGAACAGTTCAACTCAAATATGATAAGGAAAAGTCATTAAATGTAGGTGCAAGTGAACCTTACAAAACATTGAGTTCTGCTGCGAATGACGCACAAGCCGGTGATACAATAAATGTAGCAGCAGGAGAGTATGGACTATCGGCACAGCTTAATATTACAAGGCCAATATCTATAATTGGTGAGGGTGAAGTAACATTAAAGGCAGTGAATGATTCGTGGAGTACAGAGAATGGGCATAAGCATCTGCTTGCAATTTTTGAAGGAACAGAAGCAAATCCTGTTAGGATTTCGGGCATTGTTATAGATGCTGATAGTAAATCTCATGCAGTAAATGCCTTTGATAACGCTTATGCAGTCCTGGAAAATGTTACAATTAAAAATGGAAAAGGTGCAGGCCTTACAGTTAACGGCTCAACAATTGTTGCAACTAACCTAAACACAAGCAACAATGCCTGGGGTGCGGTGAATGTTGATCCGGGCTCAGGGATTACAACAGCTTCCGTATTTACACTCAATAGCGGTACATTAGCGGAAGAAAAACAGATATGGTCCGACGGCAGAAATGTTAGTGGAGATGCAACAGTAACTGTTAATGCTGCAGGATACACACAGCACAGTATGGCTGGACAGATTAACGCATTCATCTGGGCGAACAAACCATTAACCAATACCATTACGATTAATAATGGAACTGTAATATATCCGACAATCCAGGCGGCAATAGATGCTGCATCGGGAGGAGATACTGTCAATGTTGCAGCGGGAACATTTATTGAGCAGCTGGCTATTAGCAAAGATATAACTTTAATTGGAGCAGGCAGCAGCACAATAATTCAAGCTCCCGACAGTCTGGAGACTAAATTCACTACTACTGCTGATAATAAACCTGTTGTATTTGTCAATAACGCTGCTCCAACCATACAGAACCTGGTAGTGGATGGTGCAGGAAAGGGCAACACAAACTACCGCATAGTGGGTATTGGAATTTACAATGCAGGAGGCACTGTTGATAATGTTGAGGTAAAGGCTATCAGAAACACTCCACTGAATGGAGCTCAGCATGGTATAGGCATTCTCTCACATAACAGTGAGGATGTAGAAAGGCAGGTAACGGTTCAGAATTGTAATATCCATGATTACCAGAAGAACGGCATGACATTTAGCGGAGCGAAGCTGACAGCATTAGTTACCGGTAATTTAGTTGAGGGATTGGGCATGACTCCTCTGATTGCCCAGAATGGTATTCAGATCAGCGGCGGAGCAACTGGAACTGTCACGAATAATATTATTAGGGGAAACTGGTATAACCGGGATGATAGTTGGAGTTCAACAGGAATACTTGCTTATGACGCAGTTGATGTAGATATATCAGATATTTCAGGCAATACATTAGAGAATAATCAAGTGGCTGTTTGTATTACTGACAGCGCCTATACTGATCCCAAATACTATTATATAATGCCAGAGAATTTCAATACTCATTCAGGAGCAGACTATAAAGGTATCAATGTTGGATTTAAGCTGGGTGAGAATCTTGATATATCTGACTTGGAAGTCGTTGAAGTAAGCTTGCTCAATAGCGGTGATGTTCTGGTTACCAATACCGTTAATAATAAGTTTATGGAATTGGAAGACTCCAACAAACAGCATAGTACACCTTTCATAGTGCAGAATGGGTACTATGTAGAGGAATATTGGGAATTAGATGAAGAGAATCTTAGTGAGGGAGTAAAACCGGATAGAGCAGTAATAAAAGTTAATGGAAAAGATAAAAACATTTATATAGTAGAAAATGGTAATATGGTAGAACCCAATGGAGTGACTTATGAGAGCTTGTTCGAGGTTGATGAAACTCCTGTAGAAGTCACAAATGCAGAACGAATATATGGTGAATTATGGGGAAGTATATCAGCGGGAACAAGTAATGAATCAAAGTATACAGATGTGGAAGTTAAGTTCAGCGAGGATTTCCATTTGAGTGTGGGGGATGTAGTTGTTAGCTACTGGACTAAAGACGACAATAACCAGTATGTAGAGATTATAGGCAGTGATAATACAACTGTAGTTAAGGATAAGTCATGGAGTGGATACCTGACTAATATAGGTACGGGTGCCAAGGTAACAGATTTGATAAAAGCGAGTACAATATATGGAACAGCTATTAACTCGACCACAGGCGGGTCAACTTATGCAACACAAGACTGGTGGGAGGCTCTATGGGTAGCAAGAGACTCAGGAAATGGGGTTTGGGTTAAGTTTGAGGTTACAGACGATTGGGGTAACACATCAACTACTTATGCACCTATAGCAACAACTTTCGAAACGCTTAAGATGCCAATCAATGCTGGAATTCTATTGGTAGATGAAACAGCCGACATAACAGCACCTGTTATAACTCTTATTGGAGACGAAACTGTCAATCTTACAGTCGGCGACAGCTATGAAGAGGCCGGGGCTGCAGCAGTAGACGAACAGGACGGAGATATCACGGAGAATATAGAAGTCGAAGGTATAGTTGATACAAACACTGAAGGCACCTATACAATCACTTATAAGGTAAGTGATGCTGCAGGTAACAAAGCTGAGGCAATCAGAACCGTAATAGTGACAGCCGCAGCAGAAGAAGCTCCTGCTGTAGCGCCAGAAGAAGGTACCGGAGAAGGCGAACAGCCGACAGATGAAACAGTAGAAGAAGGTACCGGAGAAGACGAACAGCCGGCAGATGAAACAGAAGAAGATGCTGGAGAGGACGAACAACCGGTAGATGATTCAGCAGGTGAGGGTGCAGAGGAAGAGCAAGCTCCGGCAGAAGAGACACAAGAATAGTTGAGTTTTGTATTAAGGGAGCAGCCGCAAGCGGTTAGCCCCCTTTTTACGATCCACCCGGCATGAAAGTAATTGCTTCATCAAAAGATTTTTTGGAAAATCATGAATGATTCTAATAAATTATTGTTGCATAATTGTACAATGTTATGTACAATATAATTATGGAGGTGATATTTATGATAGCAACAAGTTATTCGATTGTTAGGCAAAATTTTAAAGATTTTTGCGATAAAGCCACAAAGGATTTTGAGACGATCATTATTACCCGTGAGCGTGGTGATAATGTGGTAATGATGTCTGAGTCGGAGTATAACAACCTTTTGGAGAACCTCTATGTGCGAAGAAACCCGAAATACTATAATGAGCTTTTGCAGTCCATAGAACAATTGAAAAAAGGCAAAGGGCAGAAAAGAGAACTGATAAATGAATAAGATATTTTCGGATATTGCGTGGCAGCATTATTTATATTGGCAGTCAGAGAACAAAAAAATATTAACGAAAATTAATGAACTTATAAGAGCTGTTGAGAGAAACGGCAATGAAGGATTAGGCAAGCCTGAGCCATTAAAACATGAATTGTCCGGATATTGGAGTCGCCGGATTACGGATGTACACCGATTGGTCTATAGTATAGATGAGGATAATATCTATATAGCCAGCTGCAGGGACCATTATTAAATACCGGTTTTACACCACAAATTGTCGATAATAATATAAATGTGGTGTAGGCAGGTGATGAAATGAAAGCTGATACTGAAGGCAAGAAGAGGGGGTTAACGAATGATACTAATAAAAAACGGTAAAATATATACCATGGGGGACAAGGTATATGAAAAAGGCAGCATACTTGTTGAAAGCGGTAGAATTGTTGCAGTAGGAGAGAATATCGAAGCTCCGGAAGATGCGGAGGTTATTGATGCTGAAGGCAAGCTGGTGATGCCTGGAATGATCGATGCCCATTGTCATCTGGGAATGTGGGAGGATGCCATAGGCTTTGAGGGAGCAGACGGCAATGAGGCTGTAGACCCTGTTACACCGCACCTCAGGGCTATTGACTCCATAAATCCAATGGACAGAACCTTTGAAGAAGCCAGGGAAGGCGGCATTACTACCGTATGTACCGGCCCGGGAAGTGCCAATGTAATTGGGGGAACCTTTGCTACCATAAAGACCTGTGGAAATAGAGTGGACGATATGATAGTAAAAGAACCGGCGGCAATGAAAATAGCCTTTGGAGAGAATCCCAAGAGGACTTATGCAGACAAGAAAACATCACCCACAACAAGAATGGCCACGGCAGCAATACTCAGGGAGCAGCTGTTCAAAGCAAAGGCCTACAATGAGAAGCTTCAGAAGGCCAAACAGGATCCTGACAAAAAGCCTGAATTTGATATGAAGCTGGAAGCTCTGGTAAAGGTCATCAATAAGGAAATACCTCTTAAAGCTCATGCTCACAGGGCTGATGATATTTTTACGGCACTTAGGATTGCAAAGGAGTTTGATGTGGATATTACTCTTGATCACTGCACAGAAGGCCACCTTATTGCCGATGAGCTTGCAAAAGAAGGAAAGTACATAATAAATGGGCCTCAATTGACGGAAAGGACAAAGTTCGAGCTTAAGAACAAGACCTTCAGGACTCCGTCGGTTCTCAGCAAGGCAGGAATCAAATTCTCAATCACAACAGACCATCCGGTTGTACCGATACAGTACCTGCCTGTATGTGCAGGCCTGGCAGCAAGAGACGGGCTGGATGAGATGGATGCATTAAAGGCTATAACAATTAATGCAGCGGAGATATTGGGTCTTGATGACAGAATAGGCAGTCTTGAGAAGGGCAAGGATGCTGATATAGTAATAATGGATGGACATCCCTTCGAGCTTACAAGCAAGACCTATGCAGTGCTGATTGACGGCAAGGTGGTATACAAAAGGCAATAGGCGATGGGCAATAGGAATGTTAGGGTACCGTTCTCTACTCGCATCTCGCATCTCGTATCTCGAATCTCATAATGTATACATTTACCTTCAAACAGAGTATAATATCTATAGTAATCATGAGATTGCTATAGATATTTTTATATATGGCAGAGCCATATCTGGTATGAGGTTCCTATTGCCTCTTGCCGGGAAAGTATTTCCGGAGGTTAACAAATGCTTAAATTGAATACTGAATGTGCTGAAGAAACGCTGTTACTGGGTGAACAACTGGGAAGACTGCTCAATACGGGAAGTATAGTATGTCTTTCGGGGGATCTGGGAGCAGGGAAAACAGCCTTTACACAGGGTATAGCGAAGGGCTTGGGAGTAGAGGACTATGTGACCAGCCCTACCTATACAATTATCAATGAATATGAGGGCAGATTGCCTCTTTACCATTTTGATGTATACAGGCTTAATGATGTTGAAGAGATGCACGAATTGGGCTATGAGGAGTATTTCTTCGGCGATGGAGTGGTAGTGCTGGAATGGGCGGATATAGTAAAAGATATAATACCCAGAGAAAGACTTTGGATCACAATCTTGAATACCAAGGGGGACAATTCCCGTGAAATAATAATGGAGCCGACAGGAGAGGCTTATGACAATATAGTGAAAGGAATGGAGCAAAATGAAAATTCTGGCTGTTGATACGTCCACTTCTGCTGCAACAGCGGCAATAATGGAAGACGGCAGACTCATTTCGGAATACATATTGAATGTCAGCAGAGCTCATTCCCAGAAAATAATGGGTATTATAGACGATCTTTTCAGAAAGTCCGGGATTAAACCTTCTGAAATTGATCTTTATGCATGCTCTGCCGGTCCCGGCTCTTTTACCGGGCTTCGCATCGGGGCAGCAGTAATAAAGGGTATGGCTCAAACCTTTGAAAAACCTATAGCGTGGGTGCCTACTCTTGATGCACTGGCCTACAACCTTTATAATTGTACAGGCCTGGTTTGTCCGATGCTGGATGCTCAGAGAAGCATGGTATACAGCAGCCTTTACTCATGGGAAAAAGGCAGGCTGGTAAAGCTGGAGGATCTTAGAGTTATTCTTATAGAGGATATTATAAAGCTGATTAAAGAAAAGGCAGCTCCTGTTACCTTCCTTGGGGATGGGGTATTGCTTTTTGAAGAAAATTTGAAAAACGGTCTTGAAGAGTATTGTGTGGCACCTGCTGACAGCTTGCTGCCCAGAGCTTCCTCCTGCGCAAGAATTGCTATGGAAATGTATGAAAAAGGCTCCGTTGACACTTACAACTCCTTCAAGCTGACATATATAAGAAAATCCCAGGCAGAAGTGGAATATGAAAAAAAACAGAGTATTAAGCTTCAGGATATGAGTCCGGAAGATATTGATCAGGTTTTTGAAATAGAGAACTTGAGTTTTTCAGCGCCCTGGTCCCGTGAATCTTTTGAATCGGAGCTTTCTCAGAATAGTCTGGCCAGGTATATTGTGGCAAAGGTGGATGGGAACGTTGCTGCTTATGGGGGAATGTGGATTGTGCTTGATGAAGCACATATAACCAATATTGCAGTACACCCTGATTATAGAGGGCGGAAGATTGGAGAAAAGCTTGTACGGGCATTGCTGCAGACAGCGAAGGACAGCGAGGCTGCCCGAATCACTCTGGAGGTAAGAGCTTCAAATGATACTGCCCGGAAGCTTTATAAGAAGCTGGGCTTTGAAGATAATGGGATAAGAAAGGGCTATTATGCCGATACCGGTGAAGATGCGGTAATAATGTGGAAGGAACTGACGTAATATATATTTCGCGAAAATCATTGTACATTGCTAATTCAAATTTCGCGTAAATGTTTCCTTGATTTCATTGAATTCGCACTATACCCGATGTAATACCCTAAGTGCGTTCAATATAGCATTAGATTTTTCGTCAGACAATTTTTTTTTGAATACGTATATATAAATAGATACGAGATACGAGATGCGAGATGCGAGGGGGCGGACAGTGTTCGCCAAAACCAAAGATATGAGCCACGGGACGTGAGAATATGAGCAAAGTCTTCGGAGATTTAGCTTAATTCTCGAATCTCGAATCTAGCATCTCGTATCTGGCGACTTGCGTAATAATGGGGTGGGGATGTATTTGATTGCCTCTGACATAGAAATAGTGAACCAGTGCCTGACTGGAAATGTGAATGCTTTCGAAGTACTCATCGAAAGGTATAAGAGAGCTGTATTCAATACGGCTTACAGGATGATGGGAAACAGGGAAGAGGCGGAAGATGTCTCCCAGGAAGCATTTATCAGAATGTATAATTCCCTTTCCAGATACAATCCTGAATACAAATTCATGACTTGGGCGTTGAAGGTTACCACAAATCTTTGCTTGGACAGCTTACGGAAAAGAAAAGCTGATACATTACCCATAGATGAGGGTTTTGAAATCAAGGATGGGAAAGACACTCCTGAAGAAGAGTACATCAGGAAAGAGAATCAAAAACTGGTGCAGGATGCGATAATGAAGCTTCCGGATAAATACAGGGAATTCCTTATACTATTCCATCACCGGAATCTATCCTACCAGGAGATAATGAACATTACCGGTGAATCCCTCACCATTGTCAAGAACAGACTGTACAGAGCCCGACAGATGCTAAAGGAAGAATTAATCAGCAGGGAAAAGGAGCGTGAGAAGCATGCGATGCAAGGAAATAAGTAGTCTGGTTATGAAGTATTTCGATGGCAATATCAGTGAACTGGAACGAGAAATGATAATAAAGCATAACGAAAGATGCGATCACTGTGCAGAAGAATTTGCAGCACTCAGAGACGCTATTGATACCCTTGAGGATTTCCCTGAAGTAGAAGTGCCTGTCGGATTTGAGGCAAGGATAATGGACGGGATCAGGACAGGGAGAGCATATTCCTTAAGCCCTCAAATTGTTGCCTTCTGGTTGATTTCAGTGCTGGGACTCATGATTTTCTCATGGAACATGTTGATTTTTGTGGCAGTGCCCTTCGTAAGAGAAAGCGGGATGCTGATTGCAGCTCAAAATGTGCTTATCTATGGTGCAAATATGGTTTCGGGCATTTTAAGGGATATACTTGTTACTGTAATGGTTCTGTTGGGAAAGATTCTGGTTCTGAGAAATGTTTTATTGAGAGACTATGTCATTAGCCTTACAATGATTGTATTGGCATTTATGGGTATGAACCTATTCTTGATACACAGGCGTAAACTGCAGGAAAATTAGGAGGTTGTTTATATGAATATGAAAAAGGGAGCAGTGGTGCTGACAGGCTTGCTGCTGGTTGTTTTGATGCTTTGCGCCTTTGCATTGGATGTAGACAATAAGGATAAAGTAGCGATATTCAATAATATAGAGATTCCGGAAGGAATTACAGTCAATGGGGATGCAATCGCAATATTTGGTGATGTGACTGTCAAGGGTGATATGACAGGAGATGCAGTCGCTATATTCGGCAATGTGTCGGTTTCCGGCACAGTGTCCGGGGATGCTGTGGCTGTATTCGGGAAAATAGCAGTTAACAATAATGGGATGATTAATGGAGACGCATCCGGAATATTCGGCGGTGTGGATAAAGCCCAAAACGGGACAATCAGAGGGGAAATAGCGGATGTGACCGCCCCTTTCAACTTTAAGCCACGTAATGGGTTGATTCCAAGGATATCTTATGGGGATATGATCGGTTTGTTTGTTGCATATGCATTTTCTTGTCTTGCACTACTTATTGCACCGGACAGGATAAGGCTGATGGCTGAAGAGAGCAGGCAGAAATTTGGCAGGCGCTTTGGAATGGGGTTTTTGATATTTATGTTGTTCATACCTGCATCGGTTATACTTTCGGTACTATTGGCGATAACTCTGGTAGGGATAATATTCATACCATTCATATTCATAGCATTTGTACTGCTTGCTTTTGTCGGAATGGTTGCTCTTGAGGTTGCCATAGGATATAGGATCACAGGCTATCTTGAAGGCAGGAATTCCATGTATATACACCTTCTGGTCGGGGTTGTGCTTGTATATGTGATGAGAATAATTCCTATTCTGGGGTGGCTGGCATATCTTGCTTTGGTTACTTATGCCATTGGAGTTGCTGTGGATACCAGACTCGGAGCTTCTAAAGTCAGGAGGCAGGCTTCAAATGTCTAGGAAGATATTTTTGATAGTATTGTCTGCAGTGATGATACTTTCCCTTACTGCTTGCGTAATGGAGTTTGACAATGCGGGAAGCATTATTTCGGGGGCATTGAAGGAGTATAAGGAAACTGTTGATTTGAGCGATAAGTATCAAGGTGGACAGACAATGAAGCTGGACCTTGATATGAAGCTGGCAAAAGCGGTTGTTTCCAGTACGGATGATAAGCTGGCAGATGTTGAATTTGCGTATAGCGCTGAAGTACTAAGGCCCGAGTTCACAGTAAAGGATGATGAAATAAGCATAAAGAACAGACTGGAAAGATTCAGCTTTGGAAAGCCGGTTAATAAATGGGATGTCAAGCTTACGGATAAGCTTCCCTTTGATGTGAGGCTGAGGGCTGATGCCTCAGACATAAGGCTGGATATGGGCGGTATGATGGTAGACAGCATGGATGCAAAGCTTTCCGCCTCATCGGCAAAGCTGTATTTTGATGAGCCAAACAAAGAAACACTTGATAAATTCAAGCTTGATGCAGCTGCAAGCAGTGTCGACATTTATGGAGCCGGAAACATAGACTTTGAAGTCATGGATATAGATGCTGATGCATCAAAGATAACGGTTGACCTTACCGGGAAAAACAAAAGGGACGGTGAAGTCAGGATAAATGCCGATGCTTCAACTGTGAAGCTTAAGCTGCCTGAAAATGTTGGCATACGTATAGTGATGGACAAATATGAGATATCCTCAGTAAGAATAAATAACAGTGAAATACTTAGCCGCTCAGACAAGGAGTATGTTTCAAAGAATTATGAAGATACTGAGAGAACTCTTAAAATATATGCTGATTTGAATGTGACTACTTTGACGATAGAATAAATAATAGATGCGAGATACGAGATACGAGATACGAGATACGAGGTTTGGGAGATACGGGGTTGGAATCCCGTATCTTCTGTCTTTTGTCTAATAATATTATAAAACGGGGAAATAATATGAAAAATCGAATGCTTCTATTTAATTGACCCGTGTGATATAATATCTTTATCATGTTTTCACAAATGATAAATGGGAGGAATACAATGCTGCTCAGAGAATTTGCTATAGAGAATCACACAATAAGCCTAATACAAGAGGATGATCTCTATATAGCCAAGGTTACAGACAAGAATGGTAAGAAGATAGTTTACCAGGAGTATGAGGATTATGAAAAGATTAAAAGTTGTTTTGATGAGATAGTACAAGCTATAGACAAGGACAAAATCGGTATCAAGGATGTTATTGTGATACTTGAGAGGAATCCGGTTTAAGCAGATTCGCATTTTGAAAGATTTCACAGAAATGGTTTGCATTATATAAATGAAGACATGAATGGATGTATATTTTATTTGGAGTGTTGGCTATGGAGAAGGATATTCTGATACTGGCTATTGAGACTTCGTGTGATGAGACTTCCGCGGCAGTTGTAAGAAACGGCAGGGAAATATTGTCGAACATAATATCCAGCCAGATAGACATACATAAGAAATTTGGCGGGGTAGTGCCGGAGGTTGCATCGAGAAAGCATCTGGAGAGCATAAGCCTTGTTATCGATGAAGCACTATCAGAGGCAGGAATATCGCTGAAGAATTTACATGCTGTTGCAGTTACTAATGGGCCGGGGCTTGTAGGAGCACTGCTTATAGGACTTTCAACAGCTAAAGCCATTGCTTACAGCAGTGATCTGCCTTTTATAGGGGTTAACCATATAGAAGGCCATATATCTGCCAACTACATAGAGCATAAGGAGCTGGAGCCGCCTTTCACCTGTCTGGTTGCATCGGGGGGTCACAGCCATATTGTAAATGTTATTGATTATAATAAGTATGAGATTCTGGGCAGAACAAGAGATGATGCTGCCGGTGAAGCCTTTGACAAGATTGCACGGGCTCTTGGACTTGGCTATCCGGGGGGGCCGTTGGTTGACAAGCTGGCCGCGGACGGCGACCGCGAAGCCATTGACTTTCCCAGGGCTTTTCTGGAGGAAGGAAGCTATGACTTCAGCTTCAGTGGACTAAAATCCGCAGCACTTAATTATATGAACTCAAAGAAAATGAAGCATGAGGAAATAAACCCGGCAGATATTGCTGCAAGCTTTCAGGAGGCTGTAGCGGATGTATTGTCTGCCAAGCTTGTAAAAGCCGCAATTGACAAGAAATCAAAATATGTGGTGCTGGCAGGGGGAGTTGCTTCAAACAGCAGGTTGAGGGAGCTATTGAAGCAAAGAGGGGAACAGGCCGGCATAAAGGCCCTTTATCCTTCACCGGTGCTGTGTACGGATAATGCTGCAATGATTGGCTGTGCTGCCTATTATAGATATATAAACGGCACAAGATCCGACTTTACGCTTAACGCAATGCCGAATCTGTCATTAGAATAAAAAGGGGGATGGGTGAATTATGAAACCGGCTCCCTTTAATTTATTGCTTGAAACTGCAAGCAGGGATAATATACTGGTACTCACAACCAACTGCAGTACTGCCTGTATATTCTGCAGCCATCTCCAAAACCCTGAGGAAGTAAAAGTATATTATGTTGATAAGCTCTGCAGGGAGCAGATTGATACACTGATAGAGTTTCTGGATGAAGCAGGGAAAATAGTTATCGGAGAATCAGCTACCCGCATTTGCGAAGGAGAACCCTTCCTGTGTGAGGATATAATTGAGATACTGCAAAGCATCAGGCTTAAATATGGTAATACACCCATACAGATCACTACCAGTGGAATACATCTGGATGAAGCCATTTTGACTGAATTAAAGAGGATTGGCAACATAGAACTGAACATTTCACTTAACAGCAGCAGTATAAAGGGAAGAAAAGAGCTTTACAGGGGAAAAGCACATATGGAAGCTGTTGATGCGGTAAAACAGCTAAGGGATTGCGGAATCAATTACAGCGGCAGTATAGTTGCAATGCCCCATCTGGTGGGATGGGAGGATATCAGGGATACTGCAGTGTTCCTCAGTGAGTGTGGAGCTTCTGCCATAAGAATTTTTATGCCCGGCTACACAAGGTTCTCAAAAGGGTTATTGCCTCCTAAAGATATCAGAAGCAATCTGGAGGAGTTTGTTGCCGAGTTGGGAAGGTCGACAGATATACCATTGATTATGGAGCCTTCAGGAGTAAAGAGCCTCCATGCCATAGTTGAAGGAGTGCTGAAGAATTCACCTGCCTGGTATTCGGGAATAGTCAAAGGGGACAGGATATTAAGAATAAATGGCAAAGAAGCAGCATCGCGAGTGGATGCGTATTATACATTGCTTAAAGCCGGTAACCCTAAGCTCGAAGTGATAAAAAACGGAGAATCCAGAGAAGTCCTTCTCAATAAACGTGAAAAAGCTCCTTCGGGAATGGTATTCAGCTATGATATCCATCCTGATACAATAAGGGGAATTGAAGGAGGGATACTAAGGAACAAAGAGAGAAGCTGCCTTGTATTAACCTCGGAGCTGGCTTATGGCATATTGACAGGATGTATTATGCAGAAGGAAAGAGTGGAAATTGAAGCTGTCAAGAACAGGTATTACGGCGGCAATATAATGTGTGCAGGCCTTTTAACCCTAAGTGATATAGAAGCCCATATGGCGGAGAGAATACAGCGGCCGGAGGTGCTGCTTCTGCCTGAAATAATGTTTGATGCATCAGGAACAGACCTTCTGGGAAGGCACTTTAAAGAATTGGAAGAAGGCCTTGGAATTAAAGTGGAAGTGATATAGAATGAAATTAGATACGAGATACTAGATGCGAGATGCGAGGGCTTAAGTAGGGCTTCGAAGGCTTATCCGGATTCTCGTATCTCGAGTCTCGAATCTCGCATCTGATTATTTTACGGAGGTGAAGGTAATGTATAGAGCAACACTTATACCAGGGGATGGTATTGGACCTGAGGTAACAAATGCAGCCATTAAAGTGATTGAAGCTGCAGGCGTTGATATTCAATGGGAAACAAAATATATGGGACAGATTGCTTTAGAACGTTTTGGGAATCCATTACCTGAGGATACAGTAAAATCCATTGAGAATAATAAGGTAGCTTTGAAGGGTCCGGTAATGACGCAGATAGGCGGAGGTTTCAGAAGTGTAAATGTCAGCCTCAGACAGCATCTTAACCTTTATGCAAATATCAGGCCAATTAAATCCTTTGAAGGTGTAAAATCAAAGTACGACAATGTTGATCTTGTGGTTTTCAGAGAAAACACTGAAGACTTGTATATGGGAATTGAGCATATGGTGGGGACTGATGCTGCAGAAAGCATCAAGCTGATCACCAGGCACGCATCCGAGAGGATAGCTTCCTTTGCCTTCAACTACGCGGTCAAAGAGAAGAGAAGAAAGGTTACCTGTGTACACAAGGCAAATATCATGCAGCTTACAGACGGACTTTTTCTTTCAACCGTAAGGCATATAGCCGGTAAATACCCGGATATAGAATATGATGAAATGACTGCGGAAAATCTATGCATGAAGCTTGTAATGTGTCCGGAAAGGTTTGACATACTTGTAATGCCCAATCTATACGGTGATCTGGTGGCTGAGCTTGGTGCAGGGCTTGTAGGCGGACTTGGCGTGGTACCCGGCGTCAATATAGGTGCAGAGGCTGCAGTATATGAAGCAACCCATGGAACAGCTCCGGATCTGGTGGGCAAGGGTATTGCCAATCCAACAGCCAGTATATTATGTGGTGCAATGCTGCTTAAACGGCTTGGAGAAAGAACGGCATCAGAAAAGATACACAATTCGGTTGTAAAGGTGCTTAGAGAGGCAAGATACATAACTCCCGACCAGGGGGGATCGGCTTCCACCGAAGAGATGGTAAAAGCCATCATAAATAACCTGTAATCATGTAGGGGCGGCCATTGGCCGTCCTTTGAAGCAAATAGTCGAATTTGCTTCAAAGCTGGAATAATAGGAATATGTACGGAAAGCTCACATCTTGGCGGATGTGGGCTTTTTGTCATGTTTATGCGGATTTTTTGCATAAGCAATTAATATGCAAAATTCGTGCCTTATTAAGTAAATAATACAAAATGTACAATAATATACTTAAATGGTATATAAAGTATATTATGCAAAATGCACACAGCCGATTATATGAATGATATGGAAAATATGACAGGCTTGTACTATTATTAATGTTCAGCTAAAAGGTGTTAGTGTAATTGCTAATTAACAGAATAATAATGGCTTTAATGCCTTGTCAGCGTCATCGTGATGAAAGCAAACGGTGTCATCCTGAGGGAGGAACGACTGAAGGATCTTAAGATACTTCGCTCCGCTCAGTATGACAGGGAACTATTGTTTATCGTGATGCGGTTAACGAGTAGTCATTCCGAGCCTGCGAGGAATCTTATGCCTATATTGAAGGCAGAATAGCAGATAAAAATGTTGCAGAAGCAGATTGTCTTGTTAGGAAGTATATAAAGAGGAGGGGTAGTATGAGAATAAACAAGGTCAAGAATCGGGTTAAGAGGATAATGGTATTTGTTATTTGCGTGATACTTGGATTTAATACAACGGTAGGTTTTGGCGGGGGTGGATCTTTAGATGATAGGCATTTTGTACAGTTAGGAGTTGACAAAGTTTGGGCGGAAAATCCGTGGGAGATGTGGTTGGTGCTTAATCCTGGATTAGCCCCAGGGAATGGGTTTAATTATATAGATGCAGTAATGAATGTTAATCCTTGTATAGAAAGAGCTGTTTCACTCAATTTTACGAGTAGAAATTATTTAAACAAAATCAGATACGTACGATATAAGTATTATAATTCATATATTATTTGGGAGGACATGACGTATGACTTAGATTTTTTAAAATATAACTATAGGGTCACTAGTGCTGTATTTACGGAAGCTTCCAATCGGTTTTTTTGGTATACTAAATCTTTTACGGAAGGTGTTATACTGACACCTTCGCAAGGTTTTGATGTGTGCATTCAAGAGAGAGCTGAAGTAAGATTAGAAAGACAATTAAGGAATCAAAACCCAACAATCAACATCACATCACCTTCGCCTAATGGAACATTCAGCGAAGTAGCAGGCTACAATACAATATCACTCCAAGGTACAGTAAGCGACCCCAATACAGGGGATGTAATAACGACTAAATACAACATAGACGGAGGAACAACACAAACAGTCCCAGGTACAGTAACAACAAGCGGAAGCTTTACAACAACAAATATCAATGTTGGCAGCCTTTCGGAAGGAAATCATAACCTGAATGTATGGTGCACAGACAATCAAGGATTAACATCAACAACAACTGCAATACCCTTCAAAATAGACAAAACAGCACCAACCATAGGCACAGTAACCGTAACCTCAGCAACAAACAGCATAACCATAGCCGGCTCAGCAACAGACGCTATTGCAGGCCTTGACCCCTATCCCTACCGGTACACAGTATCAACAAAGCCTGCCACTTCATGGCTTACAGCCGCATCCTATACACAAAGCTCCCTTGCCGCCAACACACAATATACCACAACCTTCGAAGCAAGAGACTCAAAAGGCCATACAGCAAGCAAATCCCAAAGCATCTATACAAAAGCAGCAGTGCCTTCAGTCACAGTAAACAACCCAACCTCATACACATTGGATGTAACCATGAGTGATGCAAACCCATCGGCAACACCATACCAGATAATAGTCAATACCAATAAATACGTGACCCCTGAAGGAATACTGACAACCTCACCGGTATGGATAACCCCTGCCGGAAAGAAAATAACAGTAAAAGGACTCACACCCCAAACCACCTATACCTTCCAGGTGAAAGCCAAAAACGGCAATGAAGTAGAGACAGCACTGAGTTCCGCTGCAAGCGGCACAACACTAATAGCACCACCTGCAGCACCAGGGAACATAATAGCCACTGCCACGGATAACACAATCAAAGTATCCTGGGATGCAGTACCCACAGCAGCAGGTTACCAGATAGAAGCTGACGGAAGCACAATCAATGCAGGCACAGGCACCACATACACCCATACAGGACTTAACCCGGGAACACCCCACACCTACAGAATAAGAGGAACAAACGAAGGGGGACCGGGCAGCTGGAGCACAGCAATAGAAAAATCAACCCTTCCAAGTGCGCCGGGAATACCTGCAAACCTGACTGCAATACCCTTA
>Ga0209643_1000356_pt1 | contig 92198 bp, 93 predicted proteins | sample AutmiccBRH37_all_FD_187383 | JGI IMG/M metagenome (GOLD analysis project Ga0209643, IMG submission 187383) | Deep subsurface microbial communities from Mt. Terri, Switzerland - Autotrophic microbial communities BRH/37_all (SPAdes) (version 2) | ecosystem: Environmental > Aquatic > Deep... | reverse complement strand
GCAGAAATCCTTCCTGCAGCAGCGACACTGCGACGAGATGCAGGGCTATCTCTTTAGCAGACCGGTGCCGGCCGCGGAATTCGAAACCTTGTTCAGGGAAGCCGCAGCCTGCAGCTGAACGACCGCGTAGCGGTCAGCATGCGGCGTCCAGTTGTTTCCCGCAATGGCGGTAAAGGCGGCGCCTTCAACGGGCGCCGCCTTTTTATCTGTGTGCGTTGGACATCCGGGCCGGCTGCGCCCATCATTGCGTAGCGTGCGTCCTGGCTCAAGCAGCCAATGAACCACCCCGTTCCATCAAGCTTCCCCGATTGGATCAAGCCATGGAAATCCTGCTTCTCGCTGCACTGATCGTGCTGAATGGCGTGTTCGCCATGTCGGAAATCGCGCTGGTGGTGGCGCGGCGCGCACGCCTCGCGCGTCTGGCCGAAGAAGGCAGCGCTTCGGCTGCGGCGGCGATGAAACTGCACGACGAACCGACGCATTTCCTGTCGACGGTGCAGGTCGGCATCACCTCGATCGCCATTCTCAACGGCATCGTCGGCGAGGCTGCCCTGGCCAGGCCGCTGGCGCTGTGGTTGCAGTCTTTCGGAATGGAGCAGGAAGCCAGTCGCATCGCCTCGACCGCGCTGGTGGTGGTCATCATCACCTATGTCACGATCGTCGTCGGGGAACTGGCGCCCAAGCGCATCGCCCAGCTCGACCCCGAGCGCATTGCCTGCCGGGTGGCGCGTCCGATGCAGCTGCTGGCGCTTCTAGTGCAGCCGTTCGTGCGCTTCCTGTCGCTGTCGACCGATGGACTGCTGCGCCTGTTGCGCATGCGTCCGCCCGATCAGACGGACATCATCGAGGAGGAAATCCACGCCCTGTTGCAGGAGGGCTCGGACTCCGGCGCGATCGAACAGCAGGAACGCGAGATGGTGCGCAACGTGTTCCGCCTCGACGACCGCCTGGTCGAGTCGCTGATGGTGCCGCGCGCCGACATTGCCTATCTCGACATCGCGCTGCCGCTGGACGACAACCTGCGGCGCGTGTCTGGATCGGAGCACACGCGCTTCCCGGTCTGCCGCGGCGGGCTCGACGAGGTGCTGGGCGTCCTCAGCGTCAGGCAGCTACTCGATGCGATGCTGGCCGGCGCGCCGCCCAGCCTCACCGGCTCGCTGCAGCCGGCCGTGTTCGTGCCGGAACGCCTCAGCGGCCTGGACCTGCTGGGGACGTTCCGTGCGTCCGACACCCACCTGGTGCTGGTCGTCGACGAATACGGCGAGATCAACGGCCTGGTCACCCTGCACGACGTGCTGGAAGCCATTGCCGGCGAATTCAAGCCGCGCAGGCTGGACGAGGCGTGGGCGATGCGGCGCGAGGACGGCTCCTGGCTGCTCGACGGCCTGATCCGTATTCCCGAACTGAAGGACAGGCTGGGGCTGAAAAGCCTGCCGGAAGAAGACAAGGGCCGTTACCACACGCTGAGTGGTCTGGTGATGTGGCTGTCCGGGAAGTTGCCGCAGACCGGTGACGTGCTGACCTGGGAAAACTGGCGGCTGGAAGTGGTCGATCTCGACGGCAGGCGCATCGACAAGATCCTTGCCACGCCGATTGCGCCCGCTGAAGCAGCGCCGCCGGACACGCCTGACGAGCCGGATTGATGTCCTCGCCGCGGCGAATCAGGCCTTTTCGCCGGTTGCCAGCAGCAGCCCGCCCCATGGCAGCGCATCAGGGATGGCCCGTTCCAGGTAGCGGGCCGTTCGCGTGACGGAAGGCAGAAAAATCGCCGAGCGCAATTTCAGCTTGCGCACCGGCAAGCCGGAGAACAGCGCGCGCACTTCGCCAGCGGTATGCCAGCGGGCGCCGCAATAGGCGCCGCTGCCGCCGCCCCGGCCCTTCTGCCAATACAGCAAGCTGCTCCGGTTGAGCCAGCCGATGGCAAAACGGTGGCGTGCCACCCGCACGGCCTCGGCCACGGCCCGGCGCTCGTCGTCCACAAAACAGAGCGCGGCGATCGACAGCACGTGATCGAAGCTGGCGTCGGCAAACGGCAGCGCGCGCGCGTCGCCTTCCACCCAGTTCGATGCCGGGCTGCCGTGGGCGCGCGCGTAATCCAGCCAGGCGGCATTGGGATCGAGCCCAGTGGCGACGAGCCCGTCGGCGGCGGCGCGGCGGCTGAACCAGCCGGTGCCGCAGCCGACGTCGAGCAGGCTGTCGCCCGGTTGCGCCGCGAGCAGGCACGCGGCCAGCGCGTATTCGGTTTCGCCGATCCAGCGTCCGCGCGGGGTGTCGTACCAGGCGTCGTAATCGGCGGGGTTCATGCCGTGAGCGACTGCCAGGCGCCGATCAAGGCTGCGGCCGCGCTGTCGATTTCGGCCTCGGTCGTAAACCGGCCCAGCGACAGCCGTACTGCACCCGCGGCGGCTTCCCGCGCCAGCCCCATCGCGGCGAGCACGCCGCTCACCGCATGCTCGCCGGCATGGCAGGCGGAGCCGGTGGACGCGGCTACGCTGGGGGCGGCGGCCAGCAGCTGCCACCCCGCTACGGCGGGAAAGGAAAGATTGAGGGTGTTCGGCAGGCGTTCGGTCGGGTGGCCGTTGAGCCGCAGGCCGGGAATGGCGGCGGCAAGCCGCCCGTGCAGGTGGTCGCGTAGCGCCGTCATGCGTGCGGCTTCCTGCGCCAGCGTTGTCCGTGCCAGCCGCGCTGCCTCGCCCAGGGCGACGATATGCGGCACGTTCTCGGTGCCGGGACGCAGGCCGTGTTCGTGGTTGGCGCCGTACTGGATGGGCTCAAGCACGACGCCTGTTCGCACATACAGCGCCCCCACGCCCTTGGGTGCGTAAAACTTGTGGCCGGCCAGGGTCAACAGGTCGGCGCCCAGCGCCTCCACGTCCACCGCCACCTTGCCGACGGCCTGGGCTGCATCCACGTGCATCAACGCGCCTGCGGCATGGGCGAGATCGGCGATTGCGCGCACGGCCTGCAGGCTGCCGGTCTCGTTGTTGGCCAGCATCACCGACACCAGCGCCACCTCCGGCGCGATGGCGTTTGCCGCGCGATCCATTTGTACTTTGCCCGCCGCATCCACCGGCAGCTCGGCCAACGCCCAGCCTTGCCGTTCCAGATGGCGCAGGGGCTGCAGCACGGAGGGATGCTCGATGGCCGACGTCACCAGCGATTTGCGTCCGCCGGGCAGTGCGGCCCGCGCGGCCCCCAGTAATGCCAGGTTGTTGGCTTCGGTCGCGCAGCCGGTGAAGACGATTTCCGCGGGCGCGGCCCCGATCAGCGCCGCTACCTCGATGCGCGCGGCATCCACCGCGGCCTTCGCGTGCCGGCCAATCACATGATCGGAAGACGGGTTGCCGTAGTGGACGGCGAGATATGGCAGCATGGCTTCCAGCACGCGCGGATCGACCGGGGTGGTGGCGTTGCAGTCGAGGTAAATCGGGGCAGAATTCATTGGGGAACCCGGTTGTTGCGATTTTCAGGCGGCGGCCGCCTGCCGGCGGAATTGCCGCTCGAAGCCGATGACCGCAATCAGCGCGGCCAGCAGGAGGGGCACCACCGCGAGATTCAGGGTCACCCAGCCGAAGCGATCGTAGAGCCATCCCGCCGACAGGGTGGCCGCCGCCGTCAGGCCGAAGACCGTGAATTCGTTCACCGCCTGCACCTTCAGCCGTTCGCCGGGTTGGCAGGACTGGGTCAGCAGCGCGGTGCCGCCGATGAAGGCGAAGTTCCAGCCGACTCCGAGCAAGACCAGCGCCGACAGGAAATGCATGAACTCGACGCCGGACAGGGCCAGCGCGACGTGGCCGAGCAGCAGGACAAACCCGGCCTGCATGATGCGCGGCGCACCGTAGCGTGTAATCAGGATTCCGGTAAAGAAGGACGGCGCGAACATCCCCACCACGTGCCACTGGATCACCGGCGTTACGTCCGACCCCGGCAGGCCGCAGCCCAGGATCGCCAGCGGCGTCGCCGTCATCACCATGATCATGACCGCATAGCCGATGGCGGCGCCGAAGATCGCCACCCGCAGGGCGGGCTGGGCCAGGATTTCGCGCAGCGGGCGTGCCGGGCCGTCGTCGACAGCGGCCACTTTGGGAAGGCGCAGGCGGGAGAGCAGAACCAGCGCGATGAGACTGAGAACCCCCTGCGCCAGGTAGGAACCGACAAAGATCTGCCCGCCGATCCAGTCGCGTCCCCATACCCCGAGCTGGGGACCGAGGAAGGCCGCGACCACGCCGCCGGCCACCACCAGGGAAATGGCCCTGCCGGCCTGGGCCGGACCGGCGACCTCGACGGCGGCGAAGCGGTAGTAATTGGCGAAGCCCTGGTAGCTGCCCAGCAGGAAATGCCCGATGACGAAGGCGGCAAAGTCGCTCCGGTAAAGCGCTAGCGCGCTCAGCAGGCTGCCGCCCACGCCGAGCAGCGCGCCGATCAGAAAACCTGGACGGCGGCCTGCCCGGCGCATGAGCATGGCCGCCGGCAACGAGGCGAGCGCGGTGCCGATCACCATCGCCGCGACGGGAAGCGTCGCCAGCCCCTTGTCGGGGGCGAGCATGGCGCCGAGGATCGCGGCGAGCGCCATCGACAGGACGATGGCGGACAGCATCAAGGCCTGGCTCAGCGCCAGGATCAGGATGTTGCCGCGGGGTGGGGAAGTTGGCATCAGGCTACGGGCTGGGAGATTCGAACACGCGGGAGCCTACGCATCTTTCAGCGTGGATTCCAGTGGGGCTTCCATCCCCTTGGCATGGCAGGTGCAAGCGCCATCGGGCGATTGCCGGGAGACGACACGACCATGCAAAGCTATTGTTATCCGCCGATGACGCTTTTTAGCAAAATGTAGCTGGCGACGAACAGCAGGAACACCGCGAAGCCGCGCTTCAGGGCGTCCTGTGAAAAGCGGTGCGCGATCCGCGTGCCGGCGAAGCTGGCCGCCACGGTGACGGCGGTGAACCAACCCATCAGCGCCCAGTCGATGGGCACCGCGCCCATGTAGCCTGCGAAGCCCGCATAGGACTTGGCGGCGACGATGGCGAGCGAGGTGCCGACCGCGATCTTCATGGGGATGCGCGAGAGCAGCACCAGGGCGGGGACGATGAGGAAGCCGCCGCCGACGCCGACGAAGCCGGTGAGCACGCCGACGCCGATGCCGTGCAGGGCCATGTGCGCCATGCACGGAGAGAACAGACCGGTGCAGGGCAGCGCCGCCGCACCACCCGATGCGGATATGGATCCATTTCCGCCTGCGGGAACAGCGAGCCGGGCCGGCTTGAGCATGCGCCAGGCCGCCGCGACCATCACCAGGGCAAACACCACGAGCTGGATGACAACGGGGGTCACCACGCCGAGGCGCGCCCCGGCGTAGGTGCCGACCACGCCGAACAGGCCGAACACCGCCGCCACCGACACATCCACGTTGCCGCGTTTCCAGTTGTCCAGCGCGGCGATCGTTGCGGTCACCGCGACGATGCCCAGGCTCATGGCGATGGCCGACTTGGGCGCCACGTCGAGCAGATAGAGCAGCGCCGGGGTGGCGATGATCGAGCCGCCGCTGCCGAACAGGCCCAGCACGATGCCGGTTGCCGTGCCGGCGAGGATCACAAGGATGTCCATATCAACTCCCGATCAATTGAAACCAACAGGTGCGCCACGCTTCACTTTCCGGCAGGGCTTCAGTGCCCGGCGGGCTGGCTGGCGCGCGCGTGGGCCTCGAAGCCACCCTTGGCTTTCCAGCCTTCGATGCCGTCCTGCAGCACCTTCACGTTCTCGTGACCGAGCAGGCGCAGGGCGAATACCGCCTGCGCGGACAGCGAGCCGGAATTGCAGTACATCACCACCATGCGGTCTTTCGGCAGTTCGCCGCGCCGTGCCACCGCCTGCCGCCAGTCGATGTTGACCGCGCCGGGAATGTGTTCTTTGGCGAACTGGTCGGCGTCACGTGCATCGACGATGAAGACCTTGTTCCAGTCCTCCTTCGGGATCTGCTCCGGCCAGATCAGGCTGCTGCTGTATTCGGCGAAGTCCATGTAGCCGGAAAGCGCATCGACGACGGCGGGGTTGTCTTCCGCATGGGCCGGTGCGGCCAGCAGGGCGATGCCGGCAAACAGTGAAATCAGGGTTTTGTTCATGAAGGTTCCTTGGCGAGAAAAGTTATGAAAAGTTCAGGATTCGGCCAGCGGCAATCCCGCCGCCTGCCATTCCGGCGTGCCGTCGGCGATCTTCTGCGCGCGGTAGCCGTGCTCTTTCAGCAGCGCCACGGCCTCGGCGGACATCATGCAGAAGGGACCGCGGCAATAGGCGACGATTTCCTTGTCGGCGGGCAGCTCCTTGATTCGCTGAAGAATCTCGTCGAGAGGCATCGAGCGCGCAAACGGCAGGTGGCCGTTTGCGTATTCGTCAGACGGGCGCACGTCGATCACCACCACGTCGCCGCGCCGCGCCTTCTCCATCAGCGAGCGCCGCGTTTCGGCATTGAGGTTTTCCGGCGCGGCGAAAATCTGGTCCATCGCCACCTTGAGCTCGACCAGATGCTCTTCGGCCACCGTGCGCAGGTTGACCCATAGCGCACTCACGTCGTTGCCGGACAGGCGATAGGCGATGAAGCGACCGTCGCGCTGTGCCTCGACCAGCCGCGCCGCCTTCAGCACCTTGAGGTGCGCGCTCGCCAGCTTGATGTCGATTCTGGCTTCGGCGGCCAGGGCCTCGACGGTTTTTTCGCCCTGCGCCAGAATTTCCAGCAATTCCAGCCGCTTGGGGCTGGAGACGGCCTTGCCGATACGGGCGACCTGTTCGTAGAGCAGGTCCTTGGTGTGTCGCTTGATCATGCGTCACATATTCTAACGATTATTAGAATATGTCAACCGATACAAAGCAACCATGCTTGAACAAGCTGCTACAGCTTGTAGGGCTCGTTGATGTTTGCCTAGCGTGAAAGCTGCGTTGGGAGCGGCCCAGCTAACCGCGGTAGAGGCAGCCCGAATCGTGCGTTTCCATCACGCTCACCTGCGACAAGCCGGGCAGCACAGGTTTGATCTGCTGCCACAGCCACATGGCCAGGTTTTCGCTGGTGGGGTTTTCCAGCCCTGCGATGTCGTTGAGCGTGCGATGATCGAGCGCCGCGTGAACGGGCCGCCAAGCCGCCTCGATGTCGGCGAAATCGAGTACCCAGCCAAGCACCGGATCGACTTCGCCGCTGACGGTGAGTTCGACCCGGAACGAATGGCCGTGCAGGCGCGAGCAGGGATGGGATTCGGGCAGCGCAGGCAGGCGGCGCGCGCATTGCAGGTGAAAGATGCGGAAGACGTCCATTGCGGCATTCTCGCGCAAGTCGCAGGTGCTGACCATGGCGGCAGGCAGCGGAATTTATGCGATCGGTGGTCCGCAGTCCCGGCAATATCCTTGCAGCTTATGAAAACCAGCGCAGGAAGGCCGCCGCCGTCAGGGCAATGACGCCCAGCGCGGCCAGGCCCAGGAAGGTGCGCTTCACGCGCACGCGATCCCATTCCCGGCCGCGGAGAAGATAGAAGGCCGCCAGCAGGAATCCCGCTGCCGCTGCTGCCACTTTGATGGCGAGGGCAGCCATGGCAATACGGCTCAGGTCCGGCGTCTCGCCGTAGTAGTAGAGGCTGGTGAGGCCGAACAGCCCGCCGCTGGCAATTTGCGCGCCCCAGGCAATGAGGATCAGCCAGGCGAAGCTGCGCCCGTTTTCCAGCCTGGATGCGGGCCACAGCGCGAACACCGCACCGCCGAGCACGGCCGCCGCGCCGAAGTTATGCACCACCTGGGTCAGGGCGTAGGCGAGGTTTTCCCCCCCCACGGCCTATTTCACCGTGACCTTGACGCACTGCTCAATGCCAACCGGCACGTGGGCCTTGTTCACCACCTTGACGCAGAGATTGCGTGCCCCGGATGACAGGCTTTCCAGCAAATAGCTGCCCTTGAGCTTGCGTAATATCCCGATTTCCTGGTTGTCGACGTAGACGTGGACGTGATCCCCGCGCGGGCCGGGATCCACTTCATAGACCAGATGGTTCTCATCCATCGCGTCGAGAATGGCGCCGTCTGCTGGGGACGTGATCAGTACCTTGCCCTGGGCCAGGCCGGTCGCTGGAAAGGCCAGAAAGAGCCCGAGCGTGAGCGTGGCGAGGAAATATTTTCTGTGCATGATGACCTCCTTACATTCATGAGCAAACGCAACGTGCGAGATGCTTGGAGTAGGTGCACTCCGTGCACTTTCAGACGTTAATTGGTGCACAAAGTGCACCCGCTAATCAAGAATAAGCGAGTTTCCTTTTATAGATAGTCGATCCGCACAAAGCAACCAGTTGCCCTTCAACCCAGCGCGCGGATCGACTGCATCGGCGGCACCCGGGTGATATGCCGCGTGGTGAGCCAGCCGCTCATGCCGACCAGCAGCGCGCCGGCCAGCGGCAGCGCAAGCCACAGCCAGGGGTGCGGGCGCAGCGGCAGATCGAACAGGCGATCGGCGATCAGCGCCATGGCGATTTCGGCGCAGGCGCTGGCGAGCAATCCGGCCAGCAATCCGAGGGCGATGAATTCGCTCCACAACCCCTTGGCCAGATAGGCGCGCTGGGCGCCTAGGGTGCGCAGCAGCACCGCTTCCTGCTGCCGCGCGTCGAGGCTGGCCAGCAGCGTGGCGACGACAACGGCCATGCCGGCAGCGAGCAAAAAGCCCAGCAGCAGCTGGATGGCGCCGATGATCTGCGCGAACACGGCTTCGATGTTGGCGATGAGCTTGTCGAGCGCGAGCACGGTGATGCCGGGGAAGGCCTTGACGAAGCCGGGCAGCACACCGGTGGCGCCGGGTGGCACGTAGACGCTGGCGATGGCGCTGGCGGGTAGGGCGTCGAGCTGGCCGGGAGCGAAGATGACGAAGAAATTGGGTTGCATCGAGTCCCACTTCACGCTGCGCAGGCTGGTGATGCGCGCGGCGAGCGTCTGGTCGCCGATCTGGAAGCCGAGCTGGTCGCCGACCGCGAGATTGAGCCGCTCGGCCATCCCGGACTCAACCGATATTTCTGCGGAGGGGTCGCTGCGTAGCAGCGGGGTACCCACCGGCGGTGCCAATTCCGCATCGGCTTTAGCCGATAGCGGATTGCCTACCTTTGGCATGCCCTTTACGGGTGCTGGGGAAGGGTCGTTGCCAGCGCTGCGCTCGCCGTGCCACCGTCCGGCCAGCACGACATTGTTGGCGGGCAGGGTGGCGGTCCAGGTGAGGTTGAGTTCGCGCCGCAGGGTGTTGCTGTCGCGCGCGTCCTCGGGAAGCGTCTCGGCGATGGGCGTGCCGTTCTTGCTGACCAGGCGGCCGCGCACCATGGGGTAGAGCGCGGAGGCCTTGAGGCGATGCTGCGACAGATACGCGGCCACCGCCTGCTGCTGGTGTGGCGCGATGTTCACCAGGAAGTGGTTGGGGGCTTGCGGCGGCAGTTGCTGCTGCCAGCCGGCGATGAGATCGCTGCGCACCAGCGCCAGCAGGGCCACCAGGAACAGCGCGAGGGTGAAGGCGCCAAGCTGCAGGGTGCTGTCGAAGCGGTGGCGCAGCAGTTGCGCGAGACCGAAGCGCAGCGGGCCGTGGGCCATACGCTGGACGCCGCGGCCGGCCACCAGCGCCAGCCGCGCCAGCAGGATCAGCACGCCGACCAGCGCGGTCAGCGCGCCTACAAAGATGCCGACCAGTTTGACGTCGCCCGCATACCAGGCAATCAGCCCCAGCAGCGCCGATCCGCTGACCGCGGCGCCAAGCCACGCCGCCACCGGCAGCGGCGGCAGGTCGCGCCGCAGCACGCGCAGCGGCGGCACCCGGATCAGGCGCATCAGTGCCGGCAGGGCGGCGCCCGCCAGCGCCAACAGGCCGCTGGCGACGGCGACGCCCACTGGCGCCAGGCCAAGCGAGGGCAGGCGGGTGACGGCGTCGGGCAGAATCAGCCCCGCCAGCGCCTGTTGCATCAGCGCACCGATCACCACGCCGGCGAGGCTGCCCAGCAACCCCAGCGTCAACAGCTGGACGGCGTATAGCGTGCGCAGCTGCGCGGTGGTGGCGCCGAAGCAGCGCAAGAGCGCAGCCTGGTCGTAATGGCGCAGCGCGTGGTGGTGGGCGGCGATGGCGATTGCTGCCACCGACAGCAAGAGGCTGATCAAGGCGGTGAGCTGGATGTAGCGGTCGGCGTTGGCGAAGGCGCCGCGCAGGGTTTCGATGCCTTCACGTGAACCGATGAGGCGCTGGGTGCTGTCGAGCGTTGGCTTCAACGCCGCGCCGAATGCGGCGAGTTGATCGGGCTCGCCCGCAAACTGATACAGGTAGGTGAGGCGGCTGCCGGGCTGCAGCACGCGGGTTGTTTCGACCTCGTCGGCGCGCAGAAACACGCGCGGGGCGAGGCCGAACACGCCGCCGAGCTGGCCCGGTTCTTCGGCCACGACACCGGCGATGCGGAAGCTGGCTTCGCCGATCTGCACGCTGTCGCCGACGCTGGCGGATAACAGCGGCAGCAGCGACGGCTCGACGTAAATCGCGCCAGGCGGTGGCTGCGCCGGACGCGGGACGCCCGGTTCAAACGGGCGGTCAGCGATGCGCACCACGCCGCGCACCGGATAAGCGGCGTCGACCGCGCGCAGGGTGGCAAGCTGGAAGGCATCGCCACGGCTCACCATGCTGGCGAATTCGAGCGCCTGGCTGGTTGCCAGCGCGGGCGCGCTGTTTTCTATAGGAAGGGCAGGCCAGTCCGCGATCGGGCGCGGGCTGGTGACGAGCAGGTCAGCGCCGAGAAAGCCGGCGCCCTGTTCGCTCATCGCGCGCTTGAGGCGGTCGCCCAGAAAGCCGGTGGTGGACACGCTGCCGACGCCGATGATCAGCGCCAGCAGCAGCACTCGCCATTCGCCGCTGGCGCGTTCGCGCCGCAGCAACCAGAGGCCGAGCCGGATGAAAATCATGCGAGCGCTGCTTCGCACACGCGGCCGGCGACCAGGTGCAGCCGGTGCTGGCAGCGTGCCGCCAGCGCCTCGTCGTGGGTGACCAGGATCAGGGTGGTGCGGGCGGAGGCGTTGAGTTCGAACAGGAGTTCGATGATGCGCGCCCCGGTTTCGGCGTCGAGGTTGCCGGTGGGTTCGTCGGCGAACACGATTTCGGGATCGGTGGCGAAGGCGCGCGCGAGGGCGACGCGCTGCTGTTCGCCGCCTGACAACTGGCGCGGCGTGTGTGCGGCACGCGCGGCCAGCCCGACGCGATCAAGCCAGTGGGCCGCGCGTTGATGCGCATCGGCGTGACTGGCGAGTTCCAGCGGCAGCAGGATATTTTCCAGCGCGGTGAGCGCGGGTAGCAATTGGAACGACTGGAACACGAAGCCGATACGGCCTGCGCGCAGACGGGCACGAGCGTCCTCGTCGAGATCGCCCAGGCGCTGGCCGAGCAGAAATATTTCGCCCGAGGAGGGCTGGTCGAGTCCCGCCAGCAGGCCCAGCAGGGTGGATTTTCCCGAGCCGGAGGCGCCGGTGATCGCCAGCGTCTCGCCCGCTTTGACCGCAAGCTCGACTTCGCTCAGGATGGCGAGCGTTCCGTCGGCGGTGGCCACGCGCTGTGACAGGGCGTGGGCGACGACGGCATGCGATTGCAGTGCGTCGTTGCTTGGTCCGGCGGGGAACTGTGCGCTGTCTGGGGGCGTCATTGAGGTGGGTTCGGATTAAGGTGAGTGAATGAATTATCGCGTATGGGTGCTGGCGTTGCTGTGGTGGCTGCCGGGTTGGGCACTGGCCAACCCATGCACTGTGTTGATTGTCGGCGACAGCCTGAGTTCCGGCTATGGCCTCGCAGCAGGGAAAAGCTGGGTCGACCTGCTCGATGCGCGCCTGAAGAAGGCCGCGCTGCCGCAAAAAAATCAGTCGTGGCGCGTGATCAACGCCAGCGTGAGCGGCGACACCACGCAGAACGGCCTGCAGCGCCTGATGCCCGCGCTCGATCGGCAACGCCCGCAAGGCGTGCTGATCGGACTCGGCGGCAACGACGCCTTGCGCGGCACGCCCCCTTCGGCGATCAAGCAGAATCTGGTTGCCATGATCCGCCAGGCCAAGGCATCGGGCGCCTGGGTGGTTCTGCTGGATGCCCCGGTGCTGCCGAACTACGGCAAGCCGTATGCCGATGCGGTGGCGAAGCTGTATGTCGACGTGGCGCGCGAGGAGAAAATCGTGCGCGTGCCGTGTTTTGTCTGCGGCGTGGGCACCGCGCCTGGCATGATGCAGGCCGACGGCATCCATCCCAACGAAATGGCCCAGCCCCGGATGCTCAACGCCGTGTGGCCTTATCTCAAGCCGATGCTGCGTTGCCCGGTGAAAAAGCCATGAGCAGCGCAGCCTGTCCGTGCGGATCGGGACGCGTGCTTGAAGCCTGCTGCGGGAGATTCCATGCCGGCGCCTCGGCTCCGGATGCCGAGGCCCTGATGCGCTCGCGCTACAGCGCCTATGTGCTGGGACTGGAGGACTATCTGCTGGCGACCTGGCACCCCGATACCCGGCCTGCTGCGCTCGATCTTGATGTTCCTCCTCGCCCGCAATGGTTGGGTCTGGCGGTGAAGGCGCACGCGCCGCTCGACGCAAGCCATGCGACGGTCGAATTCGTCGCCCGCTACAAGCTTAATGGCCGCGCATTCAAACTGCACGAGACCAGCCGCTTCGAGCAGGTGGACGGGCGCTGGCTGTATGTTGGCGGCGAGATCCGGGAATGAACGGGATGCACGCAAAATGAACCAGGCCCGCTTGCGCGGGCCTGGTTCATTCGTGCGAATAGATGGGGTGGACGATGGGGCTCGAACCCACGACAACAGGAATCACAATCCTGGACTCTACCAACTGAGCTACGTCCACCATTGGTGTCGCCGGCAATCACCGACAACGAAAAAACTTTGGCCTGCCCGACAGGAATCGAACCTGTAACCCCCAGCTTAGAAGGCTGGTGCTCTATCCAGTTGAGCTACGGGCAGAGACACACTTCTCGGGCGACATTCTTACTACTTGGGGCAATTGGGGGGTGGTCGGGGTGAGGGGATTCGAACTCCTGACATCCTGCTCCCAAAGCAGGCGCGCTACCGGGCTGCGCTACACCCCGAAATCCTGTTTTTATAGTACGACCGTATTTCGGAGAAGCGAGACTATACATGCCCGAATTGGCCGGGTCAATTTTTGCTTGAGTCGGATGAGGGGTTCCGGGAAAATCGCTCTTTTGCTTCAGGGTTGCCTTGATGAGCGCACGAATTCTAGACGGCAAGGCCATGGCCGACACCATCCTCGCAGTGATCCACGACAAGGTGGCCGAGCGCGAGGCACAGGGCAAGCGCCGCCCCGGTCTTGCGGTGATCCTGGTGGGCGATGAAGCCGCCTCGGCCGTGTACGTGCGCAACAAGAAGCGCGCCTGCGAACGCGCCGCCGTCACCAGCGTCTCGCACGACCTGCCCAGCGCCACCACGCAGGGCGAACTGCTGGCGCTGATCGACACGCTGAATGCCGACCCTGCGATCGACGGCATCCTGGTGCAGCTGCCGCTGCCGGCGCACATCGACACGGAGACGGTAATCGAGCGCATCCGTCCCGACAAGGACGTCGATGGCTTCCACCCCTACAACATCGGCCGCCTGGCGGTGAAGATGCCGACGCTGCGGCCGTCCACCCCGCGCGGCATCATGACGCTCTTGCGCGCCACCAACGAGGAACTGCGCGGCAAGAATGCGGTGATGGTCGGCGCGTCCAACATCGTCGGCCGGCCGATGAGCCTGGAACTGCTGCTCGCCGGATGCACCATCACCGTGTGTCACAGCGCCACGCGCGATCTGGAAAGCTTCGTGCGCTCGGCCGAAATCCTGGTGGTGGGGGTGGGCAAGCCGCGCATGATTCCGGGCGACTGGATCCGCGAGGGCGCGATCGTGATCGATGTCGGCATCAACCGCCTTCCCGACGGCAAGCTGGTCGGCGACGTCGATTTCGACACCGCTGTCGAACGCGCCAGCTGGATCACCCCGGTGCCGGGTGGCGTCGGGCCGATGACCGTGGCGACCCTGCTGGAAAATACGCTTGAAGCTGCGCTGATGCACAATCCCTAGGGGCTAGGGGCTAGGGGCTAGGGGCTAGGGGCTAGTTAAATTTCGCAGCCTGCGGCCGCTCATTCCCTAGATCCCGGTTCCTAAAGCCTAGATCCTTTTCTCTAGCCGCGATGCAGCGCCCGCAAATAGGCCACGTCGACGAACGGTTGGCCGAGGTCGGGGCCGGCCAACAGCCGGTTGGGGGCGTCGGGGTCGCCGAGGTCGGACAGCACCACGGCGGCACCGGTGAAGTCGTGGTCCTGCGTATAGTCGTTGACCGTGACCAGCGTTTTCAGTCCGGCGCCCAGGCTCGCGCGCAGGCCGTTCTCCGAGTCTTCGAATGCCAGGCACTCGGCGGGTTGCAATCCCATTTTCTCCAGCGCGAAGTGATAGATGTCGGGTGCGGGTTTCTTCGCCGGAACGATGTCGCCCGCCGCAATGACCTCGAACCAGTTCGGGGTGCCTGGCCCGAGGCTGTGTTCTAGCAGCACGGTAACGTTTTCCGGGGTGGTGGTGGTGGCAATCGCCAGCCGCAGCCCCGCGGCGCGCGCCTCGGCCAGCAGGCGCCTGACGCCGGGGCGCATGGGGATACCTCCCTTTGCGGCCAACGCGCTGTAATGACGAGTCTTGTCCTGGTGCAGGCCGGCTACCAGTTCGTCAAAGTTGTCCGGCTTCCTGTAGCCGGGCCGAAAGCGGTCGATATAGTATTTCATCCGCTCCTTGCCGCCGGTGACGGCAAGCAATTTGCCGTAGAGGGCGGCGTCCCAGTGCCAGTCGAGGCCGGCGTCGGCAAAGGCCTGGTTGAAGGCGGGACGGTGGCCGTCGCGTTCGGTGTCGGCAAGGGTGCCGTCAACATCGAAAAGCAGGGCTTGAAGTGTGGTTTTTGGTTGCGGCATAAAGAGGATTCTGTTATTAAATTGCGTTGGACTGGATCCTGAACATCCTATTTTTCAAAGAGAACAAGATGGCTGAAACTTTGATGCGCTTTGAGCCGTACAAGGCAAAAAAAGGCGAAGAATACATGAACGCAAAACAGCTCGCGCATTTTCGCAAAATGCTCGAGGCGTGGAAAGCCGAGTTGTCGCAGGACATCGATACCACCCTGCATTCCATGCAGGACGAGCAGACGGTGTTTGCCGATCCCAACGACCGCGCCACCCAGGAATCGGACATGGCGCTCGAACTGCGCAACCGCGACCGCGAGCGCAAGCTGATCAAGAAAATCGGCGAAACCATCGCCAAGATCGACAGCGGGGAATACGGCTACTGTGAATCCTGCGGCGTCGAGATCGGCCTGGACCGGATGCAGGCACGCCCGACTGCAACGCTGTGCATCGACTGCAAGACGCTCGAGGAAATTCGCGAACGTCAGGTCGCCAAGTAAACAGGGCGCGCCAGGCGCCAAATCAATCCGACAAGTCGGTTGCCAAACAAGCTAACCCGTAAAGCGCGCCATGACCGATACCAGCGAATTCGACCGTAACTTCAATGGCCTGCTGTACAGCGTGATGCGCTGGGATCAGTTGACGGAATTCTGGCAAAAGGTGGATGCCGGTGCCGGCTGGTATCTCTATGCGGTCGGTCAGCAGGTGCCGCAAGAACCTTCTGCTGCAGACAAGGTGCAACAGTTCACGCGCGAACTGGATGAGCTGCTGCGGCGCGAGCATCACGAGGATTACTGTGCGATTGTTTACGCCGACGACCTCGATGCCCCCTGCTTCATCAAGATCTACGATCCCAACCACCTCGGCAGCTCGTGCGGTTCGAGCTCGATGAAATCGTCGGTGCTACCGGGCTGGGTGATGAGCCGCACGCCGCCGCGCGAGCTCGAAATGAATGGCGTGGTTACCGGCCAGCGCAAGCGCTGGTGGCAGGCGTTTCTGGGCGATATGGCCTGACTGCCGAGCCGCTTGGACCAATAAAAAACGCGCCGGGCGGCGCGTTTTTTATTGGGGCCGGCAGCATTCCGCCGACCGGAGGAACGCTGCCGGCTTAGCTGGCTTCTTCCTCGTTGCTAGGCGCCGGGGCGGGCGCCGGGGCGGGTGCTTCAAGCAGGGCCTTCATCGACAAGCGCAGGCGGCCTTTTTCGTCAGCTTCCAGAATCATCACCTTCACGACCTGGCCTTCTTTCAGATAATCGCCGATGGCATTGACGCGCTCATGGGCAATCTGCGAAATGTGCAGCAGGCCGTCGCGTCCCGGCAGCACGTTGACGATCGCGCCGAAGTCGAGCAGCTTGATGACCGGACCTTCGTACACCTTGCCGACTTCAACCTCGGCGGTGATTTCCTCGATGCGCTTCTTCGCGAGTTCGCCGGCTTCGATGCTGGTGCAGGCGATCTTTACGCTGCCGTCTTCCTGGATGTCGATCTGGGTGCCGGTTTCCTCGGTCAGCGCGCGAATGACGGCGCCGCCCTTGCCGATGACGTCACGGATCTTTTCCGGGTTGATTTTCATCGCGATGATGCGCGGCGCGTAGGCCGACATTTCGTGGGTGTCCGACACCGACGACTTCATGATTTCGAGGATGTGCAGGCGGCCTTCCTTGGCCTGCGTCAACGCGGCATGCATGATTTCCTGGGTGATACCCTGGATCTTGATATCCATTTGCAGCGCGGTGATGCCTTTTTCGGTGCCCGCAACCTTGAAGTCCATGTCGCCGAGGTGATCTTCGTCGCCGAGGATGTCGGTCAGCACGGCGAACTTGCCGCCTTCCTTGATCAGACCCATGGCGATACCGGCAACGTGCGCCTTAAGCGGTGCGCCGGCGTCCATCAGCGACAGACAACCGCCACACACCGAGGCCATCGACGACGAGCCGTTGGATTCGGTGATTTCGGACACGACGCGCATGGTGTAGCCGAATTCTTCCTTGCTTGGCAGCACTGCCATCAGCGCGCGCTTGGCGAGGCGGCCGTGGCCCACTTCGCGGCGCTTGGGTGCGCCCACGCGGCCGGTTTCTCCGGTGGCGTAGGGCGGCATGTTGTACTGCAGCATGAAGCGGTCTGAATAACTGCCTTCGAGCGCGTCGATGGTCTGCTCGTCGCGTCCGGTGCCGAGTGTGGTGACGACCAGCGCCTGGGTTTCACCGCGGGTGAAGAGGGCGGAACCGTGCGTGCGCGGCAGTACGCCGGTACGGATGGTGATCGGGCGCACGGTGCGGGTATCGCGGCCGTCAATGCGCGGTTGGCCGGACAGGATGCGGTTACGCACCACGCTGGCTTCCACGCGGTGGAAGGCGTCCTTCACGGCATTGGCGGCGACGGTATCCATGTCGGCGGTGATGAGTTCGGCGAAGGCCTTGTTGCGCATTTCGTCGATTGCGCTCATGCGCGCCTGCTTCTGCTTGATGTTGTAGGCCTGCTGCAGGCCGTCTTCGGCCAGTGCCTTCAGGCGCTCCACCATCGCGGTGTCTTCGGCGACCGGCTGCCAGTCCCACGCGTCGGCGCCGGCTTCGTCGGCCAGTTCGTTGATGGCGTTGATCGCGGCCTGCATCTGGGTGTGGCCGAACATGACCGCGCCCAGCATGATGTCTTCGGGCAGTTCCATCGCTTCGGATTCGACCATCAGCACGGCCGTCTCGGTGCCGGCGACGACCAGATTGAGCGCCGAGTCTTTCAACTCGGAGTTGGTCGGGTTCAGCACGTATTCGCCGTTGATGAAACCGACGCGCGCTGCTCCCACCGGGCCGTCGAACGGCAGGCCGGACAGCGACAACGCAGCCGAGGCGCCGATCAGCGCGGGGATATCGGCGCTGACTTCGGGGTTGGACGAGATCACCGTGGCGATGATCTGCACTTCGTTGAAGAAGCCTTCGGGGAAGAGCGGGCGGATGGGGCGGTCGATCAGGCGGCAGATCAGGATTTCACCGTCGGACGCGCGGCTTTCACGCTTGAGGAAGCCGCCGGGGATGCGTCCGGCAGCGTAGGTTTTTTCCTGGTAGTCGACGGTCAGCGGGAAGAAATCCTGACCGGGCTTGACTTCGTTCTTGGCGACCACGGTGACCAGCACCACGGTGTCATCCATGTTGACGAGGACGGCGCCGGAAGCCTGGCGGGCGATTTCGCCGGTTTCCAGCGTGACCTGGTGGCGGCCGTAGGTGAAGGTTTTCTTGATAGCGCTCATGCGAGTTCCTTTCAAAGCAAAAACGCCCCGCATGGGCGGGGCGTGAGAAGTTCAGGGGGCAACACGCCCCATCCACTGTGCCGGGGCAGCAGGGTGCTGGATCATCATAGTGGCCTTGCCGGACTTACTTACGCAGACTGAGACGTTCGATCAGCGTCTTGTAACTTTCGAGACTGGTGCGCTTCAGGTAGTCCAGCAGCTTGCGGCGGCGGCTCACCATTTTCAGCAGCCCACGACGCGAGTGGTGATCCTTCATGTTGGCCTTGAAGTGGCCGGTCAGGTCGTTGATGCGGGCCGTCAGCAGGGCAACTTGCACTTCGGGCGAGCCGGTATCGGCGGCGGCGCGCTGATAATCCTGGACGATTTGAGCTTTCTGGGTAACGGTAACAGCCATGGTGTACTCCTTCTGAATCGCGTGGCCTGCGGCTGAGCGGGACACGTTCGGGGAAACCGCGCATTTTACGCTAAATGGGGGATCCAACTCAAGCCTGGTGGGTGGCGATCAGCCGGTGCGGCAGCAGGCGGCCGGCATTGGCCTCGGCCAGGCCGAGGAAAGCGTGGGGCGCCGCGTAAATCCGTGTCAGCCCTTGATGCTCCGCGGGGTGCGCCACGCTGCGGCCCTGACATAGCGCCGTGGCGTCGACGGCATCGAGTTGTACCGCGGGCAGATGCGCCACCAGGCAGTCGGCAGGCAGCAGCAGGGCGTGGCGCTGGAAAACGTCGAGCGCTTCCAGATCGGCCAGGGCGTGCGCCTGTTCCAGCCTGAATCCGCCGGCTGCAGAGCGCGTCAGCGCGGTGAGGTGGGCGCCGCAGCCGAGCGCGGCGCCGATGTCCTGCGCCAGGGTTCGAATATACGTGCCTGCACTGCATTGCACGTCGAGCACCACGCGTGGCGGATCGCATTCGATCAATTCGAGGGCGCGAATCGTCACCTTGCGCGGTGGTCGGTCGATTTCGATACCGGCACGGGCGTATTCATAGAGCGGGCGCCCCTGATGCTTGAGCGCCGAATGCATGGGCGGGATCTGTTCGATTTCGCCGGTGAAGCGGGGCAGCACGGCGCGGATATCTTCACGGTCGACTTTGACTTCGCGGGTGTCGAGCACCTCGCCTTCCGGGTCGCCCGTCGTGGTGGTGACGCCGAGTTGCAGCACGGCGCGATAGTGCTTGTCGGCTTCGAGCAGATAGGCGGAGAACTTGGTGGCCTCACCGAAGCACAATGGCAGCAGCCCGTCGGCGAACGGATCGAGGGTACCGGTGTGGCCTGCCTTTTTGGCGTTGAACAGCCACTTGGCTTTCTGCAGCGCGGCGTTGGAAGTGATGCCGACCGGCTTGTTCAGCAGCAGCACGCCATCAATCGGCTGGCGGGGAGGCAACCTAGAAACCGTAGTTGGACGCATCCGATGGTGCGTCTGGGCGGGTGACTGCCGCGAAGCGAGGAGGCGGCAGGCCGGGGCCTGCAACGACGAGTGGCAAAGGCAGGCGCGCGACCAGGCGCATCAGCGGGCGCGTAGCGGACTTAACCTGATGGTGAATATGATCGAAGGCGAAAAAGCCAATATTCATGCGGAATGCCATACGTTTATAAGCGGTCAACTACGGTTTTTAGGTTCACTCGTCTTTCGGGTGTTTGGCGTCTTCGGCGACGGCTGCTTCAATGAGCTGGCTGAGCTCGATGCCGCGCTCGACCGAGCGGTCGTAGACGAAGCTGAGCTTGGGCACCACCCGCAACTGCATGCGGCGCGACAGCTGCGTGCGCAGAAAACCGCTGGCACGCTGCAGGCCCAGCAGGCAGTCGGCATGCTCGGCCTCGCCGCCCAGTGTGGTGAAGTAGACCTTGGCAAACTCCATGTCGCGGTTGACCTCCACCTCGGTGATGGTCAGCATGCCGACGCGCGGATCCTTCACTTCCTGGCGGATCAACTCCGGCAGTTCGCGCTGGATCTGGTCGGCGACGCGGCGGGCGCGGGGAAAGTCTTTTGGCATGGTTGTTAGGGGTTAGGCGTTAGGAATCAGGGGCTAGGGAAGAAGGCGCGCGGCTCGCCGCGCACATTCCCTAAATCCTAGACCCTAGATCCTAGTTCCTCGGTCCTCACAATGAACGCGCCACTTCCACCACTTCAAACACTTCGAGCAAATCGCCTACCTCGATGTCGTTGAAGTTCTTGATGGAGAGGCCGCATTCGAAGTTGGATTTGACTTCCTTGACGTCATCCTTGAAGCGCTTGAGCGAGTCGAGTTCGCCCTGGTGGATCACCACGTTGTTGCGCAGCACGCGCACGCCGGCGTTGCGTTTGATCACGCCATCCAGCACGTAGCAGCCAGCAATGGTGCCGACCTTGGAAATAGTGAAGACCTGGCGGATTTCCACGCTGCCGATGACGCTTTCCCGCTTCTCGGGCGCCAGCATGCCGGACAACGCAGCCTTCACCTCATCCACTGCTTCGTAGATGATGTTGTAGTAGCGGATATCCACGCCGCTGGATTCGGCCAGCTTGCGTGCCGACGCATCGGCGCGCACGTTGAAGCCGATCAGCACGGCCTTGGAGGCGAGCGCCAGGTTGACGTCCGATTCGGTGATCGCGCCCACGCCGCTGTGGATGATGTTGACCTTGACCTCGTCGGTCGACAGCTTTCCCAGCGCATGCGCCAGACCCTCGTAGGAACCCTGCATGTCGGCCTTGAGGATGATGGGCAACTGCTGCACTTCGCCCTCGCCCATCTGCCCGAACATCGATTCCAGCTTGGCGGCCTGTTTCTTGGCGAGCTGCACGTCGCGGAACTTGCCCTGACGGAACAGCGCGATTTCACGAGCCTTGCGCTCGTCCGGCAACACCATCATGTCCTCGCCGGCACGCGGCACGTCGGACAGGCCCTGGATCTCGACCGGGATCGAGGGACCGGCTTCGTCGACCGTCTTACCCGACTCGTCGAGCATGGCGCGTACGCGGCCGAAAGCCTGGCCGGCCAGCACCATGTCGCCACGGCGCAGGGTGCCGGATTGCACCAGCAGCGTGGTGACCGGGCCCTTGCCTTTGTCCAGGCGGGCTTCGATGACGAGGCCTTTGGCTGGGCCTTCAGCAGCAGCCTGGAGTTCCAGCACTTCGGCCTGCAGCAGGATGGCGTCGAGCAGGCCATCGATATTGGTATTGGCCTTGGCCGACACCTCGACGAACTGGGTGTCGCCGCCCCATTCCTCGGGGGTGACGCCTTGCGCCACGAGTTCCTGACGGATGCGCTCGGGGCTGGCGTCGGGCTTGTCGACCTTGTTGATGGCCACCACCAGCGGCACGCCTGCTGCCTTGGCGTGGTGGATGGCTTCAATGGTCTGCGGCATGACGCCGTCGTCCGCTGCCACCACCAGCACCACGATGTCGGTCGCTTTGGCGCCGCGCGCCCGCATCGCGGTAAACGCTTCGTGGCCCGGGGTGTCGAGGAAGGTAATGACGCCTTTTTCGGTTTCGACGTGATAGGCGCCGATGTGCTGGGTGATGCCGCCGGCTTCGCCGCTGGCCACCCGGGTGCGCCGGATGGTGTCGAGCAGCGAGGTCTTGCCGTGGTCGACGTGACCCATCACCGTGACGACAGGCGGGCGGGGGCGCATGACCGTTTCGCCGGTAAAGCCGGTATCGATGTAGGCTTCCGGCGTATCGAGCGCGGCGGCCTTGCCGATGTGGCCCATTTCCTCGATCACGATGATCGCGGTTTCCTGATCGAGCACCTGGTTGATGGTCACCATGCTGCCCAGTTTCATCAGGGCCTTGATGACCTCGGCAGCCTTTACCGACATCTTGTGGGCAAGTTCGGCCACGGTGATGGTTTCGGGCACCAGAACCTCGCGCACGATCGGCTCGGTCGGGGCCACGAAGGTGGTTTCCTCCTGGCCGGATCTGGATTTGCCTTTGCGTCCACGCCAGCCTGCTTCGGGCGCAGCGCCACCACGGGTCTTGAGTCCGCCCTTGCGTTTTGCGGCCGCTTCGTCCTTCCAACTGCCAGCGGCCTTTTTGGCCGGTTTCTTGTCGCCCTTTGCCGCACCCGGTTTGTCCGGTTTGTGCAGGGTTTTTTCCGTGGGTGCAGCCGGCGCGGCGGGCGCAGCGGCCTTTTGGGCCACTTCCAGCTTGGCGGCTTCGCGTGCGGCTTCGGCCTGCTTGCGCAAGGTCTCGCGCTCAATGCGGGCCTTGGCGTCGGAAGCCTGGCGTTCCTGCAGGGCCGTGTGACGGCGTGCTTCTTCTGCGCGCACTTTGACTTCCGCCTCGTTGAGGATCGAAGCCTTTTTGATGCGGGTGGTTTTTTTCGCCACCGGGGCGGGTTCTGCAGCAGGCTCCGCAGCCACCTCGGGCGGAACGGGCGGAACGGGCGCGACTTCAGCGGTCACGGCGGGTTCCGCCGTAACGGGCTCAATCGCAGCAGGTTCGGCAACGACGGGTTCGGCCACAGCAGGCTTGGCCATGACCGGATCGGCGACCGGTACTTCAACCCTGGTTTCGGCCACGGGCTGGGCCTGTTCCTCGACGACCGGAGCCGCCTGGACTTCCGCAACGGGCTCGGCAACAGCCTGGCCTTCGGCGGCCAGCGTGGCAGCATCGCGCTTGACGTAGGTGCGGGACTTGCGCACTTCCACCTGGATGGTGCGCGACTTGCCGGTGCTATCGGTCTTGCGGATTTCACCCGTCTGCTTGCGCGTGATGGTGATCTTGGTTTTTCCGGTCTCGGCGCCGCCACCGTGCATCTTGCGCAGATAGTCGAGTAAATGCGCCTTGTCCGCTTCGGTGACGGAATCGACGACATCATTCTTGCTGACGCCCGCCGCTTTCAGCTGTTCAAGCAACAGCTGAGGCGGCAGTTTCAGTTCCTGGGCGAATTGTTCAACGTTCATGCAGTCCTCTTAGCCTTGGGCGAACCAGGGCGCGCGTGCGGCCATGATCAATTGTTTGGCGCGTTCGGCATCCATGGCGGACATTTCGGTCAGTTCGTCGACTGCCAGTTCCGCTAGGTCCTCGGTGGTGTGGATGCCTTTGCTGGCAAGCATGCGTGCGGTTTCTGCGTCCATGCCTTCGAGCGACAACAGGTCGCCGGCGGAGGCCTCGACCTGCTCCTCGCCGACAATGGCGGCGGTCAGCAACGCGTTGCGGGCGCGGTTGCGCAGTTCATTGACCAGGTCTTCGTCGAAGGCCTCGATCTCGAGCATTTCGTTGAGCGGCACGTAGGCGACTTCTTCCAGCGTGGAGAAGCCTTCGTCGACCAGAATCTGGGCGACTTCCTCGTCCACATCGAGCTTTTCGACGAAGAGCGCGAGGGTCTTGCCGCTTTCGCTCGACTGTTTCTCTTCTGCCGTTTCACGCGACATGATGTTGAGTTCCCAGCCGGTCAGCTCGGACGCCAGGCGCACGTTCTGGCCGCCGCGGCCGATGGCCATCGCCAGTTGTTCCTCGTCCACCACCACGTCCATGCTGTGCTTGTCTTCGTCCACCACGATGGAACTGACTTCGGCGGGCGCCAGCGCATTGATGACGTACTGCGCGGGGTCGGACGACCAGTGGATGATGTCGACGCGTTCGCCCGCCAGTTCGTTGGTCACCGAGGTGACGCGCGAACCGCGCATGCCAATACAGGTGCCGATCGGGTCGATGCGCGGGTCGTGCGATACCACGGCGATCTTGGCGCGCAGGCCGGGGTCGCGGGCGGCAGCCTTGATTTCCAGCAGGCCTTCCTCGATTTCCGGCACTTCGAGCTCGAACAGCTTCATGATGAATTCGGGCGCGGTGCGCGACAGCACCACCTGCGGGCCGCGGGCGCCGCGGTCGATGCGCAGCAGGTAGGCGCGGACGCGGTCGCCGACTCGCAGGTTCTCGCGCGGGATCATCTGGTCGCGGTGCAGGAAACCCTCGATGCGGCCCGATTCGATGATGGCGTTGCCGCGGTCGATACGTTTCACCACGCCGCTGACGAGGTGCTCCTTGCGGTCGAGGAAGTCGCTGATGATCTGTTCGCGCTCGGCATCGCGGATCTTCTGCAGGATGACCTGTTTGGCCGCCTGTGCGCCGATGCGGCCGAACTCGACGTTCTCCAGCGGCTCTTCGATGTAGTCGCCGATTTCAATGTCTGGAATCTTGTCCTGCGCGTCGATCAGCAGAATCTGGTAACCCTCGGATTCGAGGTCGGCTTCGGACACCACCTGCCAGCGGCGGAAGGATTCGTATTGGCCGGTTTCGCGGTCGATCGCCACGCGCACGTCGGCCTCTTCCTTGAAGCGCTTCTTGGTGGCGGAAGCAAGCGCCTGCTCCAGCGCTTCGAACACCACATCCGGGCCCACGTTTTTTTCGCGCGCCAGCGCGTCGGCCAGCATTAACAATTCACGACTCATCATTCCCTCCAGCCCGCCTAAACCTTGGGGTTCAGGCGGGCAGCGTCCACATTCCTTAAATCGACCGACACTTCCGTGCCATCGACGATCAACTTCACTGCATTTTCTTCCAGGCCGAGCAGTTGGCCGCTGAGGCGCCGCCGGTTATCCATCGGCACCCGCAGCTTGAGCGTCACCGGCTCACCGGCAAAGCGTACATAGTCCTGCGGCTTGACCAGCGGCCGGTCGATACCGGGCGAGGATACTTCCAGTCTGTCGTAGTCGATGTTCTCGACGGTGAACAGGTGGGTCAGGTGATTGCTCACCGTTACGCAGTCCTCGATCGTGATGCCACCCGGCTTGTCGATGAAAATCCGCATCAGCCCGCGCCCGGCGCGTTCCAGCGTCACCAGCTCGTAACCGAGTCCGGCAAGTACAGGCTCCAGGCGGGCGGGCAAATCCATCATTATTGCAAATCCATCTTTGTGCCGCTGCGCAGTGCAAACGAAACCGCATGAGCGTATGGCGCAGCACAAATAAAAAATGGGCGAACCGCCCATTGTTGTTAATAATCAAGCGCCGAAATTATACCACTCGGGCAGGTAGTCTGAAAGACAAGATGGTGCCCGGAACCGGGGTCGAACCGGTACGCCATCGCTGGCGAGGGATTTTAAGTCCCTTGTGTCTACCAATTTCACCATCCGGGCGAAGCGGACAGCTGGCTTGAGTCTGGAGGCGCGAGCCGGAGTCGAACCGACCTACACGGATTTGCAATCCGGTGCATAACCGCTTTGCTATCGCGCCGTCGCGGTGAACTGCTTAAACGAAAAGGGGAAAACATCCGGACTACGCCATCTGTTTTCCCCAGAATACTGGAGCGGGAAAGGAGGCTCGAACTCCCGACCTCAACCTTGGCAAGGTTGCGCTCTACCAGCTGAGCTATTCCCGCGTTTCAAGGCTGCGCATTATGGAGATTCCGCTTTTTCCTGTCAACAATTTTCATGAAGTTTTTTGCAGCGCGCGCGCCGCCATCACAAGGTAATACGCCATCGACACCAGGGTGAGCAGCGCGGCAACCCAGATCAGCAGCGTGCCGATGCTGGCAATGGGCAGGCCGGCGGCCGGGTCGAAATACAGCAGCAGCACGATGGCGATCATCTGCGCCGTGGTTTTTAGTTTTCCGACGAAGGACACCGCCACGCTGGCGGATTTGCCTTCCCTGGCCATCCACTCGCGCAGTGCCGAAATGGTGATTTCGCGGCCGATGATGATGAGCCCGATGAGCGGCGCCACGCGACCGAGGTCGATCAGCACGATCAGCGCGGCGGCGACCATCAGCTTGTCGGCCACCGGGTCGAGAAAGGCGCCGAAGGCCGAAGTTTGGCCGAGCGCGCGCGCCAGATAGCCGTCGAGCCAGTCGGTCAGCGCCGCCACTCCGAAAAATGCCGCAGCCAGCAGGTTGGCTTCACGCGGCGTCACCCAGCCGTCCGGCAGGTAGAAGACGCCCGCCATCAGCGGAATGAAGAGGATGCGCAGCCAGGTGAGCAGGTTGGGGAGGTTGAGGGGCATCAGCGTTAATGGAGGGCGTTGTAGATGGTTTCCGCCAATTCTCGACTGATACCGTTCACCGTGGCAAGCGCGTCGACACCGGCGTCGCGCACGCCCTGTAATCCGCCGAAGTGTTCCAGCAGCTGTTTGCGGCGCTTGGGGCCAATTCCGGCAATGTCTTCCAGGGTCGATTGCAGGCGTGCCTTGCCGCGTTTGGCGCGGTGGCCGGTGATGGCGAAGCGGTGCGCTTCGTCGCGCACCTGCTGGATCAGGTGAAAGCCGGGGTGGTCCTTGGCGAGCTTGAGTTCGCGGCCATCGGCGAAGATCAGCGTTTCCAGGCCCGGCTTGCGCGCCTCGCCCTTGGCGACGCCAAGCAATAAAACTTCGCCCAGGCCGAGTTCGGTCATTGCCTCGACCGCGCTCGAAATCTGTCCCTTGCCGCCATCGATCAACAGCAGGTCGGGCAGCACGCCGTTTTCCTCCATGCTCTTGCGGAAGCGCTTGGTCAGCGCGGCGCGCATCGCGGCGTAGTCGTCGCCCGGCGTGATTCCGCTGATGTTGTAGCGCCGGTAGTCGGATTTCTTCAGGTCGTCGCCTTCGTAGACTACGCACGAGGCGACGGTGGCTTCGCCCATGGTGTGCGAGATGTCGAAGCATTCGATGCGGTTGAGCGCCGGCAGATCGAGCGTGTCGCGCAGCGCCGCCAGCCGCTGCGACTGGTTGGCGCGGTCGGCGCTGCGGCGAGCGGCGGACAGGCGCGCGTTGGCCTGCGCCATGCCGATCCAGACTTTTCGCTCGCCGGTGACGCGGTGCAGGAGCGTGACTTTTTTGCCGGCCAATTCGGAGAGCAGCGCTTCCAGCGCGTTGGTCTCGATCGCTTCGCTCACCAGGATGCGCGCCGGGACCGGGTGGTCGAGGTAATGCTGGCCGATGAAGGCCTCCAGCGCTTCGGCCGGCGTCGCCCCTTCGCCGTGCTGCGGAAAAAAGCTGCGGTCGCCGAGATGGCGGCCGCCGCGGATCATGGTGAGGTTGACCGCGATCACCCCGCCGGCCTCGGCCACCGCCACCACGTCGGCATCGGCCTCGCCGCCGGTGGTGTCGACGAACTGCTTTTCGCGCACCGTCGCCAGCATGCGCAGGCGGTCGCGCAGCAGGGCGGCCGTCTCGAAATCGAGCGCAACAGCGGCGGCGTTCATCTGTTCGGTGATCAGCTCGGTCAGCGCGGAGGCCTCGCCATGCAGCAACTGCGCGGCCGCGCAGACGTCGCGCGCGTAGGCTTCGGGCGTGACGAGCTTGACGCAGGGCGCGCTGCAGCGCTTGATTTGATGAAGCAGGCAGGGGCGCGAGCGGTTGCCGAACACGGTGTCCTCGCAGGTGCGCAGCTGGAACACTTTCTGCAGCAGCTGGATGCTCTCGCGCACCGCGTAGGAATTGGGGTAGGGGCCGAACGCCTGGTCGCTCTTTTTCGGCGTGCCGCGAAAATAGGCCAGCCGCGGAAAGCGGTGCCCGGTCAGCAGCAGGTAGGGGTAGGACTTGTCGTCGCGGAACAGGATGTTGAAGCGCGGCTTCAGCCCCTTGATCAGGTTGTTCTCCAGCAGCAGCGCCTCGGCCTCGGTGCGCGTCACCGTGGTGTCGATGTGGTCGACGCTTTTCAGCATCAGCCGGATGCGCGGGCTCTGGTCGGTTTTCTGGAAATAGCTGGTGACGCGCTTCCTGAGGTGTTTCGCCTTGCCGACGTAGAGCACTGCGCCGGCCGCGTCGATCATGCGGTAGACGCCGGGCAGGGTGGGCAGCGAGGCGAGAAAGTCCTTGTCGACGCTCACACGCAAAAACCTCTTATCCGCGAAGGACGCGAAGACGTGCGAAGTAAGACCTTAAAGATTTTCTTCGCGTCCCTTCGCGTCCTTCGCGGATAAAAAAATCATTCCTCATCGAGCAGCTTGCCGGCGATCGCCCAGTTCTCTTCGGGCAGTTCCTCGAACGCGATATACGTGTAGGACGCCGGCTTGCCTGCGTGGCGCTCCAGCGTGGCGGTGATTTCCTCGGCGACTTTCTGCTTCTGCTCGCGGGTCAGCGTGCCGGCGAGTTTGATGGTGACGACGGGCATGGTCAGTTCTCGCTTTGAATCAGGGTGAACACCGCCGCGAACATTTCCGGGGTGAGGCGGCGCGTCTGGGTATTGTAGCGGGAGCAGTGGTAGCTGCTCACCAGCCGCCGTCCGCCGGGCAGGCGGTAGTCGCTGGCGTGGCCGAATGGATAGTCCTTGAGCTTCAACCCCAATGCGCGCAGAACGGCCCGATGTGCGATCTGTCCCAGCGCCAGGATGCTAGCGTGCGTCGGCAAGGCGGCAATTTCGGCTGCCAGGAAACGGTTGCATTCGCGGATCTCGCCTGGCTCCGGTTTGTTGGCCGGCGGCAGGCATTTCACTGCGTTGGTGATGCGGCAGCCGCTGAGCGTCAGGCCATCGTCGACGGAAATCGACTGCGGTGCACTGGCGTAGCCGAAGCGGTGCAGGGTTTCGTACAGCAGCACCCCTGCGTGATCGCCGGTGAACGGACGGCCGCTGCGGTTGGCGCCGTGTAACCCGGGGGCGAGGCCGACGATCAGCAGGTCAGGCGCAGGATCGCCGAAGGCGGGCACCGGGCGCGCGTGGTAATCGGGATGGCGCGTGCGCACTTCCTCCAGAAAGCCGGCAAGGCGCGGGCAGGCGCGGCAGCCAGGATCAAAATTCATTTCAGGCACGCTGTAAACATCCAGGTCGGGACGCGCATTGTAGTGGGTACGCCCCGGTTTTCACGCTGACGGTAGGGCGCTGTTCAGCCCTTGTTGCGCAATCCTTTGACCCAGGCTTCCATGGCTTCGTTCGCGGGCTTCATCGGCGCTTCCATGAAGCTCACCACGAACCTGTCGCCCATGTCCGCCACGCCGATGGAGCGGGGACGCACCGCCAGTACCTGCGGATTGGGCAGGGCCAGGCCGAAGCAGAAGATCACGTCCACTGCGGCCTTGATGTCGGGATTGATCTCGCCTTCGATGCGCTTGGTGTGGGCGTAGTGGTCGAACACGCCGATGAATTGCACCTTGGGATTGGCGGCGATTTTTTCCTTCAGGTCGCTTACCACTTCGTCGACGCTTTGATAGCGGGTTTCGGACTTGTCGATATCGGCGACGAAGATCGGGTATTTTTCCTGCAGCAGGGTTTGTTTCATGGGGGTTTCCTTCGGTTGTGGTTGAGTAGGCGCGGCGTCGAAGCCGTTTCAGCGCGTCTCTTCATAGCCGGTGATCATGGCCTTGATGTGGGCGAGCGGGGTATATCCGGTGGTGGTGAGGTAGACGTGGGCGATGAGGAAAACCAGCATCATGAAAGCGCCGAGCGTGTGGGCGATGGCGACTTCCTGCAGGCCGAGCCAGGCGGGCGCGAGATCACGCCATTGGCCATAGAACAGGTAGGTGATTCCGCTCGCCCAGATCAGCGGGTTGATCGCGAGCTTCAGCCCCAAATAGGCCAGGCGCTGCAGCGGGTTGTGCTTGCGCTCGGGCACCACCCTGTAGGGATGCGGACGGCCGAGGAAGATGCCGTAGCTGTAGTGCCGGATCACCGCGCCCAACTGGTCGAAGCTGGGGATGTACTGGCGCCATTCGCCGGTGGTGAAATGCCAGAAGATGGCGAAGATCCACAGGCCCACCAGCAGCCAGGCGGCCGTGGTATGAATCGACGCCGCCTGGCCGAAGCCGAGCAGGCTGTAGCTGCCGTGGACCTCGAAGCCGGTGACCAGAAGGGTGATGACCAGCGCGGCCTGCGACCAGTGCCAGAAGCGCTCGAAGCGCTTGAAAAGATAGATGCGTTCAGTCATTTCCGTGCTCCCTGCGTTTTCTGCGCGTGAAGATTCGCAGCGTGCCGTGGCCCAGCACCCCCAGCAAAGCGAGCCCGGCCAGCCCGAAGCCGGCGCGGTCCAGCAGCAGGCTGTGGTCGCGGCCCGGCAGATAGACGCCGCTGACCGCCTTCAGGCGGCCGTCGCGGCTGTGGCACTCGGCGCAGCCCAGCGCCTCTTCTTTCGGCGTCACCATGTGGGTGATGGGCCACAACATCTCCGTCTCGACGAAACCGAACTTGCCGCTGAAGGGCTGGCCGGCGGCGGCCGTTCCGGCGGCCAGCGCGCGGTTCCAGTCATAGTTGAACCACAGCGCGGTGTCGTCCGGCGTGGCGGTGTGGGGCACCAGCAGGGTGAGGTGCTCCAGGTCGTAGGGCTGCTTGCCGCGGAAGCGCTTGACCGGCCAGATGCGGGCAGCGGGCTCTCCGGCATCGCCGTGGAAGGTGTTCATCCTGACGATGCGCGCCGGATCAATGCGGTCGCTCTTCAGCGTGTAATCCACGCGGCCGTTGAACCAGACGTAGTCCGGTTCGACATTCTCGTCGAGGTGGAAGTCGCCCTTCTTGCTGTCGAAGATGACGTGGCCGTGTTCATCCTTCTTCTGGAATGGCTTGCCGTCGGCGTCCAGCGTGCCAGCCGTGGACCAGTCCCAGAACATTTTGGTGGGCACGCCGCCGCGGGCGAAAGCGGGGATGTGGCAAGTCTGGCACGCAAGCGTGCGGATATGGGCGTTGAGGCGGTCGCCTTGCGTCAGGCTGCCCAGCAGGCCCGCGCCCGGCCCCGGCTTGTGCGGCTGGTCGCCGTGGCAGGCCTGGCAACTTGCCGGATTGCGGTTGGTTTTTTCGCCGCGCAGGATGGCACGGTGCGGATCGGAAGCGGTCGGCGCTATTCGACTTCCGGCGATGCGGTGGCTCTCGGTCTTGTGGCAGGTGGCGCAGGTGAAGTTGCCGCCATCCACGCTCATGTGCACGTCCAGCTTGCGGTCGGGCTGCTTTAGCGAGGAATCCAGATCGCCGTGCTTCACCCCGTCGCCGCCGCCGCCGTAGAAATGGCACGCGCCGCAGGTGGCGCGGCTGGTCTTGCCAACCAGCCGGGCGACCTGCGGCAGGTCCACCGCCTCGACGAACTTGCCGGAACCCGGCGGGTATTCCATGCGCTGGTAGGCGGGATGGCCGGCCAGGCCGGGAATCTTGGCGTACTGGCCGGTGTTGTGGCAGGCCAGGCAATCGACGTTCCTTTCCGAGCTGAAGTCGAACCGGTCGTCCTTCCAGCCGTAACCCACGTGGCAGGCATTGCAGAACGCCTCGTTGGAACGATCGGCGATGCAGAAGCTGTTGAGCATGGTCTTCTTGCCCAGGCGCTGGCCGGTGGATGGGTTGACGTAATCCCAGGTCCAGTGCCGTGTCGCCATCACCTGTCTGGCCGCCTCGGTATGGCAGGACAGGCAGGCTTCGGTCACTTCTTCACCGGTCTTGAACGGCTTTTTCAGTTGGCTGAACTTGCCGTGTTCGGCCGTGGATTCCTTCACCTCGGTCCGTACAGGCGCTGCGTCCGAAGCGGCCGGCGTCTGCGCCGCAGCGTTCAGCACCCCCAGCAGCAGGCAGGCGAGCAAGGCATGCCGGGTGAGACGCCCGCCGGCTCGGCTTGGGTTATTTATCATGAGCGCTTCCTGTTTCGGTCAGGCACGAGGCGGTGGAAAATCAGTCAGACGAACCCTTGGCTCCCCGTATCAAGTGTAGGTGATCCGGCTTGATTTTCCGTGCCCGCCCCAGTCGCTGACTCGGCAGCGACTCATGCGCGATTCGCCTTGCGGTAGGGGCGCAGGTACTGCCATTCGAAAAACCGCTTGGCCCAGTGGAATAGGCGGCACGGCGGCAGGATGAGTGCGCGTTTTTCGTCGCGGTAGACCAGGATGCCGCGGTCGAGGGTGTCGACGATGCAGATGAGTTCGACCTTGAAGCGCGCGGCGGGCGGTTTGCCGTCGAGCGCCCGCAGCAGGTTTTCGGCGGCCGCCTTTGCCTGCAGGTCCGCGATGTGGGCCTGCTTGGGCAGCCAGTCGGGGCCGGGATAGCTGCCGGAATCGCCGGCGACATAGACCTTGTCGGCGCCGGCCGCCTGGCAGTGGGCATCGGCCTTGAAGAAGCCGCCCTCGGACAGTGGGAGGCCGGCATCGGCTGCCCAGGCGGGACCGCTCATGCCGGGCATGAAGAGAATCAGGTCGGCCGGCACCTCGCCGCCTTCGGTCCGGATTTTGTCCGCCTCGAAGCCGAGCAGCTTGTGGCCGAGGTGGGTGACGATGTTGCGCCGGGCCATTTCGCGCAGCAGACCCGTCACCGCCCGGTTGCCCAGGCGCTTGCCCGGTTCCTTGGCGGCGTTGAAAAAAACCAGCTTGAAGTCGTCGCGGCGGCCCTGCCTGCGCAGCAGCGTATCGATGCCGAACAGCAGCTCGAACATCGGCCCGCCGCGCATCGCGCCCTGTTCCTTGGGGTTGGTGCCGAATCCGAAGGCGATGGTGCCGCCGGCCATGCCGGCCAGACGCTCGCGGATCGCTTCGGCAGCGGGCGCGCCTTCGCACAGGGTCAGCGCGTGTTCGATCCCGGGCATGGCTTTGAGCAAACGGCCGCCGCTGGCGATCAGCAGCGCATCGTTCGTTACCGTGCCGTTGTCGGTCAGCACGCTGCGCCCGCCATCCTGCAATCCGGTCACCCGACCGGCGTGAAACCCGACCTTGTGCTCGGCCAGAAAACCCGCCACGTCGATGTTGAGATCGGCGCCGCGCCGCAAGCCGGACGGCACCCAGATCAGGCTCGGGTAATACATCAGCTCGGCTTTGGGGGCGATGAGCGTGATGCGGGCTTCGCGGTCGCGCCGGCGCAGTTCACGCACCGCGGTGAGCGCGGCGAATCCCGATCCGAGTATGACGATATGCGGTGTGCTCATGACGGGCTCCTGTGACAGAAATGTCCTTGCATCAGCGAAGAGGCGCGCGTGGGGAATACGGGCCGCGAACCAGCTGTTGTGCCTGCATCGCCTCGGGTTGCAGCGTGATGTGGCGGATGCCATGTTGTGTGTCCATCCGCTGGCGTGCGGCGGCGAGAATGCCCGGCCAGTCGGCCAGGCTGCGGATTTCCAGGTGGGCCGACAGTGCGATGGTGTCGGATGAAAGTGTCCACACGTGCAGGTCATGCACCCGCAGCACGCCGTCGAGCCTGGCCAGATCCTGGCCAATGGTGTCGAGCCGGAGATCGGGCGGCACGCCCTCCATCAGCACGTGCACAACCTCGCGCAGCAGGCGCAGCGCCGAAACCAGAATCAGCGCCGCCACCAGCAGGGACAGCAGTGGGTCGATTGGGGTCCAGCCGGTGGCGACGATGACGATGCCGGCCGCAATCGCCGCCACCGAGCCGAGCGCGTCGCCCAGCACATGCAGCAGCGCGGCGCGGCTGTTGAGCGTGTGTTCGCCCCGGCTCAGCACCCAGGCGACGGCGAGATTGATCGCGAGACCGATGATCGCGACAGCGATGACCGTGCCGCCGGCAATATCGCGCGGGGCGCCGATGCGCTCGATGGCTTCGCGCACGATGAAACCGATCAGCACCAGCATCAAAAGGCTGTTGAACAGCGCCGCCAGCACTTCCGCACGCATCAGGCCGTAGGAATGCCGCATGCTGGGCGGACGCCGCGCCAGCCAGGCCGCGGCAGCAGCCAGCCCCAGCGCGGAGCTGTCGGTGACCATGTGGGCGGCGTCGGCCAGCAGCGCGAGCGAGCCCGACCACCAGCCGGCCGCAGCCTCGACTCCGGCGAAGGCCAGCGTCAGCAGCAGGGCGACGATCAGGGTGCCGTTTTGCGCCGTGTGAGTGTGGCTGTGGCCGGCACTGTGGCCGGACGCGGCGCCGTGATCGTGTTTATGCGCGGCCACAGTAATCGGTCGGGTCGGCCTGCAGGTTGAGGTCGGCAGAATCCTGCCCCAGCCCGGCGATGCGGTGCAGCGCGCTGACGTAGCGCGCCGACTCGCGCAGCTCGACCAGTGTCGGCGGGTGCGGGTGGCCGTGCATGCGCGCCAGCCGCGCGCGGGCGGGCGCGGGCCAGTCCACCTTCAGATTGGCCAGCACCTCGTCCGCCAGGTCGGGCCGGTTGCAGACCAGCGCCATGTCGCAGCCGGCGTCGAGCGCCGCGGCCACCCGCTCGACCACGCCGCCCGCTACGGCGGCGCCTTCCATGCACAGGTCGTCGCTGAAAATCGCGCCATCGAAACCGAGTTGGCGGCGCAGCAGCTTTTGCAGCCACACTTTTGAAAATCCGGCGGGCCGGTCGTCGACCTGGGGATAGATCACGTGCGCCGGCATCACCGCGGCCAGCCCCGCCTCGATCATCAGCCGGAACGGCACCAGGTCGGTAATCGCCATGTCGGCCAGGGTGCGCTCGTCCATCGGGATCGCGACATGCGAATCCGCCTTGACGAAGCCGTGGCCGGGGAAGTGCTTGCCGCAGGCGGCCATGCCGGCGTCCTTCATCCCCAGCATCACCGCCTGCCCAAGCTGGAACACGGCGTGCGGATTGGCATGGAAGGCGCGGTCGCCGATTACCGAGGAGGCGCCGTAATCCAGGTCGAGCACCGGCGCAAAGCTGAAATCGATGCCGTGCGCGCGCAGCTCGCTCGCCAGCACGAAACCGGTTTCGCGCGCCAGTTCGCGGGCGCGCTGCGGGTGGTCGTTCCAGATTTCGCCGAAGGCGCGCATCGGCGGCAGGCGGGTGAAGCCCTCGCGGAAGCGCTGCACCCGGCCGCCCTCTTGATCGGCGCCGATCAGCAGTGGCGCGGGCTTGAGCGCGTGGATCTCGGCGGTCAGCGCGGCCAGCTGCGCCGGATCACGGTAGTTGCGGGAAAACAGGATTACCCCGCCGACGAGCGGATGGGCGAGGCGGCGGCGGTCGTCATCGGTGAGTTCGGTGCCCGCCACATCGAGCATCAAGGGGCCAAGGGTCATGTTGCGTTCTCCGAAGAAGAATTGGACTGCTCCAGCACCACAAACGCCAGCACCAGGTCGCCCTCGTCCGACAGCGAAACATGATGCGCCGTGACGCCGCGCGCGGCCAGCCAGGCGGCGAGCTCGGGCGCGCATTGCAGGAAGGGCTTGCCGCGCGGATCGCGCAACACGGCGATATTGCGCAGCGACACCGGCGCGCGCAGCCCGGTTCCCGCAGCCTTGGCGAACGCCTCCTTGGCGGCGAAGCATTTGGCGAGGAAGCGCGCCGGGTCGCGGCTGGCTTCATATCCTGCGTATTCAGCCGGGGCGAGGATGCGGTTTGCGTAGGGCTCGCCAAAGCGCGCGAGGCCGCTGCGAATCCGCCCGGCGTCCAGCAGATCGGTGCCGATGCCGTGGATCATGGCGATACCTTAACCGGCAAGCCGGCCGCGCGGATTTTTTCGGCGAAGGCTTCGAGCCATTCGGCGGGCAGCGCCGACAGTCGGCCTGCCTGCGGCTGCATCGAAGGCCGCGCCAGGCCATACAGCAGCACGCCCTGCACCGGGATCGATTGCTGCCGGATGCGTGCCACCGTGGCCAGATAGGCCGCCTGTTCCGCTTCCGACGGCGGCTTGCCGTCGAGCGCGAACACGCAGGTTTGCAGCCAGGTCGGGCACAGCCGCGCGGCTACGGTCAGCCGCTCGAACTGCCTGTCGGGTGAAACCCGCGTCTGGTTGACGCTGCGCATGCCGGCGGCGGTCGCGCTGTCGAACTTGAACCAGACCTCGCCGTTCAGCGCCGCCATTTTGGTGAGGCCCTCCTGCACCCGCGGCCGGTCGGCCAGGCTGCCGTTGGTGATCAGCACCAGCTTGGCTGTTTTTCTTTCAGGATTGCCTTCGGGTCCGATCAGATCGAAGTCCTTCATCACCTGGCCGATCAGCTCGATGACTTGCGGAAAGGCCTTGGCGCTGGTCGGCTCGCCGTTGCCCGACAGCGCAATGTCGTTCAGTCGCCGCGCGCCCTCGGGTACGCGCGTTTGCATGAAGTCGCCGTGGATGATGTCGGTGAGCATCGTGCGCAGCTCGGCTTCCAGCTGCGCCAGATTGATCTCGGGCGCGGTACCGCGCGTCAGGTCCTGCACCTGGCAATACATGCACGCCCAGTTGCAGGCATTGTTGGGATTGAGGTTGACCCCCACCGAGACGCCCCCCGCACGGCGCGAGACTACGGGGTAGACATAGGTCATCCCCGCGCTGTCGCGATTGTGGTTGACGGGGGTGAGTGGGGAGGGCTGTGCCATCCGCAGATTTTCTCATCAAGTGTGGGCGGCACAACAAAAAGCGCCCGGTGGGCGTTTTAACCTAGATTTTTGATTAGACGATTTATGGCGGGTAGGGTGCACTCCGTGCACCCTACCCAAAGCATCTCGCCCGAATGAATGATCTGGGTTTAATCATTTTGGCGGAAGCGGTGAGATTCGAACTCACGAACGGTTGCCCGTTGCCGGTTTTCAAGACCGGTGCAATCGACCACTCTGCCACGCTTCCTCGGCGCGCATTGTAGCGGGTTCGTCCCGCTTTGTGAGGCGAACCCGATGGCAATCCGCGCGTCGGGTCGGATTGACGCGGCTTCAACAGCGGGTGTCGGGTTTTCGTTAATCCGCCGGAATGCCGCCGCGTGCGAACATTGCAAACCCGAACAAAACCAATGCGTTGAAATAAATGCGCTACGTGCCATGGGTTTGGCATAAATGGTGCTGGTCTGCAGGCATCCGAAACAAGCTGACACCAGCCATGACCGATTTTTTCGATATGTTGAGCGTGATCGCCCGTCGCAGAAAAGTCGGAGAAGGCTCGCCGTTTGCATCCGCGAAGGCCACCGATAAATGGCTGAAGGGCTTGCCTGCCGGCTCTGATTACGACGCGCATCATGTGCTGGTCGAGGGGCTGGAGCGTTTCAATGCGGAAAATGAAGTGGCTTCGCTCAGCCGCATGAAATCATTGATGAGGCTGGAAGAGGCGGGCCTGCCCCTGCAACGGCGCGTCGTCGAACAGTATGTGCGCAACCAGTCCTCGTTCCGGATGGCGCGCCAGGCCTTGTGGCGCGAATCGTGGGTGTTCTGGTCGCTGCTGGCGGAAGCCTGGCTTCGGATGCTGAAGCAGGCTTACCGTACGCCGGCCTGTGCGGAACTGAAGCCCTTTGCCGCCGAGATTGCCACCCGTGTGCTGCGCTACGCCGGCCTGGTCATGCGCTGGAACTATCATCAGGCGCGCACGCCGTCCGCATCGGCCTGGCGTCGCATGCACAAGATCTATCGCCTGGTCGAGCGCGACGGTTTTGCGGCGCAGACGGTGCAGATCGACGCGCGGGCCACGCACTGCGCACGTGAATACATGTTGGTGGTGCTGATGGGGTTGGTGCATCCGCTGGGCTACCGCACTCAGGAAATCGAATCCGTTGCGCAGATTTTTGAAGACTACGAGCCCTTGCCCCTGCCCGCAATCGTGCCGCAGAGCGAGGTGCACACGCACATGGTAGACCTGTCGCGAAGCAACGGCGCCTGCGTGCTGGACCATGACTGGGTACGGGGCCGTCGCCTGCGCTACCTGGCCTTGCGCCCGTTGATCGATCATCTGAAAACGCTCGACCAAACCCCGGATGCGGAGGGAAATAACGGGCTCGCCCTGCAGGTGGCGAGCCTGATCGAACGCGGCGGCATCCGCCGCAACCGTCAGCGCACGCACCGCATGGGCCGGGTGTGGGTGGCGGCGGGAATTGACAATATCCTGGCAGCCCTGGTCCGCCCCGACGCGGCCAGGCCCCAGCCGGTTCTGGAGCCGTGGATGCTGCGTGACGAGAGCACAGAGGGCATGGGCTTTGCGCTGCCCGAGGCGCCGGCGCTGCCGCATGGCCGCCTGGTGGCGGTGAGCTGGGATCCGTCCGAGAGCGTCTGGCAATTGCTGGCGATTCGCTGGAACCGTGAGGAAGATGGCCAGCACCTGGTTGGTACTCAGCGCCTGTCACGTCACCCCAAGCGGGTGGAAATCTATTTTGAGCCGGATGGTCAGGGTGGGGCGCAGGACAAGACCTGGGCCGTATTCATGCCGATGACCCATCTCGACCAGGGCATCAGCAACCTGCTGATCCCCAGGACGCATTACCAGCTGGGTGCGCCGCTGATGCTGCGCGACGGCGACATAGTTTATCGCCTGCGGCTGGGTGAAGTGCAGGAAGCCCACGAAGGCTGGCTGCGCGTAAGCATGGATGTGATCGGGCGGGAGCAGTTCGCCGTCGCTGCCTGAGGCAGCAGGGGTCGTAAACTCAGCGCGTGCGGATATCGCCGAAATGAAAGTCAAATGAGCCTGTGCGGCGGTCGCTGAAATACTGTTCCAGCGTGGCGCGCACGGTGCGGAAGGCGATTTCGTCCCAGGGAATTTCGGCTTCGGTGAACAGCCTGGTTTCCAGCGACTCGATCCCGGGCTGGAAATCCAGATCGAGCAGGCGGGCGCGAAACATGAAGTACACCTGGTTGATGTGCGGCAGGTTGTACAGGGTATAGAGACCGCCGACCTCGATGCGCGCTCCGGCTTCTTCCCACGTCTCGCGCGCGGCGCCTTCGAGCGTGGTTTCGTCGTTCTCCATGAAGCCCGCCGGCAGCGTCCACAGCCCGTATTTGGGTTCGATGGCGCGGCGGCACAACAGCACCTTGTCTTCCCATTCCGGGATACAGCCGACCACCATCTTGGGGTTCTGGTAATGGATGGTGCCGCAGCCGGGACACACATGGCGCGGCAGATGGTCGCCTTCGGGCACGCGCAGCGCCACGGCGCTGCCACATTCACTGCAAAAATTCATGCTGCTTCCAATCTACCGGTTTGCGCGCCACGGTAACAAAATCCCCACACATCTAGCAAGGTGAAGCTGGTGCGTGGTTGTTGCCGCTTTAGTGGCTTTACAACCACGGCTTACCCTTTACGGGTGGAAGCGAGTGGCGCGAGCGATTATCATTCAAGACCATTTACCGTTGTACCGATTATCCATGCGACCCACTCACATCGAAAACATCCTCGACCGCGAATTCGAAAGCGCCGCCGACGGCTATCACACGCCGGTGATGCTGTGGGGCCCGCCGGGTGTCGGCAAGTCGCAGATCGTCGCCAAGATCGCCCTGCGGCACAGTGTGCCGCTGATCGACATCCGCCTCTCCCAGATGGAGCCGACCGACCTGCGCGGCATTCCCTTCCGCAGCGGCCAGCTGGTCGAGTGGTCGATCCCCTCGGTGCTGCCCGATGCCGAGCGCCACGGCCCGGCAGGCATCCTGTTCCTGGATGAAATCACCTCGGCGCCGCCCACCGTGTCGGCCGCAGCCTATCAGCTGATTCTCGACCGCCGGTTGGGCGAATATCAGGTGCCCGCCGGCTGGGTGATCTTCGCCGCCGGCAACCGCCAGGGCGACCGCGGCGTGACCTACGCGATGCCGGCGCCGCTGGCCAACCGCTTCACCCATTACGAAGTGGAGGTGAACCTGGACGACTGGGTGGACTGGGCGCACAACGAGGACATCGATCCGCGCGTGATCGCCTTCCTGCGCTTCCGCCCCGATCTGCTGTTCAGCTTCGACCCGGCGCACACGCCGATCGCCTTTCCCAGCCCGCGTTCATGGGAATTTGCCCACCGCGCGCTGCAGAAATTCGACCGCACCGACTTGCTCGCCGACGCGTTGATGGCCTGCGTTGGCCAGTCGGCAGGGCTGGCGCTGAAAACCTTTGTCGACAACATGGCGCAGATGCCGGATATCGACGCCATCGTCGCTGGCGATGAGGCGGAAGTGCCCCATGGCATCGACCTGCAGTACGGGGTTGCCGCCGCGCTGGTGCGCCGTGCGCTGCAGGCCGCCGACAGCGCCAACGCTGCGGAGGTATACGGCAACATCCTCAAATACGCACAGCGCTTTCCGCAGCGCGAAATGGGCGTGATGCTGGTGTCCGACCTGCACCGTGCCGTCGGGCGGCCGCTGTTTGCCGTGCCGGCGTTTGCCGAATGGGCCAACAGCATCACTGATCTGGTTCTGTATGAGCACTGAGCAGCCCGATGCGCTGCAGCCGATCCTTACCAAGCTCGCGGCTGCGCGCACCCGTCTCATCATGGAGCGCCCCTTCCTCGGCGCGCTGGTGATGCATCTGCCGCTGAAACCCGGCGGCGACTGGTGCACCACCACCGGCACCGACGCGCAGGCCTTTTATTTCAATCCCGCGTTCATCGAAAACCTGAATCTCGCACAGACGCAGTTCGTGCTGGCGCACGAGGCGATGCACTGCGCCATGGGCCACCCCCACCGCCGCAATCATCGGGTGAAGCGGCGCTGGGACGTGGCCTGCGACCATGCAGTCAACCTCATCCTGATCGAGGAAGGCATGAAGCCGCCGCTGCACGGCATCCTCGCCGACCAGAATTTTATGACGCTGTCGGCGGAGGAAATCTACCCGCTGATTCCCGAGGACACGCCGGAGGAATCCTTCGACCAGCACCTGTTCGACAGCGATGACGAAGCGGGCGCCAGCCCCGACGAGAACCAGCGCCAGGACAATCCCGACGCCGGCGAGTCGGGCGGCCAGGGCAAGGAAGGCCAGAGCGAAGCCGAGGAAAAGGAGGGCAGCGGCAGCCAGGCCTCGCAGAAGCCCAACGAACTGTCACCGGCCGAGCGCGAAGACCTTGCCGAGCAGTGGAAGAACCGCCTCGCCGCCGCCGCCCAGGCCGCGCGCCAGGCCGGCAAGCTGTCGCAGTCGATGATGCGCTGGGTCGACGGCCTGCTGGCGCCCAGCCTGCCGTGGCGCGCGCTGCTGGCGCGCTTCTTCGCGGTGAGCCAGCGCGACGACTATTCGTGGCGCCGGCCGTCGCGGCGCGAGGGCGACGCGCTGCTGCCGCGCCTGTCGAGCGAGGGTATCGAGGTGGTGGCGGCGATCGACACCAGCGGTTCGATCGGCGATGACGAACTGCGCCAATTCGTCACCGAACTCGACGCGCTGAAAGGCCAGGTGCGCGCGCGCGTGACGTTGCTGGCGTGCGACAACCACATTGCCGAAAATGCGCCGTGGGAATTCGAGCCGTGGGACACCATGCAGCTTCCCGCCGGGATCGCGGGCGGCGGCGGCACCGACTTCCGCCCGGTGTTCGACTGGGTCGAGCACGAAAATCGCAGCCCCAACATGCTGGTGTATTTCACCGACGCCGAAGGCGATTTTCCCAAGCTGCCGCCGAATTACCCGGTGATCTGGCTGGTCAAGGGCAAGGGCGCGGTGCCCTGGGGCGAACGGGTGCAGCTCAATTGAACCCGGCCGACGCCCAGTCCAGCCGCGTGCGCGGTTTCCTGTTCGAGCAGCTCGACATCCGTGGCGCCTGGGTGCAGCTCGGTCCTGCCTGGCGCGAGATGATTGCGGAGCGCGATTATCCCGAATCCGTTGTCGAACTCCTCGGCCAGCTGGCGGCGGTGGCCACGCTGATCACCGCCAACCTCAAGCAAGCCGGACGGCTGACCTTTCAGATGCGCGGCGAAGGCGCGGTGTCGCTGCTGGTGATGGACTGTGACGAGCAACTGCGCCTGCGCGGCATGGCGCGCAGCACCCCGGAACTCTCCGCCGGCAGCCTGCCGGCCCTGCTGGGCGACGGCGCGCTGACCCTCACTCTCGACACCGCCGGCATGCGCCAGCCCTACCAGAGCCATGTGCCGCTACAGGGCGACAGCGTGGCGGCGGTGTTCGAGCATTACCTGACACAATCCGAGCAGACGCCCACCCGCCTGTGGCTGGCGGCCAACCACGAAACCGCGGCGGGCCTCTTTCTGCAGGCGCTGCCGGGCGCGGATGAGTGCGACGCCGACGGCTGGAACCGGGTGCAGATTCTGGCCGGCACCGTGCGGGCGGAGGAGCTGCTCGGCCTCAGCTCGATCAAGCTGATCGAGCGGTTGTTCCCGGAGGAGGACGTGCGCGTGTATGACCCGCGCACGGTCAGCTACCACTGTCCGTATGATCCGGCCAAGATTTATTCCATGCTGCGCAGCGTGGGACGCACCGCATGTGAGTCCATCCTCGCCGAGCATGGCGAAATCCGGGTACATGACGATGTCTGCAACCATGAATATGTGCTGGATGCGGAGGCGGTGGCCGCGCTTTTCAAATGACATGATCCCGGATGTCCATTGAATTACCCGTTCAAAAATGTAAGCGCGGTTGGTGCGGGTGGGCAATTCGGGCCACATGAAAGGATGCATGATGCGGACAGGATGGATGCTGTTGGGACTGTTGGCCGTGTCGGCCGGCGCATGGGCGGGTGAGGCCGGGCGTTACGAGGCCCTGCCACTGGCCGGCGCCGAAGGCGGCAAGGGCGGCGGGCGGGCGTTCATCCTCGACACCCGCGACGGCCATGTCTGGATCTGGAGCGAAAACGAACTCATCACCGCGCCGGATGGCCGCCGCCGCTATGGCGCCGGCTTTATCTACCAGGGCAAGCTGCGCCCCGGCAGCCAGCCGGGCGAAATGATCGAACAGCAGGGCCGATGAGCCGATCCCCCTATCGGAACGCGTTGGAACGAAGGGGATTCAAGGCTGAGGTCATCCGGTTTTTTTGCTCGAGCGCAGTGGATTGTCCGCGCCATGAGGCCTTCGCATGTCTTCGCTTCTCGCCGGACTTGTTGTTATCCGGCAACACATTTTTCCTGCTATAGAAGAAATTTAATAGATTGTGGTTTTCTTTTGCCGATTTGCTAGAATCCGCGCGTCGGCTGGATCACAAGTCCCGGACCGATCTCTGGTGTGGGTTTTAATATATTGTAATTTAAGGGAAATCAAATGAAATATTCCGTCCTCCTGGCTGCTCTGCTGGCTGTTTCCATGACCGCTTGCGGCCAAAAAGAAGAAGCCGCTGCGCCTGCCGAAGCACCTGCTGCTGAAGCTGCTGTCGAAGCTGGCGAAGCTGCTGTCGAAGCTGGCGAAGCTGCTGTCGAAGCTGGCGAAGCTGCTGCTGACGCTGCTGCCCCCGCTGCTGAAGCGGCTGCTGCTGCTGACGAAGCTGCAGCCGCTGCTGGTGCTGCTGCTGGCGCCGCTGCTGATGCTGCCGCTCCTGCTCCTGCCCAGTAATTCCTGGCCAGGAACGAAAAACCGGCCTTCTGGCCGGTTTTTTTACGCCCGTAAAAAGCTGTCGATGCGCGTGGCCGCTTCCGCCAGGCGCGGCAGCGTCTGGGTATAAGCGATCCGCAGGTAGCGTTGCGGCTGGTGCTGGCCAAAATCGAGGCCGGGAGTCACCGCCACACCGGCCTGTTCCAGCAAAGCCTGCGCAAAGTGGACGCTGTCGTCGGTATGCGCACTGCAGTCGGCATACAGATAAAACGCACCCTGCGGCTGGGCGGGGATGACGAAGCCGCGTTCGCGCAGCGCGGGCAGCATGAAATCGCGGCGCGCACGCAGCTCGGCCTTGCGGGCTTCGAGTTCGTCCAGGGTGGCGGGGTCGAATGCCGCCAGCGCAGCATGTTGCGCCGGGGTGGCGGCCGCCAGAAACAGGTTCTGCGCCAGCCGCTCCAGCGCCGCCATGGCCCAGGCGGGCGCCACCAGCCAGCCGAGCCGCCAGCCGGTCATCAGGAAATATTTCGAGAAGCTGTTGATGACGAAGACATCGTCCCAGCGCGCGGCGCTGTGCTCGGCGCCGTCGTAGGTCAGCGCCAGGTAGATCTCGTCGACGATCAGGGCCACGTTGCGGGCGGCGCACCAGTCGTGGATGCGTTCGAGTTCGCCCGGAGCGATCGTGGTGCCGGTGGGGTTGGAGGGGCTGGCAATCAGCACGGCGCGGGTGGCCGGGGTGGCGTGAAGCTGGATGGATTCGAGCGTGAGCTGAAACCCGCTGGCGGCATCGACCGCAACGGTCACGGCGCGCGCATCGCAAAAGCGGATGAAATGGCGGTTGCAGGGATAGCCGGGGTCGGCCATCAGCACCTCGTCGCCGGGGCCGGCCAGCAAGCCCAGCGCCAGCAGCAGCGCACCCGAAGCCCCCGGGGTGACGACGATGCGCGCGGGGTCGACTGCGGTCTGCCAGCGGCTGGCATAAAATCCGGCAATGGCTTCGCGTAGTGTCGGTAGGCCCAGTGCGCCGGTGTAGTGTGTATGGCCGGCGCGCAGCGCGGTGATTCCGGCCTCGACGATGGGGGCGGGGGTGGCGAAGTCGGGCTCGCCGATTTCGAGATGAATAATGTCGCACCCGGCAGCTTCCAGCGCCTGCGCCCGCGCCAGGATGTCCATGACGTGGAACGGCGCGATGCCGGCTATGCGGGCGGCGGTGCGGGACTCAGGCATGGGCTTCCAGTCGCGCCAGCGGATGCTGGCGGTAGAACTGCTGCAACTGTCGGTAAATCGTCGGGTATTCGGCGTCGAGCAGGCGTGGCGTCTCGAAGAACACCTCGGTCAGCACCGCAAAGAACTCGGCGGGATTGGTCGTGGCGTAGGGATCGATCGCCGTGTCCTCGCCGGCGTCGACACGGGCGCACAAATCCGCAAAGGCCGCGCTGAAGTCGCGCGCCCAGGCGGCGGTATCCATGCCGCGATGCAGCGGCGGGAAGCCGTTGGCGTCGCCGTTCAGCATGTCGAGCTTGTGCGCGAACTCGTGCAGCACCACGTTGACGCCGTCGGCCTGGCCACTGGTTTCAACGTCGGCAATCGACAGCACCAGCGGCCCGCCGTGCCAGGACTCGCCCGCCAGGATGTCGCGCGAGCGATGCACCACCCCGGCCTCGTCGATTTCCTCGAGGTCGCGCAGGAATTCGTCGGGATAGAGAATGATCTCGCTCCAGCCGCGGTAGCTGTCTTCGCCGAGGTTGAGCGTCAGCAGGCAGGCCTGCAGGGCGATGATGTATTGGGTGGCCTCGTCGACGTCCGCCCCGCCGGCGGCGGAAAACGTCTTGTCGTGGATGAACAGGCTGGCGGCTTCGCGCAGGCGCGTCCGCTCCGGGGTATCGATCCCGCGCAGGATCGGCAGGGCGGCGACCGTCGCGTCGAAAGCCGCGGGCGGGATGGCGTGCCGTTCGAGAATGCGGGTACGCCGCCAGCGGCCAAAGAGCCTGTACACACTCATTTTGAGCCTGCGGCGAGGCCGAGTCGGGATGCAGCCCGCGGAGCGGGACGCGCCGCTGTGCGAGCACAGCAAGCGGCCTGCGACAAAGGGATGCGCCCGAATCGGCCCGCCCCTCCGGGTTGACGCGAGAAAGCACGTCTGCGGCGTTGCGTCGCTTGGCAAGGGATGGCCCTTGCCTGCGCACCGCGCCTTGCATCCATTGCTTTCTCGCGGCAACGCAGGCTCAAAATGAGTGTGTACAGGCTCTGGCTCATCGGCTCACTCGTCGGCGTCGAGCAGGCGCGCGGCGGTCGCGTCTGGGTGGTCGAGCTCGACCCGCTCGATCTGCTGGAAGCGGCGGCTGATCTTGTCGCTGGAAATGCGCACCTCGCTGACATCCTTGTTGGCCTGCTCGATGTGGGAGGCGAGCTTTTTCATGCGCTCGTCGAAGCGCGCGAAGTCCTTCGCCAGCTTGGACAGCTCGTCCTTGATGACGTGCGCCATGCGCCGCGTTTCCGAATCGCGGATCACCGCCCGCGCGGTGTTCAGCACCGCCATCAGCGTGGTCGGCGAGGTGAGCCATACGCGCTTTTTCTGCGCATGCTCGACCAAGTCGGGATGGTAGGCATGGATTTCGGCGAACACCGCTTCGGCCGGCAGGAACATCACCGCGCCGTCCGAGGTTTCGCCTTCGACGATATATTTGGCGGCGATGTCGTCGACGTGTTTTTTGACGTCCGTCTTGAACTGTCGCTTGGCCGCATCGCGCTCGGCTGCCGGCAGGCTGTCGTCGAACATGCGGCTGTAGTTTTCCAGCGGGAACTTGGAATCGACGCACACCGTGCCGGTCGGCTCCGGCAGGATCAGCACGCAATCAGCACGCGTGCCGCTTTTCAGGGTGTGCTGGAATGCATAGGCGTCGGGCGGCAGGCTGTTCCGCACCAGCGCTTCCAGCTGGACTTCGCCGAAGGCGCCGCGCGAGCGCTTGTCGCCCAGTATCTCCTGCAGCGACACGACGTTGGACGCCAGGTCCTCGATCTTCTTCTGCGCCTCGTCGATCACCGCCAGCCGCGACATCACCGAGGTGAAGGTCTCGTTGGTTTTCTTGAAGCCTTCGTCGAGCCGCTCGGCCACCTTGCCGGAAATTTCATTGAGCCGGCCGTCGACCGTCTGCGACAGCTGCTGCACGCGCTCGTTGAACTGCGCGGTCATGCCTTTCAGCGTGTCCTGCAGCATGCCTTGCTCGGCGCGTCCCTGCTCGATCAACTTTTCCAGCATCGCGGCCTGGAACTGGCCGAGGTGGCTGGTGACGGTTTCCCGGGTTTCCGCCAATCGCTCGGTCTGCGCGATCTGCAAAGCCGCCAGCTGGCGCTGCATGCGGTCGGACTGCTGCGCCAGGCCCGCGTGCAGGTCGGTCAGCACCGCGCGGTGGCGGGCTTCCATGTCCTGCGTCAGCAAGGCGGGCAGCCCGGTTTGTTCCCGCCGCAGCGCATGGATGCGCAGCAGCAGGAAAACCGCCACGAGGATGAGGGCGGCAAGGCCGACGAGGAGGCTGATTTCGACAGGACGCATGACGCTGATTTTACTCGTGACCCCTATAAAAAAGCCCGGCGCGAAGCCGGGCTTTTCGTCACGCAGCCCCGGCACAAGGCCGGGTTGGGCTTACGCTGCTGCACGCGATGCTTTTTTGCGATCATGCTCCTGCAGGTGGCGCTTGCGGATGCGGATCGACTTCGGCGTGATTTCCACCAGTTCGTCGTCGTCGATGAATTCCACGGCAGATTCCAGCGTCAGCTTGATCGGCGTGGTCAGGCGCACCGCTTCGTCGGTGCCGGACGAACGGACGTTGGTGAGCTGCTTGCCCTTGATCGGGTTGACCACCAGGTCATTGTCGCGGCTGTGGATGCCGATGATCATGCCTTCGTACAGCTTGTCGCCGGGGCTGACGAACATGCGGCCGCGGTCTTCCAGTTTCCACAAGGCGTAGGCCACGGCCTCGCCGTTGTCCTGGCTGACCAGCACGCCGTTGTGGCGGCCGGGCAGGTCGGCTTTCACCGGGCCGTAGTCGTCGAACACGTGGCTCATCAGGCCGGTGCCGCGCGTCATCGTCATGAAGTCGGACTGGAAGCCGATCAGGCCGCGCGCGGGAATGTGGTATTCCAGGCGGGTGCGGCCCTTGCCGTCGGATTCCATGTTGGTCAGCTCGCCGCGGCGGCGGCCGATTTCTTCCATTACGCCGCCCTGGTGTTCGTCTTCCAGGTCGATGGTGAGGTTTTCATACGGCTCGCACTTTTCGCCGTTGATTTCCTTGTACACCACGCGCGGTTTGCCGACGGCCAGCTCGAAGCCTTCGCGGCGCATGTTTTCCAGCAGGATGGTGAGGTGCAGCTCGCCGCGGCCGGAGACGCGGAACACGTCGGCGTCGCCGGTTTCGTCGACGCGCAGTGCGACGTTGACCAGCAGTTCCTTGGCCAGGCGGTCGCGGATCTGGCGGCTGGTGACGAACTTGCCTTCGGTGCCGGCCAGGGGCGACGCGTTGACCATGAAGTCCATGTTCAGCGTCGGCTCGTCCACCGGCAGCACCGGCAGGCCAACCGGGTTTTCGCGGTCGCAGATGGTGACGCCGATGCCGATGGTGTCAAGGCCGGAAATGATGATGATGTCGCCGGCTTCGGCTTCTTCTACCGGCACGCGGTCCAGACCCTTGAAGCCGAGCACCTGGTTGATGCGGCCGGTTGCGACCTGTTCTTCGTGGTTCATCACCACCACCGACATGCCGGGCTTGATGCGGCCGTTCAGCACGCGGCCAACGCCGAGGCGGCCGGTGTAGGTCGAATAATCGAGCGCGGCGATCTGCAGTTGCAGCGGCGCGTCGGGCGAGCCGGGCGGGGTGGGAACGTGGGTCAGCACGGTGTCGAACAGCGGCACCATGTCGGCAGCGGTTCCGCCATGCGACGGTGCGTCCTTCATGTCCATGCACGCCCAGCCGTTGAGGCCGGAAGCGTAAATGATCGGGAAGTCGAGTTGCTCATCGGTCGCGCCGAGCTTGTCGAACAGATCGAAAGTCTGGTCGACGACCCAGTTCGGACGCGCGCCGGGGCGGTCGACCTTGTTGATCACGACGATGGGCTTGAGGCCCAGCGCCAGTGCCTTCTTGGTGACAAAGCGCGTCTGCGGCATCGGGCCTTCGACGGCGTCGACCAGCAGCACCACGCCGTTGACCATGCCGAGCACGCGCTCGACTTCGCCGCCGAAGTCGGCGTGGCCGGGGGTGTCGACGATGTTGATGTGGTAGTCGCCGTACATGATGGCGGTGTTCTTCGCCAGGATGGTGATCCCGCGCTCCCTTTCCAGATCGTTGGAGTCCATTACCCGCTCGTCAACCGCCTGGTTGTCGCGGAAGGTGCCGGACTGTTTGAGGAGCTGGTCGACCAGCGTGGTTTTGCCATGGTCGACGTGCGCGATGATGGCGATGTTGCGGAGCTTGCGGGACATGATGTAGGGCCGTGATGCGGGAAACCCAGCATTATAACAGGGTTTATTGACTATTTACTGTGCAACTGGATGCGCGGCCAGTCGGGCGTCGATGCGGTCGATGACTTTCTGGTAACGGGGGCTGCCGATGGGGCCGAAGCGGCGGTCGAACTCGGCCTGCGACATGAATTCCGGCAGATCGCGAAAGTCCGGCAGCAAGTCGTTATCGCTGCGGGCGGAGGCCAGCCGTTGCTGCACGCGTGCGGCGCCGCCGCCGGTGGCACGTTCGCCCAGCTTGACCCCGGCGCGGTTGGCAGCCAGATCGGTGAAGCTGAAACCCGATCCCTTGTTGGCGTCTTCTTCTTCCTTGATCAGGCCGATGGCATTGGCCAGCCGGCTGCCGGCATTGACGGTAAGTGCGGCTGAAATCACGAAATGTTCGGCAAAATCGCGCCGCCCGTTCAGCGACAACAGCACACGCGGCGCCCGCCGGATCGACTGGCTGTCGCCTTCCAGCAGCCTGGGCAGGCTGATGCCGGCCAGATACGCAGCGAGGGCGGTGAATGCCGCACTGTTTTCCTCTTCTGCATTGCCGCCGCGCGCGTGCGCGTGGGCAAACAGCGGTGCGACGACCTGCACCAGGGGTATGGTGCTTCCGTGCGGGTGAGGTTTCAGCAGGGTATCCAGCTGCTCGGCATAGACCAGCATGCGTGCCTGATCTTCCGGTGCGATCAGCAGTTCAGCACTTTTGCGTTCCAGCTGGGTCAGCAACTCGGGATGCCAGCGGTAATCCAGGGTGGCCTGGTTTTCGTCGAAATTCACCCGGGAAAACGCATCGGCCAGCGAAGCGTAGGTTTCGTCGCGGCGCAGCCAGCGGTGCGCCAGGCGCGCAATCCCGTCGGCCAACGCGCCCGGCAGCGGCAGGCTGCCCAGCCGCAGGCTCCGGATGCGGATGCCGCCGGGGACATCCGCCACGTCGGCGGTGAGATTGAGATAGCGGCCAAACGGGTTGTGCGGAACCGCCATGGTGGCGGTGAGGGTGGCCAGGCCGGGCGTGAGCTCGGCGGCGATGCCGCTGACCTGGCGCAGCTCGACCGCATAATTGAGCAGGCGGTTGAGTTCGGCCTCGTCGAGCTGGATGCTTTGAATCACATCGGGCGTCTGCCGGCGCGGGTCGTGCTTCTGGAACAGCGATCTGACCCAGGCCAGGTCGGTACGGCGAAATTCGGCGGGGGGCTCGATCGCCGGCGCATCGTCCAGCATCAGCCAGGGCAGCACGGTGAGCCCGGCCAGCATCGTGAACAGCGCACACCAAATGATGAAGCGCTTCATCTTATTGCGGTTGGCCGTGCGATTGGCCGAGGTCCATCGGATGCCGTAGTCATCGAGCGTTTTCGTCCATCAGGCCGTAAAAGCGGTCGACGGATCGATGCACGACTTCACAACCGCCGAGGCGTTCGTAATGGATTCGCATCGCTCAGACCTTAACCGGTTTGACGGCGGCTGCCGCAGCCTTGGCGCGCTGACGCGCCTCGTCCGTGCCGGCGGCGGTGGCGAGCGCCACCCCCATGCGGCGGCGGGCAAAGGCCTCGGGCTTGCCGAACAGCCGCAAATCGACGCCGGGCGCGGCGAGTGCTTCGGCGACGCCATCGTAGGCGATGCCGGTTGCCTCCATGCCGCCGTAAATCACCGCCGAGGCGCCGGGTTCGCGCAGGCCCACGTCGACCGGCAGGCCGAGGATGGCGCGCGCATGCAGCTCAAACTCGTTCTGCCGCTGCGTCGCCATCGTCACCATGCCGGTGTCGTGCGGGCGCGGGCTGACTTCGGAAAACCACACGCTGTCGCCCTTGATGAACAGCTCCACGCCGAACAGGCCGCGTCCGCCGAGGTTGCCGGTGACGGCGGCGGCGATCTCCTGCGCGCGTTGCCGTGCGGCGGCCGACATCGCCTGCGGCTGCCACGACTCGACGTAATCGCCTTTCACCTGCAGGTGGCCGATGGGCGCGCAGAAATGCGTTTCGATTTCGCCTGAGCGGCCCAGCGCACGCACGGTCAGCAGCGTGATTTCATACTCGAAATCGATCACACCCTCGACGATGACGCGTCCCTTGTTCACCCGCCCGCCGCGGGCGGCATAATCCCATGCCGCCTGCAGCTGGCTGGCGTCATCCACCCGCGACTGGCCCTTGCCGGACGACGACATTACCGGCTTGACGATCACCGGGTAGCCCAGCTTTTCGGATGCGGCCGTCATTTCGGACAGGCTGTCGGCAAATATAAAGGGCGAGGTCGGCAGTCCCAGCGTTTCGGCAGCCAGCCGGCGGATGCCCTCGCGGTTCATGGTCAGATTGGCGGCGCGCGCGGTGGGGATGACCGTTGCCAGCCCGGCGGCTTCGATTTCCAGCAGGGTTTCGGTGGCGATGGCCTCGATTTCCGGAACCACCAGATGCGGCTGTTCTTTTTCGATCAATGCACGTAAGGCTGCGCCGTCGCTCATGTCGATGACGTGGGCGCGGTGTGCGACCTGGTGGCCGGGTGCGTTGGCGTAGCGATCCACCGCGATGACTTCGACCCCGAACCGCTGCAGCGCAATGATGACTTCCTTGCCGAGCTCGCCCGCGCCCAGCAGCATGACGCGGGTGGCAGAGGGCGAGAGCGGGGTGCCGAGACGCATGGGGGGATGTCCTGAAAGGGGGTGGGTGGGATTTTACCGTGGGAGGGGGCTGTTTCGCCGGACTGCGGATCGTTGGCCGGGCTACCCCCGGTCAACGGACAGTAGTCAGTAAAACCTTCCGGCAAACCCACAATCAGTCCAAACGCTTCAAGCCTCCAACCCCCGTACCCGTTCCCACTCAAAACAAATACCGGGATCGGTCTTGCGCCCCGCGGCGATGTCGCTGTGCCCCACCACCGCGCGGATCGGATACGCCTGTTTAAGCGATTGCAGCAGCGGAATCAGGCTGGCGTACTGCGCTTCGGTGAACGGCAGGTCGTCGGTGCCTTCCAGCTCGATGCCGATGGAAAAATCGTTGCAGCGTTCGCGTTCGCACCAGTTCGAAACGCCAGCGTGCCAGGCGCGCAGGCTGCACGGCACGAACTGGATCAGGCTGCCGTCGCGGCGGATGAAGAAGTGCGCCGATACCTTGATGCCGCGGATCTCCTGGTAATACGGGTGCGCGTCCCAGTCGAGCTGGTTGGTGAACAGGTCGATGACCGCATCGCCGTCGAACACGCCCGGCGGCAACGAAATGTTGTGGAGGACGACGAGCTCGATCGCCGTGCCATCCGGGCGCGCATCGCAATTGGGCGAGGGCAGCCGGCGGGCGTCGGAAAGCCAGCCAGCGGCATCGAGGCTACGGGGAGGGAGGGCGGAAAGCGACATGGCGCAAGCTTACTCGAGCCGTGCGAAGTCCGGAAACATCGCTTAGACTGCCGGCTTTTGTCGAATCGGCCCCTACCTCATGACGCCGCTTGAAGCGCAACAGTTGCTGGACAATGCCGAGTGTGTCGCGTCTGCCGACATGGTACAGGCCGTCATCAACCGTCTGGCTGGCGAGATCAACGTCGCATTGGCAGCGGATTTTCCGTTGGTGCTGGCGGTGATGGGCGGGGCGGTGGTGTTTGCCGGACAGCTCATCCCCAGGCTGAACTTTCCGCTGGAATTCGATTACCTGCATGTGACGCGCTACCGGGGCAATACCCGCAGTGGCGAGATGGAATGGCGGGTGCTGCCGGGGAAAAACGTGGCGGGCCGCAATGTGCTGGTGCTGGACGACATCCTGGACGAGGGAGAGACGCTGGCGGCGATCCGCGACAAGCTCCTGCACATGGGCGCGGCGCGGATATGGTCGGCGGTGCTGACCGACAAGGACAATGGCCTAGCCAAACCGGTCCGGGCCGATTTTGTAGGACTGGACGTGCCCAATCGCTATGTGTTCGGCTGCGGCATGGACGCTTACGGGCTGTGGCGCAATCTGCCCGCCATTTACGCTTTGAAGGACGAATAACATGCTAGGCATCATCGGCGGCACCGGGCTCACCCAGCTCGCCAATCTTGAAATCACTCACCGCCAGGTGGGGCGCACGCCTTACGGCGAACCTTCGGGCGCGCTTACCTTCGGCCGCATCTGCGGCCAGGACGTGATCTTTCTGGCGCGTCACGGCTACGGCCACACCATCCCGCCGCACGAGGTGAACTACCGTGCCAACCTGTGGGCGCTGAAGGATCATGGCGTCGATCGCGTGGTGTCGGTGGCCACCGTCGGCGGCATTCACCCCGAGCTGATTCCCGGCACGCTGGTCATCCCCGACCAGATCATCGACTACACGCATGGCCGCGACGCGACGTATTTCGTCGAAAGCGAGAAGCCGGTCACCCACCTCGATTTCACTTTTCCCTATTGCGATGCCATGCGCGCCGCACTGCTGCAGGCCGCGCTCAGTGCCGGGATCAGCCTGCGCGACGGCGGCGTGTATGGGGCGGCGCAGGGGCCGCGCCTGGAAACGGCGGCCGAAATCAACCGCATGGAACGCGACGGCGCCGACATGGTGGGGATGACCGGCATGCCTGAAGCCTATCTGGCGCGTGAACTGTCGATCTGCTATGCGACGGTGGGCGCGGTGGTGAACCATGCGGCCGGACGCGGCTTGTCGGCCGACGGCATCCAGATGGAGGAAATCCAGCCTGTGCTGGCTGAAGTGATGCTGCAGGTGCGGCATTTGCTGGAACAGTTGGTGACCAACGATGCCGCCGGGCTGTGCAAATTCTGAGCACGTGATGCAGCATCGCCCCATGAAGCTCTACCATGCTCTGCAGTCGCAAGGGTTCGGCACGCGCAAGGTCTGCGTGGCGCGCATTCTGGCGGGCGCGGTCGCGGTCAACGGTGAGGTCTGCGAAGATCCCGATGCCAGGGTCGACCCGGCCCGGCTGGAACTGACGCTGGATGGCGTCGCCTGGGCGTATCGGGAAAAGGCCTATGTGCTGATGCACAAGCCGGCCGGCTACGAATGCTCGCACCACGCCAGCCATCATCCCAGCGTGTTTGCCCTGTTGCCGCCGCCGCTGGTGCAGCGCGGCGTGCAGTGCGTGGGGCGGCTCGACCAGGACAGCACCGGCCTGCTGTTGCTTTCCGATGACGGCCAGTTCATTCACCGCATGACCTCGCCGAAAAAAGGCGTGGCCAAGGTTTACCGTGCCGTCTGCGCCGAGCCGGTGAGCGACGCCATGCTGGACGCCCTGCGCAGCGGCGTGCAGCTCAACGACGAGCCCGCTCCGATTGCCGCGCTGGCGTGCGAAAGGCTCGACGAGCGCTCGCTGCGGCTGACGCTGGCCGAGGGCAAATACCACCAGGTCAAGCGCATGGTCGGCGCGACCGGCAATCGGGTGGAGCGTCTGCACCGCGAAGCCATCGGGCTCCTTGCCTTGCCCGCCGACCTGCCGCCCGGCAGCTGGCGCTGGCTGGAGACCGACGACCTGAAAAAACTGGAGCAATCATGGCCATCCGCAATGTCCTGAAGATGGGCGACCCGCGTCTGCTGGAGCCGGCCCGCCCGGTGGAGGACTTTGCCTCGATCGAGTTGGCGCAGCGGATTGTCGACATGCGCGACACCATGCGGTCGCTCAACGGCGCCGGCTTGGCGGCGCCGCAAATCGGCGTCGGCCTGCAGGTGGTGATTTTCGGGGTCGAGGCCAATCCGCGTTATCCGGATGCCGAAAGCGTGCCGTTCACGGTGCTGATCAATCCTGTATTGACCCCCCTGTCCGACGCCATGGAAGAGGGCTGGGAAGGCTGCCTGTCGGTGCCGGGCATGCGTGGGCTGGTGCCGCGCCACACCGACTTGCGCTACCAGGGATTCGATGCGGCGGGCCAGCCGATCGACCGTAGCGTGAGCGATTTCCATGCCCGCGTGGTGCAACATGAGGTCGATCACCTGCACGGCATCCTCTACCCGATGCGCATCCGCGACTTGCGCGATTTCGGTTTCACCGAGACCCTGTTTCCGGGCCAAAATCTGCAGGACGATTGACGGGATTTCGACGCGTTCGGGCACAAATTTAGCTTGTCTAAAGTTGTTCCTGTCTTCGCCGCTAACTTGTAGCGTAACCGTGGGCGAGGCGCCCCGGCACAGGCAACAAGGACAACAATGAGCCCGGAACAACCGATTCAGCAGACCCCGTGCCGCATCAACCCCGCCGACGCAATGATGGGCGAGGTGGCGCGGCTTGACGCCATCGCCGCCCAGTTGATGGCGGTGCAGCGGCATTGGAACGACCCCAACCGCGAATTTCATCTGGCCGCGGCGCTAAAAGCCAGCCGGGATGCCTGGCATGCGATTCAGGCCGCGCTGGCTGAAGGCGTGCTGACGCTGCCGCTGGACGTGCAGCACAACCTCTTGATTCTGTCGGTGTACGCTGACAGCAAAATCAGTTCATGCGAGTCCATTCCCAGTGCCGACACGCTGGGCAGCCTCATTGCGCTGACGCGCACGCTGGCGGGCAGCCTGAAGGAATGGCAGGTGGCGGCATGAAGTGGGATCGGGATGTCTGTCCGGCGGAAATGTCGGTTTTCGCAGTGAGCGTCGGCACGACGGTACGGCCCGGCCGTGTCCGCAACCGTTCCAAGACCGAGCTGGATGAAAAGGTCAAGAAGCCTGTCGACGGCGTGCGCAAGAAATCTCCGCCTGCCCGCAAAGCGCCCGCGCGCGGGCGTTATGTCGATGAATACGCACGCCCCGCCATCTGAGTCACTTTTTCAGCGCTTCGCGTATTTCGGTCTCCAGCGCCTCGCGTCCCGCGGAGGTCTGCAGGACCGATCCCCCGATCAGAAAAGTATCCTCGACCCGTTCGCCCAGGGTGTCGATCTTCGCGGCATAGACGTTCACGTCGTGCTGCATCAGCACCTCGGCGATCGCAAACAGCAGCCCCCCGCGATCCGCGCAGGTGATCGACAGGATGTGGCCGCGCCCCTGTGCGTCAGGCTCCAGCTTCACCGTGGTCGGATAGGGGTGGTGACGCTGGTGGCGCGACAGGCGGCCACGTGGCGCCGGCTGCATCGGGTGCGCCGGATCGAGATCGCGCGCCAGTTCGTGTTCCACGAAGCTCAGGAAATCGCGGTAATGGATGCCGCGGTTGGCCAGATCCATCACCTGGAAGCTGTCGAGTGCATAGCCATGACGGGTGGTGTGGATCTTGGCTTCGAGGATGGTGTACTGGATGCGGGCGAAAAAGCCGCAGATGCGCGCAAACAGGTCGGGCCGGTCACGGGTGTAGACCAGCACCTGGATACCTTCGCCGGCCGGTGACAGCCGCGCCCGCACGACGGCGTCGGGGGTGTCGGTGCGGCGCCACAGCATGCGCGCCTGCCAGGCCATGTCGCGGACATCGAAGCGGACGAAATAGCGTTCGTCGAGGTGCCGCCACAGCGCGTCGGCCGCATCGGAAGGCAGGCCGTACAGGGCAACATTGGCGCGGGCTTCATTCTGCCTGGCGGCAATGTCGGGGAGGGTGACGTCGCCTCCCACCAATTGGGCGCGGGCAGCATGGTAGAGGTCTTCCAGCAGCTTGCCTTTCCAGGCGTTCCAGACCTTGGGGCTGGTGCCGCGGATGTCGGCCACGGTCAGCAAATAGAGCGCCGTCAGATGACGCAGGTCGCACACTCTGGCGGCAAAGGCGGCGATGACCTGGGGGTCGCTGATATCCTCTTTCTGCGCGGTGCGCGACATCACCAGGTGCATGCTCACCAGCCACCCAACCAGTTCGCTGTCGCGCTTGTCGAGTTCGTGCTGGCGGCAAAACCGCCGCGCATCGACCGCGCCCAGTTCGGAATGGTCGCCGCCGCGGCCTTTGGCGATATCGTGAAACAGCGCTGCCAGATACAGGAGTTCGGGCTTGTCGAAGGCGGCGATCAGCCGGCTGGCGAGCGGGAGTTCGTGCGCGAACTCGGGCACGGTGAGACGCCGCATGTTGCGCAGCACGGTGAGGATGTGTTCGTCCACGGTATAGACATGGAACAGGTCGTGCTGCATCTGCCCGACAACGCGGCCAAACGCCGGGATGTAGCGTGCCAGAAGCCCGTAGCGGTGCATTGCACGCATGGCCCGGGTGATGCCGGCCGGCTGGCGCAGCAGCTTCATGAACAGCGCGCGGTGCGCCGGATTGGCGCGGAAGGCGGCGTCGATGCGGGTGCAGCCGCGCCACAGCGCGCGCAGCGTGCCCGGTTCGAATCCAGCCAGTTCCGGATGCTGGGCGTAGACGATGAAGGCGCTCAGCAGGGCATCGGGCTTGCGCTCGAACAGGTCGGTTGCGCGTGCTTCAAGCAGCCTTGCACGCACCTGGAAGTCGGCGTCGATCGGTTGCGGCGGCGCGGTCACCGGAAACAGCCGGACCCGCAGCGACTGGATGAGGATGTCGTTGGCGCGCTGGATCAGTTTGGCCGCGCGGTAATACCTCTGCATCAGGCGCTCACCCGCACGTTTGTGCGCGGTGGCGGCAAGTCCCAGGCGCTCGGCAAGATCGGCCTGGTAGTCGAAGGCCAGGCGGTCTTCGCGCCGCCTGGCCAGAATATGCAGATGAATCCGCAACGCCGAGAGGGAACGCTCTTCGCGCGCAATGCGGCGCGCTTCGGCGGGGGTCAGCAGGCCGGCGCGCGCGATGCCGCTCCAGCCGCCGGTGATGCCGCAGGCCTGCGCCAGCCAGTGGATGGTGTGCAGGTCGCGCAGGCCGCCGGGGCTGTCCTTCAGATTGGGTTCGAGCTTGTAGGCGCTGTCGTCGAAGCGGGCGTGGCGCGCCTGCTGCTCGGCCAGCTTGCCGTTGAAAAAATGCTGGGCGTCGAAGCGCGCCCGAAAGCGGCGGTCGAATTCGTCGAACAGGGCGGCGGCACCCAGCACGAAGCGCGCTTCCAGCAGGTTGGTTTCCACCGTGATGTCGGCGTCGGCCTCGGTGACGCAGGCCTCGACGGTGCGCACGCTGTGGCCGATTTCCAGCCCGACGTCCCAGCACGCCTGCACCCAGTTTTCCAGGATGGCCCGCTGTTCGGCGGCGGGGTCGTGCGGCAGCAGCATCAGCACGTCCACGTCCGAGCCGGGAAACAGCTCGCCGCGCCCGTAGCCGCCGACGGCGGCGAGGCAGAAGCTGGCGGGCAGGGCCAGCCGGGCGCCGATTTCAGACAGCACGCCGTCGACCAGCGCAGTGTGGCGGGTCAGGTAGCGGGCGGCAGACGGGGTTTCAAGATAGGCCGCGGCCAGCGCCGCGCGGCCCGATTTGAGCCGCTCGCGAAGATCGGCGAACGGCGGGTTGCTCACGCGGCGTGGGGGATGTGTTCGGGGATGGCCGGGCTGCCGGCCGACAGGGTCAGCACTTCATGGCCGCTGTCGGTGACCAGCACCGTATGTTCCCACTGCGCCGACAGGCTGCGGTCCTTGGTGACGATGGTCCAGCCGTCGTTCATCTGGCGGATGTCGCGGCGCCCGGCGTTGATCATCGGTTCGATGGTGAAGGTCATGCCGGGCTCCAGCACCAGGCCGGTACCGGCCTTGCCGTAGTGCAGCACCTGTGGGTCCTCGTGGAAATTGCGGCCGATGCCGTGGCCGCAGAATTCGCGCACCACGCTGTAGCCATGGTTTTCAGCAAAGCGCTGGATGGCGTGGCCGATGTCGCCCAGGCGGATGCCGGGTTTGACGTGGGCGATGCCGATCCACATCGCTTCGTAGGTCACCTGGATCAGTCGCCTGGCCTGGATCGACACGTCGCCGGCCGCGAACATGCGGCTGGTGTCGCCGTGCCAGCCGTCCTTGATCACGGTGATGTCGAGATTCACGATGTCGCCGTTTTTCAGCACCTTGTCGCTCGGCACGCCGTGGCAGATCTGGTTGTTGACCGAGGTGCAGATCGACTTGGGGTAGGGCGTGTGGCCGTTCGGGGCGTAATTCAGCGGCGCCGGGACGGTGCCCTGCACGTTCACCATGTAGTCGTGGCACAGGCGGTCGAGTTCGCCGGTGGTGACGCCGGGTTTGACGAAGGGCGTGATGTAGTCGAGCACTTCCGAGCCGAGCCGGCCCGCAACGCGCATGCCCTCGATTTCGGCGCCGGTTTTGATGGTGACAGTCATGGTGCGGGTAGCGGGAAATAAAGCCGCATTCTAGCGTGACCGGTGCAGGCCCAAAAACCTGTGCGGAACTAGGGATAAAAAAGGGACGCCTGCTGGCGTCCCCCGTTTCCGTTCCGGTACGGATTTCTACAGTGAAGGCAGGGTGTTCGCGTCGCTCGTTTGCTCACGGTTCTCGTTACGGTTCTCGTAACGATTCTCTTGGTATTGAGCGTCGCCGGTCTGCGAGCCATCGCGTTTCTGAGTGCGTTTCTGGGTCTGCTGTTGGCTATGGTCGGCGCTGGATGCATTGCCGCCGCCCATGCCGCCGCCACCCATACCGCCGCCACCCATACCGCCACCGCCACCGCCGCCGCCGCCGCCGCTGCCCCTGGCGTAGACCGCGCCGCTGGCGAGGCTAGTTGCAAGCAAAACGAGGGAAAGAACTTTCATGGATTTCATATTGCGCTCCTGGGTAATGAATGCTGCCTGCAAAATCACCGGCCTCGACGTCCCGTGCCACGAGACGCGCCCGCTGCCGCGCCACCGCTCGCGCCCGAACCTTGCGTGTCCCGATGGCGATGTTCGTAACCCGCACCGTATGGCAGGCTGGACGGGGAGGAACCTGCATTCGGTCCATTCCGGGTCCGGGCCGGCGCTTGCAGGTTGCGCAACACCGTTTCGTCGGACATTTCGTCGTGCGCGGGGGCTTGCAAGGGCATGTCCCGCGGCAGCGACAGGTTGAGGGGGCGTGCGTGCGCGGCAGGCGCCTTTTCCTGTCCGTCAGCGGCCATGGCGGGGAACGCCAGGGACAGCAGGCACGGCAGCAGGATCAGGGTCGGTCGCATCATGGTCGGGTTCGAGGCTGGATGTGCGCCGTCACCATTGACGGCGTGGAGCGAATTCTCGGCGCGCAGGGTGGCGGCGGCATGTCTGTCGGGTGGCAGCGTGTGTCGGTGTGTGTCAATGTGTGTCGAGCCGACGTGAAGCCTTCCATGTCGGGTAGGATAATTCACCGCGGCACAGCCCGTCGAGCACGGCCGCATCCGCCCGGCGAAACCGGTGCGTCTCCTGGAGCCTTTTGTTTATCGCATGATGCAATCCTGTCCATCCGATCCATCGCAAGCCGCGCCGGGTGCCGCGCGCGCCCGCATTCTGGTGGTTGACGACGACCCCGGCATGCGAAGCCTGCTGGAAGCCTATCTGGGCGACAGCGGCTTTGCCGTGGAAGCGGCGGGCGATGGCGCGGCCATGTGGCAGCTGCTGGCGCGTGGCATGCCCGCCGCCATCGTGCTCGACCTGATGCTGCCCGGTGAGGACGGCCTGTCGCTGGCGCGGCGCCTGCGTGACCGGTCGAACGTGCCCATCCTGATGCTGTCGGCGCGCGGCGAGGAAGTCGACCGTGTGGTCGGGCTGGAAATGGGCGCCGACGATTACCTGGCCAAACCCTTCAGCCCGCGCGAACTGCTGGCGCGCCTGCGGGCGCTGCTGCGGCGTAGTCAGGCGCGAGCACCGGCGGTCGAGCCCGCCGCGGGTGCCGCATTCGGGCCTTACCGGCTCGACGTCGCCAGCCATCGGCTGACCCGGGACGGCGTCGAGATCAAGCTGTCGACCGCCGAATTCGCCCTGTTGCGCATCCTGGTCGAACACCCATTGCGGGTGCTGTCGCGCGACACCCTGATCGACATGCTGAAAGGCTATGAGCGCGATCCGTTCGATCGCAGCGTCGACACCCGCGTCACCCGCCTGCGCCGCAAGATCGAGGCCAATCCAGGCGAGCCGGTGTATATCCGCACCGTGCGCGGCGAGGGCTATCTGTTCAACCCGCGCGGCGGCGAGGCGTGAAGCTGTCGTCGCGGCTCAGCCTGACGCAGCAGAACGCCCTGCTGTTGGTGGCGTTCCTTATCGCGTTTGAGCTGGTGACGGCCGCCGCCGCCGCCTATTTCCTCATGTTGCCGATGGCGCGCCGCTCGGCGGCCGACCTGGCCGGACTGATGACCCTGTCGGCGCAGACCTGGAGCGAACTGCCACCGGTCACCCGCCCCGCTTTCGAGATTGAGCTGTCGCGTGCGCATGACCTGGCGTTGCGGGCCGAGCCGCCCGAGGGGGCGGAAGCCCCCGCCTGGCGCGAGCCGTACCTGAACATTCTGGTGAAGGCGTTGAGCGCGCGCCTGGGAGAACCGGTGGCCAGCTCCCGCGAGCGGGTCGGGGACAAGGAATGGCTCTGGGTGTCGCTCCCAGCCGGCGGGGGCCGTCTTTCGGTGGGCTTGCCGCATAGCCGCATCGGCCCACGCCCGATCCCTGCCCTGCTGGTCTCGCTGGCGGGCGGCGCGCTGCTGGCCCTGCTTGCGGCCTGGTGGCTGGCGCGCCGCACCACCCGCCCGCTGCAGCGCCTGCAGCAGGCGGCGACCTCGCTGGGGCGCGGGCAGACCCCGGAGCGCCTGCCCGAAACCGGCCCGCGGGAAATCGCTGCCTTGAGCCGCCGTTTCAACGAAATGGCGAAACAGGTGGAAGACCTGCTGGCCGCCCGCACCGTTTTGCTGGCCGGCGTCTCGCACGACCTGCGCACGCCGCTGGCGCGGCTGCGGCTGGCGGTGGAAATGCTGGTGCGCAAGCCCGGCCCGGAGCTGGCGGCGCAGGTGGTGGGCGACATCGAGGCGATGGACCGCCTGATCGGCGACGTACTGACGCTGGCGCGCGGCTTCGGTCACGAGGCGAGCCAGCCGGTGGCGCTGGCCGACCTGCTGGCCGACCTGGTGCGTGCCACCCCCGGTGCGGCCGGCAGGGTGCAGATCGAGACGGCCGATATCACGCTCGAGGCGCCCGCCGGCGCGCTACGCCGCATTCTCGCCAACCTGCTGGGAAACGCGCTGCGCTACGGCGGCGGCCAGCCGGTCACGCTGCGTGCGGGGATCGTCGCCAGCGTCTGTCGCATCGGTGTGCTCGACCGCGGCCCCGGGATTCCGCCGGCCGAGCTGGAAGCGGTGTTCCGCCCGTTTTACCGGCTGGAAGCATCGCGCAGCGTCAGCACCGGCGGTTCCGGGCTGGGGCTGTCCATCGTGCGCCAGCTGGCAGCGGCGCAGGGCTGGCAGGTGACGCTGCAGGCGCGCACCGGTGGCGGGCTGGCGGCCTGGCTGGAGCTTCCATTGCAGCAGGCGGGACAGACGCGTTAAAGGATGTTTCTCCTTGAAATAGAAGCCTTATCGAATTAGAATCACGGGCTGTCCGAAATGGTTCGGACAAATTCGCACACCTGTCATTAAAAGGGTGGCGGCGCGTTCAGACCCAAACAAACGCGCGGCTGCTGACGGGTGGAGGCTCAACCCTTTAGGAGATTTTCATGTCTGTCACCATGCGCCAAATGCTGGAAGCCGGTGTCCACTTCGGTCACCAGACCCGTTTCTGGAATCCCAAGATGGCCCAGTTCATTTTCGGGAATCGCAACAAGATTCATATCGTCAACCTGGAAAAAACGCTGCCGATGTTCCAGGAGGCGCAAAAATTCGTGCGTCAGCTGTCCGCCAACAAGGGCAAAGTGCTGTTTGTCGGCACCAAGCGTGCCGCGCGCGACATCGTGCGCGAAGAGGCTCAGCGTGCCGGCATGCCTTACGTCGACAACCGCTGGCTGGGTGGCATGCTGACCAACTTCAAGACGGTCAAGCTGTCGATCAAGCGATTGAACGAACTGGAAGCCGCGCTGGCCGAACCGGGCCGTTTGTCGAAAAAAGAAACCCTCACCATGCAGCGCGAAGCCGACAAGCTGAACCGCAGCCTGGGCGGCATCCGCGAAATGGGCGGCGTGCCTGATGCACTGTTCATCGTTGACGTCGGCTACCAGAAGGGCGCCGTGGTCGAGGCCAAGAAGCTGGGCATCCCGGTGATCGGCGTGGTCGACACCAACAACAGCCCGGAAGGCGTGGATTACATCATCCCCGGCAACGATGACTCGGCGCGCGCGATTCGCCTGTATGCCCGCGGCATGGCCGATGCAGCTCTGGAAGGCCGCGCTCAGGTCGTCAGCGAGATCGTTGGCGGCGAAGAGTTCATCGAGGTGGAAGAAGAAGAGATGGAAGAAGGCGCGCCTGCTGCCGAATAAGCGCGACGCACCGCAACATCGCCGGGGGATGTTCCCGGCGAACGCATTTTGAGGAGGGGCGTTGGCCCCTCTTTCCATATAGAAACTGGATGGGAGTACGAAATGGCAGAAATTACTGCAGGCATGGTCAAGGAACTGCGCGAAAAAACCGATGCGCCGATGATGGATTGCAAGAAAGCGTTGTCGGAAGCCGGCGGTGACATGCAGAAGGCGGAAGAAATTCTGCGCGTGCGCTTCGGCAACAGGGCTGCCAAGAGCGCCAGCCGCGTGGCGGCCGAAGGCGTCGTGACCATCGCGATCAGCGCCGACGGCAAGTCGGCCGCCATGGTGGAAGTCAACTGCGAGACCGACTTCGTGGCGAAGAACGACGATTTCCTGGCGTTGTCCAGCGCTCTGGCCGAGATGGTGCTGAACCAGAACCCGGCTGATGTCGCCGCGCTGTCTGCGCTGCCTTACAAGGGTGCCACGGTGGAAGCCGTCCGTACCGAACTGGTCGGCAAGATCGGCGAGAACATGTCGGTGCGCCGCTTCGTGCGCCTGGACGGTCAGGGCAAGTTCGCCAGCTACATCCACGGTGGCAAGATCGGCGTGCTGGTCGATGTGAGCGGCGACGAAGCGCTCGCACGCGACATCGCCATGCACATCGCCGCGGCCAAACCGAAGTCGCTGGATGCGTCGGGCGTGCCGCAGGCACTGATCGACACGGAGCGCCGCGTCGCGATCGAGAAGGCCAAGGAAGCCGGCAAGCCGGAAGCCATGCTGGAGAAGATTGCCGATGGCACGGTGCAGAAATACCTCAAGGAAGTCACCCTGCTGTCGCAGCCCTTCGTCAAGGACGACAAGCAGAGCATCGAGCAGGTGCTGAAGTCGAAGAACTCGCAGTGCCACGGCTTCGCGATGTACGTGGTGGGCGAGGGCATCGAGAAGAAAGTGTCGGACTTCGCCGCCGAAGTCGCGGCGGCTGCCCAGGTCTGAGCGGGAATGGCGCCGGTTCGACGCATCCTGCTGAAGCTTTCCGGCGAAGCCCTGATGGGGCCGGACAGCTTCGGCTATCACGCCGACACCATGGCCGGATTTGTCGGCCAGATCCGCGAGGTGATGGCGCTGGGAGTGCAGGTCGGCATCGTGGTCGGCGGCGGCAACCTGTTTCGCGGCGCAACTGGCGCTCTGTCCGGGATGGACCGCGCCAGCGCGGATTCGATGGGCATGCTGGCCACGGTGATGAATGCGCTGGCTTTCCGGGACGCCCTGCAGCAGGCAGGTGTCGATGCGCGGGTGCAAACTGCGGTCCATATCGCGCACGTCGGCGAGGACTTCGATCGCGACGCAGCGGTGCGCCATCTCGAAGCGGGGCGGGTGGTGATCTTCGGCGGCGGCACGGGCAACCCGTTCTTCACCACGGATACGGCGGCGGCCCTGCGTGCGGCCGAGATCGGCGCCGACCTGCTGCTGAAGGCGACCAAGGTCGATGGCGTCTATACCGCCGACCCAAAGAAGGATGCGAATGCCCGGCGCTACGAAACGCTGAGTTTCGACGAGGCGATCGCCAACAATCTGGCGGTGCTGGACACCGCCGCCTTTGCCCTGTGCCGCGAACAGAATCTGAACCTGGTCGTGTTCAATGTCTTCAAGCCCGGCGCGCTGCGGCGCGTGGTGATGGGCGAAGACGAAGGCACGCGCGTGAGCTTACGTTGAGGAGTTGAAATGGCTGAAACCACCATCACCGAGATCAAGCAGTCCGCCGAACAGAAAATGGGCAAGACGCTGGAAGCGTTGAAAAACGATCTGGCCAAGGTGCGCACCGGGCGCGCCCACACCGGCATCCTCGATCACGTCATGGTCGATTACTACGGCAGCCCGACGCCGGTGCCGCAAGTGGCCAGCGTGTCGCTGGTCGATTCGCGTACCCTGGGTGTGCAGCCGTACGAAAAGAACATGGTCGGCAAGATCGAGAAAGCAATTCGTGATGGCGATCTGGGCCTGAATCCGGCGACGCACGGCGACATCATCCGCGTGCCGATGCCCTCGCTGACCGAAGAGCGCCGCCGCGACCTGATCAAGGTGGTGCGCAACGAAGCCGAAGGTGCGCGCGTCGCGGTGCGTAATATCCGCCGCGATGCCAACGGCACGCTCAAGGACATGGTCAAGGCCAAGGCCGCGACCGAGGACGAGGAGCGCCGCACCCAGGACGAGGTGCAGAAGCTGACCGACAAGTACATCGGCGATATCGACAAGATGCTGGCCGACAAAGAGAAAGATTTGCTCGCGGTCTGAGCATGTCCGGCGTGTCCACCCTGGCGAAGCAAACCATTGATGTGCCGCGGCACATCGCCATCATCATGGATGGCAACGGCCGCTGGGCGAAGCGGCGGCTGATGCCGCGCGTGGCCGGACACCGTAAGGGCGTCGAGGCGCTGCGCGGGGTGATCCGCGCCTGCGCCGAGCGCGGCGTGTCGCATCTCACGGTTTTTGCCTTCAGTTCGGAAAACTGGCGACGTCCGCAGGAAGAGGTCACCCTGCTGATGGAGCTGTTCATGCGCGCGCTGGAAAATGAAGTCGCGCGGCTGCACGAAAACGACATCCGCTTTCGCGTCATCGGCGACCTGTCGGGATTTTCCGCGCGCATCCAGGCCCTAATCCGGGACGCCGAAGCGCTGACCCGCGACAACACCCGCCTGACCTTCACCGTGGCCGCCAATTACGGCGGACGCTGGGACATCGTGCAGGCGGTAAAAAAGCTGATTGCGGCGGGGGTGGCGGCGGAAGATGTGGATGAAACCACGCTGGTGCAGCAGCTCAGCATGGCCGAAGCGCCCGAGCCGGACCTGTTCATTCGCACCGGCGGCGAGCAGCGCATCAGCAATTTCCTGTTGTGGCAGCTGGCCTACACTGAGCTGTATTTCACCGACGCGCTGTGGCCCGACTTCAACGCGGCGGCGCTGGATGAGGCGATCGCCTCCTACCGCAGCCGCGAACGCCGCTTTGGTCGCACCAGCGAACAGGTTCGGCCCGTGTCGTGACGGCCTGCCGGGGATTGCATTCATGACGCCTCTTTTCAGACGGGTGCTTACCGCCGCACTGTTGCTGGCCGTGTTCGTGCCGGCCGTGCTGTGGGCGCCTGCGTGGCTGTGGGCGATCCTGATGGCCGGGCTGATCGGCATGGCCGCCTATGAATGGGCGCGCCTGAGTCGTTTCCCGCCGCTGTCTGCGCGCGCCTATGCGGTGCTGCTGACGTTGTGTGCGCTGGCCTTGCCCCATCTGCTGGGCGCGGACTGGCCGGGCTACCAGACCGCGCTGATCCTGCTGGCCACCGTATTCTGGCTGCTGGTCGCGCCGCTGTGGCTGCTGGGCCGCTGGCATGCGGCGCATCCCTTCGTGCGGGCCGTGGCCGGCGTGGCGGTGCTGCTGCCGACCTGGGCGGCATTGCTGTATCTGCATGCGCGCGGCCCCGGTGTGCTGCTGGGCGTGATGGCGATCGTCTGGATTGCCGACACCGCCGCTTATTTCGCGGGGCGCCACTTCGGTCGCCACAAGCTCGCGCCCGTCATCAGCCCCGGCAAGACCTGGGAAGGCGTGGCGGGCGCACTCGTTGCCGTCGCGCTGTATGCGGCGGCCCTGAGCACGGTGGTCGGAATGCCGCTGCTGTCGCTGCTGATCATGGTGTCGGGCCTGCTGTATCTGTCGGTGCTGGGCGACCTGTTCGAATCCTGGATCAAGCGCGTCTCCGGCATGAAGGACAGCGGCAGCATGCTGCCCGGCCATGGCGGCGTGCTCGACCGCATCGACGCCCTGACGTCTACCCTGCCGATTGCCACCGGCCTGTTGATGTGGCTGGAACGCTCTGCATGACTACAAACGGCAAGAAACCGCGCGTCCTCACCATCCTGGGCGCCACCGGCACCATCGGCGTCAACACGCTCGATGTGGTGGCGCGCCACCCCGATCGTTTCGAAGTCTTCGCCCTGACCGGGGCGACGCAAGTCGAGCGTATGCTCGAGCAGTGCCGCACCCATCGTCCGCGCTTTGCGGTGATGAGCGAGCCGGCCATGGCCGCCGTCCTGCGCGCGCGGATTGCCGAAGAGAAACTTCCGGTGACGGTGCTCGAAGGCGCCGCCGCCCTGATCGAGGTGGCAACCGCGCCCGAGGTCGACACCCTGATGGCAGCCATCGTCGGCGCCGCCGGTCTGCCCGCCACGCTGGCGGCCGCGCAGGCGGGCAAGCGCATCCTGCTCGCCAACAAGGAGACCCTGGTGGTGTCCGGCCAACTGTTCATGGACGCCATCGCCGCTAGCGGCGCCGAACTGCTGCCGATCGACTCCGAGCACAACGCCATCTTTCAGGCATTGCCGCGCGACTTCAGCGGCGACTTCCAGCAGGCCGGGGTGAAGGCGCTGTGGCTCACCGCATCCGGCGGCCCGTTCCGCACCCTGTCGGCCGAAGCGATCGCCGCGGCGACCCCGGCGCAGGCGGTGGCGCACCCCAACTGGGTGATGGGCAGGAAGATCTCGGTCGATTCGGCGAGCCTGATGAACAAGGGGCTCGAAGTGATTGAGGCGCGCTGGCTGTTCAACGCGCGCCCCGAGCAGATCAAGGTGGTGGTGCATCCGCAGAGCATCGTGCATTCGATGGTCGAATACGCCGACGGCTCGGTGATCGCGCAGATGGGCACCCCCGACATGCGCACGCCGATCGCCTACGCGCTGGGCTTTCCCGAGCGCATCGATGCGGGCGTCTCCGCGCTCGAGTTGATCGGCCGCCAGCTCACCTTCGAGACGCCCGACACCGCGCGCTTTCCCTGCCTGCAGCTGGCGTTCGACGCGCTCGCCGCGGGGGGCAGCGCGGCGGCGGTGCTGAACGCGGCCAACGAAGTGGCGGTCGCGCGCTTTCTCGACGGCGCGGTGCCGTTCAGCGCCATCGCCGCCAGCATTGCCCACACGCTCGACACGCTGGCGGGCGGGGCGGCCGATACGCTGGACGAGTTGCTTGAAGCCGACCGGCAGGCGCGCGGCGTGGCCGAAATGTACCTTGATCGGGTTCAGGGATGAGCGTGCTGAGTACGATTCTCTGGTTTCTCATTGCCATCGGCATTCTGGTGGTGGTGCACGAATTCGGACATTACCTCGCGGCGCGGCTGGCCGGCGTCAAGGTGCTGCGTTTCTCGGTCGGTTTCGGCAAGCCCCTGCTCAGCCGCCGTTTCGGCCGTGACCGGACCGAGTGGGTGCTGTCCGCGCTGCCATTCGGCGGTTACGTCAAGATGCTCGACGAGCGCGAGGGCGACGTGCCGGCCGCGGAGGCGCACCGCAGCTTCAACCGCGCCACCGTGTGGCGGCGCTTCGGCATCGTCTCGGCAGGGCCGATCGCCAACTTCCTGCTCGCCATCGTGTTTTACTGGGCGCTGTTCCTGCATGGACTGCCGGCGATGAAGCCGATGATCGGCGAGCCGCCCGCCGGCACCCCGGCGGCGCAAGCCGGCCTGGCGGCGGGCGACGAGATCCGTCGCGTCAACGGCAACGAGACGCAGTCGTTCCAGGATTTGCGGCTGAATCTGCTGCGCGCGGGGGTGGCGGGTGACGCGCTGGTGCTGGAACTGGCGAACGGCCGTAGCGTGCGGCTCGATGCCGCGCCGATGCAGACCGAAAACCTGGAACAGGACATCCTGCGTCCTCTGGGCATTGTGCGTTACGACCCGGAGATCGAGCCGGTTATCGACAAGGTGTTGCCGGACGGTGCCGCCGCGCGCGCAGGTTTGCGGGCAGGCGACCGGGTGATCGCCGCCAACGGCGTGTCGATGGCGAACTGGCAGGACCTGGTGCAATCGGTTCGCCAGCACCCGGCCAAGCCCTTGCGCATCGAATACGAGCGGCAAGGGCAGCGGGGTGAGCTGACCGTCGTTCCTGACGCGGTGGAGGAAGCCGGCGAGCGCGTCGGCAAGATCGGCGCCGGCCCCAGGATCGATGAATCGACGCTGGCCATGCTGATGACCGAAGTGCGCTACGGTCCGATCGATGCGCTGTGGCATGGCGCCGTCAAGACCTGGGACATGAGCCTGTTCACGCTGGAGATGATGGGGCGCATGGTGATGGGCCAGGTGTCGTGGAAGAACCTGTCCGGCCCGCTGACCATCGCCGACTACGCGGGGCAGAGCGCCGCCCTCGGCTGGATCAGTTTTGTCGGCTTTCTGGCGCTGGTGAGCGTGAGCCTGGGCGTGCTCAATCTGCTGCCCATCCCGCTGCTGGATGGCGGGCACCTCATGTATTATGTGGCCGAAGTTTTCACCGGTCGCCCGGTGTCCGAACGCACCATGGAAATCGGCAGCCGGATCGGCATGATTCTTTTGCTGCTGCTGATGTCGTTTGCCCTGTTCAACGATTTGCAACGCCTGATAGGCGGATGATAACAACCATGACCCCGAGCCGTTTGACGCTTGCCCTTGCTGCTGTATTTGCTGCACAACCCCTGTTCGCCGGGGAGCCCTTCGTTGTCAAGGACATCCGGGTCGAAGGCATCCAGCGCACCGAGGCGGGAACGGTGTTCAGCTACCTGCCGGTCAAGGTCGGCGAGGTGATGACCGACGAGAAAACTGCGGCGGCAATCAAGGCGCTCTACGCCACCGGATTTTTCAAGGATGTGCGGCTGGAAGCGAGCGACGGCGTAGTGATCGTCACCGTTGAAGAGCGCCCTTCGATCGCCACCATCACCCTGTCCGGCATCAAGGAGTTTTCCGCGGATGACCTGAAGGCCGGCCTCAAGCAGACTGGCCTGACCGAAGGCCGCGTGCTCGACCGCGCCATGCTCGACAAGGCCGAACAGGAACTGCAGCGGCAGTACTTTAACCGCGGCAAATATGCGGTGGAAATCAAGTCCACGCTGACGCCGCTGGAGCGCAACCGGGTCGCCGTGCAGTTCGACGTGGTGGAGGGCGACAGCGCCAGGATCCGGCAGATCAATATCGTCGGCAATCGGGACTTCAAGGAAAAGGAATTGCTGAAAGAGTTCAGCTCCACCACCCCGGGCTGGCTGACCTGGTACACCAAGAGCGACCAGTATTCCAAGACGCGGCTGGCCGGCGACATCGAGGCGCTGCGCTCGTTCTACCTCAACCGCGGCTACCTCGAGTTTAATGTCGACTCCACCCAGGTGTCGATTTCACCCGACAAGCAGGGCATCTACATCACCGTCAACGTCACCGAGGGCTCGCAATACACGGTATCCGACGTCAAGCTGGCGGGGCAGATGCTGGTGCCCGAGGCCGAGCTGCAGAATCTCGTCACCGTCAAGCCGGGCGAGGTGTTCGTGCGCGACCGCCTGACCGAGACCACCAAGAAAATCGGCGACCGCCTCGGCAATGACGGGTATGCGTTTGCCAACGTCAACGCGGTGCCCGAGCTCGACAAGGAGAAGCAAACGGTCGCCTTCACCCTGTTCATCGATCCCGGCCGCCGCGTCTACGTGAACCGGGTCAACGTCGCGGGCAACGCCAAGACCCGCGATGAAGTGGTGCGCCGCGAAATCCGGCAGATGGAAGGCGCCTATTACGACGCCGAAAAGATCAACCGCTCACGCGACCGTCTCAACCGCCTGGGCTACTTCAACGAAGTCAACATCGAAACGCCGAGCGTGGCAGGCACCACCGACCAGGTCGACGTCAACGTCAGCGTGGCCGAAAAGTCGACCGGCAACATCATGCTGGGCGCGGGTTTTTCGTCGTCGGAAGGCCTGGTGCTGTCGGGTTCGGTATCGCAGGCCAATGTCTTCGGCACCGGCAACCGGCTGACGGCGCAGCTCAACTCGGGCAGCGTCAACACCGTGTATTCGCTGTCGTACACCAACCCCTACTACACTATCGACGGCATCAGCCTGGGCTACGATCTGTACCGGCGCGACGTCGATGCGACCGAGCTCGACGACGTCTCCGCCTACGAAACCTCCACGATCGGTGCCGGCGTGCGCTTTGGCCTGCCGGTCAACGAGCGCGACTTCATCTCGTTCGGCCTGACTTACGAGCAGACCTCGGTCACAATTGATCCTGTATACGATCCATTAATTGGCCCAAGTCCGTACCAGCTATTCGTGGGACTGGATCAATCCACGCGCGACGATGATAGTGTGCGCCTGGATACTTCCTGGGCGCGCGATACCCGCAACAGTTTCCTGTTCCCGACCAAGGGCTTGTTCCAGCGGGCAGCGGCGGAAGTCGGCACCCCGCTCGGCAGTCTGCAGTATTACAAACTGTCGTTCCAGCATCAGCAGTTCTTTCCGCTGAGCAAGCGCTTTACTCTTATGCTGAACGGTGAGGTGGGGATCGGCGGCGGTCTGGGCGACGAAGACTTGCCGTTCTTCAAGAATTTCTACGCAGGCGGCACCAGTTCGGTGCGCGGCTTCGCGAATGGCACCCTGGGCCCCAAGGACTACTATGGCGATGCGCTCGGAGGCGATACGCGGGTGGTCGGCAACGCGGAACTCTTCTTCCCCTTGCCGGGCATCAAGGACGACCAGTCGCTGCGTATGTCGGCATTTATCGATGCAGGTGCTACTTTTGGGCCGAATAATAGAAATTCAGATGGAGTCCTGGATGGACGGTACGAGAAATTCGCATTCGAGGATTTACGTTATTCGGCGGGGGTGGCCATTTTGTGGGTCTCGCCGCTCGGCCCACTCAAATTCAGCTTGGCGCAGCCGCTGGTCGAGAAGGATCGCGACGAGACCGAAGTGTTCCAATTCACCCTTGGCAATGTGTTCTAAGGGTTAGCCGTTACCGGAGTATTTGATGATGAAATTCAAGCAGCTTGTTGTTTCCCTGATTCTGGCGTCCGCCTTTGCGGCCGTTCCCACCCTGGCCGATACCAAGATCGGTTTCGTCAACACTGAAAAGCTGTTGCGCGAAGCTCCGCTGTCGGTCGCCGCACAGAAGAAACTGGAGCGCGAATTCGCCGCGCGCGATCAGGAATTGCAGAAACTCGCCAAGCAGGCGCGCGATCTGCAGCTGCAACTCGACAAGGACGGTGTGACCATGTCGGATAGCGAGCGCAAGGCGAAGGAGCGCGACCTCGGCAACCTCAACCGCGATCTGCAGCGCCAGGGACGCGAGTTCCGCGAAGACCTCAACCTGCGCCGCAATGAAGAACTGGGACAGATCCAGGAGCGTGCGCGCAAGGCGATTCAGGAGATCGCACGTGCCGAGAAATTCGATCTGGTCGTCGAGCAGGCGGTTTATGTCGATCCCAAAAACGACATCACCGACCGGGTGATGAAGGCGCTGGCCGGGAAATAAAACAAGCCGGCGCGGGAAACAACGCCGGCATGGAAATAAACCTTTTGCGGAAAGTAAACCCATCCTATGGCTGTAACGCTGGCAGCGCTGGTCGCCCGTTTTGGCGGGGAACTCGTGGGCGATGGCGCGCAGATGGTGCGTCAGGTTGCGCCGCTGGATCGCGCCACGCCTGACGAAATCGGCTTCGTCTCGCAGGAAAAGTATTTCTCCCAACTGGCGAGCACCCGCGCGGGTGCGGTCATTCTGCCGGCGGATGCACGTGATGCCACCGACCTGTCGCGCATCCTCACGCCCAATCCCTACCTCTATTTTGCGCGCGTCTCGGCCCTGCTGAATCCGCCGCCGTGCCCGCCTGTGGGGGTTCATCCCGCGGCGACGGTCGCACCGGACGCGGAGATCGCCGCCGACGCCAGCATCGCAGCCGGCGCCGTGATCGGCAGCGGCGCGGCGATCGGCGCCCGCACCGTGGTCGGGCCCAACTGCGTGGTCGGCGACCATGCCCGCGTCGGCGCCGATTGCCTGTTGCACGCCAATGTCACCGTTTACCACCGCTGCGAAGTGGGCAACCGTGCCATCCTGCATTCGGCATGCGTCATCGGCTCCGACGGCTTCGGCTTCGCGCCGAGCGAAGGCCGCTGGGAAAAAATCCCGCAGATCGGCCGCGTGCTGATCGGCGACGACGTCGAGGTCGGCGCCTGCACCACCATCGACCGCGGCGCACTGGAAGACACGGTAATCGAGGAAGGCGTCAAACTCGACAATCTGGTCCAGGTCGCGCACAACGTGGTGATTGGCGCGCATACCGTGATCGCGGCCTGTACCGGCATCGCGGGCAGTGCGAAGATCGGCCGCCACTGCATGATCGGCGGTGCGGCGATGATCTTCGGCCACATCGAGATCGCCGACGGCACCCGCATCTCGACCAACACCCTGATCACCAAGTCACTGCCGAAGGCGGGCACCTACACCTCGGCGCCGCCGTTCACTGAACACGAGGTATGGCAGAAAAACGCCGTCCACATGCGCAACCTCGACAAGCTGGTGAACCGCGTCAAGCAGCTCGAAAAACGCCTCAACGAACTGGAAAGCAAATCATGATCATGGAAATCGAGCAGGTGATGCAGTACCTGCCGCATCGCTACCCCTTCCTGCTGATCGACCGGGTCATCGAGATGGAGCTTGGCAAAACCATCACTGCGATCAAGAACGTCACCATCAACGAGCCGTTTTTCCCCGGCCACTTCCCCGGCGCACCGGTGATGCCGGGTGTGCTGATCCTGGAAGCGATGGCCCAGGCGGCGGCGATCCTGTCCTTCAAGACCAAGAACATCGCGCCGGAAGATATCGGCATCGTCTACTTCGCCGGCATCGACGGCGCGCGCTTCAAAAAGCCGGTCAAACCCGGCGACCAGCTGGTGCTCAGGGTCAGCATCGTGCGCGAGATGCGCGGCATCTGGAAATACACCGGGCGTGCCGAGGTGGACGGCGTGCTGGCGGCCGAAGCCGAACTGATGGCCACCCTGCGCGACAAGCCCTGAATAATGGCGAATATTCACCCCACCGCGCTGGTCGCCGCAGGCGCCCGGCTTGCGGACGACGTCGAGATCGGTCCCTATACGATCATCGGCGAACACGTCGAGATCGGCGCCGGCACCACGGTCGGAGCCCATGCCGTGATCACCGGCCATACCAGAATCGGTGCACACAACCGCATCTTCCATTTTGTCTCGCTCGGCGAGGCACCGCAGGACAAGAAATACGCCGGCGAGCCGACGCGGCTTGAAATCGGCGATCACAACGTCATCCGCGAGTTCTGCACCTTCAACACCGGCACCGTGCAGGATCGTGGCGTGACCAAGATTGGCAGCCACAACTGGATCATGGCCTACGTCCACATCGCGCACGACTGCGTGGTGGGCGATCGCACCATCTTCGCCAACAATGCCTCGCTGGCGGGGCACGCCGAAGTCGGCGACTGGGCGATCCTCGGCGGCTTCACCGGCGTGCACCAGTTCTGCAAGGTCGGCGCCCACGTGATGACCGGCATCTCCAGCGTGGTGTTCAAGGACATCCCGCCCTTCATCATGGCGTCCGGTCAGCCCGCCGCGCCGCATGGCCTCAACAGCGAAGGCCTCAAGCGGCGCGGGTTTTCCGCCGAGGCGCTGGCCGCGCTGAAGCGCGCCTACAGGATGCTCTATCGCGAAGGCAACACTCTGGCCGAGGCAAAGGCCAAGCTCGCCCCCGAGGCGGCCCAGCACGCCGAAGTGCAGCAGCTGCTCGATTTCCTCGCGCGCGCCGAGCGCGGTATCATCCGGTGATTGATCTGGGGGCCATCGCCGGCGAAGCGTCCGGCGATCTCCTCGGCGCGCACTTCATTGCCGCGTTGAAACAGAGGCACCCCGATTTGCGCGTCGCCGGCATTGCCGGCCCGCGCATGATCGAAACCGGGGTCGAGGCGATCTATCCGAGCGAGAAACTCGCGGTCAACGGTTACGTCGAGGTGCTGCGCCACCTGCCCGAACTGCTGTGGATCCGTTCGCGCATCGCCCGCTATTTCCTGCGTGAACGGCCGCGTGTCTTCGTCGGCATCGACGCGCCGGATTTCAACTTCACGCTGGAAGCCCGACTCAAGCAGGCCGGCATTCCCACCGTGCATTTCGTCAGCCCGTCGATCTGGGCGTGGCGGCCCGACCGCATCCATCGAATCAAGGAAGCCGTCTCGCACATGCTGGTGGTGTTTCCGTTCGAGGAAGCGATCTACCGCGACGCCGGCATTCCGGTCACCTACGTCGGCCATCCGCTGGCCGACGTGATTCCGCTTGAACCCGATGCCGTCGCAGCACGGTCGGAACTGGGACTGGCAGCCGGCCCGGTTATCGCACTGCTGCCGGGAAGCCGGCTGTCCGAGGTGGCGCGGCATGCGCGGCTGATGCTCGACGCCGCGAGGCGCATTCGCCGGCGCCACCCCGACGCGCAGTTCGTGCTGCCCGCCGCGAGCGCGGCCGCCGCGCGGCTGGTCCGGCAGGCGGCGCAGGGACTGGACCTTCCGCTGCAGGTTCTGGATGGCCGGTCGCACACTGCGCTGGCGGCGTGCGACGTCGCGCTGGTGGCCTCCGGAACCGCCACCCTCGAAGCCGCGTTGTTCAAGAAACCCATGGTCATCACCTACCGCGTGCCCGCGCTCACCGCAACCCTGATGCGCAAGAAAGCGCTGCTGCCATGGATCGGCCTGCCGAACATTCTGGCGCGCGATTTCGTGGTGCCGGAACGGGTGCAGGAAGCCGCCACGCCGGAAAACCTGGCAAACGACGCGCTGGCCTGGCTGGACGACACGCCGCGCCAGCTCACCGCCATCGAAACCTTCCGCGCCATGCACGTGAGCCTGCGGCAGAACGCCAGCGCGCGCATCGCCGAGGCGGTGCAGCCCTACCTGGAGGGCGCATGACGCCGCGCCAGCCTGTTATCCTGCACGTGGGACCGCTCGGGCTGTGCGGCGTCGACGAGGCCGGCCGTGGCCCGCTGGCGGGGCCGGTGATGGCGGCGGCGGTCATGCTCGATCCCGCGCAGCCGATCGCCGGCCTGCGCGACTCCAAGAAACTTTCCGCCACCGCGCGCGAACGCCTTGCCGACGAGATCCGCGCGCGTGCCGTCGCCTGCTGCGTGGCCGAGGCCAGCGTCGCCGAAATCGACCGGCTGAACATTCTGCAGGCGACCCTGCTGGCGATGCGGCGCGCCGTCGCCGGTTTGCGGACACCGCCGGACGATGTCTGGGTCGACGGCAATCGTTGCCCCGACTGGGCGTGGCGCTCGCAGGCGGTGGTCAAGGGTGACGACAAGGTGGCCGCGATCGCCGCCGCCTCGATCCTGGCCAAGACCGCGCGCGATCAGTACATGTGCAGATTGCATGATGACTACCCCATGTACGGCTTTGCCCGCCACATGGGCTACGGCACCGCCGCGCACCTGGCAGCCTTGAAGGTGCACGGTGCCTGCCCGCAACACCGTAGAAGCTTTTCCCCGGTTAAACTCGTACTTGATCAAGCCACTCTGTTCTGAAAGGAAGTCCCGTGAATGTCTCGTTATTTCTGCATGTGTTGGGCGTCGTCGTCTGGGTCGGCGGCATGTTCTTCGCCTACATGGCACTGCGTCCGGTGGCCGCCAGTGTGCTCGAACCGCCGCAACGGCTCACCCTGTGGGCCGGCGTGTTCGGCAAGTTCTTCCCCTGGGTGTGGGTCTCGGTGGCGCTGATCCTGCTGAGCGGCCTGCACATGCTGGCGCTGGTCGGCGGCATGGCTGCACCGCACTACGCCATGGCCATGCTGGCGCTCGGCGTGCTGATGATGCTGATTTTCGCGCAGGTGTTTTTCATCCCCTACAAGAAACTCAAGCGCGCGGTCGGCGAGCAAAACTGGAAAGCAGGCGGCGCGGCGCTGGCGCAAATCCGTATGCTGATCGGCATCAACCTCAGCCTGGGGTTGCTGACGATTGCGGTGGTGTTCCTCGGACGCGCCCTGGCACCCTGATCAGGGGTGAGAACCGCCTTCGGCCAGGGGTGAAGAAGCGGATAGGGCGGCAGCATCCGGGCTGCTAGAATCGCGGCTTTCCTCCTGGCTGGCGCTCATGCTGTTTCTCGAACTCTTCGGTTATCTGCTGCTCATCCTGGTGGCGGCGGAAATCTTTGTCAACGCGCTCGAACACCTGGGCGAAAAACTCAAAATCTCGGAAGGCGTGACCGGCTCGCTGTTTGCCGCGGTCGGCACCGCCATGCCGGAAACCCTGGTACCGCTGCTGGCGATTTTCGCTGGCACCGGCAACGCCGCCACCAACGAGGAAATCGGCGTCGGCGCGATTCTCGGCGCGCCGCTGATGCTGTCGACGCTGTCGCTGTGCCTGATGAGCGTGGCGGTGCTGAAGCGGCGCGGACTGCTGGGCCACCTCACCCCGGAGAAGACCGGCCTCAAGCGCGACCTGGATTTCTTCCTGATGGCGTTCCTGCTGGCGTTTGTCGCCATGTTCATCCCGCATGGCGAAGGCTGGGTACGTGCGGGAATCGCCTTTGTCATGGTGACGATCTACTTCGTTTACGTCATGCTGACCCTGCGCGCATCGGCCGGGCTGGTGGAAGACGGCCACGCCACCGAGGCCGGCTCGCCGATGCTGCTGAGCCGTCTGGGCGCGCCGCAGAACCTGTTGTTCATCCTGGTGCAGTTGGCGCTGGGCCTGGCGCTGCTGGTCACCGGCGCCAAGGGCTTCATCCACGGCGTGGAAGCTGCCGCGCCTATCATCGGCATTTCCGCGCTGCTGCTCTCGCTGCTGATCATTCCAATCGCGACCGAACTTCCGGAAAAGATCAATTCGATTTTGTGGATCCGCAAACGCAAGGACACCCTGGCCTTCGGCAATATCACCGGCGCGATGGTGTTCCAGGGCACGCTGTTGCCCGCCATCGGCATTTCACTGACACCGTGGGCGCCGCAAAAGGAAGTGCTGCTGGGCGTGGTGATCACCCTGGTCGCGGCATTCTGGCTGCGCTGGGCGGCGCTGAACGGCGGCCTGCGCGTGTGGCACCTGCTCGTCAACGGCGCCCTGTACGTGACCTATCTGACCGCGGTTCTGGTTTGATCTCAGCCGGGCGGTTCGCGGCGGAAGGGCCCATCGAGCTCGTCCATGTAGTGGTCGATGGCGTCGGTCTCGCGTTCCAGGAAACGGTCGACCGCCTTGCGGAATTCGTCATTTTCCAGCCAGTGCCAGGAATGCGTGGCGGTCGGAACCAGGCCGCGCGCGAGCTTGTGTTCGCCCTGCGCGCCGCCCTCGAAGACCTTTAGCCCGTGCGCAATCGCGTATTCGATGCCCTGCTGGTAGCAGGTCTCGAAGTGCAGCCCGGGCACGTATTCCAGCGTGCCCCAGTGGCGGCCGTACAACCGCTGACTGTCCTTGATGCAGAACGAGCAGGCGGTGGGTTCGCCGTCCTTGTCCGCAACGATGAGCAGCAGATTGTCCGGCATTGCCTCGCGCAGCTTCGCGAAAAAGGCGCGGTTGAGATGCGGCTCGCTGCGGTGGCGGGCGTAGGTGTCGGCGTAGCAGCGGTAGAAATGATCCCAGTCGGCATCGGTGCTCTCGGCGCCCTCGACCCAGCGAAAGCTCACCCCCAGATTGGCGAGCTTCTTCCTTTCCTGGCGGATTTTCTTGCGCTTGTCGTGCGTCATCGCGGCGAGGAAATCGTCGAAGCTGCCATAGCCCGCGTTGTGCCAGTGAAACTGGAAGCCGCTGCGGTGCAGCAGCGGCGCCCCGTTGAGCGCGGCATGATCGGGCTCGGTGGGAAACAGGATGTGGAATGACGAGCAGTTCAGGTCGCGGGTAAGTTTTAACGCCGCCTGGATCAGCGTGGCACGGTCAGCGTCGTTTTTCACCAGCAGGCGCGGGCCGGGCACCGGCGAAAAGGGCACGCAGCAGACCAGCTTGGGGTAGTAGGCCAAGCCCTGACGGCGGTAGGCGTCGGCCCAAGCCCAGTCGAATACGAATTCGCCCCAGGAGTGATGCTTGACGTAGAGCGGCATCGCGGCGTCGAGCTGGCCGTCGCGAAACAAGGCCAGATGCACCGGCTCCCAGCCGATGGGGGCGCCGACGCAACCGGTAGTTTCCAGCGCGTCTAGGAAGGCGTGCTGCACGAAGGGCGAGTCGCCGGCCAGGGCGTTCCAGGCGTCGGCCGGCAACTCCGCAATCCTTGTGACGACGCGGACGACTGTTTCTGCGGCTTCGGCTTCCGTCGCGGGGGGCTTTGCTTCAAAATGCACGTTTTGGCGAGTTTCCATCAAGACAATGAACCTGCATGAATATCAGGCCAAACAAATCCTGCGCTCGAGCAACATTAACACGCCGCGCGGCATTGCCGCGACGAGCGCTGACGCCGCTGTAAACGCCGCCAACGAGCTGGGCGGCGAGGCCTGGGTGGTGAAGGCGCAGATCCACGCCGGTGGGCGCGGCAAGGTGGGCGGGGTCAAGGTCGTCAAGCGCCTGGACGACGTGCGCGCGTTGGCCGAATTGCTGCTCGGCAAACCCCTGGTGACCAACCAGAACGCGCCCGACGGCCACCCGGTGAACCAGGTGCTGGTCGAGGAAACCCTGCCGATCGCGCGCGAGCTGTATCTCTCTTTGCTGGTCGATCGCGAGACCGAACGCGTCGCCATCGTGGCTTCCGCCGCCGGCGGCATGGACATCGAGGAAGTCGCCCACGCCACCCCGGAAAAGGTGCTGACTGAAACCTGCGACCCGCTACTGGGTGTGCAGGATTTCCAATGCCGTGCGCTGGCCTTCGCGCTGGAGCTGACGGGCGAGGCGTACAAGGATTTTTGCCGCCTGCTGCCGCAGCTCTACCGCGTGTTCATCGCCAACGACTTGAGCCTGCTCGAAATCAATCCGCTGGTGGTGACCGTCGACAACCGCGTGCTGCCGCTCGACTGCAAGATGAGCGTCGACGACAACGCGCTGTACCGCCGCAAGAGCCTGGCCGAACTGCGTGACGACAGCCAGATCGACGCCAAGGAAGCGGCGGCCAACGCGGCCAACGTGAACTACGTCGCACTTAGCGGCAGCATCGGCTGCATGGTCAACGGCGCGGGTCTCGCGATGGCGACGATGGACCTGATCCAACTCGAAGGCGGCACGCCCGCCAACTTTCTCGACGTCGGCGGCGGCGCCACCCCGGAAACCGTGGCGCAGGGCTTCAAGATCATCCTGCTCGATCCCAACGTGCGCGCGGTGCTGATCAACATCTTCGGCGGCATCGTCCGCTGCGACGTCATCGCCGAAGGCATCATCCAGGCGGTGAAGGAAGTCGGCGTCAAGGTGCCGGTGATCGTGCGGCTGGAAGGCACCAACGCCGAGTTGGGCCGGAAATTATTGGCCGAATCGGGCCTGGCGATCCTCGCGGCCGTGAGCCTCACCCAGGCGGCCAAACTGGCCGTGGAGAAGGCGCAATGAGCATCCTCGTCAACCAAAACACCAAAGTGATTTGCCAGGGCTTCACCGGCAAGCAGGGCAGCTTCCATTCCGAGCAGGCGATTGCCTACGGCACAAAAATGGTCGGCGGCGTCACCCCCGGCAAGGGCGGGCAGACGCATCTCGGCCTCCCCGTATTCAACACTGTGCGCGACGCGGTGCGGCAGACCGGCGCGCAGGCGACCATGATCTACGTGCCGGCCGCTTTCGCCGCCGACTCGATCCTGGAAGCGGCCGACGCCGGCATCGAGGTCATCGTCTGCATCACCGAGGGCATCCCGGTGCTGGACATGATCAACGTCAAGGCCGCGCTGCGCGCCAACGGCGCCAAGCTGATCGGTCCCAACTGCCCGGGCATCATCACCTCGGGCGAATGCAAGATCGGCATCATGCCCGGCGTCATCCACCAGAAGGGCAGCATCGGCATCGTCTCGCGCTCCGGCACGCTGACCTACGAGGCGGTGCACCAGACCACACGGCTCGGGCTGGGGCAGTCGACCTGCGTCGGCATCGGCGGCGACCCGATCAAGGGGCTGGATTTCATCGATTGTCTCGAACTGTTCGAGGCCGACCCGGAAACCGCTGCGGTGATCCTGGTCGGTGAAATCGGCGGCAGCCGCGAGGAAGAAGCGGCCGAGTTCATCCGCTCGAACATGAAAAAACCCGTCGCTGCCTACATCGCCGGGCGCACCGCGCCCAAGGGCAAGCGCATGGGGCACGCAGGCGCGATCATCGCCGGCAGCGCCGGCACGGCGGATGCCAAAATCCGCGCGCTCGAAGCCGCTGGCGTGGTCGTCGCGCAAAGCCCGGCCGGGCTGGGCGAGGCGGTGCAGCAGGCGCTTGCCGCCCGATGAAGCCTTCCCGATGAAACTCGGCATCGCCCAGCTCAATCTCACCGTCGGCGACATCGCCGGCAATACGGCCAGACTGCTGGACGCGGCCCACGCGGCGCACGCGGCCGGTGCGGCCCTGCTGCTCACCCCCGAGATGTCGATCTGCGGCTACCCGGCCGAAGACCTGGTGCTGCGAAGCGATTTCACTGCGGCGTGCGCCGCGGCAGTCGAGCAACTGGCAACCGATGCGCCGCCCGGACTGGCGCTGATTGTCGGCTACCCCGAGCGCAGCGACGACGGCCTGTTCAATGCCGCGGCGCTGCTGCGCGGCGGCCGGGTCGAGGCGGTGTACCGCAAGCATCATCTGCCGAATCATTCCGTTTTCGACGAGCAGCGCGTTTTCGACCGCGGCGATGCATCGTGCGTGTTTGCCTGCGGCGGCGTCAATTTTGGCCTCAACATCTGCGGCGACATCTGGGAGCCGGGACCGGCGACGCGCGCGATGGAGGCGGGCGCCGACTGGCTGCTGGTGCCGAACGCTTCGCCCTATCACCTCAACAAGGAGCGCGAGCGCCTAGCCGTGGCGCGCGCGCGCCAGGCTGAAACCGGCCTGCCGATCGTTTACGCCAACCTGGTGGGCGGGCAGGACGAACTGGTGTTCGACGGCGCCTCGTTCGTGCTGAATGGCGGCGGCGAGGTGGCGGCGCAGTGTCCGGCCTGGCAGGAAGGGCTGTTCTATCTCGAGCTGGTCGGCGACACCTGCACGGGACCGCAGCATGTCCTGCCGGGCGAGGAGGCTGCCGTCTACGATGCCCTGGTGCTGGCGGTGCGCGATTACTTCGGCAAGAACGGCTTCAAGGGCGTGCATCTGGGCCTGTCGGGCGGCATCGATTCGGCATTGACGCTGGCGATCGCGGTCGACGCGCTGGGCGCGGACAAGGTGCACGCGGTGATGATGCCGTCGGACTACACCGCCTCGATCAGCGTCGAGGATTCGCGCGACATGGTCAAAAGGCTCGGCGTGCGCTATTCCGAAATCGCCATCCGGCCGATATTCGATGCCTTTGTGGCGCAGCTGGCGGGCGAGTTCGCGGGGCTGGCGGCCGACACGACGGAAGAAAACCTGCAGGCGCGCACGCGCGGTACGCTTTTGATGGCGCTTTCCAACAAGTTCGGCACGCTGGTGCTGACCACCGGCAACAAGAGCGAAATGGCGGCCGGCTATGCCACCCTTTATGGCGACATGGCGGGCGGCTTCGGCGTGCTGAAGGACGTGGCGAAAACGCGGGTGTACCGGCTGGCGAACTACCGCAACAGCCTGTCCCAAGTGATCCCGCAGCGCATCATCGACCGCCCGCCGTCGGCCGAGCTGCGGCCCGACCAGACCGACCAGGACAGTCTGCCGCCGTATGACGTGCTCGACGCCATTCTGGAAGCCTACGTCGAACGCGACCTGTCGGCGCGCGACATCGTCGCGCAGGGATTCGATGCCGCCATCGTGCGCCGCGTCATCCGCATGGTCGATCTTGCCGAATACAAGCGCCGCCAGGCGCCGCCCGGCCCGCGCATCACACCGCGCAATTTCGGCAAGGACCGGCGCTACCCGATTACCTCGAAATACCGACCCGAAGGAGACCTGCCATGAAAAAAATTGAAGCCATCATCAAACCGTTCAAGCTCGACGAAGTGCGCGAAGCCCTGTCCGAAATCGGCGTGACCGGCCTCACCGTCACCGAGGTCAAGGGCTTCGGCCGCCAGAAAGGCCACACCGAGCTGTATCGCGGCGCCGAATACGTGGTGGATTTCCTGCCCAAGGTGAAGCTGGAAGTGGTCATCGCAGACAGCCTGCTGGAGCGCGCGATGGAGGCGATCATCGCCGCCGCGCGCACCGGCAAGATCGGCGACGGCAAGATTTTCGTCAGCGATATGGAGCAGGTGGTGCGCATCCGCACCGGCGAATCGGGCGAGGCTGCGATTTAACCGTCCGTCCCGGTCCTTCCCGATTCACCCGCGCATGGTGAGCCAGCGCTTGGACTTGACGTCGACGTAGCCAATGGTCGCCTTCTTGAAATTGAGGTCGACGAACAGTTCGCAGCGATACTCGCCGTGACGCCAGCACATGGCCACGCTGCTGTCGTTGGAGTACATCAGGTGGAAGACGCCGTCGAAAGCGGGATAGCTGCAGCGGAATTCCATCAGCTTGAGCAACCGCCGCACCACCGGTGCCTTGACCGCTTCGTCGACCTCGTCCAGCGTGTAGTGGTGGCGATTGATGTCGCGCAACTCGCCGGTGGCTTCCATCCGTTCGATATCGTTGCTGCCGGCGAGCAGGCCGACGTAGTAGACCTGCGGGATCCCCGGCGCGAAGAACTGGATCGCGCGCGCGGCGATATACGCGTCGTCGTTGCGCTTGAGCGCGTCGTAGTAGGTGCAGGTGAGCTGATAAATCGCGCCCACGCTGTGCACGTTGGCGGCCGAACGGCGCAGGATGGGATCGGCGCTGCGCTGGCTGACGTTGTCGATGACCGCCTGGATTTCCGCCTTGGGCAGGATGCCCTCCACGTCCGGGATGCAGATGCCGTCGTGGGTGTCGAGCACGGTGAGCTGATTGCGCGGGCACATGCGCAGCCACTGCTTGAGGAAAACACTGTTGGCGTCGAACAGCGAATACAGCAGCAGCGGCGCCAGCGCGAAGCCATACGGATGCATGCCGTGCAGCGCAATGGCGTACTGGAAGCTGGAATGGTCGTGCACCTCCGGCAGCGTTTCGGCGCCGTTCTCGCGCGCCACGCCATCGATCCACTTGAGCAGGTCGTAGACGTCCGGCTCGACCAGGAAGCAGCTGGTGCCGATCTTCTTGGTGGTGTAGCCGAAGGCATCGAGGCGGAACAGCTTCACCCCGCGCGCGGCGAGGAACTTGATGGTGTCCTCCATCAGCGCATAGGTCTTGGGTGAGTTGTAGTTGAGGTCGATCTGGTGTTCGGTGAAGGTGCACCAGACGCGGCCGGTGGTTCCGTCGGTGAAGGTGATCTCGCGGAACGGTTCCTTTTCCTTGCGAATGTGGATGCGCGCCAGATCGTCGGGCGAAATGGGGCCCAGCTGGTCGACGTGCACGAACAGGTCGGCGTGCTCCGATTCGTAGCCCTTGGCGATGAAGTCCTTGAACTCCTCGGATTCGTCGGAGATGTGGTTCAGCGTCAGATCCAGGCACAGGTCGAAGCGGCTGGAGATTTTTTCGATGTCGGCCCAGCTGCCGTACCTGGGATCGATTTCCTTGTGGGTGAGTGGCGAAAAACCGCCATCGGCATTCGATGGGTAGGGCGGCAGAATGTGTACGCCGCCAATCACGCGCGAGAAGTGCCTGTCGATGACGGTGTACAAGTCTGCGAGATTGTTCCCCATGCGGTCGGGGTAGGCGATCAATTGGATCTGGTTGCGTAGCGTCATTGGTTTTGAAGTGCTCCTATTGGGTCCGAGTAGCCGGAAGGCGAGGCAAGCTTGGCGGAAGTCCGTTGGTCCGCGTCTGCGGTGGAACGTTCCAATGCCCTGCCGCTGCGTCATGCTGGCGCAGCGGATTCGTGGCGTTGACGGCTCGCACCGACACGGGTGCCATGCACTGCGAAGCATGACGAAGAATCTGAAATGGAACCGGCGCTCGAAGCGCCGGTTCCCGTTGAGGCGTCAGTAGCATCCGGCTGCCGCGCGCCGGACTTACCAGAAGCGGTACCAGGCCTTGCCTTCGGTGCTGACGCCCTTGGCGTATTGGCTGTCGGGGAAGTTGAGATTCAGCACGCGCTGCGCATCGTCGCGCAGCGCGACGAGTTCCAGCTTGTCGTAGGCCACGACCATGATCGCCAGCGCTTCTTCCAGCGCAGGGGCTTCGGGGTAGGTTTTCAGCACTTCCTTGGCGCGGTTGGCAGCAGCGACCCAGGCTTTGCGTTTCATGTAGTATTTGGCGACGTGCACTTCGTTGCTGGCCAGCGCATTGACCAGGTATTTCATGCGGGCGGTCGAGTCGGCGGCGTATTTGCTGTCGGGAAAGCGGGTGACCAGTTCCTTGAACGCCAGAAAGGCATCGCGCGCCGCCCGGGGATCGCGCTCGCTCAGGTCCTGATTGACAAGATTTCCCAGCAGGCCGAGGTCGTCGTTGAAATTTGCCAGGCCCTTTAGATAGTAGGCGTAATCGACGTTAGGGTGGTTGGGGTGCAGCTTGATGAAGCGGTCGCACGCGGCAATCGCGGAAATCGGCTCGTTGTCCTTGTAATAGGCGTAGGCAACCTCCAGTTGCGCCTGCTGCGCAAAGCGCCCGAAGGGGTAGCGCGACTCCAGCGTCTCGAATAGCTTGACCGCGCGTTCGTAATTGCCGCTGTTGAGATTATCCTTGGCTTCGGCGTAGAGCTTTTGCGCCGACCAGCCCGAGGTCTCGTCCTTGACCTCGGGCAACAGGCCGCAGCCCCCCAGGGCGAGCGTGGCGGCCAGCAGCACGAGGCTTACCACCCGATTGAACGTACTGGAACCGGAAGAACATTGCTTGAGCATGGAAAAAGACACTGAAAATTCGTCGACTGATTATAAGGGAAATCCGGAGGGCGACATCCGCAAGCTGGTGATCCCCGATGCGCAGGGCGGCCAGCGCCTGGATCAGGCCTTGTCCGCCATGCTGCCCGAGTTTTCGCGCAACCGCATCCAGAACTGGATCCGCGCACGCAAGATCGCGGTGGATGATGCCTGGGGCACCACCCGGATGAAGGTCAGCGGCGGCGAGTCGGTGCGGGTCGAGATCGAGCCCGACCCCAACGCCACGCCCGATGCGCCCGAGGCCATTCCGCTCGACGTTGTGTTCGAGGATCCGGTGCTGCTGGTGATCAACAAGCCGGTCGGCCTGGTGGTCCATCCCGGCAGCGGCAACCGCCACGGCACGCTGCTGAACGCCCTGCTGCACCGGGTGCCGCAGGTGGCCGAACTGCCGCGCGCCGGCATCGTGCACCGGCTCGACAAGGACACCTCGGGCCTGCTGGTCGTTGCCAAAACCCTCATGTCGCACACCGACCTGGTGCGCCAGCTGCAGGCGCGCACCGTCAAGCGCGAATACCTGGCCCTGGTGTATGGCGAGGTCGACCACAGCGGCACCGTCGATGCGCCGTTGGCGCGCGATCCCCACAACCGCATCAAGCGTACCGTGCACAGCATGGGCAAGGAAGCGGTCACGCATTACGAAGTGGTCGAGCGCTTTCCCGGCATCACCCTGCTGCGCTGCAAGCTGGAAACCGGGCGCACCCATCAGATCCGGGTGCACATGCAGCACATCGGCCATCCGCTGGTCGGCGAATCGGTATACGGCGCCAGCCGCCGCAGCCACCACAAGATTCCCTTCCCGCGCCAGGCGCTGCACGCCGAAAGGCTGGGCCTGATCCATCCGGTCACCCAGGAATTCATGCAGTGGGAATGCCTCCTGCCGCCCGATTTCGCCTCGCTTCTGCAGGCCCTGCGCGAAGGCACCATCTGGAAAGCCTGAGCGGATGATCCAGCCCGACTGGCCCGCGCCCGCCCGGGTGAAATGCCTGATGACTACCCGCGAAGGTGGGGTGAGCCAGGCGCCCTGGACCAGCCTCAACCTCGGCGACCACGTCGGCGACGATCCGCTCCACGTCGCGGCCAACCGCGCGCGCCTGCGCCGGCAGCTGCCGGCCGGGCCGGGCTGGCTAAGACAGGTGCACAGCGCACGGGTGGTCGAACTCGGGCGCGAGCCCGAGCCGGAAGCCGACGCGTCGTTCACCCGCGAGGCGGGGCAGGTCTGCGCCGTGCTCACCGCCGACTGTCTGCCGGTGCTGCTGTGCGACCGCGCCGGCAGTGTCGTCGCCGCTGCGCATGCCGGCTGGCGCGGGCTGGCGGACGGCGTGCTGGAAGCCACGGTGGCCGCGATGCAGGTGCCGCCGGAAGGAATCCTCGCCTGGATGGGCGCCACCATCGGCCCGCAGGCGTTCGAAGTGGGCGACGAGGTGCGCGAGGCCTTTGTCGCACAGCACCCGCAGGCGGCTGCGGCCTTTGCGTCGCAGCCCACACCGGGCAAATGGCTCGCCGACATTTATCAGCTCGCGCGCATTCGCCTTGCGCACGCCGGCGTGCAGGCGATCCATGGCGGCGGGCGCTGCACCTTCAGCGAAGCGGACAGCTTCTTTTCCTACCGCCGCGACGGCGTCACCGGGCGTATGGCTGCGCTGATCTGGCTGGAATGACCGCGATTGTTCATTCGGGCGCGAGATGCTTGGAGTAGGGTGCACTCCGTGCACCGATTGGTGCCTGATAGGTGCACGGAGTGCACCCGCACCGTGGACCACCACGGCTCTGCGAATCTCGCGATGACAGAATACGCCAGCGTTTTTCTAGAAGTCTTCCCGTACCCGCAGGTAGCGCGGGAAGCGCGGCAGGCCATTTTTCGTCAGGTGCTGGTAGCGGTAGGTGATGCGGGTGCCGATGGGCGGCGGCTGGCGGCGCAGCGCGTCGGAGAGGCCGCTGCCGAGGCGGAAGCGCTTGCCGTCCGGCATCGCCATCTGCAGCGCGCCGGTCATGCCCTGGTATTTCCCCTTGCCCGGCGTATGGCCGACCACAATGGCCTCGGCGTCCTGCCAGGGCTTCAGCTTCAGCAGCGCGTCGCTGCGGCCGGTCAGATAGGGCGCGTCGGCGCGGTGCAGCATCAGGCCCTCGCCGCCTGCGCGCATCACGGCGTCGAGCCGCTGCATCAGCGCGGCGCGGTCGGCCACGCGGGTTTGTTCGACGGCCTGCAGCCAGGGCACGGCAGCCAGTTCGACGATCGTCTGCATCTGCCAGATGCGTGCGCTGAAGTCGCCCGCTGCGCCGGGCAGTTCGAAAACCAGGTAGCGTATCTGCCGCCATTCGGCATCCACGGCTTCGGTCTTGCGCACCGCCCCCGACAGCGCATCGAAGCGGTCGCGCCCGATCCACAACTCCCCGTCCAGCGGCTGTGCCGGGAAACCCGCGGTAAACCACCCCGGTGCGGGAACGCTGCCGCCGCCGCGAAAGCGCAGGGAGCGGCCGTCCCACTGGGCGCGCACGCCGTCGAATTTTTCGCTGACCCAGTATTGCGTGACGTCGAGGCCGGCCGCGTACACCTCGGCCAGCAGCATTGCCGGGGCGGGTGGCGTGCCGGCCCATGCCGCAGGAAATGCCAGCACCAGAAACGCCAGCCATAGCGTGGAGAGGGCGCGTTTCAGGCCAGCCACTTCTGCAGGAGCTGCGCGTGCCCCATGGCGGGGTCGAGCTTGTAGGCGGCAAAGCCGAGCCGCCGGTACAGCGCACGGGCCGGCGCATTGCCGTCCAGCACTTCGAGCGTGAGCTTGCAGGCGCCGCGTTCGCGGGCGATGGCCTCGACCTCGGCGAACAAATGCGCCGCGATGCCACGGCCGCGATGGCTGGACGCGACCACCACGTCGTGCACGTTGACCAGCGGGCGGCAGGCAAAGGTGGAAAAGCCCTCGATGGCGTTGACGAGGCCAACCGGCGTGTCGCCGTCGAACGCCAGCACGCTGAAGATAAAGGGCCGCGCGGCGAGTTCGGCAATCAGTTTGTCGCGGGCGAAGTCGGACAGCGGCTCGCCGCCGCCTGCCGGATCGCGCGCGTAGGCATCCAGCAGGTCGATCAGCGCGGCGGCGTGCGCCGGGTCGTCGTAGTGGACGCGAACGATTTCAATCATTCGATGCGCATCGACAGGTCGATCGCGCGGATATTCTTGGTGAGGCTGCCGACGGAAATGCGGTCGACCCCGGTTTCGGCCACCGCGCGCACGGTCTCCAGCGTGATGTTGCCGGAGGCTTCGAGCAGCGCGCGGCCATGGGTAAGCTGCACCGCGCGGCGCATGTCCGCGAGGCTGAAGTTGTCGAGCAGGATGAGCGGCGCGCCGGCACTCAGCGCCTCGACGAGCTCGTCGATATTTTCTACTTCGATCTGCACGCCGACCTTGCCCTCGGCCAGCTCGAACGCGGCATTGAGTACCTGCGCGATGCCGCCCGCCGCTGCGATGTGGTTTTCCTTGATCAGGATGCCGTCGTACAGCCCCGCGCGCTGGTTCTGCCCGCCGCCGACCCGCACCGCGTATTTCTCGGCGATGCGTAGCCCGGGCAGGGTTTTGCGGGTGTCGAGGATGGCGGCATGGGTGCCGCGCACGGCCTCGACATAGGGCCGGGTGGCGGTGGCCACGGCCGACAGGGTTTGCAGGAAATTCAGCGCCATGCGCTCGGCGGTCAGCAGCGCACGCGCGTTGCCGCTGATTTCGACCAGCACGCTGCCGGCGGCGACGGCGTCGCCCTCGTTCACTTTCCAGTCGATGACGCAACCGAGGTCGAGAGCCTGAAAGCAGGTGTCGAACCACGGCCGGCCGGCGATCACCGCGGCTTCGCGGCTGATGACGCGTGCGCGCGCGGTGTGCGTCGCGGGGATGAGCAGGGCGGTGAGGTCGCCGCCGCCGACGTCCTCGGCCAGCGCGCGCGCGACATCGGACAGAACCTGATCTACATTCAATTCAGACATGGCGGGTTGAAATCGCCTGAGAAGGCATCATTTGGGTGACATCGAATATACCTTAAGCACGAGGCCACTTATGCGTTTTGACAAGCTCACCACCCAGTTCCAGCAAGCCTTTTCCGACGCGCAAAGCCTCGCCGTCGGCGGCGACCATGCCTACATCGAGCCGCAGCACCTGCTGCTCGCCCTGCTGAACCAGGAAGGCGCCGGCGCGGCGGCCATCCTGTCGCGTTCCGGCGCGCAGGTGCCCGCGCTGAAGGCGGCGCTGACCCAGGCGCTGACCCGCCTGCCCAAGGTGGAGGGCCAGGGCGGCGAAGTGGCGATCTCGCGCGACCTCAACAACCTGCTGAACCTCACCGACAAGGAGGCGATGAAGCGCAACGACGCCTACATCGCTTCCGAGCTGTTCCTGCTGGCGGCACTGGACGACAAGGGCGAAACCGGGCGCCTGCTGAAGCAGCACGGCGTGCAGAAGGCCGCGCTGGAGCAGGCGATTGCGGCCGTGCGCGGTGGCGAAAACGTGCAGTCGCAGGAAGCCGAAGGCCAGCGCGAGGCGCTCGCCAAATACACGCTGGACCTCACCGCGCGTGCGCGCGAAGGCAAGCTCGACCCGGTGATCGGGCGCGACGACGAAATCCGCCGCTCGATCCAGATCCTGCAGCGCCGCACCAAGAACAACCCGGTGCTGATCGGCGAGCCCGGCGTCGGCAAGACCGCCATCGTCGAGGGCCTGGCGCAACGGATTGTGAATGGAGAAGTACCGGAGACGCTGAAGGGCAAGAAAGTGCTGGTGCTCGATCTGGCCGCACTGCTGGCCGGCGCCAAATACCGCGGCGAATTCGAGGAGCGGCTGAAAGCCGTGCTGAAGGAGCTGGCGATGGACCCGGGCCGCTACATCATGTTCCTGGACGAGCTGCACACCCTGGTCGGTGCCGGCAAGGCCGAAGGCGCGATGGACGCCGGCAACATGCTTAAACCCGCGCTGGCGCGCGGCGAGCTCCACCTGATCGGCGCCACCACGCTCGACGAGTACCGCAAGTATGTCGAGAAGGACGCCGCGCTGGAGCGCCGCTTCCAGAAGGTGCTGGTCGACGAGCCCAGCGTCGAATCGACCGTCGCCATCCTGCGCGGCCTGCAGGAGCGCTACGAACTGCACCACGGCGTCAACATCACCGACCCCGCGATCGTCGCGGCGGCCGAGCTCAGCCATCGCTACATCACCGACCGCTTCCTGCCCGACAAGGCCATCGACCTGATCGACGAAGCCGCGGCGCGCGTCAAGATGGAAATCGATTCCAAGCCTGAGGTGATGGACAAGCTCGAGCGGCGCATGATCCAGCTGAAGATCGAGCGCGAGGCGGTCAAGCGCGAGAAGGACGAGGCGTCCAAAAAACGCCTGCAACTCATCGAAGACGAGTTGCTGACCCTGCAACGCGAATACAACGACCTGGAAGAAATCTGGAAAGCCGAGAAGGCCCAGGTGCAGGGCAGCGCCCACATCAAGGAAGAAATCGACAAGCTGCGCGGCGAGATGGTCGAACTGCAGCGCCAGGGCAAGCTCGACAAGGTTGCCGAGATCCAGTACGGCAAGCTGCCGCAGCTGGAAGCCCAGCTCAAGCACGCCGAAGCGGCCGACACCAAACCCGTGTTCAAACTGCTGCGCACCGAAGTCGGCGCCGAGGAAATCGCCGAAGTCGTCTCGCGCGCCACCGGAATACCTGTGTCGAAGATGCTGCAGGGCGAACGCGACAAGCTGCTGCACATGGAAGACAAGCTGCACAGCCGCGTGGTGGGGCAGGACGAGGCCGTGCGCGTCGTCTCCGACGCCATCCGCCGCTCACGTGCCGGCCTGTCCGACCCCAACCGGCCGCTCGGCTCCTTCCTCTTCCTCGGCCCCACCGGCGTCGGCAAGACCGAGCTGTGCAAGACGCTCGCCGAATACCTGTTCGATTCCGCCGACCACATGATTCGCATCGACATGAGCGAATTCATGGAGAAGCACTCGGTCGCCCGCCTCATCGGCGCGCCGCCCGGCTACGTCGGCTATGAAGAGGGCGGCTATCTGACCGAAGCGGTGCGCCGCAAACCCTATTCCGTCATCCTGATGGATGAGGTCGAAAAGGCGCACCCAGACGTCTTCAACGTGCTCTTGCAGGTGCTCGACGACGGCCGCCTCACCGACGGCCAGGGACGCACCGTCGACTTCCGCAACACCGTGATCGTGATGACCTCCAACCTCGGCAGCCAGATGATCCAGCAGATGAGCGGCGACGATTACCAGGTCATCAAGCTCGCCGTGCTGGGCGAAGTGAAGTCCTACTTCCGCCCCGAGTTCATCAACCGCATCGACGAAGTCGTCGTCTTCCACGCCCTGGACGAGAAACACATCGCCAGCATCGCGCGCATCCAGCTAAAAGGCCTGGAACAACGTCTGGTGCAGATGGAAATGAAGCTCGACATCACCGAAGCCGCGCTCGCCGAAATCGCCAAGGCCGGCTTCGACCCGGTCTACGGCGCCCGCCCGCTCAAGCGCGCCATCCAGAGCGAACTGGAAAATCCGCTGGCGAAGGAAATCCTGTCCGGACGCTTCGGGCCCAAGGACACCATCCGTATCGATTCGCAGAACGGGGTGTTCAGTTTCGAGAAAGCGGCAGCAGAACAGGCTTGATCGGGTTGGGATGGTAAGAGCGAGAGGGCGGGATTCCGCCCTCTTTATTATGTCCGGTTGTCGGCGATTCTGTTGAAAAACTCCCTTCAATAACGCCGCCTCCGCAGCTATGATTCTCATCATCTGATAAGCGGGGAGCCTAGCGATGATGGGGTGTCAGACAGGTGGCCAAGATCGACTTTTCTACTCGTTCAACCTCGACGAACACATTCCCCAGAATCACCT
>Ga0209643_1000355_pt1 | contig 92545 bp, 100 predicted proteins | sample AutmiccBRH37_all_FD_187383 | JGI IMG/M metagenome (GOLD analysis project Ga0209643, IMG submission 187383) | Deep subsurface microbial communities from Mt. Terri, Switzerland - Autotrophic microbial communities BRH/37_all (SPAdes) (version 2) | ecosystem: Environmental > Aquatic > Deep... | reverse complement strand
CTTCTCGCCCGCCAGGTCGGGCGCTGGCCTCTCCGGTTTCTTGCTGCCAGCGGCTCCGGGTGAACGGTCCCGCACGGGCGGGGCGAGGCAGTGCCTCGCCTGTTCCCGCCCGAACTAAGCGGTTGGATGCCCGCAGAGGATCAGGCCTCCCTTCACCCCGCCACCGGCGTCCAGATCACATCGTCGATCCGCGGCGCCCCGGTCGCCAGCATCACCAGCCGGTCGAACCCCAGTGCGATGCCGCTGGCGGCAGGCATCAGCGCCAGCGCCTCCAGGAACTCCTCATCCAGCGGATAGCGCTCGCCATAGACCCGGCTCTTCTCGTCCATCTCGAGGCCAAAGCGGCGGCGCTGCTCCGCAGGATTGGTCAGCTCGCCAAAGCCGTTCGCCAGCTCCACCCCGCAGGCGTAAAGCTCGAACCGCTCCGCCAGCCGGGCATCGCCGGGCAGCGGGCGGGCCAAAGCCGCCTCCGCCGCGGGATAGCGGTCGAGGATCGTCATCCGGCCCTGCCCCAGGTTCGGCTCCACCTTCTCCACCAGCACGCGCGAGAGCATGTCGGACCAGGTGTCATCCGCCGCAGACCGCAGCCCCGCCGCCGCCATCTGCCCCGCCAGCGCCGCCGCATCGGTGCTGCCATCCGCCGAAATCGTCGCCATCAGGTCGATGCCGGCATAGCGCGCAAACGCCTCCACCACCCCCAGCCGCTCCGGCTCGGCAAACGGATCGCAGACCCGGTCCCGAAACCGCAGCTCAGCGCTCCCGGCCGCCTCCGCCGCCAGCCGCAACATCGCCGCGCAGTCCTGCATCAGCACGTCATAGGGCTCCCCCACGCGGTACCATTCCAGCATGGTGAACTCCGGGCTGTGCAGCACCCCCCGTTCCCGGTTGCGCCAGACATGGGCGAAGGCGGCGATCCTTGTCTCCCCCGCCGCCAGCAGCTTCTTCATCGCAAATTCCGGCGAGGTGTGCAGATACATCTGCCGCCCCACCCCATCATTGCCGATCATGCTTGTGGCAAAGCCGTGCAGATGCGCCTCGTTCCCCGGGCTGACCTGCAGCGCGGCGGGATCGACCTCCAGGAACCCCTCCCCCGCCAGCCAGCCACGCAAGGCGGCCTGGATCCGCCCCCGCGCCAGCAGCAGCGGGCGGCGATCGGCATGGACATGGGGCATCCACCAGGGAGAGGCTTTGGACATGGCATTCGGCTTTCGGCTGGAGATTTGGCGCGAAATGCGCTAGCTGCACCGGCAAACGCGCGCCTTCTACGACGCGGCCCCACCAAGAACAAGGAAGTCCCGACGTGAAAGTCATCGCCTCGTCCCTGCGCAAGGGCAATGTCGTCGAGCTGGAAGACCGGCTCTATGTCGTCCTGACCGCGCAGAATTTCCACCCCGGCAAGGGCACGCCCGTGACCCAGGTGGACATGCGCCGCATCTCGGACGGGGTGAAGGTCTCGGAACGCTGGCGCACCACGGAACAGGTCGAACGGGCCCATGTCGATGAGCGCGAATACGACTTCCTCTACGAGGATGGCGAGGGCTTCCACTTCATGGAGCCGGTCTCCTACGACCAGGTCGCCGTCGCCCCCGACGTGGTCGGCGACCAGAAGGTGTACCTGACCGAGGGGCTGCGGGTGTTCCTGAAAACCTATCAGGGCATCGCCATCGCGCTGGAAGTGCCGCAAAAGCTGACGGTGGAGATCGCCGCGACCGAGCCGGTGATGAAGGGCCAGACCGCGCAATCCTCCTACAAGCCGGCGCTGACCACCAGCGGCCTGCGGGTGATGGTGCCGCCGCATATCAGCGCCGGCACCCGCGTGGTGATCAATACCGAGGACAACAGCTATCAGGAACGCGCCAAGGACTGAGCTTCAGCGCGCCGGGGCCAGGATGCGCGTCAACCGCGCCGCCTCCTCGGCCATCCCCCAGGGCGGGTTCACCACGAAGACGCCGCTGCCGACCATGCCATGCCCCGGCCGCGCCGGGCGGAACGCCACCTCATGGCGCAGCCCGTCCGGAAACGCCGCCTGCAGCGCCGCGACCATCGGCCGGTGCAGCGCAGAGGTGAGCAGCGGATACCAAAGCACCAAGACGCCGACATTCCACTTGCGGTTCACCTGCTGCAAAAACCGCGGCATCGCCTCGTAATCGGACTTCACCTCGAAGCTCGGGTCCACCAGCAGCAGCCCCCGCCGCGGTTCGGGCGGGGTGCGGGCCAGCACCATGGCGATCCCGTCCTCGCGGTGGCAATTGCCGGTCCAGGGCTCCATCGCCTCGACCAGCGCCGCATGTTCCTGTGGATGCAGCTCCGCCAGATGCATCGCATCCCCCGGCCGCAGCGCCAGCGCCGCCAGCAGCGGCGAGCCGGGATAGGCCTGCGGCCCGAACTGATCGCGCACCTCCCCCAGCAGCCGCAGATAGGGGTGGCCCTTGGGAAACCAGCCCTCGCGCAGCGCTCGGCTGATCCCCTGCGCCGCCTCGCCAGTCTTGGCCGCCTCGGCCCCGTCCAGCGCATAGACCCCGCGCCCGGCATGGCTTTCCAGATAGCTCAGCGGCTTGTCCTTGGCGGTCATGTAGTCCAGCACCCAGGCCAGCAGCGCGTGCTTGTGCAGGTCGGCCAGGTTCCCGGCATGATAGATGTGCTGGTAGGAAAGCATCGCCGCCTCGCATAAGATACCACTCCCCCTATCCGGCTTTTCGCCCCCCAAGGCAACCGCCGCCCCCTGCCTTTGCCTTTTCCAAATATCCTCCGGGGGTCCGGGGGTGGAAAACCCCCGGCGCCGGCCCCCGGCACCCCCCGCAAAAATCCCTTCCCCCACGCCCCGCCTTGCGCTATCCAACCCTCATGATCACCCAGACCGCAGCCCCTCTCGCTCAGTCCCGACGTCGCGCCCCCCGCGCCTGACGTTTCGATCTCCCGTGGCTGCTCGCCACACCCCGCCCCTTCCCTCGTTGACTTGGCCCGGTGCCTGAGGCACCCATTGGCCTTCCCTTCTGGAGCTGACCCATGATCGCGTCCGTCCTGCCGACCTACAATCGCGCCCCGCTGTCCTTCACCAGCGGCGAGGGTGCTTGGCTGACCGAGGCGGATGGCAGCCGATATCTCGACCTTGGCGCCGGGATCGCGGTGAACGTGCTCGGCCATGCCAATCCGGATCTGGTCGCGGCGCTGACCGCGCAGGCGAACAAGCTCTGGCATGTCTCCAACCTCTACCAGATCCCCGAGCAGCAGCGGCTCGCCGACATGCTGGTTGACGCCACCTTCGCCGACACCGTGTTCTTCACCAATTCCGGCACCGAGGCGGCAGAGCTGGCGATCAAGATGGCCCGCAAATACTGGTACGAGAAGGGCGAGCCGAACCGCACCGAGATCCTCACCTTCGAGGGCAGCTTCCACGGCCGCTCCACCGGCGCCATCGCCGCCTCGGGCGCCGAGAAGATGGTCAAGGGCTTCGGCCCCTTGATGCCGGGCTTCGTGCATCTGCCCTGGGGCGACATGGAGGCAGTGAAGGCCGCCATCGGCCCCGACACCGCCGCGATCCTGATCGAGCCGGTGCAGGGCGAGGGCGGCATCCGCCCGCTGCCGGACGCCGACCTCAAGGCGCTGCGCCAGCTTTGCGACGAAACCGGCGTGCTGCTGATCCTCGACGAGGTGCAATGCGGCATGGGCCGCACCGGGCGGCTCTTCGCGCATGAATGGGCCGGGATCACGCCCGACATCATGATGGTCGCCAAGGGCATCGGCGGCGGCTTCCCGCTGGGCGCCGTGCTGGCCACCGAGAACGCCGCCTCGGGCATGATCGCCGGCACGCATGGCTCCACCTATGGCGGCAACCCGCTGGCCTGTGCGGTCGGGGCGCGGGTGATGGAGATCGTGGCGGACCCGGAGTTCCTGGCGGAGGTGAACCGCAAGGCGGCGCTGCTGCGCCAGCGGCTCGAGGGGCTGGTCGCGGCGCATCCGGATGTGCTGGAGGGCGTGCGCGGCCAGGGGCTGATGCTGGGCCTCAAATGCAAGGTGGCCCCGGCCGAGATGGTCAAGGCCGGCTATGCCGAGCATCTGCTGACCGTGCCCGCGGCAGACAATGTGCTGCGCCTGCTGCCGCCCTTGAACATCACCGAGGACGAGATCGCCGAGGCGGTCGCGCGGCTCGACCGTGCCGCCACCCGGCTTGCCTGACATTTCCCAAAGCTCGGGGGAGGCCGGCACCAGACCGGCAGGGGGCGAAGGGCCCCCGCACCCCGCCAGAAAGACAGATGCGATGAAACACTTCCTCGATATCCACACCACCGACGCCGCCGACCTTCGGCAGATGATCGATAGCGCCCAAGCGATGAAATCCGCCCGCAACGGCCGCCCGCGCGGAACCCCGGATGACGAGCAGCCGCTGGCGGGGCGCATGGTCGCGCTGATCTTCGAGAAACCCTCGACCCGCACCCGGGTGTCCTTCGATGTCGGCGTGCGCCAGCTTGGCGGGCAGACCATGGTGCTGTCGGGCAAGGAGATGCAGCTTGGCCATGGCGAGACCATTGCCGACACCGCCCGCGTCCTCAGCCGCTATGTCGATCTGATCATGATCCGCACCTTTGAAGAGGCGACGCTGCAGGAGATGGCCGAGCACGCCACCGTGCCGGTCATCAACGGGCTGACCAACCGCACCCATCCCTGCCAGATCATGGCCGATGTGATGACCTATGAAGAACATCGCGGCCCGATCGCCGGCAAGAAGGTGGTCTGGTCCGGGGACGGCAACAATGTCTGTGCCAGCTTCCTGCACGCCGCCGGGCAATTCGGCTTCGACTTCACCTTCACCGGGCCCGAGCCGCTGGACCCGGAACGCGAATGGCTGGACTTCGCCCGCGCCAAGGGGTCCGACGTGCAGGTGATCCGCGATCCGGCCCGTGCGGTGGCGGGCGCCGATCTGGTCGTCGCCGATACCTGGGTCAGTATGCATGACCCGCAATCGGCGCGCGAGCGGCGCCACAACCAGCTGCGCGGCTATCAGGTGAACGAGGCGCTGATGGCGCTGGCGAAACCCGATGCCCTGTTCATGCATTGCCTGCCCGCCCACCGCGATGACGAGGTGACAAGCGCGGTGATGGACGGCCCGCATTCGGTGGTGTTCGACGAGGCCGAAAACCGCCTGCACGCGCAAAAGGCGGTGCTGCGCTGGTGCCTCGGGGTCTGACAGGCGGCGCGGCGCGGGCCGACGCGGCTTGAACTTCCGCCCCCAAGCTTGTATCACCGGGCGTCCTGACTAGATCGGGAGCATCAGAAATTCGCAAGGCCGCCCCAGTTGCGGGCGCCCGGCAAGCCGAAGGGTCATCCATGTCCTGGACCGACGAGCGCGTCGAGACGCTCAAGAAGATGTGGGCCGAAGGCCAGAGTGCCAGCCAGATCGCCAAGGAGCTTGGCGGCGTCACCCGCAATGCGGTGATCGGCAAGGTGCACCGGCTGGGCCTGTCGAACCGCGTCGGCGGGCCGGTGGCACCCGAGACGAAACCGGCCGCGCCCGCGCGTCCGGAGCCTGCCGCCGCGCCGCGGGCGGAAGCGGCGGCGCCGCGCATAGTCCCGCAGCCCGAAGAAGAGCTGGAGCCGGCGCAGGCCGCGCCCCGGGCCGAGCCGCCGCGCGCCGCCCCGGCCGCGGCAGCCGCGCCCGCCGCGGTCCAGGCCGCTGCCGCGCCGGCCGCAGCCATTCCGGCCCGCAAGCAGATCGTGCCCGCCGGCCAGCCGCTACCGCCGCAGCCCTCGGCCGGCGAGATCAGCCCCGAGGCGCTGGCCTCGGTGCGCGAGGTCGAAAAGCGCGCCCGCCGGCTGACGCTGATGGAACTGACCGAGCGCACCTGCAAATGGCCGATCGGCGACCCCGCGACCGACGACTTCTGGTTCTGCGGCCTTGGCAGCCTGCCGGGCAAACCCTATTGCGAGGCGCATGTCGGCGTCGCCTTCCAGCCGATGAGCGCGCGCCGCGACCGGCGCCGCTGAACCGACCCGAGGAGGGGGGCGCTGCCCCCCGTCCGCATTCGCGGACTCCCCCCGGGATATTTCGACCAGAACGATGGGGAAGGGCGCGGCTCTTCCCCGGTTCATTTCCGGGGGGCCTCCCCGCCATCCTCAGGGACAGCCGATGACCGCCAACCCGCCGAACCTTCGCCCCGACCTCGCGCCCGCGCCGGTGTTTTCCGGGGCTGCGCGTCCCGGCCAGCCGCGCATCGGCATGGTCAGCCTCGGCTGCCCCAAGGCGCTGGTCGACAGCGAGCGCATCCTGACGCGCCTGCGCGCCGAGGGCTATGCGATCAGCCCCGACTATCGCGGCGCCGATGCGGTGATCGTCAACACCTGCGGCTTTCTCGACAGCGCCAAGGCCGAGAGCCTGGAAGCGATCGGCGAGGCGCTGCGCGAGAATGGCCGCGTGCTGGTGACCGGCTGCCTTGGCGCGGACCCCGAGTTCATCACCGGCGCGCACCCTTCCGTGCTGGCCGTGACCGGCCCGCATCAATACGAGGCAGTGCTGGATGCGGTGCACAAGGCGGTGCCGCCAAGCCCCGATCCGTTCATCGACCTGCTGCCGGCAACGGGGGTGTCGCTGACCCCGCGGCACTACAGTTATGTCAAGATCTCAGAGGGTTGCAACCACAAGTGCAAGTTCTGCATCATCCCCGACATGCGCGGCAGGCTGGTCAGCCGCCCCGCCCATGCGGTGCTGCGCGAGGCGGAGAAGCTGGTGGAAGCCGGCGTGCGCGAGCTTCTGGTGATCTCGCAGGACACCTCGGCCTACGGGGTGGACCGCAAGCATGACCTGCACCCCTGGAAGGGCGGCGAGGTGCGCAGCCATATCACCGATCTGGCGCGTGAGATGGGCAAGCTCGGGGCCTGGGTGCGGCTCCACTATGTCTACCCCTATCCGCATGTGCGGGACCTGATCCCGCTGATGGCCGAGGGGGCGATCCTGCCCTATCTCGACATCCCGTTCCAGCACGCCCACCCCGAGGTGCTGCGGCGGATGGCGCGCCCCGCAGCCGCGGCAAAGACGCTGGACGAGATCGCGGCCTGGCGGGCGGTGTGCCCGCAGATCACCCTGCGGTCGACCTTCATCGTCGGCTATCCCGGCGAGACCGAGGCGGAGTTCCAGACGCTGCTGGACTGGATGGACGAGGCGCAGCTCGACCGCGTCGGCTGCTTCCAGTACGAGAATGTCGCTGGCGCCCGGTCGAACGCGCTGCCCGATCATGTGCCGGCCGAGGTGAAGCAGGACCGCTGGGACCGCTTCATGGAGAAGGCACAGGCGATTTCCGAGGCGAAGCTGGCAGCCAAGGTCGGCACCGTGCAGCAGGTGATCGTCGATGCGGTCGATGCCGAGGGCGCGACCTGCCGCACCATGGCGGATGCACCCGAGATCGACGGAAACCTGTTCATCGACGAGGGCTTCGAGGGGCTGGCGCCGGGGGACATCGTTACAGTGACGGTGGACGAGGCCGGGGAGTATGATCTGTGGGGAACGCGGGCGTAACGGCGGAAAGATCGGGTTTGTGATATTTCGACCCCTCCGCACGCCCGACGGTGCGCCGCCTCGCTCGCGTTTCTGCAAGCCGCACAGCAAAACCCCGCGCCGGAGCGCGGGGTTTTCCGTTCAGCGGCTGCCGGGACAGCGCGGCGCTTAGACCCAGTAGGGCGCGGCGCCGTAATAGCTGAAGTAGCCCTCTTCCCACTGGCGGTCGCGGCGCCAGTCGTCGCGGCGCGCCGGGGCGCCTTCCAGCTGGTCCTTGGTGATGTCGGTCACATAGCCGTCAAGCTCGGTGTCATAGCTCAGCTTGCTCCACGGGATCGGGTGGTGATCCTCGCCCATCCCCATAAAGCCGCCAAAGCCCATCACCGCATAGGCGACCTTGCCCGACTGCTTGTCGATCATCAGCTCGTCGATATGGCCAAGCTTGTCGCCGCCGGGGCTGTACACCGTGGTGCCGTCCACGTCCTTGGACGAGATCTGCGGGTTCGCCGCGCCGGTCGAATACGGGTCCATCATGTCTTGATCCTCCATTCGGATGGGATGATGCAAGGACAACGCGCCCGCTCCGCGGCTGTTCCGAAATCGGCGGGCCGCCGGCGCCTTTCAGCCGGCCTGGCCGGGCCCGCGGCACAGGGTGGAGGCCCGTCGCCGCCGAAGATCGTCCCGCCCCTGCGACATCTGCAACCGGGGCCCCAAAAGCCTGCCGGGACACGGCAGCGCCATGCTAGCACTCGGCCAGTGCCGGGCGATTCCTGCCCGACTCATGCCCAGGTTCGATGAGGCAAAGATGACCTCGCTGCTTGTCCTGATCGGGATCACCGGGCTGACGCTGGTCGGGGATTACTGCATCAAGCTCGCCTCGGGCGCCGAGGGCGGGCTGCTGAGCCGGAGCTTCGTGCTGGGGATGATCCTGTATGGCCTGCCGGCCATCGGCTGGTTCTTCCTGATGCGCACCCATTCGCTGGCGATGATCGGCGTGCTCTACAGCGCCTCGACCATCGTGCTGCTGGCGGCGCTGGGGGTCTTCGTGTTCAAGGAACCCTTCGGCTGGCGCGAGGTGCTTGGCCTGTCGCTGGCCGTCGCCTCGGTCCTGGTCATGAGCCAGGGCGAGTGATCCCCGAAACGCGGCCCCCCAAAATGCGGACGGGGCGCGGCCCCTCCAGACCCCGCCCCGTCCCTCGCACCGCTGCCTGCCCCCGCAGGACGTGCGGCGCGGACCTTTCCCGGGCTTCTCAGCCCAGATCCCGCAATTGCGCCAGCAGCGCCCGGTTCTCGCAATAGTCCGGCGGCTCGGCGCAGGTCGCGCCGGCGGCCCGCTGGAAGGCGAGGCAATCGGCGGGCTGGCGGCAGCTGCGGCAGCGCGTGACCATGCCGTTGAAGTCCCCGCGGGTCAGCGTGCCCTGGTGCAGCACCTCATCGAGCGAGACGCCCACCCGCGCCGCCATGCCGCGGCTCAGCCACAGATGCGTGCCGACATCACCCTGCAATCCCATGCTACGCCTCCACGCCGCGCGCCGGCGCAAGCCGCGCCATCAGATCCGCGTTTTCGCAATAGGCCGGCGGCGCCTCGGCGCCCTGCTCCTGCCGTTCGGCCATCCAGCCGATGCAATGCTCGGGGTCGCTGCAGCCGGTGCAGGCCAGCACGGCATCGCGCCAGGCCTCGGCGGAAAGCCGGCCCTCGCGCGTGGCCTGCGTCAGGTCGAGGCCAAGCGTCTCGGCCATGCGGTTCACCAGCGCGGCGTGGCGGTTGAGGGTGCGGGCTTCACACATGGCGTCCTTCCTGGCCGGGTCGTTCAAGACCGGATGGCGGAAAGGATGCCGCCGGGTGCCGGGCGCTGCCATGATCCAGATCAAGCCGGGCGCGCCGGGCCGGGGCGCCTCTCAGATCGGCTGGCCGGCGCGCAGCTCGGCGAGGGTGCGGCGCACCACCTCGACGCGCGCGGCATTGGGCGGATGGCTGCCCATGAAGCGGTCGCCCGGATCAGGCAGGCGCGTGAAGAACAGCGCGCCCCGCTCGGGGTCGAAGCCGGCATTCCAGGCGATCACCGTGCCAAGCCGGTCCGCCTCCAGCTCGTAATTCTTGGCATAGGCGCGCCCGGCAATGCCGGCGCCGATGTTCTGGACGCTGCGCACCGTCGCCTCGTCATAGCCATAGGCCGCCGCCAGCCCGCCCAGAAGGATCGCGCCAGTGGAGGCGGTCTGCTGCTGGCGCGGGATATGGCCGGCGATGTGATGCGCGGCCTCGTGCCCCATCACGAAGGCCAGCTCGTCAACGTTGCGCACCTCGGCGATCAGCGGCAGGTTGAAGGCGATGACCGGGCGGCCGGCCTCGTCCAGCGTCTGGAAGGCGTTGGGCGACTGGCCGGGGCGGTCGTCGATCACGATCTGGTAGTCGCAATTCGCGCCGCGGCTGCGCTCCAGGCATTCGGCCACGATCACCGGCTCCATCCGGTTCACCACCGACACGAAGTTGCGCGCCGCCTGATCGGGCGACAGCGCCGGCGAGGGGATCACCGGGTTCGTCGGCGGCGCATCGAGCACCGGGCCGGGCGCCGGCAGCGGCGCACAGGCGGCAAGCGCGAGGAAGGCGGCGGCAAGCACCGGTGCCGGCAGGAAGAACGTGCAGCGCATGGGTGGGTCTGCTCCTTGGCGAGGCCGTCTTGTTGCTCTGCGGACCTCTGGCGGGGAAATTACCGCTGCTTGAGGCGCGGGGGAAGGGGGTGTTGCGGGGCTCACGCTGGGGTGATCGGGGGTGTGATGCGGCGCGCTACCCTGCTGACCCCGTTTCCTTGGCGAAGGCCATCGCCTTCGCCACGTCGTGACATCTCATCTTGCAACGGACGGGCCCCCAAAGGGCCCGGCCAGCGCCCGCCCCGCCTCTGGCGGGAGCTTCTCGCCCGCCAGGTCGGGCGCTGGCCTAACCGGTCTCGTGTTGCCACCGGCTCCCGGCGACATGTCCCGCTTCGGGCGGGGGCGAGGCAGTGCCTCGCCTTGTCCCGCCCGAACTGGCCACAGCCTCAAGACACCTCGCCCGTTCAGGGGGTGCAGTCTCGCCCAAACACTGGCATCATTGCCTCCAGACCCCACCCCACCGAGGAGAGGCCCATGTTCACCATCGAGCACGATTTCGACGCGACCGTCATCACCCTCGTCGATGAGGGCTCCGTCCATCTGCAAGAGGATGTGACGGTGCAGGGCTTCGAGGATTGCGTGACCGTCCAGCAATATGACCCGCGCCGCGACGAGGTGGTGACGATCACCCTCTCGCTTGCCCAGGTGCGCGAACTCGCCGCCTCGCTAAACCTGCCCGAGGGCGTCTACCGGATGAAGACCACGCTCAAGACCGACTAGATGCCGGCCCCCGCGGCGGGGTGGTGACACCCCTGACATCCATCAGGGCCGGCCCTTGCCGCCTCACGCCGCCTCATGGCGCAGGATCGCCGCTTCCGGCGCGCTGAGGTTGCGGCGGGCATAGTCGCCATAGCTGCCGGCGTCGCTCTCCACCCCCGGCAGCAGCGCGGCCAGGGCCCGGCGCTGCGTGGGTTCGATCATGTCCAGCGCGGCATTGGCCGGGTGGAAGCTCTCCGTCTCGAGGCCATTGGCGCGGATGATCTGGTGACGCTCCAGCAGCAGATGCACATAGGTCACCTCGCGCAGCCCGTGATCGACATGCACCCGGGCCCCGTCGATCAGGTCGCCCGCCGCCACCAGCACCTCGGGCGTGTTGAACAGCGCCAGCGCCGCCGGGCCGCGCAGCAGCATCCGGTGGCGGGGCGACACGATCAGGTCGCGCTCGGGCCGCTCCTCGCCCCATTCCCCCGCCCCCATCGCGCCGCGGCGGATGCGGATCGGCCGCAGCCCCGGCATCGCGTAAAGCCGCGCGCCGGTCATCCTGCGGCTGCCGGTCCAGATCACCTGCTGCGCGCCGTCGTCGCGGGTCCAGAGCCGGTCGCCGGCGCGGATCTCCTCCACCGGGCGCGGGCCGCCGGGCGTATCGACCAGCGTGCCAGCGGTGAAGCAGATCACCCCCGCCTCGGCCCGCGGCCCGCGGCCTGGCGCCCCGGACTGGTCCAGCCTGCGGTCCACCACCCACAGCTCGCGCCCCGCGGGCGGCATCTCGCCGGTGAACATCAACAGCCGCGCCGCGCTGCCTTGCGCCGCGATCACCGTCACCTGCCAGGCAGCCAACCCGTCGGTGACGACGAAGCCCTGCTCGGGCAGCCCGGCATCGGCAGGGCCGGCGCCCTCGGCCCCGGGCCGGATATCGCTGCTGGAGGCAATGGCCCCGGCGCCGCCCCCGCCGATCAGCCGGCGCACCACGCGCGCGGCCCGTCTGTGAAGCTCTGCCTCTCCCTCGGCGCTGTGCAGGACCAGAAGCCCGGCCGGCCCGTCCACCCGCACCGCCTCACCCCACCAGCGCCATTGCGCGCCGATGATCAGCGAGGGAAGCGGCGCGGCGCGAATGCCGTCCAGTTCCGTCTGCGACCAAGAGATGACAAACGTGCCCGATGCGCCCGTTCTCATACTCATACATACCTGCCGTCGTCGTTTCTTTTGTTATCGGCCTTAGGGCCGTTATATCAAAACGTTAGCACGCGTTCTTGATGCTGTGAAGCGCCCTGCCTGCCGCTGCGTCAAAAATTCATCCGCCAGCGCACCGATCCCAGCAGCTGCCCCTCGGGCTGGCCCTCGAACTCCTCCGACAGCCAGGTCGCGCCGTAGAACAGCCCCATCCGCTCGCTGCGCAGCTGCATCCCGGCGCGGACGCGGAAGCGGTTCTCCTCGGGTTCGGGATCGTCGCTGCCGCCGTCCAGATAGACGCTCTGCGCCACATAAGCCGCATCGCCCCCCAGCACGAAGCTGGCCCCCGGCTGCGAGGTGCCCGAGATCGAGACATAGCGGTGCCCGGTCACGGTATCGCGCGACCACAGCGCCCCGTGCTCGATCTGGCCAAAGCTCAGGTCGGCGCCGACCCGCACCAGCGTCTCGTCCCCCGCCCGCGCCTCGGCAAAGGGGCGCAGCTCGGCATGGCCGCCAAGGGCGAAGCTGCGCCCCAGCTCGCCCGACAGCGTTGGCACGATCCTGTTGCCGATCTGGTCATCGACCACGCTGACCGCGGGCGCCGAGACCTGCTCGTGCAGCCAGTCATGCACCTCGCCCACGCCGGTCTGCGGCCCCATCGCCACCAGGTCGAGCCCCGCCACCGCCTCGGCCGTGCCCAGCGCGAAATGGCTGTGCATCCCGAAGGACAGCACGCCCGCATAGCGCCGGTCGCCAGCAGGCGGGGTGGACAGTTCCGAGGGCGCGATGATTTCCGAGCGCAAGCGGTATTCCAGCAGGCTGCCCGGCTGCGTGGGCAGGGTGCCCTCCCAGATCGGGCCGCGCAGCACGCTGATCTGATAGCCGCCGGTGCGCCAGCGATCCTCGCCATCGCCCAGATAGTCGTTGGTGAACATCCGCCCGATGCCCAGCGTCATCCGCTCCTGCGCCGCCAGCGGCACGGCGGCCACCAGAAGCACGCCAGCCAGCGCTGCGCGCGTGATAGCGCTGCAAGGCGCCTTGGGGGACCTGCTCATCCCGACCTCATATGTTCGCTGCCTGTTGACGGTTTTCCGCCATTGCACCTTTTGTAGCGGCTTGTTCACAACTGCGCTAGTGCAACTCGGCCACAGGGGCGGCAGAAGCAGGCCCGCCGGGTCATGAGGCCTTAGAACGCCTTGAACGTCATCGTCGTCAGCGTGCGGCTGATCCCGGGAATGTCGAACAGCGCGCCGGTCAGCCAATGGCCGACATCCGCCTCCTCAGGAATATAGACCTTGGCGATCAGGTCATACTCGCCCGAGGTGGAGTAGAGCTCGCTCACCACCTCGCGGGCATAGATCGCGTCGGCCACCTCATAGGTCTTGCCGGGCTGGCAGCGGAACTGGACGAAAACACAGCGCATGGGGGTCTCCTCTGATCGCGTACAGGATAGCCGCGCGGGCGGAGGAGAGGAAAGCCCCCGTTGCGGCCATGTTCTCTCCCTCGACGGGACGCGCAACAGCTGCCTTGCAGAATTTCGGCGGTATGACGAAATTCTGCTGTGCCCGCCCTGCGGGGCGCGGGCGCATCCGTGCCCACCCGGGCGGGCCCATCAGAATTTGGCGCCCTCCGGACCAGGCCGCACCCCACTCGCCCTGCGGCTTGCGCCTCCGGGCGACCGACGCGGTCGGCTTGCCACTGGCAAGCCGCCTGATCGCGCCGGAAACAGTCCTGCAAACGACCGGGTGCCCACTACTCCTCCTCGCGCAGCATCGCCAGCGGCGCCGCATTCTGCGGCAGGTCCTCCACTGTCAGCCCCGCCACCGGGCGCGACAGCCGGTTGCGCACCACCCACAGCAGCCGCTTCTCCGCCCGGGTGATCGCCACATAGGCCAGCCTCTTCCACAGCGGGATCCCCGCCTCCGACCGCCCGGCGCGCGACGCCGCATAAAGGTCCGGCGCAAAGACCTGCACGTTTTCCCATTGCGAGCCCTGCGCCTTGTGGATCGTCACCGCCGCCCCATGCAGGAAGGCCGCCCCCATCCGCGCGGCATAGGGGATGAACGGCTCTTCCTCCCCCGGCAGCTCGATCTTGATGATCGACGCGGCCGAAACCTGAGGTTCCTCCGCCCCGATCACATGGATGCGGCTGAAGCCCGGCTTCTTGCCCGGCCCCAGATAGATCACCTGCGCACCCTTGATGAGGCCCCGCGCCTCGAGGTCGATGCGCTTCTTGCGGTGCTTCAGCGGCAGCTCGATCCCGTCGCAGATCAAGGGCTCGCCCGGCAGCAGCGCATCCAGCGGCGCGCCGAACGCCCCCCTGAACGCCTGGATCAGCCTGATCCGCGTCTGGTTGCGCCAGACCAGCACCGGCGAGCGCGCCATCAGGTCGCTCTCCACCCGCTCGGCCCAGACCACGCGGGGATCGCGCCGCGCCGCCTCCTCCACCATCCGCTCGAACCGCTCGAAGGTCAGGTCCTCGTCGGCCAGCGCATGGGCGAGGTCCAGGATCGGGTTGTCGCCCTCCTGCCGGTGGATGCGGTGCAACTCCAGCCGCTGCCCCTCGGGCAGCCGGTCGAAGGCCATGGCCCCCGACTGGTTCACCGGGGCCAGCTGCGCCGGATCGCCGAACATCACCAGCGTCGGGAAAATCTCCTTCAGGTCCTCGAACTGCCGGTCATCGAGCATCGAGCATTCGTCGATCAGCCCGATATCCAGAGGGTCCTCGCGCCGCTTCCAGCCGAGGATGAAGTCCGAGCCCCGCAGGCCCGCGGCGGCCAACGCCCCCGGCACCGATTTCACCTGCTCGAAGAACGCCTTCGCCCGGTCCAGCGCGGTCTCGCTCAGCCCCTCGACCACCGGCCGCTCGCCGCCATTGGCCAGCCATTCGGCAATGCGCTCATATTCCGGGTCATAGACGGGGGTGTAGAGGATGCGGTGAATGGTCGTCGCCGGCACGCCGCGGTTGCGCAAGACGCTCGCCGCCTTGTTGGTCGGCGCCAGAATCGCCAGCGTGCGCCGGTCCTTGCGGCGCTTGCCCTCGTAATCGCCCGAGATGATGTCGACGCCCGCCTCGTCCAGCGCTTTCGTCAGCGCGGCCAGCAGCATGGTCTTGCCCGACCCGGCCTTGCCCACCACCGCCATGATGGTGCGGGCCGCGCCCTCCTCCACCCGGTCGGCGCTGCCGCCCACGATATCCACCCCCGCCCCCTCCAGCGCTTCGGCCAGGCGGTCCCAGGCCTCGGCCTGATCGGGGGAGAAGGTAAGCGCGGTGCCGGTCATCGGCGGCGACCCTAGCGAAGGGCGGGGGCGCGCACCAGAGGCGGCACCGCGCCCCCCCTTTGCCTTTTCCAAATATCCTCGGGGGTCCGGGGGCAGACAGCCCCCGGCGGCCGGACAAAAGCGCAGCGCCAGGCGCCTTGCAGGGTGTCGGCCTACTCCGGCCGCCCCGCCTCCAGCGCATCCTCGAACGTCCGCAAGCCAGCGCGCGGGCTTTGCACCAGCACCGCCATGTTGCCGGGCTTGTGCTGGTTGCGCAGCATCTTCATGTGGGCGCCCGGGATCTCGTCCCAGGGGAACACTTCCGACATGCACGGGTCCAGCCGCCGCTCCAGCATCAGCTTGTTGGCCGCCGCCGCCTGCTTGAGGTTGGCGAAATGGCTGCCCTGCACCCGCTTCTGGTGCATCCACAGGTAGCGCACGTCGAAGGTCAGGTTGAACCCGGTGGTGCCGGCACAGATCACCACCATGCCGCCGCGCTTGACCACGAAGACCGAGACCGGGAAGGTCGCCTCGCCCGGATGCTCGAACACCATGTCGACATTGTTGCCCTTGCCGGTGATCTCCCAGATCGCCGCCCCGAACTTGCGCGCCTCTTTGAACCAGGCGGCATATTCCGGCGTGCCGACCTTGGGCATCTGGCCCCAGCAGGTGAAGTCCTTGCGGTTGATCACGCCCTTGGCGCCGAGGTCCATCACGAACTGGCGCTTGTCCTCCTCGGAAATCACGCCGATCGCATTCGCCCCCGCCGCATTGATCAGCTGGATCGCATAGCTCCCCAGCCCCCCCGAGGCACCCCAGACCAGCACATTGTCGCCGGGCTTGAGGATATGCGGGCGGTGGCCGAACAGCATCCGGTAGGCGGTGGCCAGCGTCAGCGTATAGCAGGCGCTCTCCTCCCAGGTCAGGTGCCGCGGCCGGTGCATCAGCTGCTGCGCCTGCACGCGGGTGAACTGCGCAAAGCTGCCATCGGGCGTCTCATAGCCCCAGATCCGCTGGCTGGGCGAGAACATCGGATCGCCGCCGTTGCACTCCTCGTCGTCGCCATCGTCCTGGTTGCAGTGGATGACGACCTCATCCCCCACCTTCCAGCGCTTGACCTTGTCGCCGACCTTCCAAACGATCCCCGAGGCATCGGACCCGGCAATGTGATAGGGCGCCTTGTGGCCGTCGAACGGGCTGATCGGAATGCCCAAGCCCGCCCAGATGCCGTTGTAATTGACGCCCGCCGCCATCACCAGCACCAGAACCTCGTGGCTGTCGATCTCGGGCGTGTCCACCACCTCGACCAGCATCGACTTGTCGGGCTCGCCATGCCGCTCGCGCCGGATCGCCCAGGCATACATCTGCTTGGGCACATGGCCGAGGGGCGGCATCTCGCCGATCTCGTAGAGGTCCTTCTCGGGCGCGTCATAGGGCGCAATCTCGGTCTGGGTATCAAGAGCCATGACAGTCTCCTTGGCCGAAACGGTTTGCCGCAGCGCAGAATCGCGCGGCCTGATGCCACAGGAAATACGTTTGGCCGCGCAACAATGCAATATCGGACGTTACGTTTTTGTAATTTTATGACCACCAGGCCGCGCGCCCTGCCCGGCCCGGTGATCCGCCACAGGCTCAGTTATAGGTGAAGGTGCCGACTTCGCAGACGTTGACATCGGCCTGCACCACCTCGTCGCCATCCTCGAACAGCGCCAGCAGGTCGTATTTGCAATAGCCGGTGCCATCGTCGATATTGACCATCACCGAAGAGCCGGAGGGCAGCACGTCGGGCCCGAGGATATCCTCCTGCCAGTCGTTGGTGCCGGTGTTCGAGGCGTAGAACTCGACGATCGTGTAGCCGGTCTGGTTGACGATCTGCACGCGGCGATCCAGCGCCGAAGCCGGGAGGACGGAAGCCGCGCAGAAGGCGCCGGCAACCGCGAGGGGCAGCAAGGAACGAAGGAACATGAAAGGCCCTGTATGTTGACGCACCGGCGCCAAAATCCGCCGGCATCACCAGTCTGTGATCGGCGCCCCGGCGCTTTGCAACAAAAATCCCAAGCCGCAGCGCGGCAGAAGCGGGGCCGCAGCGCGGCACGCCCCCGCCGCAGCGCGGCGAATTGACAGCGACACATTCTTTCGCCTATCACCATTACAAGCGCAACTATCTTGCCGGCCGCCCCGCGTGGACTCCCGGCCCCGGATTCGGAGCACCGCATGACCGACACCGTCCCCCCCCGTGACAAGCCCTGGCTGTTCCGCACCTATGCCGGCCATTCCACGGCCACCAAGTCGAACGCGCTCTACCGCGCCAACCTCGCCCGCGGCCAGACCGGCCTCTCGGTCGCCTTCGACCTGCCGACCCAGACCGGCTATGACAGCGATCACGAACTGGCGCGGGGCGAGGTCGGCAAGGTCGGCGTGCCGGTGGCGCATCTGGGCGACATGCGGGCGCTGTTCGACGGCATCCCGCTCGACCAGATGAACACCTCGATGACCATCAACGCCACCGCGCCCTGGCTGCTGTCGCTCTATATCGCGGTGGCCGAGGAGCAGGGGGCGGATGTGTCCGCGCTGCAGGGCACGGTGCAGAATGACCTGGTGAAGGAGTACCTCAGCCGCGGCACCTATATCTGCCCGCCCAAGCCCAGCCTGGCGATGATCACCGATGTCGCCGCCTATACCGCCGTGCATCTGCCGAAATGGAACCCGATGAACGTGTGTTCCTATCACCTGCAAGAGGCCGGCGCGACGCCGGAGCAGGAGCTGGCCTTCGCGCTGGCCACCGGCGTGGCCGTGCTCGATGACCTGAAGGGCAAGGTGCCCGAGGCGGAGTTTCCGGCGATGGTCGGCCGCATCAGCTTTTTCGTGAACGCCGGCATCCGCTTCGTCACCGAACTGTGCAAGATGCGCGCCTTCACCGAGCTCTGGGACGAGATCTGCCAGCAGCGCTATGGCATCGAGGATGAGAAATTCCGCCGCTTCCGCTATGGCGTGCAGGTCAACAGCCTCGGCCTGACCGAGCAGCAGCCCGAAAACAACGTCTACCGCATCTTGTTGGAAATGCTGGCGGTGACGCTGTCGAAGAACGCCCGCGCCCGCGCGGTGCAGTTGCCCGCCTGGAACGAGGCCCTCGGCCTGCCCCGCCCCTGGGACCAGCAATGGTCGCTGCGGATGCAGCAGATCCTGGCCTATGAAACCGACCTTCTGGAATATGGCGACCTCTTCGACGGCAACCCGGTGATCGCCGCCAAGGTCGAGGCGCTGAAGGATGGCGCCCGGGCCGAGCTGGCCACGCTTGACGCCATGGGCGGCGCCATTGCCGCCATCGACTACATGAAGGCGCGGTTGGTCGAATCCAACGCTACCCGCCTCGGCCGGGTGGAGACGGGTGAGACCATCGTCGTCGGCGTCAACCGCTGGCAGCAGGCCGAACCCTCGCCGCTGCTGGGAACCGATGGCGGCATCATGGTGGTGGACCCGGCGGTGGAGGCGGACCAGATCGCCCGGCTGCAGGCCTGGCGCGCGGGCCGCGACAGCGCGGCGGTGGCCGCGGCGCTGGCTCAGCTGCGCGAGGCTGCGGGCGCCGGGCAGAATATCATGCCGGCTTCGGTCGCGGCGGCCAAGGCCGGCGCCACCACCGGCGAATGGGCCGGGGTGATGCGCCAGGTGCATGGCGAATATCGCGGCCCCACCGGCGTGTCGCGCAGCCCCTCGAACCGCACCGAAGGGCTGGAGCCGATCCGCGAGGCCGTCGATGCAGTGTCCTCGAAATTGGGCCGCCGCCTGACCTTCCTGGTCGGCAAGCCCGGGCTCGATGGCCATTCCAACGGCGCCGAACAGATCGCCTTCCGCGCCCGCGATTGCGGGATGGAGATCAGCTATGACGGCATCCGCCTGACCCCCGCGCAGATCGTCGAGGCAGCGGTGGAGCGGCAGGCGCATGTGGTGGGCCTGTCGATCCTGTCGGGCAGCCACCTGCCGCTGATCGCCGAGGTGCTGGAGCGGATGGCGGCGGCGGGGATTGGCCATGTGCCGCTGGTGGTGGGCGGGATCATCCCGGACGAGGACGCGGCCGCCTTGCGGGCGCAGGGCGTGGCCCGGGTCTACACGCCGAAGGATTTCGAGCTGAACCGGATCATGATGGATATCGTGGCGCTGGCGGAGCCATCGGCGGCGGCCGCCTGATCGCGCGCCTTTGGCCGGCCGCCGGGGGCCGTCTGCCCCCGGACCCCCGAGGATATTTGGAAAAGGCAAAGGCGGAAGCGGGCTTTGTTGAGCGTTTCGCTATGCATATGACATCTGTATGGGTTCTGTATGGGTTCCAGATGCCGTGATGGACGGGCCGGGCGGCTTGCGCTATCACCCCGGGCGCAGACCTGCCAAGGAGCAAGCCCATGTCCGGCCACACCGCCCCGATCCCGATGACCGCCCGCAGATCCGGCCCGCTGAAAGGCACCGCCGAGGTGCCGGGCGACAAGTCGATCAGCCACAGGGCCTTGATTCTGGGGGCTTTGTCGGTGGGCGAGACGGTGGTGACGGGGCTGTTGGAGGGCCAGGACGTGCTCGATACCGCCAGCGCCATGCGCGCCTTCGGGGCCGAGGTGGTGCGACATGGGGAAGGGCACTGGACGGTTCAGGGCGTCGGCGTCGGCGGTTTCGCGGAACCCGTTGATATCATTGACTGCGGCAATTCCGGCACCGGCGTCCGGCTGATCATGGGCTGCATGGCGACCTCGCCCCTGACCGCCACCTTTACCGGCGATGCAAGCTTGCGCAAGCGGCCGATGGCGCGGGTGACGGACCCGCTTTCGCTTTTCGGGACAAGGGCTTACGGGCGCTCTGGTGGCCGCTTGCCGATGACGGTGGTAGGTGCCGCCGATCCGGTGCCGGTGCGCTACAAGGTGCCGGTGCCCTCCGCTCAGGTGAAGTCGGCGGTGCTGCTGGCGGGGCTGAACGCCCCGGGCGAGACGGTGGTGATCGAGGCGGAACCCACCCGCGACCATTCCGAAAGGATGCTCAAGGGCTTCGGGGCCGATCTTCATGTAGAGGATACCGCCGAGGGCCGGGTCATCACGCTGGTCGGCCAGCCGGAACTCAGGGCGCAGAGCGTGGCAGTTCCGCGCGATCCGTCGTCCGCGGCCTTCCCAGTCTGTGCGGCGCTGATCGTGGAGAATTCCGATATTCTGGTGCCTGGTGTCAGCCAGAACCTGACGCGGAATGGTCTTTATACGACATTGGTGGAGATGGGCGCCGAGATCGAGTTCGGCAATCCGCGTGAGGAGGGCGGCGAGCCGGTCGCGGATCTGCGGGTGCGGTTCTCGGACCTGACCGGGGTCGAGGTTCCGGCGGAGCGGGCGGCCAGCATGATCGACGAGTTTCCGGTGCTGTCGGTGGTGGCAGCCTTCGCGGAAGGCACGACAATCATGCGCGGCGTCAAGGAGTTGCGCGTCAAGGAGAGCGACCGCATCGACGCGATGGCGCGCGGGCTCGAGGCCTGCGGCGTGCGCGTCGAGGAGGAGGAGGACACGCTGACCGTGCACGGGATGGGCCCCGGCGGCGTGCCGGGCGGCGCGACCTGCGCGACGCATATCGACCACCGGATCGCCATGAGTTTCCTGGTGCTGGGGCTGGCGAGCCAGCGGCCGGTGACGGTTGACGATGCCAGCCCGATCGCCACCTCTTTCCCGGCCTTCGAGGGGCTGATGGCGGGGCTTGGCGCCGACATCTCGCGCTGAAGGGGGCCGCATGATCTTTACCGTCGCCATCGACGGGCCGGCCGCTGCCGGCAAGGGCACCATCGGCCGCGCCGTGGCGCAGCGGTTCGGCTTTGCGCATCTCGATACCGGGCTGCTGTATCGTGCGGTCGGTGCCAAGGTCGCCGAGGGGGCTGACCCCGTCGCCGCCTGCGCCCTGACGCCCGCCGACCTCGCCCGCGGCGACCTGCGCAGCGCCGAGGCGGGGCAGGCCGCGAGCCGGGTCGCGGTGCTGCCCGAGGTGCGGGCGGCGCTGCTGGACTTCCAGCGCGGCTTTGCCCGGCGGAGGGGCGGCGCGGTGCTGGACGGGCGCGACATCGGCACGGTGATCTGCCCCGAGGCGGAGGTGAAGCTGTATGTGACCGCCAGCGCCGAGGTGCGGGCGCGGCGGCGCTGGCAGGAGCTTGGCGGCGAGGCGGCGCCCCTGCCCTTCGACACCGTGCTGGCCGAAGTCGTCGAGCGCGACCGGCGCGACAGCGAACGGGCCGAGGCGCCGCTGAAGCCGGCGGCGGATGCGCTGGTGCTGGACACATCGGAGCTGAGCATCGCCGAGGCGGTGGGCCGGGCCATCGCCGCTGTCGCGGCGAGGCTGGGGTGAGGGCTGGCATTCCGGCGGCTCCGCCCCATCTTGGGCCCATGCTCCTGCGCGCCCTCCCCCTTTTCCTCGCGCTGCTGGCGGCACCTGCCAGCGCGGACAGCCAGCACGGCCTGTTGTGGAACCGTACCGGCCTGCCGGCCGTGTTCCCCTTGCAGGTGCAGACCGCGCCGGGCGAGGATCGGTCCTTGCTGCTGATCGACGCGGCGAGCGGCGAGGCGGCGCTGGCGGCCTTCATCGAGGGCGGGCGGTTCTTCCGTGTGCTGGTGCCGCCGGGCAGCTACCGGGTGCGGCTTGCCAGCGGCGATGTCTGGGCGGAGGAGGTAGGCCCTGAGGGGAGCGGCTTCGAGCTTCCCGAGCCGCTCACCTTCCAGATCACCGGCGCGGGGCGCAAGGCCGGTTACCGGATCGACCTGCGCGGCGGGCCGGAGGCGGTGGAGGTGACCAGCCAGGGCATCTGCCAGAGACTGCGGCTCGCCCCCCGCAGCCTGGGGCAGCCCTGGGGTTGGCTTGGCAAGGATGCACCGGAGCCGGGTACGCGGGCGGAGAAGTTCCTGGGCGGCGAGGAGCGGTTCCCGCTGCCGGACTACGATGTCGTCTCGCGGCCCTGCGACTGAGGCCACGCAAGGGGGCGCTGCCCCCGTCTCCTGCGGAGACTCCCCCGGGATATTTGGAAAAGGCAAAGGCGGGGGCCGGCAACCTGGCCCCGATCCTGGCAAAGCGCTTATTTCCTTGCCCGCGGCGGCATCTGCGACTATATCGCGGCCAGTCCGAAAGGCGGCAACGCCCGACACTGGACCGCATGAAGGGCCCGGAGCGATCCGAGGCCCTTGCGGCCCATGAAGGTATTGCGCCCCGAAGACCTCAACCAAAGACCGGCGGAGCCAACCGCAAGGCCAGAAAATCGCTTACAAAGGAAACTGAACCGCATGTGCGCCAAAGCGACTATGGAAGAATTTGAAGCCCTTCTTCAGGAGAGCTTCGAGATCGATACCCCCGACGAGGGATCGGTCGTCAAAGGCAAGGTCATCGCCATCGAGGCGGGCCAGGCCATCATCGACGTCGGCTACAAGATGGAAGGCCGCATCGATCTGAAGGAATTCGCAAATCCGGGCGAAAACCCGGACATCGCCGTGGGTGACGTTGTCGAGGTCTATCTGGACCGGGTCGAGAACGCACGCGGCGAGGCCGTCATCAGCCGTGAGAAAGCCCGCCGCGAAGAGGCCTGGGACCGGCTGGAGAAAGCCTACGAGAAGGAAGAGCGCGTCGAGGGCGCCATCTTCGGCCGCGTCAAGGGCGGCTTCACGGTCGATCTGGGCGGCGCCGTTGCGTTCCTGCCGGGCAGCCAGGTCGACGTGCGCCCCGTGCGCGATGCAGGCCCGCTGATGGGCCTCAAGCAGCCGTTCCAGATCCTGAAAATGGACCGTCGCCGTGGCAACATCGTTGTGTCGCGCCGTGCGATCCTTGAAGAATCGCGGGCCGAACAGCGCGCCGAAGTCATCGGCAAGCTGGCCGAAGGCGAAGTCGTTGACGGCGTGGTCAAGAACATCACCGAATACGGGGCCTTCGTGGACCTCGGCGGCGTCGATGGCCTGCTGCACGTGACCGACATGGCCTGGCGCCGCGTCAACCACCCGAACGAGATCCTGAACATCGGCGAGACCGTCAAGGTCCAGGTGATCAAGATCAACAAGGAAACCCACCGCATCAGCCTTGGCATGAAGCAGCTGCAGGCCGATCCGTGGGATGCCGTCGAGAAGGCCTATCCGATCACTTCGGTCCACAAGGGCCGCGTGACCAACATCACCGACTACGGCGCGTTCGTCGAGCTGGAGGCCGGTGTCGAGGGTCTGGTCCACGTTTCGGAAATGTCCTGGACCAAGAAGAACGTGCATCCCGGCAAGATCGTCTCCACCTCGCAGGAAGTGGATGTCATGGTGCTGGAGATCGACACCGCCAAGCGCCGCGTTTCGCTGGGTCTCAAGCAGACCATGCGCAACCCGTGGGAAGTGTTTGCCGAAACCCACCCGGTCGGCACCGTCATCGAAGGCGAAGTCAAGAACATCACCGAGTTTGGTCTGTTCGTCGGCCTCGACAACGACATCGACGGCATGGTCCACCTTTCGGACCTTTCCTGGGACCAGCGCGGCGAAGATGCCATTGCGAACTATCGCAAGGGCGACATGGTGAAGGCCGCCGTGACCGAGGTTGACGTGGACAAGGAGCGCATCTCGCTCTCGGTCAAGGCGCTCGACGCCGACACGTTCTCGGATGCGGTTGACGGCGTGAAGCGCGGCTCGATCATCACCGTCACCGTGACGGCGATCGAGGAAGGCGGCATCGAGGTTGAGTACAACCAGATGAAGTCGTTCATCCGCCGCTCCGACCTGTCGCGTGACCGGGCCGAGCAGCGCCCGGAACGCTTCCAGATCGGCGATCATGTCGATGCGCGCGTGACCAATGTCGACAGCAAGACCCGCCGTCTGGGCCTGTCGATCAAGGCACGCGAGATCGCGGAAGAGAAAGAAGCTGTCGAGCAGTATGGCTCGTCGGACTCGGGCGCCTCGCTGGGGGATATCCTCGGTGCGGCCCTCAAGGGCGGCGACAAGTAAGCCTGGCGCTTCTGTCACCAATGACAGGACGGCCCCTCCCTATCCGGGTGGGGCCGTTTTGCATGGGGGGGCAAGGCCGAATCGGGGTGCGCCGAGGGGGCCCGCCGGCCGGTTGCGGCGGCGCAGCATTGCCGCGGCGGCGCCCCGCGATGCGCGGGACCTTGCGGATCACGGGGAAACCTGCGCTTTTCCAATGGCTTTCCTGTTTGTTCCGGCCCTGTTTGCGCCTATAGTCCTGGCATAGGGTGGGGGCTGCCGATGCCTGCAAGGGGACTCACATGATCCGGTCCGAATTGATCCAGATGATTGCCGAAGAAAACCCGCACCTGTTTCAGCGGGATGTGGAGCGGATCGTGAACACGATCTTTGAAGAGATCACCGAAGCGATGGCCCGGGGCGACCGGGTCGAGCTGCGCGGCTTTGGCGCGTTCTCGGTCAAGGGGCGCGATGCGCGCACCGGGCGGAACCCCCGCACCGGCGAGGCAGTTACGGTCGAGGAAAAGCATGTGCCGTTCTTCAAGACCGGCAAGCTGCTGCGCGACCGGCTGAACGGCGAAGGATGAGCCTGCGATGATACGTCTGCTGCGACTGGCCCTGCTGGGGCTGCTGGCCCTCGTGCTGCTGACGGTGGCGCTGGCCAACCGCGGCCCGGTGACGCTGCGGCTGCTGCCCGAGGATGCGGGGCGCTTCCTCGGCCTCGACTGGGCGATCCAGTTGCCGCTGTTCCTGGTGATCTTTGCCGGCATCCTGGCGGGGCTGGCGATCGGTTTCGTCTGGGAATGGGCGCGCGAGGCGAAGCATCGCAGCGCCGCCAGCCAGCACCGGCGCGAGGCGGCACAGCTGAAATCCGAGGTGAACCGGCTGCATGGCAGCAACGGTGCGCCGAAGGACGAGGTGCTTGCGCTGCTTGAGACTGGCGCGCGCAGCCGTTAGATCCTGCCCATGGCAACCCGCGTGAAAATCTGTGGCCTGACCGAGGCCGCCCATGTCGAGGCCGCCGCAGAGGCGGGCGCGACCTATATGGGCTTCGTGTTTTTCCCCCGCTCGCCCCGCAACCTGTCGCTGCCGCGGGCGGCGGCGCTGGCCTTGCAGGTGCCGATGGGCGTGGCCAAGGTGGCGCTGGTCGTGGATGCCGAGGATGCGGCGCTGGACGCCCTCGTGCAGGCGGTGCCGCTCGACATGCTGCAGCTTCATGGCCATGAAAGCCCGGCCCGCGTGGCCGAGATCCGCGCGCGCTATGGCCTGCCGGTGATGAAGGCGGTGGGCATCGCCGAGGCGGCCGACCTTGCGGCGATCGCCAGCTACGAGCAGGTCGCCGACCAGATCCTGGTCGATGCCAAGCCCCCCAAGGGCGCCGCCCTGCCCGGCGGCAACGGCCTTGCCTTCGACTGGCGGCTGATCGCCGGGCGCGACTGGGACCGGCCCTGGATGCTGGCGGGCGGGCTGACCCCTGCCAATGTCGCCGAGGCGGTCCGGCTGACCGGGGCCCGGCAGGTCGATGTCTCCTCGGGCGTCGAATCGGCGCCGGGGATCAAGGACCCGGCCGCCATCGCCGCCTTCATCGCGGCCGCCGGATAGCAAAAGGGCGCGAGGATTACCCCCCGCGCCCGCACTCGTTACCGAACCGCAAAAAACTGCACTCGTTACGCGCTACCGCTTACATCGCCGGAAGGATGGCGATGTCGCGGATCTCGCCCGTGGCGCCGGTCAGCTCCCAGCTTTCAAGGATGGCGCCGGTCTCCAGATCGACGGTGTGCAACCCGCCATTCGCCGCAAGCCAGGCGGTGTTCTCGCCCTCGGCAGTGGTGGCGACGTCAAAGCCGACCGGGCCTTCCAGATCGGCGCCCAGCTTGCCCACGGCAGCCAGCGAGCCATCGTTCGGCGGCGCCTGCTTGATCAGCGCCGAGATGGTGGCGTCGATATCGAACATCCCCGTCGCCTCGGGCTTGCCATAGCTGTTGATATAGGCGGCGGCGACGATGTTCGGCGCCTCGCCCGCATGCATGTCCTCGGCCAGGAAGGCCAGCTCGCCATCGACGGTCACTTCGCCGGTATCGACGTTCACGCGGTGGTTGGTGGTGCCCGACATGAAGCGCAGGCGGTCGGCCATCGGGTTGAAGTCCACCACGACCGGGCCATCGGTGGAGGGCAGCATGGTGTTCATCGTCGAAAGCTCGGTCGCGGCGCCGGTGGCCGGGTCGATCACCACGATCACATGCTCGGCCGTGACGCCGATCAGGGTGTTGTCGGCGGGGCGCAGGTCGATGCCCAGAAGGCTGTCGACGCCGGTCACCTCCATCTCGCCGGTCACGGCCGCAGTGGAGGTGTCGATCATCACAAGCGTCTTGTCGCCCGTCAGGCCGATGGCGGTATCGGCAAAGGCCGGGGCGGTCGTCAGCAGCAGGGCTGCGATAAGGCGGGTCATGTGTCTCTCCATCTGGTTGTCGCAGGCGCTGTGAACCGCATCGCCTGCAGGGCAATCACCGGCAGTTACGAGAGGCTTTCGGAGCAAGTTGCGCGTGGCCCGATAACGAAGCCGTGATCGCCGCGCCATCCTGCGCCTTTACCCCGGGGGGCCAGAGCGCTAGATCAGCAGTGCCCAACCGGAGGACGCACCATGCCCGACGACCTGATCAACAGCTTCATGAACGGCCCCGATGAAAACGGCCGCTTCGGCATCTTCGGCGGGCGCTTCGTGTCGGAAACGCTGATGCCGCTGATCCTGCAGCTGGAGGCGGAGTATGAGCGGGCCAAGACCGATGCCAGCTTCTGGGCGCAGATGGACGATCTGTGGAAGAACTACGTCGGTCGGCCCTCGCCGCTCTATTTCGCCGAGCGGCTGACCGAGGAGCTTGGCGGCGCCAAGATCTACATGAAGCGCGACGAGCTGAACCATACCGGCGCGCACAAGATCAACAACGTGCTGGGGCAGATCCTGCTGGCGATGCGCATGGGCAAGAGCCGGATCATCGCCGAAACCGGCGCGGGCCAGCATGGCGTGGCGACGGCGACGGTCTGCGCGCGCTTTGGCCTCAAATGCGTGGTCTACATGGGCGCGCATGATGTGGAGCGGCAGGCGCCCAACGTGTTCCGGATGCGGCTGCTGGGGGCAGAGGTGATCCCCGTCACCTCGGGCCGCGGCACGCTGAAGGACGCGATGAACGACGCGCTGCGCGACTGGGTCACCAATGTGCGCGACACCTTCTACTGCATCGGCACCGTGGCCGGCCCGCATCCCTACCCGGCGATGGTGCGCGATTTCCAGTCGATCATCGGCAAGGAAACCCGCTGGCAGCTTGAGGAACACGAAGGCAAGGGCCGCCTGCCCGACACCATCATCGCGGCCATTGGCGGCGGATCGAACGCGATGGGGCTGTTCTTCCCGTTCCTCGATGACGCCTCTGTCCGCATCATCGGCGTCGAGGCCGGCGGCAAGGGCGTCGATGACCGGATGGAGCATTGCGCCTCGCTGACCGGTGGGCGCCCCGGCGTGCTGCATGGCAACCGCACCTATCTGCTGCAGGACGAGGATGGCCAGATCCTTGAAGGCTATTCCATCTCGGCCGGGCTCGATTATCCCGGCATCGGCCCCGAGCACGCCTGGCTGCACGAGATCGGTCGCGCGCAATATGTCAGCATCACCGATGCCGAGGCGCTGGCGGCCTTCCAGACCTGCTGCCGGCTGGAGGGAATCATCCCTGCGCTGGAACCCAGCCATGCGCTGGCCCATGTCATCAAGATCGCGCCGACACTGCCCGCCGACCATATCATCGTGATGAACATGTGCGGGCGCGGCGACAAGGACATCTTCACCGTGGCCAAGCACCTTGGCTTCGACATGAAGATCTGAGGGCCGTTATTGGCGCTTCGTGAACGGGGACCGGCATAAACCCAAGGCATATCGGGCTGGGTCCGGGGGTATAGGGCCCCCGACCTAAACCTCGGGTCAATTGTTGGCGGCGTTGGAATGGCCCTGTCTGGGGGAAGACCACATCCGGTCTCCCCGAAGCACAGGAGCATCCAATGACCCGACTTCTTGTCACCGCCTCGGCGCTGTTGCTGATGGCTGGCGCCGCACAGGCGCAGACCGCCCCATCCAGCCCCGTCGCCGGCATTGTCGCCGACCTCCAGGAACAGGGCTACACCCGCATCGAGATCAAGCCCGGCCGCGGCGTCACCGAGATCGAGGCGATCCGCGGCTCCGAGAAGCTGGAGCTGGACGTGGTGAACCGCACGGGCAAGGTGGTCAAGTCCGAGACCGAGACCGTGCGCCCCGGCGAGAACACCACCCCCGGCGTCTATCTGGACCGGGACGGCCGCGGCCGCGACGACAGTGCGTCGCGCAATCGCTCCAGCAGCGACGACTCGTCGGACGGCTATGACGACTCGGACGGCCGGGATGATGACGACCGCGATGACGACCGCGATGATGACCGCGATGATGACCGCGACGACGACCGGGACGACGACAGCGATGATGACGGCGACGACCGCGGTGATGACCGTGGTGACGACGACCGCGGCAGCGATGACGACTGACGCAAGGGCGGGCTCCTATCCGCGCTCTTCGACACAAGATGAGGCTCCGCGCAAGGTTTGCGCGGAGCGGTCTTGGCTTGGGCGGCGGGGCTTGCCGCCCTGCCCCCGTTCTGGGAATACTCGATGAACCGCCCCCGCAGGCTGCCGCCCCGCCCGCTGACCGCATGGACCCCGCCGTGAACCGCCGCATCCTCCTGACTGCCCTTCTGGCTTTGTCCCTGGCCCCGACGGCAGCGCTGTCGCAGTCGCTGGCGGACCGCATCGCCCGAGAGTTGCGTTCGGAAGGGTTTTCGGAGGTCTCGACCACGCGCACCCTGCTGGGCCGCGCCCGGATCTATGCAAGCGGCCCCGCCGGCACCCGCGAGATCATCCTCGACCCCCGCACCGGCGAGATCCTGCGCGATCTGTGGATCTCGCCCGACGGGGCCCCCACCAACCCGTTCACCGCCAGCGGCGGCGATGACGGCGACGAGGGCCGTTCCTCGGGCAGCGGGTCTTCCGGCAGCGGCTCGTCGTCCGGGAATGACGATGATGAGGACGACGATGAGGAGGACGACGACGATCGTGACGATGACAGCGATGATCGTGACGACGACCGCGGTGATGACCGAGGGGACGATGACGGGGACGACGGCGACGATGACTGAGGCGCAGCCATGACGGCCCCCGAAACCACGGGCCCGGCGCGATGAAAAGCTTCGTTGCGGTCCTTGTCATCCTGGCGGTGCAGGCGGTCTGCGCCGTGTTCTTCGTGTCCGACATCCTGCTGTCGGTGCTGGGGATCTATGTCGCGCCGATCAGCTGGCAGAACCGCGAACTGCTGGAGATCGGGGCCGCCGTCGGGCTGCTGCTCGGGCTGGGACTGGGGGCGCTGACGCTGGCGCGCAGCATCCGTGGCCGCCGGCTCGCCGAGGAAAAGCTGCGCCGCGCCTCGGGCGCGTTCATGGAGCTGCTAGACGAGCGCTTTACCGGCTGGGGGCTGACCCCGGCAGAGCGCGACGTGGCGCTGTTCGCGGTCAAGGGGATGTCCACCGCCGAGATCGCCGCGCTGCGCCAAACATCAGAGGGCACGGTGAAGGCGCAGACCAACGCCATCTATCGCAAGGCGGGCGTCACCGGCCGCCCGCAGCTGCTGTCGCTGTTCATCGAGGATCTGATCGACGGCGCATTGCCCACCCGCACCGAGGCGCTGCCGCCGCCCGCCGCCGCCATGGCGATTGCGCCGCCTGTGCCGGCCTTGCAGGGCAACCCGCCGCCAGGCACGCCCTAACCCGCCGCGTGCTCCTGCAGCACCGCCAGCGGCACCACCTCCAGCGCGCGGGCATGGGTGGCGGCCAGCCGCACCTGCGGCGCGCAGCCCTCATCCGCCGCCTGCAAGAAGCGTGCCGCGCAAAGGCACCAGCCATCGCCCGGCTTCAGCCCGGCAAAGCGGTATTCAGGCCGCGGCGTGGACAGGTCGTTGCCGACGTATTTCGACCAGGCCAGGAACTCTGCCGTCACCGTCACGCAGACGGTATGGCTGCCGGCATCCTCGGCGCAGGTGTTGCAATGACCGTCGCGGAAAAAGCCGGTCATCGGCGCCGTGGAGCAAGGCTCCAGCGCGCCACCAAGCACGTTGATCGCGGGATCGGGTGTCATCGGCTCTCTCCTTGCGCGGGGGGCTGCCAGTCGAGCCAGCGGCCGTGGAAATCGAAGCGCCCCACCGGCATCGCGGCGCCGCCGGGCCAGAGCGTCAGCGTCAGCGCCGCCCCGGGGCCGGCGCCATCCGCCTCCATCCCGAAACGAGCCAGCGGCGCTTCCGCGGTCGCCCGGGCGCCGGCCTCGGCCAGCAGCGCCGCGCCGCGCGCCTGCCGGTCCTTGGGGAAATACTGCCAGGCGACGGTGTGATAGACCAGATGCAGCTGCCCCCGCCGCGGGGGCGCCAGCCGCTGCGCCAACCAGTCCACCGCGTCGCCCTCTGCAAGCTCGAGGCGCAAGGCCGTCGCCTCGTCCAATGCGGCGGCGATGCGGGCCATCCGCTCGGGCTGATCGGGCCAGATATAGGACAGCAGCCGCAGCCGGTCCGCCGCCGCATCGCGCGGGGCGAGGTCCACGCCGGCACGGGCGGCAATGCGCGGCTCTGCGCCGAAGGCCGGCGCGCCGCGCCAGTCGGGGGCCAGCAGAACCTTTGCCGCCGCGGGGCCAAGCCGCCCTTCCGGCGTCTGCAGCGCATAGCGGTCGAAGATCAGGTTCAGCCCGGCGCTGGCGCCAAGCTCCGACAGCATGATCGGCAGGCCGACCTTTCCCGCCAGCCAGCGCGCCGCCACGATCAGCGCGGCCGAGCGGGCGACCTCATTGGTTTGCGGGGCGGTGCCCAGCCTGTGCAGCACCCATTCTTCCTGCGCCACGATCGCGGCCGAGGCGGCGCGCCACAGCGCAAGTTCATCGCTGTGGGCAGGGGGATAGAGCGCCGCCAGCGCCGAGTCGCGCCGCTCCAGCACCAGCCCGTGCAGCGCGCCCGCCAGCCGCAGCGCCACCGAAGCGCCAGAGCCAGAGATGTCGCCGGGCCAGTCCGCGATCCGCTGCGACACCGCGCCCTCGGGCAGCCCGCGATCCACGAAGGCCGTCAACAGCCGCGCCGTGAAAGGGGAGCCCAGATCGGCGCAGGCCCGGGCCTGCGCGGCGAAGGCGCCCCGCCAGCTCATCGAAAGCGGTCCGCGAGCCGCTGCAAGGCGCTGCGGGCTTGCGGCTCGGGTTCGGGCTCGGCCTGGGGGGCGGGTGCCGGCTTGGCAGCCGGCGCGGCAGCAGGGGGTGCCTTGGCCGGCTTCGCCCCCTCCCCCGTGCCGGAGCGGGGCGGCGCCGTGCGCAGCGCCACGGCATTCAGGAAGCGCGCGGCATCCCCCGCCGCCAGCGCCGGGGCGCCATCCGAGATCCCGCGCAGCAGATCGTCCAGCCAGTCCTGATCGGCCTTGGCGAAATCGGCCAGTACGTAGGCCGCGACCCGGTCCTTGTGCCCGGGATGGCCGATCCCCAGCCGCACCCGGTGATAGGCCTCGCCGATATGGGCATGGATCGAGCGCAGCCCGTTATGCCCGGCATGGCCGCCGCCGGTCTTGCAGCGGCTCTTGCCGGGGGCGAGGTCCAGCTCGTCATGCAGCACGGTCACGTCCGCGGGAGTCAGCTTGTAGAAGCGCATCGCCTCGCCGACCGACTGGCCCGAGAGGTTCATGAAGGTGGAGGGTTTCAGCAGCACGACCTTCTCGGGCCCCAGCATCCCCTCGGCGGCCAGGCCCTGGAAGCGCGACCGCCAGGGGGAAAAGCCGTGATCCTCCGCGATCCGGTCCACCGCCATGAAGCCGATATTGTGCCGGTTCTGGGCGTATTTGCTGCCCGGATTGCCAAGCCCGACGAATAGCCGCATCCCTGCCCGCCCTTTGCTGCGGCGCGGGGCTTGACGGCCGCCGCGCTTTGTCCTGTCCTCGTGGCCGTTGCCAGCCCGTCCGCAAGCGCGGACCGCCCGCCCTCCTTACCACAGCAGCAAGGGGCCCTTGGCCATGTATCTGACCATGAACCGTTTCCGCATCAAGCCCGGACATGAGGAAACCTTCGAGACCATCTGGAAGCGCCGCGACAGCCATCTGCGCGAGGTGCCCGGCTTCATTGCGTTCCACCTGATGAAGGGCCCCGAAAAGGACGGCTACCGGCTCTACGCCTCGCATACCGCCTGGGAAAGTGCCGCGGATTTCGAGGCCTGGACCCGGTCCGAGGCCTTCCGCGCCGCCCATGCCGGCGCCGGCGGCAACCGCGAGGTCTATGCCGGCCCGCCCGAACTGGAAGTGTTCGAGACGGTGCAGAGCATCACCGCCTGAGCCGCAAGTGCCGAAACGCAAACGGGGGCCCGTGAGGGCCCCCGTTCGCAGATCGAGGCTTGGCCGGTTCGGCCTTCGCCAATCACTCGGCTTCGGCAGCTTCCGCCGACAGCAGGCCCGAGGGCGCCGTCAGGTTGGCAACGACGAAGTTCCGCTTGATCGTGGGGGTCGCGCCGGCGGGCAGTTCGATATCGTCGATATGGATCACGTCGCCGATCTGCTTGCCGGTCAGGTCCACCGTGATGTGATCGGGGATATCGCCCGCGGTCACTTCCAGTTCGACCTCGGAGCGCACGACGGTCAGGGTGCCGCCGCGCTTGATGCCCGGGGCGGCATCGTGGTTTTCAAAGTTCACGTGGATGAACAGGTTGATGCGCGAATTGCGGTGCAGGCGCATCAGGTCCACATGGGTCGGAAGGTCGCGCACGACGTCGCGCTGCACACCGCGGCAGATGACGCGGACATCGTCCTGGCCCTCGACCTTGAGGTTGAACAGCGTCGACAGGAAGCGGCCTGCCTTGAGCTTCTTCAGCAGCGTATAGTACTTGATGTTCAGGGACAGCGGATCCTTGCCATCGCCATAAACAACTCCGGGTACGTAGCCCTCACGACGAGCTTGACGAGCGGCCCCCTTGCCTGTCCCCGTCCGTACCTCGGCCACAAGATCCGGGATCTCACGTGCCATTGGTCTCTCCATAGGTTAAAAGGCGGACATCCTCCAAGGGTGCATGCCCGCAAGGTGGCCCCTATAGACGGGACCGGCCGGGAAGGGAAGGCATTTTTGGCTGTGGGGGCGGAGGATTCTGGGCCGCAGCGGTTCGCTCGGGCGGGGACAAGGCGAGGCACTGCCTCGCCCCCGCCCGCTGCTGGACTGTTCCCTCAGAGCTGCCGGCACCACGAGACCGTGTAAGGACAGCGCCCGACCTGGCGGGCGAGAAGCGCCCGCCGAGGGCGGGGCGGGCGCTGGCCGGGCCTTTTGGGGGCCCGTCCGGAGAGTTGAGATGTTACGGCGTGGCGAAGGCGATGGCCTTCGCCATGGCGGCCGACGGAGGGCTCCCTCACTCATAGGCGTCAAAGAACCCCTTCGGCACCAGCAGGTTCTCCCTCCGCAGCCGCGCCACGTCGCGCTCGCCGCACAGCGCCATCGAGATGTCCAGCTCCTTGCGGATCACCTCCAGCGCCGCGGTGACCCCCGCCTGCCCCATAGCGCCGAGGCCATAGACCCAGGCCCGGCCGATCATGGTGCCCTTCGCGCCAAGCGCCAGCGCCTTCAGCACGTCCTGCCCGGAGCGGATACCGCTGTCGAGCCAGACCTCGCAGCGCCCGTCCACCGCCGCGATGATCTGCGGCAGCATCCGGATCGAGGACAGCGCGCCATCCAGCTGCCGCCCGCCATGGTTCGACACCACAATGGCATCGGCGCCGAACTCTGCCGCCAGCCGGGCGTCATCGGCATCAAGGATCCCCTTCAGGATCAGCTTGCCGCCCCACATGTCGCGGATCGCGGCGATCTTGCCCCAGTCGAGCTGCGGGTCGAACTGCTCTGCCGTCCAGCTCATCAGCGAGGAAGCATCGCCCACCCCCTTGGCATGGCCGACGATATTGCCAAAGAAGCGCCGCTTCGTGCCCAGCATCCCAAGCCCCCAGCGCCATTTGGTGGCAAGGTTCAGCAGCGTCGAGGGCGTCAGCTTCGGCGGCGCCGAGAGCCCGTTCTTCAGGTCCTTGTGCCGCTGGCCAAGGATCTGCAGGTCCAGCGTCACCACCAGCGCCGAGCAGTTCGCCGCCTTGGCCCGGTCAATGACCCGGCGCAGGAAGTCCTGGTCGCGCATTGCGTAAAGCTGGAACCAGAACGGCTTGCTTGTGTGCTCGGCCACATCCTCGATGGAACAGATCGACATGGTGGACAGGGTGAAGGGCACCCCGAAGGCCTCGGCGGCGCGGGCGGCCTTGATCTCGCCATCCGCGCATTGCATCCCCGTCAGCCCGACCGGCGCCAGCGCCACCGGCATCGTAACCGCCTGCCCGATCATCGTGCCGGCGGTGCTGCGGTTGGTCATGTCCACCGCCACCTTCTGCCGCAACCGGATCTGGGCGAAGTCCGACGTGTTGTCGCGGAAGGTCTGCTCGGTATAGCTGCCCGATTCCGCGTAATCGTAGAACATCCGCGGGGTGCGGCGGCGATGGATGCGCTTCAGATCCTCGATGCTGGTGATCACGGGCAAGGGGGTCCCTCCTCCAAATTGGTAAGATGCTATTACCAATTGCGCGACCTCCATGCAATCGCCGTGACGCCGTGACGCTTGCCCTTGCGTTCCGCCGTGCCAGGGGAAACTGTGCGCCCCGCCGCAAAGAAGGAAGCTCGCCATATGTCGATCCTGCTGATGGGATTTCTAGGCAGCCTCGCCGCCGGGCTGATGACCGGCGTGGGCGCGCTGCCGGTGCTGTTTGGCCGCAACATCACCCGCTACTGGAACGATGTGCTGCTGGGGTTCGCGGCGGGGGTGATGCTGTCGGCCTCGTTCTTCTCACTGATCCTGCCGGGGATCGAGGCGGCAACGCTGCGCATCGGCAGCGAGGTGATCGCGGCGCTGATCGCGGTGGGCGGCATCCTGCTCGGCGCCGGGGCCATCGCGCTGCTGAACGAATCGCTGCCGCACGAGCATTTCGTCGAGGGGCGCGAAGGGGCCGATCCCGGCGCGCTGGCCCGGATCTGGCTGTTCATCATCGCCATCACCATCCACAACGTGCCCGAAGGCATGGCCGTCGGCATCGGCTTTGGCGCCGGCGACGCGGCCCTGGGGCTGTCGCTGGCCATCGGCATCGGGCTGCAGAACGCGCCCGAGGGGCTGGCGGTTGCGGTGGCGCTGCGCGGGCTTGGCTATGGCCGCGGCCGGGCGGCAGGGATCGCGCTACTCACAGGGCTGGTGGAGCCGCTCGGCGGGCTGGTCGGCGTCGCAGCCGTGTCGATGGCCGCGCCGCTGCTGCCATGGGGGCTGACCTTCGCGGCGGGGGCGATGCTCTATGTCATCAGCCACGAGATCATCCCGGAAACCCACCGCCACGGCCACCAGAATGCGGCGACGGCGGGGCTGATCGTCGGGCTGGTACTGATGATGTTCCTGGATGTGGTGCTCGGCTAGGCTCAGGCGCGGTGCGCGCCCGCTGCCAGTTCCGACACCACCGCCAGCACCTCGGCCACCGGCCTGCGCTCGCCGATCAGCTTGACGATGGCCGAGCCGACGATGCAGCCATCGGCAATGCCGGCAATCGCCTCGGCGGCCTCGGGGGTGGTGATGCCGAAGCCGACCATCACCGGTAGGTCGGTCGCGGCCTTGATCCGCGCCACGTCGGGCGCGATATCCACCGCCTGCGGCGCCGCAGCGCCGGTGATGCCGGTGATCGACACATAATAGACAAAGCCCGAGGTGTTCTGCAGCACCTTCGGCAGGCGCGCGTCATCGGTGGTCGGCGTCGCCAGCCGGATGAAGTTCAGCCCCGCCGCCTGCGCGGGAATGCACAGCTCGGCATCCTCCTCGGGCGGCAGGTCCACCACGATCAGCCCGTCGATACCCGCCGCGACCGCATCGGCCAGGAAGCGCTCCACCCCGCGGCTGTAGATCGGGTTGTAATAGCCCATCATCACGATCGGGGTGCTGTCGTCGCCCTTGCGGAACTCGGCCACCATATCCAGCGTCTTTTGCAGGGTCTGCCCGGCCGCCAGCGCCCGCTGCCCGGCCAGCTGCACCGTCGGGCCATCGGCCATCGGGTCGGTGAAGGGCATCCCCAGCTCGATGAAGTCCACGCCCGCGCCCGGAAGCCCCTTCACGATCTCCAGCGAGGTCGCATGGTCGGGATCGCCCGCCATCACATAGGCGACAAAACCCTTGCGGCCCTCGGCACGCAGTTGGGCGAACTTCTGGTCGATGCGGGTCATCGGGCGTCCTTTGTTGCAGGTCGCGCCCGGTGTGCAGAAAACCGCGGTGGAAATCAATGGCCCAAGGGGGCTTCGGGGGGGATCAAAGCCGCGGCCCTTCCGGCTCCAGCGCCGGGCCCGAGATCATCCAGTGGGTGCCGAAGCGGTCGCGCACCATGCCAAAGCCGGTGGACCAGAAGGTGGGCTGCAGCGGCATGACCACAGCCCCGCCCTCCGCCAGCGCCTCGAACAGCCGCTGCGCCGTGGCCAGATCGGGGGCCGACCGGCTGATCGACACCGCCGCCTGCGGCTCGCCCTCCACCCCCGGCGGAAAGTCCGATCCCATCAGCACCATGCCCCCGACCACCATCGCCGAATGCATCACCAGATCCGACCCGGCAAGCTCGGGCGGGGCGCCCGGCATCTCGCGGTAGCGCTGGATGAACAGGTCGCTGGCGCCGAACAGATCGGCATAGAAGGCCATCGCCTCGGCGCAGGTTCCCTGGAAGTGAAGGTAGGGCTCGAATCCCATTGGATGCTCTCCTGCTGGCCCCCGCCGAGGCCCAATGTGCCATGCTGCAGCGCGCGAACAAAGGCCCTCCCTTGCGTCTGCGCGGCGCTCTGCCTAGAAGCGGCGCGGAACCGCTGGAACAGGGGGATGGCATGGGCTTCAAGATGGGTATCGTCGGGCTGCCGAATGTCGGCAAGTCGACGCTCTTCAATGCGCTGACGCGGACCGCCGCGGCGCAGGCCGCCAACTTCCCGTTCTGCACCATCGAGCCCAATGTCGGCGAGGTCGCGGTGCCCGACAAGCGGCTGGAAACGCTGGCGGCGATTGCCGGATCGAAACAGATCATCCCGACGCGGATGACCTTCGTCGATATCGCCGGCCTGGTGAAGGGTGCCAGCAAGGGCGAGGGTCTGGGCAACCAGTTCCTGGCCAATATCCGCGAGACCGACGCCATCGCCCATGTGCTGCGCTGCTTCGAGGATGGCGACGTGACCCATGTCGAGGGCCGCGTCGATCCCGTCGCCGATGCCGAGACCATCGAGACCGAGCTGATGATCGCCGATATCGAGAGCATCGAGCGGCGGCTGGCGAACCTTGCCCGCAAGATCAAGGGCGGCGACAAGGAAGCGGTGGACCAGGACCGGCTGCTGCGCGCCGCCATGGTCGCGCTGGAGGCCGGGCGCCCCGCCCGCACCATCAAGGTCGCCGCCGATGACCGCCGCGCCTGGGAGATGCTGCAACTGCTGACTGCCAAGCCGGTCCTGTATGTCTGCAACGTCGAGGAAGCCTCGGCCGCCAGCGGCAACAGCCAGTCCGAACGCGTGGCGAAGATGGCCGCCGAACAGGGCGCCGGGTCAGTGGTGATCTCGGCCAAGATCGAGGAAGAGATCAGCCAGCTCGACGCCGAAGAGGCCGAGATGTTCCTGACCGAGATGGGGCTGGAGGAGGCCGGCCTCGACCGGCTGATCCGCGCCGGGTACGAGCTGCTCGATCTGCAGACCTATTTCACCGTGGGCCCCAAGGAGGCCCGCGCCTGGACCATCCCCAAGGGCACCCTCGCCCCGCAGGCGGCCGGCGTGATCCATGGCGATTTCGAGCGCGGCTTCATCCGGTCGGAAACCATCGCCTATGAGGATTACGTCGCCGGCAAGGGCGAGGCCGGGGCGCGCGAGGCCGGCAAGTTCCGCGTGGAAGGCAAGACCTACGAGGTGAAGGACGGCGACGTGCTGCACTTCCTGTTCAACGCCTGAGGAAGAGCGGGGGCGCTGCCCCCGTCGCGGCGGGGCCGCGACTCCCCCGGGATATTTTGACCAGAACGAAACGGGCGGAGTCAGAGACGCCGGAAGGTCGCGTAGTCGGGGGCGCGGCCTTCGCGCAGGGCCTTCTTTTCGTAGCGTGTGGAAATCCAGTCTTTCCAGGCGGTTGCACTGTGTTCTTCAAGTGCGAAGCCGGCCTTCGGCACCTCTTCCAGCGTCTGGCGCATGTAGTCGGGGATGTCGGTCGCCACGCGGAACTCTGCCCCCGGCGCCAGCGCGCGGTGCAGCGGCACGAGGTGGTCCTGCGTCACGAAGCGGCGGCGGTGGTGGCGGCGCTTGGGCCAGGGGTCGGGGTAGTTCAGGAAGGCGCGGGCGATGGAGCCTTCGGGCAGCACGTCGAACAGCTCGCGCACATCGCCCGGATGCACCGCAAGGTTGCTGACCCCGGCGGCGCGGATCTTGCCCAGAAGCATCGCCACGCCGTTGATGAAGGGCTCGCAGCCGATGATGCCGACATCCGGGTAGGTGGCGGCCATGTGCACCATATGCTCGCCGCCGCCGAAGCCGATTTCCAGCCACACGGGCCGCGCGTCGCCGAAGATGGCGCTCAGGTCCAGCGGGGCGCGGGCCGGGTTTTCCTCGGCCGTCACGCCGAAAGGGCGCAGCGTTTCGAGATCCTCGGACAGGTAGGACTTCTGCGACGGGCGCATGGTCTTGCCGGCCCGGCGGCCGTAGAAGTTGCGCCATCCGGGCGCGTCTGCGCCCTCGGGGGCTTCGGGATCGGTCTCGTCATTCATGGGCCGGGGTGATGCCGCCCGAAGCCCGCGGGGTCAAGGGCTCAGCCGCGCTGGATCAGGAAAAGCCCGATCCCCATGAAACCGATCCCCGCGCCGCGCATCAGCGTGATGGGTCGCAGCGCGGCGCCGAAGAGGCCGAACTGATCGATGGCGGCGGCCGAGATCATCTGGCCGAGCAGCACGAAGAACACCGCGTTGCCAACCCCGAAATGCGGCGCGACGAAGGTGACGGAGAGGACGTAGAAGGCGACGAACAGCCCGGCCAGAAACAGGTGCTTCGGCTGGTCCGGCAGCCGGGCGATGGCGGAGGGACCCTGCGTCAGCAGCATCACCAGCACGGCCCCCGCCAGCGCCACGCAGAACAGCACCACCGCCGCGACCGGGGGCGAGCCGATGCGGGCGCCAAGCTGGACGTTGAGCGCGGCCAGGATCGGGATGCCGATGCCGGCGGCCAGCATGATCATCGCATAGCGCAGGGTGTCGGGCATCGGAGGCTCCTCGGGATGTACGCGCAGCATGGCAAGAGGCGCAGAGGGGGGCAAGGCGGCTTGACTTGGGGCGCTGCGGTCGGGCGGGAACAGGCGAGGCACTGCCTCGCCCCCGCCCGCTGCGGGACCGCTCAACCAGAGCCGCTGGCGACGAGAGACCGGGTGAGGCCAGCACCCGATCTGGCGGGCGCAGGCCGGGCCTTTGAGGCCCGGCCAGTGCTAGTTGACAAGTCAGCGCGTGGCGAAGGCGATGGCCTTCGCCAATGTAGCCGCTGCAACGCGGAGCCGGCAGCGCGAGCTTCCCGGCGAAGAAAAAGGGCGGCCCTTGCGGACCGCCCCTCTTCACCGTCTGATGGCTTGGCCCCTTACAGCGCCTTCTTCAGCGCCTCGACCAGATCCAGCTTTTCCCAGCTGAAGCCGCCATCGGCCTCGGGCGCGCGTCCGAAATGGCCATAGGCGGCGGTGCGCTGGTAGATCGGGCGGTTCAGCTGCAGATGCTCGCGGATGCCGCGGGGGGTGAGGTCCATGACCTCGGCCACGGCCCGCTCGATCTCGGCCTCGGGCACCTGGCCGGTGCCGTAGGTATCGGCATAGATCGCCAGCGGCCGCGCCACGCCGATCGCATAGGCGACCTGGATCACGCAGCGGGTGGCAAGGCCCGCCGCCACCACGTTCTTGGCCAGATAGCGCGCGGCATAGGCGGCCGAGCGGTCCACCTTGGTCGGGTCCTTGCCCGAAAAGGCGCCGCCGCCATGCGGGGCCGCCCCGCCATAGGTATCGACGATGATCTTGCGCCCGGTCAGGCCGGCATCGCCGTCAGGACCGCCGATCACGAAGGTGCCGGTCGGGTTGACGTGCCATTCGGTGTTTTCGGTCAGCCAGCCCGCGGGGATCACCTCGCGGATATAAGGCTCCACCAGCGCGCGGATATCGTCCGAAGTCTGGCTTTCATGCGCGTGCTGGGTGGACAGCACCAGCTGCGTCACCTCGACGGGCTTGCCATTCTCATAGCGCAGCGACAGCTGCGACTTGGCATCGGGGCGCAGCGTGGGCTCGGCGCCCGACTTGCGCGCCTCTGCCAGGCGGCGCAGGATCGCGTGCGAATACTGGATCGGGGCCGGCATCAGCTCCGGGGTCTCATCGGTCGCATAGCCGAACATGATGCCCTGGTCGCCGGCCCCGTCCCGGTCCACGCCCTGGCTGATATGGGCCGATTGCGGGTGCAGGAAATTGGCGATGCGCAGCGTCTGCCAATGGAACTCGTCCTGCTCATAGCCGATGTCGCGCACGCAATCGCGCACGATGCTATCGACACGGTCCAGATGTTCGGCGAGCTTGGCCTTGTCGGACAGGCCGACCTCCCCCCCGACGACGACCTGATTGGTGGTGGCGAAAGTCTCGCAGCCGACACGCGCATTCGGCTCTGCGGCCAGAAAGGCGTCGAGCACCGCATCCGAGATACGGTCGCACAGCTTGTCGGGGTGCCCTTCCGAGACGCTCTCGGAGGTGAAGATATAGTTCTGCCGGGACATGGGAAGCGCTCCATTGGTGAATTCCCGTCACGCCAGGAAGCCGTTGTGACGGTTGAATGGACGTGCGTAACCCCCTGCCCCGCTTGCGTCAATCGCCTATCTGCGACGAATTGCAAGCATCCCGAGCGCCAGCACCGAAAGCAGCGCCAGCAGCGGCCAGTCGCCGGTGCGGGCATAGGGCGTGGGCGGATATGCCGCGGGCAGGGGTGCGTCCAGAACGCCGTCGGTGTTCAGCGGCAGCGAGGCGAGCACCCGTCCCTTGGCGTCGATCACCGCCGAGACGCCGGTATTGGCGGCGCGCACCAGCGGCAGCCCCTGCTCGATGGCACGCAGCCGGGCCTGCGCGAGGTGCTGGTAGGGGCCCGACAGCGATCCGAACCAGGCATCGTTGGTGGCCTGCAGGATCCAGCCGGCACGGCCCGGGGCGGCGTTCAGGTCTTGCGGGAACACCGCCTCGTAGCAGATCAGCGGCAGCACATGGCCAAGCGGGCCAAGGTCCAGCAGCGCGGGGCCCGAGCCAGAGGAATAGCCGTTGCCCTGCCGCGCGGCGAAGGCGCCGATGCCAAGCTGGCCGAGCAGGTCGCCGGCGGGCATGTATTCGCCGAAGGGAACAAGGTGGTGCTTGTCATAGACTTCGCCCACGCTGCCGCCGGGGCCGATCACCGCTAGGCTGTTGAAATAGCGCAGCCCCTCGGACCGCTGGATTCCAAGCACGACCGGCCTGCCGCCCGCCGCCTGCGAGATCATCTCCAGCACCGGGCCGGGGTTGTTCAGCAGCCAGGGCACCGCAGTTTCGGGCCAGATGATCAGGTCAGGGGGTGCAGCGGCCGGGGCGGAGGCCGGCGCGGAGGCTGTTTGGGCCAGCATCCGCTGGAAGAACATCTCCTGCATCTCGGGCAGCCATTTCAGGTCTTGCGCGGCGTTGGGCTGGATGAGGCGGATTTGCGTAAGGCGCTCGGGTGCGGGGTCCGGTTGTGCCAGCCGCCAGGCGCCACCGGCCCAGACCGCCGCCAGCAGCAAGGCGGCGGCGACAGAGCCGCGGCGGGGGGCCATGGCCGCCAGGGCCGCGGCGCCGGTGGTCAGCAACGACAGGCCAAGCGGGCCGATGACAGCGGCCGCCTGTGCCACCGGCGTGCCGATCCAGACATGGCCGAACAAAGCCCAGGGAAAGCCGGTCAGCGCGTAGCTGCGCAGCGCATCGGCGCCCGCCAGCGCCACGGACAGCGCCAGCGCGCGCCGCGCAGGGCTGCGTCCCAGCCAGGCCGCCAGCGCTGCGGCACCGGCCCAGAACAGCGCCATGCCGAAGGCGATGAGGATCAGCGCGAAGGGCGCCATCCAGCCGTGGCGCGGCGCGTCCACCAGGAACGGCTCCACGATCCAGAACAGCGCGGCGGCGAAATGCCCCGCGCCGGCGAACAGCGCCATCAGCGCGGCTCGGCCCGGGTGCGGCGCGCGGGCGAGCCAGTGGAGCAGCAGCGCCAGTGCCGGCACTGCCACCCACCAGGCGCCAAGCGGCGCCTGCCCGGCCGCGACCAGCGCGCCGAGAAGGGCCAGCGCGGCGCGGTCCCGCCACGAGGGGCGCAGCAGCAACCACAGGCCGGGCACCCTGCCCCCAGCTGCCAAGATCAGATCCCAGCCTCGGGCAGGCGCACCCGCAGCCGCTTGATCCGGCGCGGGTCGGCATCGACCACCTCGAACTCCACCCCGCTCTCGGACCGCACCACCTCGCCGCGGGCCGGCACCCGGCCCAGAAGCATGAAGACGAGGCCGCCCATGGTATCGACCTCCTCGCCCTCTTCCTCATCGGCAAGGCGGCGGCCGACGGCCAGCTCGAACTCGTCCAGCGGCGCGCGGGCCTGCACCAGCCATTGGCCCGGCTTCTCCTGCGTCCAGAAGCCGCCTTCCTGTTCGTCATGCTCGTCGTCGATATCGCCGATGACCTGCTCGATCAGGTCCTCGATCGTCACCAGCCCGTCCACGCCGCCATATTCGTCAATGACCAGCGCCATGTGGATGCGGTCGGTCTGCATCTTCTGCAGCAGAACGCCGATCGGCATCGAGGGCGGGGCGAACAGCAGCGGGCGCAGCATCTTGCGCAGGCCAAAGCGCGGCGCCTGCGCGTCGAAGCCATATTGCAGTGCCAGGTCCTTGAGGTGGACGAGGCCAAGCGGCGAATCGAGCGTGCCCTTGAACACCGGCATCCGCGAGAAGCCATGTTCGCGGAACACCGCGACCAGATCCTCCTTGGAGATGGTCACCGGAACGGCCACGATTTCAGGCTTGGGAATGGCGATGTCGCCGACACGCAGGCGCCGCAAGGCCCCTAGTCCCGCGTGATGGGTGATGCGTCCGTCGCCCGCGGCACCGTCACCGCTGTCCTCCTCGGGGTCGGACCCGTTGAAGGCGTTCAGGATTCGTCCGAAAAAGCCGCGAGAGCCATTGCTCTCGGGACTGTCCCCCTGGTCCGGCGCGTCTTGCGCTGCCGTAGACCCGTCTGCACTTTCGCCCATCGTTCCTTTCCATCTTGCCGGGCCTGTTCGCGCCGCAGCGCTGCCCAAGCGTCACTTGCTGTCAGTCGTAGGGATTTGCAAGGCCAAGCCCCGCCAGGATTGCAATTTCGGTGCCTTCCATGAGCGATGCATCGCCGTCCCGCTCATGGTCATAGCCCAGGAGATGCAGAACTGCGTGAATGACCAGGTGCGTCACATGGTCCGCCATCGGCTTGCCGGCCTCTGCCGCCTCGCGGTCGCAGGTCTCCCAGGCGATGGCGATGTCGCCCAGTTCCTCGGGCATGTCCGCATCGCCCTCGGGCAGGTCCGGCGCGGCGCCCTCGGCCTCGGCGCCCCGCTCCTCGGAGGGCCAGGACAGCACGTTGGTCGGGGCCGGCTTGCCCCGGAAATCGGCGTTGAGCACGGCGATGCGGGCATCGTCGCAGCCCATCAGGCTGATCTCATAGCCCGCGGGGTCCAGCCCCAGATGCGCCAGCGTCGCGGCCGCCGCGCGTTCGGCAAGCGGGGCAAGCCCGAAGGACTGCCACCGCTCGTCTTCGGCTATCGTGTCAACCAGAGATTCCATCGTCGCGGTCATAGGCCTCGATGATCCGCGCGACAAGGGGATGGCGCACAACGTCCTTGGCGGTGAAGTAGTTGAAGCTGACGCCCTTCACCCCCGCTATGATCCGCTCGGCATCCTTGAGGCCCGAGGGCACGCCGCGCGGCAGGTCGATCTGGCTGCGGTCGCCCGTCACCACCATGCGGCTGCCCTCGCCCAGACGGGTCAGGAACATCTTCATCTGCATGGTCGTCGCGTTCTGCGCCTCGTCCAGCACCACGAAGGCATTGGACAGGGTGCGCCCGCGCATGAAGGCCAGCGGCGCGATCTCGATCCGCTTTTCCAGCATCAGCTTTTCCATCTGCTTGGGCGGAAGGAAGTCGTTCAGCGCGTCATAGAGCGGCTGCATGTAGGGATCGACCTTCTCCTTCATGTCGCCGGGCAGGAAGCCGAGGCGTTCGCCCGCCTCCACCGCCGGGCGGCTGAGGATGATCTTGTCGACATGGCCGCCGATCAGCATCGTCACACCGACCGCAACCGCAAGGTAGGTCTTGCCGGTGCCGGCTGGCCCGATCCCGAAGGCGAGTTCATGCCGGAACAGGTTGTTCACATAGGCCTTCTGCGCCTCGGTCCGCGGCTCCACCGATTTCTTGCGGGTGCGGATCTCCATGCGGCCACTGAACATTTCCAGCTGATCCTCGGGATCGGCGGGGGCCGGGGCGCCGCTGAAATCGCCCATGCGGATCATCGCGTCGATGTCGCCGGCCTCGACCGGGCGGCCGGTTTCGAGCCGCGCGTAAAGCTGGTGCAGCAGCGCCGCCGCCTGGTCACGCAGCGCCGGGGTTCCGACCACTGCAAGCTGGTTGCCGCGGCGCAGGATGTGGACACCGACCTTGTGCTCAATCTGGGCGAGGTTCCGGTCGTACTGCCCGCACAGGTCGCGCAGGAGGCGGTTGTCAGGAAATTCCAGAAGCGTTTCATGAACGTCTTCGGGACGGGGCGGGGGGGTCAGCGCGCTGATGCCCAATAACGTCTCCCTTCGGCAGAGGGTTGGCTTTGGCAGTGGGTCGGCTTCGGTGGTCTCATGGTGCCAATCACCGGGCCCCGTGGCAAGCGCCCAGATGAAGATTCGCACCCTGGCAACAAAATCGGCCGCAGGAAGGTTCCTGCGGCCGCTATATCGTGATCGGCTGGGCGCAAGGACGCGCCCGCCTCGGGCCGGGTCAGATCGGATCGACGCGCGACTGGTAGGGCCCGGTCGCGTAGCCGCCGACGCTGGCCTTGCCCGTGCAGACCGGGCGACCATCGGGACCGCGGCGCGCGCTCATGTAGCCCTCGGCGCCATCGTCGATGATCCAGTGGTCGCAACCCTCGGGATCGACCCAGATCCCGGCCTTCAGCTGGCTCAGGTGCTTGGAGTCCACGGCGCGGTCCACGGTCTTGTTCTGCTTGGGCGCATCGCAGGCGGCGAGGCTGCCGGCGGCCGCCAGGATGGCAATGTATTTCAGCACGGTCATGTCACGCTCCTCAGCGGATGCAGAAGATTTCGACGCGGCGGTTCTGCTGCATCCCGGCCGCGGTGCCGTTCGATGCCTTGGGCTGGCGCTCGCCGAACCAGGTGATGTCCACGACCCGGGCCCCGGTGCTGCGCGCCACGGCCGCGACCGACTGGGCGCGGCGTTGCGACAGGTTCATGTTGTAGCTGTCGCTGGCGCGGCTGTCGGTATGGCCGGCGATCACGTAGCCCGCCGCCCGGTTCGAGGAGAAGAACGATTCGAGCTGTGCGCGGCCACCGGGAGAGATCGTGGCGCTGTCGGTGGCAAAAAGCTGATCCGAGGGCATCACGCCGCAAGCCTCGCCGCGGTTGCAGACCGGCAGGCCGCGGCTGTCAACGCGCGCGTCCATGTAGCCTTCCCAGCCGTCATCCATCACCCAGTGCTCGCAGCCGTCGGGATCGACCCAGATCGTCGGCGCATAGCGCTCGCCGCGCACGACTTCCTGCGCCAGCAAGGGGCCCGTCGCCAGTGCAAGACCGATCACCGCGACCGCCGCCGCCCTCATGATCTCTTTCACCACTGTTCCGCCTCCGTCCTGATCACCTGCTGCGCGCGAACCTGCGCCCTCGAGGAGACTGTTCAAATCCATGCGAGGGTAGCACGTCCTTAACGGTTGTGAAGGTGATTTCACCACAGATTGTGGCTTGCACGGAAACATTGCCCTACAATAGGTGAAACTGGCACACGGGTAGGTTTAAATGCGCCCGAAGCCTACCACATTGCGCTGGTCACGCTGCCGCCAAGCGAGTTCGGGCCGCTCTCGGTGATTCTCACCTTGGCGATGGCGCCGCGGCGGGCATCGCCGCCGGTCACATGCACCGCGTGCAGGTAATCCGACTTGCCGACCATCTGCCCCGGCTCGCGGCCCGGCTTCTCGAACAGCACCTGAACCTCGCGGCCGACCATGCCCTGCTGCGCGGCGCGTTGCTGGCGCGTCAGCAGCGCCTGCAGCCGTTGCAGGCGGTCCTCGGCCTCGGCCAGCGGCACCGGGGTCTTTTCGGCGGCGGGGGTGCCGGGGCGGGCGGAGTAGCGGAAGGAATAGGCCATGCCGTAATCCACCGCCTCGACCAGATCCAGCGTCGCCTTGAAATCCGCCTCGGTCTCGCCCGGGAAGCCGACGATGAAATCGCCCGACAGCAGCATGTCGGGCCGGGCGGCGCGGATGCGTTCGACCAGGCGCAGGTAGTGCTCGGCGGTGTGCTTGCGGGCCATCGCCTTGAGGATGCGGTCGCTGCCCGATTGCACCGGCAGGTGCAGGTAGGGCATCAGCTTGGCCTCCTCGCCATGCGCGGCGATCAGGGCATCATCCATGTCGTTGGGGTGGCTGGTGGTGTAGCGGATGCGCTCCAGCCCGTCGATCCGCGCCAGCGCGCGCACCAGTTGCGCAAGGCCCCAGACCCCACCCTGCCCCTCGCCGTGATAGGCATTGACGTTCTGGCCCAGCAGGGTGATCTCGCGCACGCCCTTTTCCACCAGCCCCTGCGCCTCGGTCAGGATGCGGGCCACGGGGCGGCTGACTTCGGACCCGCGGGTATAGGGCACCACGCAGAAGGCGCAGAACTTGTCGCAGCCCTCCTGCACCGTCAGGAAGGCGGTGGGGCCGCGGCTGGCGCCCTGCATCCGCGCCGGCAGATGGTCGAACTTGTCCTCGGCCGGGAATTCGGTATCGACCGGCTTGCCGCCCGCCTCGGCGGCGCGCGCCATCGCCGGCAGCCGGTGATAGCTTTGCGGGCCGACGACCAGATCGACCAGCGGCATCCGGCGCAGGATCTCGGCGCCCTCGGCCTGCGCGACGCAGCCGGCAACGCCGATCTTCATCCCCGGGTTCGCCGCCTTCAGCGGGCGCAGGCGGCCCAGGTCGGAGTACAGCTTCTCGGACGCCTTCTCGCGGATGTGGCAGGTGTTCAGCAGCACCATGTCGGCATCGCCCGCCGTTTCCGTCAGCACATAGCCGTCGGCGCCCATCGCCTCGGCCATGCGCTCGCTGTCATAGACGTTCATCTGGCAGCCATAGGTCTTGATGAAGAGCTTCTTCACCCCAGCCTTCGTAGTGCCGGCTTTCGCGTCGCCATCCATGCCGAGCCCTTTCCCGCTTCCGGGCGCGAGAGGAGCCGCGCCGGACCGCCATCATGTATCGAAATGCAGCCCCTGCCGCAATGCCCGCCCCGGCGCGGTGCAGCAGGGCTTGCATTGCGCGCTGGCCTGCCCGAGTTTGCGGGCGCGGCAACGATTGGACCTGCGCGATGGACTACACCTCGATCGACGATTTCCTTGTCCGCGGGCGCGGCGCCTTGGCAAAGGGGCCGGTGGCGCTGATCCTGGCCGAGGATCTGGTCGAGGTGGACAGCACCCTGCGCCACCACCTCAAGGCCGGCTTCCGCGCCGTGCTGCTGTTCGCGCCGCCCGAACTGCAGCTGCCGGCCGATCTCAACGCGCAGGTGCACCGCATCACCCATGCCGTGAAGGCCGAGGGCGCGCTGGTGCAGGCGGTCAACCCCATCATTGCCGCCGCGCCGCCGACCACCTGGTTCTATTACGGCTACAATGCCGAATACCTGTTCCACCCGTTCTGCGAGACCCGCAGCGTGCGCGAGCTGATCGCCTTCCATGCCGAGGAACGACGCGACGCGATGCTGTGCTATGTCGTCGATCTCTACTCGGGGGATCTCTGGGCCCATCCCGACGCTGTGGACCTGCAGGGCGCACTGATGGACCGCACCGGATACTATGCCCTCGCCCGGAAGGACGAGGCCGGCCACACGCGCGAGCGTCAGCTGGATTTCTATGGCGGCATCCGCTGGCGGTTCGAGGAGCATATCCCCAAGGACCGCCGCCGCATCGACCGCATCGCGCTGTTCCGTGCCCAGCCGGGGCTGCGCCTGCGCGGCGACCACACGTTCAACCTGCAGGAATACAACACCTATGCCTGCCCTTGGCACCACAACCTGACCGCCGCGGTGATGTCCTTCCGCACCGCCAAGGCGCTGAAGACCAATCCCGGATCGACCTATGACATCGACAGCTTCAAATGGCACAACTCGGTGCGTTTCGACTGGCACTCGCAGCAGTTGATGGAACTGGGGCTGATGGAACCGGGGCAGTGGTTCTGAAGCGGGCGCTCAGATCCGGCGCAGGCGGATCACCACGTCAACGCGGGCGATCTCGGCGCCCGCGGGCGCGGTCGGCAGGCGGCTGATCTCCAGCTCTTCGGCGGGGGCGTCGGTCAGTTCCGAATTGTCTTCCCAGAAGAAATGCGGGTGATCGTCCATCCGCGTGTCGAAGTACGACCGCGCGCCATCGACGGTGATTTCCTGCATCAGCCCCGCCTCGCAAAAGGCGCGCAGGGTGTTGTAGACCGTCGCCAGCGACACGCCCTCGCCCGCCTCGCGGGCTGCGGCATAAAGGCTTTCGGCGGTGACATGCCGGTTCTCGCCATCGCCGACCAGCAAGGACGCCAGCGCCACGCGCTGCCGCGTCGGGCGCAGCCCGGCCCGTGCGAGCCATGTGGTTCCGGTTGCGTCGGCCTTGGCCTTCATGAGATCCGCTCTTTGCTTCATCAGCCCCTCATATAAGGCGGGAGCGGCCCGGATTTCAAATCCTTTCGCAAGGATGGCCCAGAGAGGCCTGCCCGCGGGGCTATTGCGCCCCCTCCGATGCGGATGGTAGAGGAAAGCCGGTATCGAGAGAGTGTTCTGCACGGGGAGACGGGCCGGAATGGCGGATTATCCAACGAGCTTCGACAAGGAAGCGCTGCTGAAATGTGCGCGGGGCGAGTTGTTCGGCCCCGGCAATGCGCAGCTGCCCGAACCGCCGATGCTGATGATGGACCGGATCACCGACATTTCCGCCGATGGCGGCGAACATGGCAAGGGCCATGTCGTCGCCGAATTCGACATCACCCCCGACCTGTGGTTCTTCAAGTGCCACTTCCCCGGCAACCCGGTGATGCCCGGCTGCCTTGGCCTCGATGGGCTGTGGCAGCTGACCGGCTTCAACCTCGGCTGGCGCGGCTGGCAGGGCCAGGGCTTCGCGCTTGGCGTCGGCGAGGTCAAGCTGACCGGCATGGTCACCCCCGCCCGCAAGATGATCACCTATTATGTCGATTTCACCCGCGTCATCGACCGGCGGCTGAAGATGGGCGTCGCCGATGGCCGCGTGGAAGCCGATGGCGAGGTGATCTACCTCGTCAAGGACATGAAGGTCGGTCTGGCTGCCGCCGCAGCCTGATCCCAGACAAGGAGATCCACCCATGCGCCGCGTCGTCGTCACAGGCCTAGGTATCGTTTCATCCATCGGCAACGATGCATCCGAGGTTCTGGCCTCGCTGAAGGCCGGCCGCTCCGGCATCACCGCCAATGCCGACATGGCAGAGCGCGGCTTTCGCAGCCAGGTCGCGGGCGCAGTGAACATCGACCTCGCCGCCCATGTCGACAAGCGCGCGCTGCGCTTCATGGGGCCGGGCGCGGCCTATGCCCATATCGCCATGACCCAGGCCATCGCCGATGCCGGCCTGACCGAGGCGGATGTGTCGAACCCGCGCACCGGCCTTGTGGCCGGCTCGGGCGGGCCGTCCACCTCGTCGATGTTCGCGGCGCACCAGATCGTGCTGACCCAAGGCGCGCCCAAGCGGATCGGGCCCTTCGCGGTGCCCAAATGCATGTCTTCGACCATCTCGGCCAACCTCTCGACCGCGTTCAAGATCAAGGGCATCAACTATTCGATCACCTCGGCCTGTTCGACCTCGCTGCATTGCATCGGCAATGCCAGCGAGCAGATCATGATGGGCAAGCAGGACGTGATGTTCGCCGGCGGCGCCGAGGAGCTGGACTGGACGCTGTCCTGCCTGTTCGACGCGATGGGGGCGATGTCGTCCAAGTTCAACGACCGCCCGTCGCAGGCCTCGCGTGCCTTCGATGCGGCGCGCGACGGCTTCGTGATCGCCGGCGGCGGCGGTATCCTGGTGCTTGAGGAACTGGAGCACGCCAAGGCCCGCGGTGCCAAGATCTATGCCGAGGTCACCGGCTATGCCGCCACCTCGGACGGGCATGACATGGTCGCCCCCTCGGGTGAGGGCGGCGAGCGGGCGATGCGGCTGGCGCTGCAATCCCTCGGCCCGGATCGCAAGGTCGGGTACATCAACGCGCATGGCACCTCGACCCCGGTCGGCGATGTCGGCGAGGTTGAGGCGGTGCGCCGGGTCTTTGGCCGCGGCACCACCCCGCCGATCAGCTCCACCAAGTCGATGACCGGCCACAGCCAGGGCGCGACCGGCGCGCAGGAGGCGATCTATTGCCTGCTGATGCTACAGAACGATTTCATCGCGCCCTCGATCAACGTCGAGACGCTGGACCCGGCGATTGACGCCGCCGAGATCGCCACCGCCCGCATCGACAATGCGGGCCTTGATACGGTGATGACCAACAGCTTCGGCTTTGGCGGCACCAATGGCTCGATGCTGCTGTCCAAATACCTGGGGTGATCTGACATGGCCGATCTGATGACGGGCAAGCGCGGGCTTGTGATGGGCGTTGCCAACGAACGCTCCATCGCCTGGGGCATCGCGCAGGCGCTGGCCGCCGAGGGCGCAGAGCTGGCCTTCTCTTATCAGGGCGACGCCTTCGGCAAGCGGGTGGAGCCGCTGGCGGCCTCGCTGGGTGCCTCGCTGCTGGTCGATGTCGATGTGATGAACGATGACAGCCTCGACGCCGCCTTCGGCAAGCTGGCCTCCGAATGGGGCAGCATCGACTTTCTGGTCCATGCCATCGCCTTCAGCGACAAGACCGAGCTGACCGGCCGGTTCATCAATACCAGCCGCGAGAACTTCAAGACCTCGCTGACCATCTCGTGCTTCTCGTTCATCGACGTGGCGCGGCGGGCGGCGGCGATCATGCCCAAAGGCGGCAGCCTGATCACGCTGACCTATCAGGGCTCGAACCGGGTGACGCCGTTCTACAACGTGATGGGCGTGGCCAAGGCGGCGCTGGAATCCTCGGTGCGCTATCTGGCCAACGACCTTGGCCCCGACGGTATCCGCGTCAACGCGATCAGCCCCGGCCCGATGAAGACGCTGGCCGGCGCAGCCATCGGCGGCGCGCGAAAGACCTTCCGCCATACCGAGGCGAACGCCCCCCTGCGCGCCAATGCGACGCTGGAGGCGATCGGCGGCACGGCGGTCTATCTGGCCTCGGATTATGGCGCCTGCACCACGGGCGAGATCATCCTGGTGGACAGTGGCTACCATGTGCTGGGGATGCCGCAGTCCGAGAACCTGTAGCCAGCCGCATCCGGGGCGGGTTCACCTTTGCGTCAGGTCGCTGGCGGCGGGCGCCGCGCGGCATAAGACTGCTGCATGTCATTGCACCTCCTCACCCGCCGCGCGTTCACCGTCACCGCCGCCGCCGCACTGGCCGCCCCGGCGCTGCACGCGCAACCGGCGCCCCGCTTTGCCCGCAGCCTTGCCGCCGCGCGCGAGCTCGGCCAGCTCCACAGCCTCTGCATCGCGCAGAACGGGCAGACCGTGCTGGCCGAGGCGATCCGCGGCCCCTCGCCGGACCGGGCGGTGAATGTCAAATCGGTGTCGAAGACCCTCGTCGCCTCGCTGACCGGCGCGGTGATCGGCAGCGGCGCCCTGTCCGGGCCAGAGGCGCGGCTTGGCGAGGTCGCGCCAGGGCTGATCCCGAGCGGAGCCGATCCGCGGGTGGCGGACCTCACGGTCGCCGACCTGCTGACCATGCAGACGGGACTGGAGCGGACCTCGGGCCCCAACTACGGCGCCTGGGTCAGCAGCCGCGACTGGGTGGCCGACGCGCTGGCCCGGCCGATGGTCGGGCGGCCGGGGAGCGGGATGCTCTATTCCACCGGCAGCTATCATATCCTTGGCGCGCTGCTGTCCGAGGTAACGGGCGACAGCCTGCTGACCCTCGCCCGCCGCCACATTGGCGAGCCCTTGGGGGTGCGCATCGACGGCTGGACCCGCGATCCGCAGGGCCGCTACATGGGCGGCAACAACATGGCGCTGTCGCCGCGGGCGATGCTGGCCTTCGGCGAGGCGTTCCGCAGGGGTGGCATGGGGCCAGAGGGCCGGCTGGTGCCCGAGGACTGGGTCGCCGCCTCTTGGCAGCCGCGCACCCGCTCGGTGTTTTCGGGCGACGATTACGGCTATGGCTGGTTCCTGTTTCAGGCGGCGGGCACCCGCGTCGCCTATGCCCGCGGCTATGGCGGGCAGATGATCTATGTGCTGCCGGACCATGCGCTGACCGTCGCCATCACCTCGGATGAATCGCAACCCGCCCGCAGCGAAGGCCATGCCGGCGCGCTGAAACGGCTGCTGACCGAGGTGATCGTGCCCGAGGCGGCCTAACCGTCCTTCCGCCGCCCGTCGCGGCTGTCCACCTTGGCGCGGAAGCCCTCGGCATCGCCGAAATCGCAAAACGCATCGTAATGCGGGTGCGGATCGGCAACACCTCTGGCGTGCTTGATCGGGCACCAATGCGCCTCGGTCCGCCCCGCAATCTCGCGCACATAGGAAATCAGCCCGTTGGCATAGCCGCAATAGACGCAGTTCAGCTTTTGCAGCCCGTTGAGATAGGCCAGCATGTGCCGGTCGATGATGATGTGATCGGCGCGGCGCACCTTCTCGATGCCATAGACCGGGAAGCACACCGCCTGATAGACGGTCACGAACAGGTCGAGCAGCGCGAAGGGCACGATCAGCGCATAGATGAACGGCGCCGTGATCACCACGGACAGCCGCGCCCGCGCGATGTACGCCGCCAGCCCCTCGCGCATCTCGCGGTGCCGCTGCCGCGCGCCGGCCTCGAACACCGCGCGGCCACGGTCGATCCGGTAGCGCCAGGTCTCGCGGCGCTCGTCAATGCCCGCCTCCAGCGCCTGCCGCAGCTCGGCGATGCGGCTGCGCAACTGGTCAAGCTCGGTGGTCATCGGATCGCTCCCGCGAATAGGACTGCGCGGGAAGGTAAGCATGGGCCGGGCGCCGGGCCAAGCGCCGATGCGGGCCGGCCGCCCCCTTTCCCCCGCCGCGCCCCTGTGCCAGTCTGCCGGCCGGAGGGCCCCCGATGCCGATCAAGCTTTGCGTCTTCGATGCCTATGGCACGCTGTTCGACGTGGCCGCCGCCGCAAGGCGCGCCGCGCAGGAGCCGGGCGGCGAGGCCCTTGCGCAGCACTGGCCGCGGCTGGCCGAAGACTGGCGCCGCAAGCAGCTGGAATATACCTGGCTGCGCAGCCTGATGGGCCTGCACGCCGATTTCCGCACCGTCACCGCCGAGGCGCTGGACTGGGCGCTGGAGGCGGCGGGGCTGGACGGGGGCCTGCACGCCCGCCTCATGGCGCTCTACGACCGGCTCGACGCCTATCCCGAGGTGCCGGCGATGCTGGCGGCGCTGAAGGCCCGCGGCCTTGCCACCGCAATCCTGTCGAACGGCACGCCGGCGATGCTGGCGGGGGCGGTCGGCCAGGCCGGGATCGGCGATCTGCTGGACGATTGCCTGTCGGTCGAGGCGGTGGGCATCTTCAAGCCCGATCCCCGCGTCTATGCGCTGGCGACGGCCCGCTTCGGCTGCACGCCCGCCGAGGTGTTGTTCATCTCGTCGAATGGCTGGGACGTCGCAGGCGCCGGTAGCTTTGGCTTCACCACTCTTTGGGTAAACCGGGCAGGGCTGCCGCATGACCGGCTGCCACACCGCCCTGACCACATGCTGCCGGACCTGACCGGCCTGCCCGCCCTGCTGGAGACGCCATGACCCTTGAATACTTCACCACCTCGGATGGGCTGCGCCTGGCCTATGACGACCGCGGCACCGGAATGCCGCTGCTGTGCCTGCCGGGCCTGACCCGCAACATGGACGATTTCGACACGCTGGTCGGGCCACTGGCGGGGCGCTGCCGCCTGATCCGCATGGATTACCGCGGCCGCGGCCGCTCGGACCACGACTCCGATTTCAACAATTACAACCTGCTGCGCGAAGCGCATGACGTGGTGGAGCTGCTGGACCATCTGGGGCTGGCGCAGGTGGCGATCCTCGGCACCTCGCGCGGGGGGCTGATCGCCATGGCGCTGGCGGCGGGGTTTCCGCAGCGGCTGACGGGGGTGATCCTGAACGATATCGGGCCGGTGGTCGGCGATGCCGGGCTGGCGCGGATCATGGACTATGTCGGCAAGGTGCCGCCCTATCCGACGCTGGACGCGATGGCCGGGGCGATGGTGCGGACCGCCGCCGGGGAGTTCCCGGGCGTGCCGCAGGAGGTCTGGCGCCGGCATGTGGCGCATTGGTTCGAGGAGCGGCCCGAGGGCGGGCTCGCCCTGCGCTACGACCCGGCCCTGCACAAGGCGCTGCTGGCGCAGGCCGCAACGGGCGCGCTCCAGGACATGTGGCTGTTCTTCGAGGCGCTGAAGCCGTTCCCGCTGGCGGTGATCCGGGGGGCCAACTCCGACATCCTGTCGGCCGAGACTCTGGCCGAGATGCGCCGCCAGCATCCGGTGATGACAGCGGCCGAGATCGCGGACCGCGGCCATGTGCCCTTCCTTGACGAACCCGAGGCGCTGGCCCTGATCGGCGCCTTCCTCGACTCCCTGCCCAAAGGACCCCCCGCATGACCGACATCGCCCGCATCGAGGCAGCCGCCGCACGGATGGCAGGCCATATCCGCCGCACGCCGCTGCTCTCCTCGCCCTTCGTGGATGCGCTGGCGGGGCGGCGAGTGCTGGTCAAGGCCGAATGCCTGCAGCACACCGGCTCGTTCAAGGCGCGCGGCGGATGGGCGGCGCTGTCGGCGCTGACGCCCGAGGCGCGGGCGCAAGGCGTGATCGCCTATTCCTCGGGCAACCATGCGCAGGGGGTTGCCGCGGCGGCGCGGGCCTTTGGCGCGCCCGCGGTGATCGTGATGCCCGCCGATGCGCCGCGGCTGAAGATCGACAACACCCGCACGCTGGGGGCCGAGGTGGTGCTGTATGACCGGGCCACCGAGGACCGAGACGCCATCGGCGCCGCGCTGGCCGCCGAGCGCGGCCTGACCCTGATCCGCCCCTATGACGAGCCCGAGGTGATCGCCGGCCAAGGCACCTGCGGGCTGGAGATCGCCGAGCAGGCCGCCGAGGCCGGGGTAAGCCGCGCCGATGTATTGACCTGCTGCGGCGGCGGCGGGCTGACGGCCGGCGTTGCGCTGGCGCTGGAGGCGCGGGCGCCCGGGCTGCGGGTGCGGCCGGCGGAACCTGCGGGCTTCGACGATACCGCCCGCTCGCTGGCCGCCGGCCGGGTGCTGCGCAACGCCGCGCTCTCCGGCTCGATCTGCGACGCCATCGTGACGCCAGAGCCGGGCAGGCTGACCTTCCCGGTGCTGCAACGGCTCTGCGGCCCCGGGCTGGTGGTCAGCGATGACGAGGCGCTGCGGGCGATGGCGGTCGCCTTCACGCGGCTGAAGATCGTGCTGGAGCCGGGCGGGGCCGTCGCCCTCGCCGCCGCCCTGTTCCGCGGGGAGGAGATCGAAGGGGATGCGGTGATCTGCACCGCCTCGGGCGGGAATGTGGATGGCGCGCTGTTCTCCGAAGCGCTGGCGCGGTTCGGGACCGGGGATTGAGCTAGGCGGGGGTGTCGAATTTCCGACATCTGGCGTTGAAAGAGGGCCGAGGATGCGCGGTCAGCATCCACATTTGCAAGATCTGCCGCGATGCGCGGGGAAAGCCGGGAGCCACACATGCCGATCTGCGATCTGGGCGACGTGCAGTTGCACTGGCGCGAGGATGGCGACCCCACCGGCGCGCCGGTGGTCTTTGCCCATGCGCTTGGCACCGATCTGCGGCTCTGGGATGCGGTGATCCCGCTGCTGCCGCCCGCGCTGCGGCTGATCCGCTATGACCTGCGCGGCCACGGCGCCAGCAGCGTGCCGCCCGCGCCCTATGCGATGGGCGCGCTGATCCGCGACGCGGAACGGCTGATGGACAGTATCGGCGCGCGGGATGCCGTCTTTGTCGGCCTGTCGATCGGCGGGCTGATCGCGCAGGGGCTGGCGGTCAAGCGGCTGGATCTGGTGCGCGGGTTGGTGCTGTCGAACACCGCGGTGAAGATTGCCACGCAGGCGATCTGGCAGGACCGCATCGCGGCGGTGCAGGCTGGCGGGCTGGACGCGCTGGCCGAGGCGCAGATCGCCCGCTGGTTCCCGCCGCGCTTTCGCACCAGCCCCGAGGCGCTGCTATGGCAAACCCGCCTGCGCGCCACGCCGCCCGAGGGCTATGCCGGGGCCTGCGCCGCCATCGCCGGCACCGATTTCATCACCCCCACCTCGGGCCTGACCCTGCCGACGCTGGTGATCGCCGGCAGCGAGGACGGCTCGACCCCGCCCGACCTCGTGCGCGAGACCGCCGGCCTGATCCGCGGCGCCCGCTTCGCGCTGATCCGCGGCGCGGGCCATGTGCCGCCGGTGGACAAGCCGGCGGAATGGGCGACGCTGCTGGCCCGGTTCCTGGAGGAGATCGCCCATGCCTGAGCCCCAACGCATCCTCCTCGTCCACGGCGCCTGGAGCCGCGCCAGCACTTGGGGCGAGGTGCCCGAACGCCTCGCCGCGCTCGGGTACGAGGTCATCGTGCCCGACCTGCCGGGGCATGGCGAAGACGCGGCCGATCCCTCCACGGTGACGCTGGCCGACTACGCCGAACGGCTGGCCGAGATCCTGCGCGCCGGCCCGCCCGCGCTGCTGGTCGGCCATTCCATGGGCGGCATGGCGATCTCTGCCGCCGCCGAGCTTGCGCCCGATCATGTCGCGCGGCTGGTCTATCTCTGCGCCTTCCTGCCGCAGGATGGCGAGAGCCTGCTGGACCTGATGAAGCGCCAGCCGGAGACGATCCGCCCCGCCGTCCGCCCCGGCCCGCTGCCCGGCACCACGGCGCTCGATGCCGCCGCCGCCCTGCCGCTGCTGGCGCAGGACGCCTCCCCCGCCGCGCAGGCGGCCCTCGCCGCCGCGATGGGCCCGCAGCCCAACCGCCCGCAAACCGACCGCATCCACCTGACCCCCGGCAATTTCGGCCGCCTGCCCCGCGCCTATGTCCTGTGCGAGGCGGACCGCACCATCACCCCCGCCCTGCAGCGGGACATGATCGCGGCCAGCCCCTGCGACCCGGTCCTGCCCCTGCCCACCGGCCATTTCCCGCAGCTCAGCGCGCCGGACCGGCTGGCGCGGCTGCTGGCCGACCTGGCGATCCTCTGACGCGGGCAATCCGCCGCGCCCCGGCGGCATCTCCCTTTGACGCCGCCTGCCAAACCCGCTCTACCTCGCGCGCAGCCGCCCCCCGAAAGCCAGACATGCAACCGCGCCTCGCCCTGACCTTCATCCTGCTGACCGTGGCGATCGATTCCATCGGCGTGGGGCTGATCTTCCCGGTGATGCCCGACCTGCTGGAGGAGGTGACGGGCAGCACCGTCGCCAATGCCGCGCTTTGGGGCGGGGTGCTGGCCACGGCCTATGCGGCGATGCAGTTCGTGTTCGGCCCCATCGTCGGCAACCTGTCGGACCGCTACGGCCGCCGCCCGGTGCTGCTCTCGGCGCTGGCGGTGATGACGGCGGATTACCTGCTGATGTCGCTCGCCCACACCGTCTGGCTGCTGCTGCTCGGCCGGCTGATCGCCGGGATCACGGCGGCAACCCATGCCGCGGCGGGGGCCTATATCGCCGACATCTCCGCCCCCGAGGAACGCGCGAAGAACTTCGGCCTGATCGGCGCGGCCTTCGGGGTCGGCTTCGTCGCCGGGCCGCTGATCGGCGGGCTGCTTGCCGGCATCGACAGCCGCGCGCCCTTCTATGCGGCGGCGGCAATGGCGGCGGCGAACCTCGCCCTCGGCTGGTTCGTGCTGCCCGAGACGGTGACCGACGCGATCCGCCGCCCCTTCTCCTGGGCACGGGCCAACCCGCTCGCCTCGTTCCGCGCCATCGGCAAGCTGCCAGGGTTGCAGCGGATGCTGCTGGTGCTGTTCGTCTATTCGGTGGGCTTCCACGTCTATCCGGTGATCTGGTCCTTCTACGGCAAGGCCCGCTTCGGCTGGGACAGCTGGATGATCGGCCTCTCGCTCGCCGCCTTCGGCCTGTGCATGGCGCTGGTACAGGCGCTGCTGGTCGGCCCGGCGATCCGCCGGCTGGGCGACAGGGGCGCGGTGATCTGGGGCATGGCGGCAGAACTCCTGACTTTCCTCTTCTACGGCTTCGTCACCTCGGGCGCGCTCGCGCTGGTCTTCACGCCGCTGGCGGCGCTTGGCGGCATCGTGATGCCGGCGCTGCAGGCCACCATGTCGCGCGCCGCCCCCGCCGACCAGCAGGGCGAGCTGCAGGGCGTGCTCGCCAGCATCGGGGCGGTGGCGATGATCGTCTCGCCGCTGGTGATGAGCGCGACCTTCGGCGCCTTCACCCAGCCCGGCGCACAGGTCTATGCCCCCGGCGCGCCCTTCGTGCTCTCGGCCCTGCTGATGGTCGTTTGCGTGATCCTGCTTGTCGCCCGCCCACAAGACCCCGTGCCAGCCTGAGCCTTAGCCTCAGGGGCGCCGCCCCCCCAATCGTTCTGGGGAAAATATCCTGCGGGGGTCCGGGGGCGCAAAGCCCCCGGCCGCCAGCCATGAAGGAGCAGCCCATGAAGCTGAAGGACCTCGAGATCTTCGTCGTGGCGCCCCCCGCCCCCGGCTGGGGCGGGCGCTACTGGATCTTCCCGAAGATCACCACCGATGACGGGATCACCGGCTATGGCGAGTGCTACGCCTCCACCGTCGGCCCCAGGGCGATGGTGGCGGTGATCGAGGATGTGTTCGTGCGGCACATGCAAGGCTCCTCGCCCGAGGATGTCGAGATGATGTTCCGCCGCGCCTATTCCTCGGGTTTCACCCAGCGACCCGACCCCACGGTGATCGGCGCCTTCTCGGGGCTGGAGATCGCCTGCTGGGACATCCTTGGCAAGGCGCGGGGCCGCCCGGTCTGGGCGCTTCTGGGCGGGCAGATGAACGAGCGGCTGCGCAGCTACACCTATCTCTATCCCGGCCCGGACGATGACCCCGCCAGCTTCTGGGTCGATGCCGATGCCACCGCCGAGGCGGCGGCGCGGGCCGTCGCGCAGGGCTTCACCGCGGTGAAGTTCGACCCCGCCGGCCCCTACACGATCCGCGGCGGGCATGAGCCTGCCTTCTCGGACATCACCCGCTCGGCCGAGTTCTGCGCGAAGATCCGGCAGGCTGTGGGCGACCGCGCCGACCTGCTGTTCGGCACCCATGGCCAGTTCAGCGTCGCCGGCGCGATCCGCATGGGCCAGGCGATCGAGCCCTACAAGCCGCTCTGGTACGAAGAACCGATCCCGCCCGATGCGACGCTGGACCTTGCCGAGGTCGCCCGCGCCGTCCGCGTGCCCATCGCCACCGGCGAGCGGCTGACGACCAAGGCCGAGTTCGCCGCCGTCCTGCGCGCCGGGGCGGCCCGCATCCTGCAACCCGCGCTTGGCCGCGCCGGCGGCATCTGGGAGGGCAAGAAGATCGCCGCCATCGCCGAGGTCTTCACCGCGCAGCTGGCCCCGCATCTTTATGCCGGGCCCGTGGAATGGGCGGCCAACATCCACCTCGGCGCCTCGATCCCGAACCTGCTGATGGTCGAGACCATCGAGACCGGCGGCGCCTTCCACATGGCGCTGACCGGCAATACCCTCAAATGGGAAGACGGCTACGTGCTCGCCCCCACCGGCCCCGGCCTCGGCATCGCCTTCGACGAGGACCTCGCCCGCGCCCATCCCTATGACGGCAGCCGCCTGCACCTCGAGATGCAGGAAGCGCCCTGCGACTACCGCCGCCCCAACCGCTTCGAGGGCGGCGCGCCCCGGACTGAGCGACCCGGCACCGGAGAGCCCGCATGACCGACATGTCCCAGGGCGCCGCCTACCTGAACGGCGCATACATGCCGCTGGCCGAGGCGAAGATCCCGGTCACCCATTGGGGCTATCGCCGGTCGGACGTGACCTATGACGTGGTGGGCGTGCGGGACGGCGTTTTCTTCCGGCTGGAGGATCACCTCGCCCGCTTCCGCGCCTCGATGACGCGCCTGCGCATGGTGCCGCCCGAAAGCGATGACGATATCCGCGCGATCCTGCACCGCGTGGTCGCCCTCTCGGGCCTGCGCGATGCCTATGTGGCGATGGATTGCCTGCGCGCCAGCCCACCCCCCGGCGCGCCGCGCCACCCGGCCTACGCGCCCAGCTACATCCTGTGCTACGCGGTGCCCTGGGTCTGGGTCGCCAGCCCCGAGATGATCGCCCGCGGGATGCACCTGATGATCCCACGCGTGCGCCGAATCCCCCCGGAAAGCTTCGATCCCCGGGTAAAGAACTTCCACTGGGGCGACCTGACCGAGGGCCAGTTCGAGGCGCTCGATGCCGGCGCCGATTTCGCCGTGCTGCTCGACGGTGCCGGCAACGTGACCGAGGGGCCGGGCTTCAACGTCTTCTGCATCACCGGCGGCGTGGTCGCCACGCCCGCCACCGGCGCGCTCGACGGGATCACCCGCGCCTCGGTGATGGAGCTCTGCGAGGAGCTTGGCCTGCCGCTGGAGCTGCGCGACATTCCGGCCGAGGAGTTCCGCACGGCGGACGAGATCTTCGGCTGCACCACCGCAGGCGGCATCATGCCTGCCTCGCGCATCGACGGCCGCCGCATGGGCAATGATGCGCCGGGGCCGATCTCCACCGCGCTGAAAGACCTGTTCTGGAAGAAGCGCGCCGAGGGCTGGCAGGCGACCCCGGTGAATTACGCGGCGGGCTGAATCGCCGCCGCTCCTCGTCAAGCCAAGAAAAAGTGAACCGGACGGTTTGTTTCAACGATGTCGGCGAGCGTGAGCGCAGGCTGCAAGATGCCGCGCATGGCGCCCCTCCGGCCCTGCCCCGCGCCCGAAAGTGCTGGAACCTTGCGCCCTGCCGCAGGTTATTGCCCCGACGTCGGCGGCCCGCGCGAGCAGTGCAGGGTTTCCGGCGCAGAAAAAACCGAACTGGAGACAGTCATGAAACGTTCCAACCTTTCGCTGCCGCTGCTTGCCGCCGCCGGTACCGCCCTCGCCTTTCCCGCCTTCGCCGGCGGCCTGACCGAGCCGGTCTACGAGCCCGCCCCCGTGGTGGCCCCCGCGCCCATCGTCGCCGCCTCGAACTGGAGCGGTTTCTACACTGGTGTGTTCCTCGGCTATGCCGAAGACAGCATCGACGTCGACGACATCGGCGGTGTCGGGCTCGACGATGAGCCGAACCCCAAAGGGGCCCTCGGCGGTATTGCCGCTGGCTACAACTTCCAGTCCGGTAACTGGGTCTACGGCGTCGAGGCCGACATCGCCGCGACCGACCTGAACGACAGCGGCAGCATCGACGTCCCGGCGGTCGATGCAGAGGTCGACGTCAAGTCGATGGCCACCCTGCGCGGCCGCGTCGGCTATGACATGGGCCGCTGGATGCCCTATGCCACGGCGGGCTTCGCCGCAGCGGAGGCCGACTACTCGGTCGACGGCGCGGGCGTGTCGGTCGACGATGGCGACACCCTGACCGGCTACACCGCCGGCTTCGGTGCCGAATACGCGATCAACGACAACTGGTCGGCGAAGGGCGAGTACCTCTACACCGACCTCAAGGGCGAGTTCGAGGGCGGGGCCGGCATCGGCGACACCGATGTGGACCATGAAATCCATGCTGTCCGCGCCGGTCTGAACTACCGCTTCTGATCGCGGCACCCGGACATTCCATCCCTTGCAGGCGGCCCCGAAAGGGCCGCCTGTTGCTTATCCGGCGCAGACAAGCCCCTCACCTCTTTGCTTTTTCGTAAATATCCTCGGGGGGAGGCCGAAGGCCGTGGGGGGCAGACAGCCCCCCTGCGCGCGTTCCGCCGCGCGCGCTCAGCAATCCAGGTCCATCCGCGCCTCGCCGGTATCGCCCGGCAGGCCGGTGACCGCGCTGCCCGGCACCACGCGGCAGCCGGTGGTCCGCTCTGCCGCCTCCATCATCAGCGCCGGCACAGCGGCCCTTGCGGGCCGAGACAGATAGCCAAGGCGGATCACCTCGGCGCGGTCGCCCTTGTGGAACACCACGAAGTCGATGCCGGACAGGGTGATGTCATGCCGCGCGGCGCCAAAGAACTGCGGCGCGGGCGAGGCGCAGGCGGCGAGAAGCAGGCAGAGCGAGACGATGGGGCGCATGGGCCGAGGGTGCCGGAACGAGGTTAAGGAGAGTTTAACGCAGGTCGTCGCAAACGCCCGCCCTCATCTTTCTGCAAATGCAGCGTCGGGCGGAACCCGCTGTCACCTAGCCGCGTTGGGCGGCAGATGAAGTTATACAGGAGACCGGAATGACCCGCTTTGCTTTTGCCTTCCTGGCGCTTGCCAGCCTTGCCGCCTGCGAAACCATCCAGGGTGCCGGCCAGGACATCGAGAATACCGGCGAAGCCATCTCGTCGGAAGCGCGGCAGACCCAGGCGCAGATGTAAGCTTCGGGCCCGGGCTCAACCCTTGGCATTCAACGTAAAACGGGCGGCCCGCAAGGACCGCCCGTTTTTCTCTATCACGCGTCAGGCGCGGCGCGGTGGCCAGTCGGGGTCCTTGCGCTTGATGTAGCGCGCGTTCCAGATCCCGGCCGGGACGCCGATGATCACGCCGAGCGCGGCACCCAGAACAAAGGGGCTCCAGCCGACCCAGCCGAGGCTGAGGCCGGCGACGACCACGGCGCCGCCGACGCAGGCGACCCAGAGAGTGACGAGGAAGGTTCGCAGAGGGGGAAGCATGGCATTCTCCTTGCAAGATAAGAGGTTGCGGGAAGACGTTCGCGCGATGAGGGGAAACGCGCGGGCCCGCCGCAGGGTTCCGCGGGGCGGCCGTGCGCATATGGAAACTGTATGGTTTCCATGCAGATGCCATACATACGATTCAGCGGCGCGCCGGCGCCGGGTTCATCCGTGCAGCTATACCCGGCACGAGGTCCAGCGCGACGCCGGCCACAATGGCGGCCAGCGCGAAGGGGACTGGCCCGTAATGCCCCAGCGACATCGCCGCCGCGGCATAGGCGCCGCCCGCGCAGAGCATCACCAGCGGACAGAGCAGGAGCCGCAACGGACAGGGGCCCTCGGCGGCGGCGCGAGGCGGGCGGTAGTCTGGGGGCAGGGACTGGGGCATGGCGGCCACTCCGGGGGAAGTTGCTGCGATGGGAACCGCGAGGGGGGCGGAATGTTCCTGCCGCGCCGCTCGCCCGCATCTCGCCTTCCCTTCCGTGCAAAACCCGCTAGCTTGCCGCCATGCTGCGCATCACCGACACCATCGCCCTGGCCGACTGGGAGCTGTCCGAAGCCTTCACCCGCTCGCAAGGGCCGGGCGGGCAGAACGTCAACAAGGTCGAGACGGCGGTGGAGCTGCGCTTCGAGGCAGAGCGCAGCCCGCATCTGCCCGGCCCGGTGAAGACAAGGCTGAAGCGGCTGGCGGGGCGGCGCTGGACCACCGATGGCGCCATCGTGATCCGCGCCGAGGAGACGCGCAGCCAGGCCCGCAACCGGGAACTTGCCCGCGAGCGGCTGGTTGAACTGGTCCGGCAGGCGCTGGTCGCGCCCAAGCGCCGGATTGCGACCAAGCCCACCCTGGGCAGCCAGCGCCGGCGGCTGACCGCCAAGGCGGTGCGCGGCGAGGTGAAGTCGCTGAGGGGAAAGATCGATGACAGCGAATAGTCTGCTCGAACGGCGCGCGCGCCTGCTGGGCCCGAACGTGCCGACCTTCTACGACGATCCCGTGCATGTGGTGCGCGGGCAAGGCGTCTGGCTGTGGGATGCGGCCGGGCGGCGCTATCTCGATTGCTACAACAACGTGCCGCATGTGGGGCACTGCCACCCGAAGGTGGTGGAGGCGATGGCCCGGCAGGCGGCGCTGCTGAACACCCATACCCGCTACCTGCACGAGGGCATCCTCGACTATGGCGAGCGGCTGGTCGGCAAGCTCGGCCATGACCTGCAGCAGATCATCATGGTCTGCACCGGGTCCGAGGCCAATGACATCGCGCTGCGCATGGCGCAGGCGGTGACGGGGCACACGGGCGTCATCGCCACCGACAACACCTATCACGGCAACACCGCGGCGGTCAGCCACCTGTCCACCCGCCGCCCGCCGATCGGCGGCTACCCCAGCCATGTGCGCCGCGTGCCCGCGCCGGATGGGTTGTTGCCGCTGGGGGGCAGTGCCGAGGCGCAGTCGGTGGCCTTTGCCGCCAATGTCGCCCGCGCCATCGAGGAATTGCAGGCGGCGGGGCATGGCTTTGCCGGGCTGATGCTCTGCCCGGTCTTCGCCAATGAGGGGATGCCAGCGGTGGGGCCGGGCTTCCTGGCCCCCACGGTGGAGGTGGTGCGCCGCGCCGGGGGGTTGATCCTGTGCGACGAGGTGCAGCCGGGCTTTGGCCGCACCGGCAGCCATTTCTGGGGGCATGACTGGCTGGGCTTCGCGCCCGATGTGGTGACGATGGGCAAGCCGATGGCCAATGGCCATCCGGTCGCCGCCGTGGTCACGCGGCCCGACGTGATGGCGGCCTTCCGGGGCGCGTTCGGCTATTTCAACACCTTCGGCGGCAATCCGGTCAGCTGCGCGGCGGCGCTGGCGGTGCTGGAGGTGATCGAGGAGGAAGGGCTGGTGCGGAACGCCCATGAGGTCGGCGCCTACACGCTCGGCCTGATGAAACGGCTGCGGCATCCGCTGATCCATGACGTGCGCGGCCTCGGCCTGTTCTTCGCGGTGGAGTTCGCGCAAGCCGGCCGCCCGGCGCCCGAGGTCTGCGGGCAGGTGGTGGAGCGGATGCGGCAGCGTGGCGTCCTGCTGGGGCGCGTCGGGCGCCAGCAGCATATCCTGAAGCTGCGCCCGCCGATGCCGTTCAGCCGCGAGAACGCGGACATTGCCATCGGCACGCTGGCCGAGGTGCTGGCCGAGATGGATGGTGAGGCGGCGGCATGATCGATGCCGAGGCGCTGGCAATCGCCAGCCGCGCGCTGGCGCTGTGGGGCGGCGGCGAGGCTCCGCCGCGGCTGGTGAAGAACCGCGAGAACATCGTATTCGAGCTGCGGCTGGCGAAGGGTCAGCGGGCGGCCCTGCGGCTGCACCGGCCCGGCTATCAGACCGCGGCGGGCATCGAGAGCGAGCTGCTCTGGATGCAGGGTCTGGCGGCGGCGGGGCTGCTTGTGCCGGCGCCGGTGCCGGCCCTGTCGGGCGCGCTGGTCGAGGCGCTGGACGGGCGCTGTGTGTCTTGCGTGAGCTGGCTGGAGGGGGCGGCGCTTGGCTCTGCCGAGCTGCCCTTGGCGGGCGATGCGGCGGATCAGGCTGCGATGATGCATGATCTGGGCGGGCTGGTCGCGCGGCTGCACGGGGCCACGGATGCGCTGGAGTTGCCGCTGGGGTTTGCCCGGCCAAGCTGGGATGAAGACGGGCTTCTGGGCGAGGCGCCCTTGTGGGGGCGGTTCTGGGAGAGCCCGGCTTTCGCGCCCGGGGAACGGGCGCTGATGCTGGAAGCCCGCGACTTTGCATGCAAGGCGCTGGCCGACCTGCGCATGGAGGGCGCCGACTACGGCCTGATCCATGCCGATGTGCTGCGCGAGAACGTGCTGTGCCATGCGGGCGCGCTCGCGCTGATCGACTTCGACGATTCCGGCTTCGGCTTCCGTCCTTACGACCTTGCCACTGCGCTGGTGCAGAGCCTCGAGGAGCCGGCGCTGCCGGATCTGGCGGCGGCGCTGGTGGCGGGCTACCGGGCCCGGCGCCCGCTGGCGCCGGGGCGGCTGGCGCTGTTCGTGATGCTGCGCTGCTGCGCCTCGGCCGGGTGGATCGCCAGCCGCGCCGGGCCCGGCGATCCGCGCCAGCGCTTCTATGCGGCGCGCGCACTGCGCATGGCGCGGCATGTGCTGGACGGCAGCGCGCCCTGGGAGCCGAGGCTGTGAAGTGGCTGCTGGCGAGCCTCGCCGTCTTGGCCGCGCTTCTGGGCCGGCGGCCGCCGCGGCTGCAGGTGGCGGCGCTGTGCCTGCGTGAGAAGGGCGGCAAGCAGGAGCTGCTGCTGATCACCAGCCTCGACACCGGGCGATGGGTGCTGCCCAAGGGCTGGCCGATGCGCGGGCGCAGCCTGGGCGGCGCGGCGCTGCGCGAGGCCTGGGAAGAGGCGGGGGTGAATGGCGCCGTGGGGCGCGAGCCGCTGGGGCATTACAGCTATGACAAGCGCACGCGGGCCGGGCTGCCGCGGCGGGTGACGGTGGCGGTGTATCCGGTGCGGGTGCGGCGGATGGAGCGCGGTTATCCCGAAGAAGGGCGACGCAAGCTGGCCTGGGTCTCGGCCTCCGAGGCGGCGGCGATGGTCAGGGAGCCCGAACTTTCGGCGCTGCTGGCGGACCTTCCGCGGCGATTGGCGGTTGTGGCGGAAGGCGGAAGCGACTAGCCGCCAGGATTGCCCTTTGAACGGATGACGATTGACCCACCTGCCCCCGCATAGCCGGCCATGACCGACTGGAAGACACTCGACAAGGATCTGGACCGCATCGGCGCGCTGGAGGAAGGCACGCTCTTCGTCTCGCGCCGGCTGGTGGCGCCGGGGCTGGCGCTGCTGTTCATCGTGCTCGCGGCGCTGGTGGCGGCGCTGGGGATCGGGGTCGCGCATCCCGGGATGGCGGTGATCGCGGCGGCGGTGGTGGGGGCCTACATGGCGCTGAACATCGGCGCCAATGACGTGGCCAACAACATGGGCCCCGCCGTGGGCTCGCGCGCGATCAGCATGGGATGGGCGCTGGCCATCGCCGCGCTGTTCGAGACGCTGGGGGCGGTGCTGGCTGGCGGCAAGGTGGTGGCAACGATCTCGGCCGGGATCGTGGCGCCGGACGCGGTGGCCGATCCGCAGATCTTCGTCTGGCTGATGATGGCGGCGCTGCTTGCGGCGGCGGTCTGGATCAACCTCGCCACGCTGCTGGGGGCGCCGGTGTCCACCACGCATTCGGTGGTGGGGGCGGTGGCGGGGGCCGGGGTCGCGGCGGCGGGCGCGGCGGCGGTGAACTGGCCGCAACTGGGGATGATCGCCGCCAGCTGGATGATCTCGCCGCTGCTGGCCGGGCTGCTGGCGGCGCTGATCCTCGCGTTCATCAAGGCGCGGATCATGGACGCCGAAGACGTGCTGGCCGCCGCACGGCGATGGGTGCCGGTGCTGATCGGGGTGATGGCGGGAACCTTCGGCACCTATCTGGCGGGCCTCAGCCTTGGCTGGAGCCCGCGCACGGCGCTGGCGCTTGGCGCGGCGCTGGGGCTGGCCGGCTGGGCCGGGGCGCGGCCGCTGGTGCGCCGGCAGGCGGCGGGGCTGGAGAACCGCCGGCGCAGCTTGCGCGCGCTCTTCGCGCTGCCGCTGGTGCTGTCGGCGGCGCTGCTGTCCTTTGCGCATGGCGCCAATGACGTCGCCAATATCGTTGGCCCGCTGGCCGCCATCGTGCAGACCGCCGGCTCGGGCGACGTGGCGGCGGCGGTGCTGATCCCGGCCTGGGTCATGGGCATCGGCGCGCTTGGCATCTCGGTCGGGCTGGTGCTGTTCGGGCCGCGGCTGATCCGGCTGGTCGGGTCCGAGATCACCCGGCTGAACGAGCTGCGCGCCTTTTGCGTGGCGCTGGCGGCGGCGATCACGGTGATCCTCGCCTCCTGGCTGGGGCTGCCGGTCAGCACCACCCACAGCGTGGTGGGCGCGGTGTTCGGGGTGGGGTTCTACCGCGAATGGCAGGGCGCGCGGACGCGCAGAGGCGGCCCCGCGGGCGCGATCCCGCCCGAGGAGCGGCGCAGGCGCAAGCTGGTGCGCCGCTCGCATCTGGTGACGGTGGTGGCCTGGGTGGTAACGGTCCCCGCCGCCGGGCTACTTGCGGCGGGCATGTTCCTGGTGCTGCGGGCACTGGCGGGCTGACGGAGCTGGTTGACGGTCCGGCCCGACGGAGCAGGCTGGGCGGCCTCAGACCACCACGTCCATCGCTGCTTGCTGGCCCACGCCGAACACCCGCTTGTAGCGCGCCACCTCTTCCGCCGGGCCCATCGCCTTGTTGGGGTTGTCCGACAGCTTGACCGTGGGCCGGCCGTTGACGCTGACCGCCTTGCACACCAGGCTGAACGGCGCCAGCGCATCCCCGGGCACCAGCCCGCGGAAATCGTTGGTCATCAGCGTGCCCCAGCCAAAGCTGACGCGGACGCGGCCGGCAAAGCGCGCCTGCAACTCTTCCATCTTCTCGACATCGAGCCCGTCCGAGAAGATCACCAGCTTGCGCGCCGGGTCCTCGCCGCGCGATTTCCACCAGGCGATGGCGGTTTCGGCGCCCTGCGCCGGGTCGCCGGAGTCGATGCGGATGCCCGTCCAGCCCGCCAGCCAGTCGGGCGCGCGGCTGAGGAAGCCTTCGGTGCCATAGGTATCGGGCAGGATGATGCGCAGGTTGCCCTCATGCTCTTCATGCCAGTCGGCCAGCACCCGGTAGGGCGCCTGCAACAGCTCCGCGTCGGTATCGGCCAGCGCGGCCTGCACCATCGGCAGTTCATGGGCATTGGTGCCGATGGCCTCGATGTCGCGGCGCATGGCGATCAGGCAGTTGGAGGTGCCGATGAACTTGGGCCCCAGCCCCTCCATCATCGCCTGCACGCACCAGTCCTGCCACAAGAAGCCGTGGCGGCGGCGGGTGCCGAAATCGGCAAGCTTCAGATCGGGGATGGCGCGCAGGCGTTCGACCTTGCTCCACAGCTTGGTCATGGCGCGGGCATAGAGCACCTGAAGCTCGAATTTGCCCATGCTTTTCATCACGGCGCGGGAGCGCAGTTCCATCAGCACCGCAAGCGCCGGGATCTCCCACAGCATCACCTCGGGCCATTTGCCCTCGAAGGTCAGCTCGTACTGGCCGTCGCGTTTTTCCAGCTGGTAGGGCGGCATCCGCAGCGCCTCGAACCACTCCATGAAATCGGGGCGGAACATCTGGCGCTTGCCGTAGAAGGTGTTGCCGCGCAGATAGGTGGATTCGCCGCGGGTCAGCGACAGGCCGCGGATATGGTCGAGCTGCTCGCGCAGCTCGCCCTCGTCCACCAGATCCGCGAGGCGGATGGATTTGGTCCGGTTGATCAGGCTGAAGGTGACATCGGCATCGGGGCGGTTGCGGAAGATCGACTGGCACATCAGCAGCTTGTAGAAGTCGGTGTCGATCAGCGACCGCACGATCGGGTCGATCTTCCACTTGTGGGCATAGACGCGGGCGGCGATGTCCATGGCTCAGCGCTCCAGCGTGACGCCGGCGGCGCGCATTCGGGCAAGGGCGTCGGCGAGCGAGCCGTCCAGGTCGATGGCGCGGCAGGCATCGAGCCGGACGGTGACGGCAAAGCCGAGCCGGGCGGCATCAAGCGCGGAATAAGCAACGCAGAAATCGGTGGCGAGGCCGGCGAGGACGAGGCGGCTGGCGCCCCGCTCGCGCAGGTAGCCTTCCAGCCCGGTGGGGGTGGTGCGGTCATTCTCGAAGAAGGCCGAATAGCTGTCGATGCCGGGGCGGAAGCCCTTGCGCAGGATCATGTCGGCGGGGGCGGTGTTCAGGGCGGGGTGGAACTCGGCGCCTTGGGTGCCCTGCACGCAGTGGGTCGGCCAGAGCACCTGGGGGCCGTAGGGCATGTCGGCGACGGAAAATGGTTCGGCGCCGGGATGGTTGGCGGCGAAGCTGGAATGGGTGGCGGGGTGCCAGTCCTGGGTCAGCACGACGATGCCGAAGCCGGGCATCATCGCGTTGATCGCGGGGATGATGGCGTCGCCTTCGGCCACCGCCAGCGCGCCGCCGGGGCAGAAATCGGTCTGGACGTCGATGACGATCAGGGCTGTATCGGATGCGGTGGGGGCTGCGGGCATCTGGTCCTCCGGCCATTTTGTCCTTGGTAGGGGCGGGGTTGGGCGGCGTCAATGGCGGGGGGAAGTGCACAGTTTGCTCCGAAGCCTGTCCGTACCCCTATGTCCGGGCGGGAACAGGCGAGGCACTGCCTCGCCACCGCCCGCTGCGGAACGGTTCGACCGGAGCCGCCGGCAACACAAGACCGAATGAGGCCAGCGCCCGACCTGGCGGGCGAGAAGCGCCCGCCGAGGGGTGATGAGCGAACAGAAATCCTCCAGTGGAGGATTTCCGCGAAGAACGCCCGGCCCGTGGCCGGGCCGGGAGGGCGGGCGCTGGCCGGGGGCTTTGGGCCCCCGTCCGGTGCGGGTGGAAAAGGCGCGACGTGGCGAAGGCGATGGCCTTCGCCATGGCTGGCGCGGTGGAAGCCAATTGCGGGGGTTTCGGCAGCGGCCGCCCCGCCCCTTGCACCCTCCCCGCCCAATCGCCTATCAGCGCGCCATGCTCATCGTTGCCGCGCTCTACCAGTTCACCCGCCTGCCCGACCCGGCGCGCCTGCGCGGCCCGCTGCTGGCTTGCGCCGAGGCGGCGGGGGTCAGGGGCACGCTGCTGCTGGCGCGCGAGGGAATCAACGGTACCATCGCCGGCACGCGGGAGGGCATCGACCGGGTGCTGGCGCATCTGCGCGCCCTGCCCGGCTGCGCAGGGCTCGAGTGGAAGGAGAGCCCCGCCCCCGAAATGCCCTTCGCCCGCCTGAAGGTGCGGCTGAAGCGCGAGATCGTGACCATGGGCCAGCCCGATGTGGACCCGACCGCCGCGACGGGCCGCTATGTGGACCCGGCCGAGTGGAACGCGCTGATCGAGGCGCCCGATGTGGCGGTGATCGACACCCGCAACGATTACGAGGTCGCCATCGGCACCTTCGCCGGCGCGGTCGATCCCGGCACGCGCAGCTTCCGCGAGTTCCCGGCCTGGTGGGCGGCGAATGCCCATCGCTTCCACAACAAGCGGGTGGCGATGTTCTGCACCGGGGGCATCCGCTGCGAGAAATCCACCAACTACCTCTTGGCGCAGGGCGTGGCCGAGGTGTTCCACCTCAAGGGCGGCATCCTGAAATACCTTGAGGAGGTGCCTGCAGAGGACAGCCTCTGGCAGGGCGAGTGCTTCGTCTTCGACAAGCGCGTCAGCGTCGGGCATGGGCTGGTGCCGGGGGACTATGACCTCTGCCACGGCTGCCGCCGGCCGCTGGCGGCCGAGGACAAGCTGCGCCCCGAGTATGAGCAGGGCGTCGCCTGCCACCGCTGCGCCGCCGAGCATAGCGACGCCGACCGCGCCCGGTTCCGCGAGCGCGAACGGCAGATGCGGCTGGCGCGGGAGCGCGGCGAGGGTTAGCGCCGCGGGCGCAGCGGGGGCTGCACCTCCTCGGGCATCGGGCAGATGTAGGGCTCGGCGGCCAGATGGCGCGCGTGCTCGGCCTTGGCGGCGGCGAGAACCTCCGGCTTGGTAAACAGCGTGCGCCCCGTCGCCGCCATGATCTTGGCGGCATGGACCATGCCCTTGTGCGCGGCGGGCGCCTTGCCCTGCGCGGTAAGTTGCCAGCTGTGGAAGGGCGTGCCGATGGCGCAGGTGGCGACCCAGGCCTGCACCGTCGGCACCGCCCAGCTGACATCGCCGACATCGGTCGATCCCTGCGCCGAGACCGGCGCGGCCCCCAGTGGCACCACGAAGTCGCAGAGGGCAAGGTCCGGGTCCACCGGGCGGCCAGCGCGGCGGAAGGTGTCGGCGATATGCTCGGGCGTCAGCGTGGCGCGGATCGCCTCGGCAAAGGGCCTGTCGGCGGCATCGAAATCGGGCGCGCCGAGGCGCAGCATCTCGGCCTCCATCAGCCGGTCCAGCACCGAATTACCCAGAAGGTCCGACACCGCGGACACCACCTTGGCGCTGACCTGCGTTTCGGTCATCAGCGCCGCGCCCTCGGCGATCTTGCGGACCCGGCCTTCCAGCGCGCGCAGGTCGCGGAGCCGGCGGGTGCGGATCAGCTGGCGGACGGTCGCCTTCGCCTGCACCACGTTCGGCGCCTCGCCGCCCGCGTCGAGATAGGCGTAATGCACGCGGGCATCGTCCGGCATATGCTCGCGCAGGTAGTTCACCGCGACGTTCATCAGCTCCACCGCGTCGAGCGCGGAACGGCCGAGTTCGGGCGAGGAGGCGGCATGGGCGGCGCGGCCGGTGAAGGTGAAGTCTATGCGGGTATTGGCCAGCGACACCGCCTCGAACACGCCGGTCATGTCCGACGGGTGCCAGCTGATCGCGGCATCGACATCGGCAAAGAGCCCGGCGCGCACCATGAAGGTCTTGGCGGCGCCGCCCTCCTCTGCCGGGCAGCCGTAATAGCGCACCCGGCCCGGCGTGCCGGTTTCCGCCAGCCAGTCGCGCAGCGCCACCGCCGCCAGCAGCGCGGCCGAGCCGAGCAGGTTGTGCCCGCAGCCATGCCCGACCGTCCCCAGCGGCCGCGGCTCCGCCACCCCCGGCTCTTGCCCCAGTGCAGGAAGCGCATCGTATTCGCCCAGGATGGCGATCACCGGCCCGCCCTGCCCCCATTCGCCCATCAGCGCCGTCGGGATGCCGGCAAGATCGCGGGTGATCCGCGCACCCTCGGCCTGCAAAGCCTGCAGATGCGCCTCGGCCGAGGCATATTCGTCATAGGCGACCTCGGGCGTGTCGAAGACCCTGTCGGCCAGCGCCACGTACTCGGCGCGATGCGCCTCGACCAGATCCCAGACCCTGTCGCTGTTTTGCATGATGATCCCTCGCGCTGCATCCATCCCCTCGCATCCTGACCCGTGCGGGCCGGAGATTCCAGCGCTCTGCCGCGACGTCAGTGCAGAACTGATGTTCCCGGCGCGTTCCCGTGCCGCAATGGCTGTGGACAGCGCCCCGGCGCCGGGCCTAGAGATGCGCTGAACAGGGACGGTCCGCGAAACATGCTGCACGCCATCAGTGACTGGTCCTTGATGCCGCGCAGGCCCGGCTGGCGCTGGTCTTTCGCCGTGCTGGCCTTCCTTGCCTCCTTCGGGCTGCGCTATGCGCTGGAGGGCACGCTGCCGGCGGGCTTTCCCTATCTGACCTTCTTTCCCGCGGTGATCCTGACCACCTTCTTTGCCGGGCTCTGGCCGGGGGTGGCGACGGCGGTGGCCTGCGGGCTGGCAGCCTGGTATTTCTTCATCGCTCCGGCCAATTCCTTCGCGCTCAGCGGCGCCTCGGGTGTGGCGCTGGCCTTCTATGCCTTCATCACCAGCACAGAGATCGCCATCCTGCACCTGATGAACCGCGCGATGGCCGGGCTGCAGGCCGAGCGCGCGCGCAGCGCCGAGCTGGCCGAGGCGCGCAAGCTGATGTTCCACGAATTGCAGCACCGGGTGTCGAACAACCTCTCGGCCGTCGCCTCGTTGCTGAAGCTGCAGCGGCGCGGGGTGGCGGACCCTGCCGCCAAGCGGGCGCTCGACGATGCGGTGGGGCGGATCGCGCTGATCGCGCGGATGCAGCGGATGCTGCATGATCCGGGCGCGCAGCAGATCGACTTTGCCCGTTTCCTGCACGACATGACGCGCGACGTGCTGCAATCAACCGGCGCCGAGGGCCGGATCGCCTGCCGCATAGAGGCCTGCCCGGTGGCCATCGGCGCCGACCAGTCGATCCCGCTGGGGCTGATCGCCACGGAGTTCCTGTCGAACGCGGTCGAGCACGGCTTCCCGGGCGAGCGCGGCGGCCATCTCGAGGTGCGGCTGGCGCTGGTCGGCGGCCTGCCCGCGCAGGCGCTGCTGGAGGTGCGCGACGACGGCATCGGCCTGCCGGCCAGCTTCACGGTCGAGACCAGCAACAGCCTCGGCCTGCAGATCGCCCGGCAATTCGCCCAGCAGATCGGCGCCGAGCTGACGATGGCGGCGGATGCGGCGGGGGGCACCGTGTCGCGGCTGCTGTTCCCGCTGGCGGAGGCCGGGGTAGCCTGACCGGAGGGCCGGCCAGGCGCTTTGGGTCAGTGACCGGAGTGATCGGCGGCGGCGTCGGCGGCCGGGTCGACAGAGAACTCCACCTCCACCCGCCCGGCCCGCTCGAAGACCAGCGTGGCGGGAACCGTCCCGCCCTCGGCCAGCGGCGCGGTCAGGCCCATCAGCATGACATGCATCCCGCCCGGTTCCAGCACCACGGTCTCGCCGGCGGGAATCTCGATTGCCTCCAGATGCATCATCCGGGCGACGCCATCGGCCGAGAATTCGGTCGTATGCAGCATGATCTTGTCGGCGAACTCGCCCTCGACGGCCAGCAGCCGGTCGGACTCGGCCCCGTCATTGCTGATCGCCAGATAGCCGGCGGCGGATTTCGCGGCGGGGCTGGGGGCCGGGATGGCGGGATGAATGATCTCCAGCGCGCCGGCAGTGGTGCCATGGGCATGGGCAGAGGTTGCAAGCGGGCTGCCGGCCAGCAGGGCGGCGGCAATCAGGGTCAGGGTGCGGGTCATCGGGATATCCTTGGAATCGGGGCGGGTCCATCGCGGACGGGCCATCTGGGCCGCCCCTCGGGGCCGGCCTTGCGCAGGCGGGTTTCAGCTTGCGGACGGGGCCGGCGGCGGGGCGCGGGCCGCATGGGCCGGGCGGGCTTCGCTGGCCCGGCGCAGCAGCGGCGGCGGCGCGAGCGTCAGCGGCAACGCCGGCCCGCGCCGCATCAGGGGCAGATCGGGGCTGGGAGCCATGACGGCCGGGACCAGCCGGCAGGCTTCGCAGCGCTCGGGGCCGGAGGTCTCGCCCGTCGCAGCACCGGCACAAAGCGCGGGGGCGGCGAGCCCCCAGAGCTGCGCCTGGGCCTGCAGCGCCACATCCTGCGGGCTCAGCGGCGCGCGATGCGCCTGCCCGCCCGCCGCCGAGGCGATGAGCAGCAGCAGCGTCAGGACTATTCCGGCAAGGCGATGAGGATGGTGAGGCAGCGCGCGCATCCGCAAGGCATAGCACGGGGCGCAGGCGGCGCAAAGCACCGGGTCGAGAGTTGAAGCGGCCCAGGCGCGGCAGGCCGGCCCCGCCGAGCCCCACGGCGAGGGGCTGGACTGCATGGGTCCGGGCCGAGGCGGACAGCTTGACGGGGGCTGTCGCTGCGCAGCCGCAAGGGGGCGGATGGCGGCGGGGTTCATGTCCTGCGCGCAGGCTGCCGCTGGCGGGACTGCCCGCCGGGCTACGGCCCCCCGCCCGGCGACGATCTGCAAACGCTGGAGCCATCGCGGCCTTTGGGCGCGCATCTTCGCCGCCCGCGCGGCGCAGGCCGGCCTGCCGGGGGCCTGCGCATCGACAGCACTGCCATGCACGCCCACCGCTTTGCTCTTGGCGCAGGAGGCGGGCGCGAGTTCAGGCCTTCGGGCGCTCGCCCGGCGGGCCGTCCCGGCAGGAACTGCGCGAGCGCGCCTTCTGCCGCCTCAAGCACCGGCGCAGGATCGCAGCCAGATACGACAGGCTCGCCGTCAACACCGGTTCGGCCGTGGCAATCGCCGCAAGCTGTGGCGGATTTGATCGGGTCTCAAGCTGCGGCCCCGCGCAGCGCCGCATGGTGCAGAGGTCGGGCCGGCCCCGAGGTCAGGTGCGGGTCCCGCGCCGCCACGAGCGACCCGCCGGTGTTCCGCAAGGCGGCTGGACCCGCCCGCGGGCAGACGCCCTCCCCTGCGGCCAGCGCCCGCGATCCTGGGCCCGGCTGAGTTCGGGCCAGGGCCGGGCCTTCCGCCGCTTCCGCCTTGACACTCGCCCGGCGGGGCGGAACAAGGGCGCATCCCCCGCGTGCAAGCCAGATGCCAGCGCGCTTTCCCTTCGCCGGAGAGCCCGATGCCCGCCATCTCGCCCACGCAGACCCGCACCTTCCTTCTGTTCCGCGCCCGCCTGCTGGCCGTCTTGATGGCGCTGGTCGCGCCCGCAGCCGCCGCCGCGCAGGACTTCCCGCAGAGCTTCGTGCACCGTTACGGCGAGACGGTGGTGGAGCGCGCACCCACCCGCGTGGTCTCGCTCGGTTATATCAGCCATGACAACCTGCTGGCGATCGGGGTGGTGCCGGTGGCGATCCGCTACTGGTTCGGCGACTCGCCCCATGGCGTCGGGCCTTGGGCCGAGGCCGATCTGGGCGAGGCCCGCCCGGTGGTGCTGCGCGGCGAGGTGTCGATGGAGCAGGTGGCGGCGCTGGAGCCCGACCTGATCCTGGCGCTCTGCTCCGGCATCACGGCCGAGGAATATGCCGTGCTCTCGCAGATCGCGCCGACCGTCGCCTCGGCGGCGGAGTATGGCGATTTCACCCTGCCCTGGGATGTGCACGCCTTGACGCTCGGCCGCGCCACCGGGCGGCTGGCCGAGGCCGAGGCGGCGGTGGCCGGCATCCGCGCGCGGATGGCGGCGATGCGGGCCGCGCATCCGGGCTGGGAGGGGCAGAGCGGGGTGGTGGCCTATCACTGGGCCGGCGAGCCGGGCGCCTTCCTGCCGGGCGATACCCGCGCCAACCTGCTGGTCGATCTGGGCTTTGCGCCGCCGGCGCCGGTGGCCGCGCTGGCGAGCCCCGACCGTTTCTTCGTGCCCTTCTCGCCCGAGGATCTGACCCCGCTGGAGGCCGGGGTGCTGGTCTGGATGGGCGAGGGCGGCGATGCCACGGCGCTGGCCGCGCTGCCGCTGCGCCGCACCCTGCGCGCCCATGCCGAGGGGCGCGAGATCTGGGCCGACCCGCTGCTCGCCGCCGCGATGAGCCATTCCAGCCTGTCGAGCCTGCCCTATGCGCTGGATCGGCTGGAACCGGAACTCGCCGCCGCCGCCGATGGCGACCCGGCAACGCCGGTGCCCTCGGCAGTGGCGGCGGGCCTCGCGCCGTGACTGGAACCGGCACCGGCGGTGCCGCTGCCGTTGCCAGCGCCCTTGCCCGGCAGGCCGCAGCGGGTCCCGGCCGAGCCCTGCGCGCGCGCGCGGTCAGGCCGTCCGGGACGACCGATGCGGACCGCTGCGCGGCCGCCCTCGCCGCAGCGTCGCAGGCCCGGACCAGCGATCCGGGCTTCGGATGCCGGCGTTTCGCGGCGCCCTTCGGCTCCCGCCCGACGGATCACCATTGTCTTGGCGGCGGTGCCGCAGTGCCCCCCTGCGCCGCGACCTCCGGCCGCCACGGCGCGCACGGAACCCACGCCCGAACCAAGGGACGCCTCGGCCGCGCCGCACCAAAGCCGGCGCCGGGGGGCAATGCTGGCGCCATGTGGCGGCAATACCGGGCGAGGGCTGCAGCGCGCCCCCCTCGCCCTCGCGGGCCGGGGGCCCTGACCGCGAGCCACTCCTCCCTTGCCGCACCGGCTGCGTTTGCCCCGGCGACGGGCGCCAATACTGGCGCCGGGTGCCGGCGATCCGGGTCGGGGGTGAGCGAGCAACACCTGCGAGGCAACCGGCATGGCCTGTCGCTTGGCGAGGGTGCCGCCCCGGGCACAGCCCGCCCCCCTCGCGCGCCCGCGGCAGAGGTCCTGACCCCAAGCCACCCGGCCCTTGCCGCACCGGCCGCGCTTGCCCCGGCGCCGGGCGGCAGTGGTCGCGCCCGGTACCCGCGATCCGGGGCGCGGGCGGGCGACCGATGCCTGACCGGCCAAGGGGCTGGCCCCTCGCGTGGCAGCAGCGCTGCGGCGGCCCGCGCGCCAGGCGGGACGGGTCGCGACGAGGAGGCTCGCGCCTCGGGGCACGCCCGGGCGCTAGTCAGAACCGGAGGCGCCGCCGCTGCGGGCCCTGATGCGGGCCCTGATGCGGGGGCGTGGCCTTGCGCGGCCGCGATCCTGCCCGAGACTTGGCGGCCCCATTCCGCGGGGCGGCAGCACCGGTCCGGGTATCTCGCCGCTTCGGCCGGTGGCCTCGCGCAGCGGCCGATGCCGGCAGCCCTGCCTTGCGCGGCTCATGCCAGCGTGGGCGCCCTGCCATGAGCCGCGCCCGGCCAAACTCCGCCCGGCCAGTTCGCGTCGGCCCTCCCCGCACCGCACTGGTGTTCGCGGCCCTCGCCCTTGCGCTGGCGGGCGCGGCGCTGATGGCGCTGATGGTGGGGACGCGGCCGCTGGCGCCGGGCCAGGTCTGGGCGGCGCTGGTCCAGCCCGATGCCACCGATCCGGCGCATGTGGTATTGCGCCAGCTGCGGTTGCCGCGGCTGGCAGCCGGACTCGTCGCCGGGGCGGCGCTGGGGCTGGCGGGGGTGCTGATGCAGGCGGTGACGCGCAACCCGCTGGCCGAGCCCGGGCTGCTGGGCGTGAATGCCGGGGCCAGTTTCGCGGTGGTGCTGGGGGCCTTCCTGCTGGGCGCCGGCAACGGGGCCGCGCTCTCGGCGCTGGCCTTCCCGGGGGCGGCGCTGGCGGCGGCGGCGGTCTTCGTGCTGGGCGGCGCCGGGCGCGGCGGCGCGGGGCCGGTGCGGCTGACGCTGGCGGGCGCCGCGCTGACCGCACTGCTGATGTCGCTGGTCGGCGCGCTGGTGCTGATGCGCAGCGAGACGCTGGATGTCTGGCGGTTCTGGGCCGTCGCCTCGCTGGCCGATGCCGGCTCGCGCCCGCTGGCGGCGATGGCGGCGGTGGCGCTGGCGGGCGGTCTGCTGGCGCTGGCGCTTGGCCCGGCGCTGGATGCGCTGGCCTTGGGAGAGGCGGCGGCGCGCAGCCTTGGCGCGCGCACCGGCTGGGTGCGGGCCGGCACGCTGGCGGCCGTGACGGCGCTGTGCGGCGCGGCGGTCTCGCTGGCCGGGCCGGTGGGCTTCCTGGGGCTGATGGCGCCGCATCTGGCCCGGGCGCTGGTCGGGCCCGGGGTGCGGCCGATGCTGCTGGCCGCCGGGCTTATCGGCCCGCTGGTGCTGCTGCTGGCCGATGTGGCCGGGCGCGTCGCCCTGCCGCCGGGCGAGGTGCGGGTGGGGGTGATGACGGCGCTGCTCGGGGGGCCGGTGTTCATCCTCATCGCCCGCCGGATGCGGCTCGGGGCGCCGGCATGAAGGCTGGCTGGTCTCATCTTTGCCGGGCCGAAGCAGCCGAAGGCGCCGATTGGCCCGCGCCGGCTGTGGCCCTGCCCTCCGGCGTTGCCTTGGACCAGCCGGCGCGGGCCGCGATGCGCCCCGGTCTTTGCTTGCTGCCGGGTCCGGTTCCCAGCATGGGCGCGCACCGCAGGCCCCTGCCGCGGCCCGCGCCTCTGGCGCCGGGCGCGCAGGTATCGGCCATGCCGGTGCTCCTTTCCCGGGCGAGGGCGTCGCGGGCACAGTCGGGCACCGACTGCAACAATGCCCCGCGCAGGCCATGCACCGGGACGCTGCCGGGCGCCAGCAGGGAGAACGCCCCTCTCCGCAGGGAGGTCACCGCATGAACCGCGGGATTGCGCTTCTGGCCGCGGCGCTGCTGCTGGCCTGCCTCGCGGCGCTGGCGGTGGGCGAGGTGCTGCTGGGGCCGGGCGATCTGTGGCGCGGGTTGCTGACCGGCGAGGGACCGGGCGGCTTCACGCTGCGGGTGCTGCGGGGGCCGCGGGTGGTGACCGGGGCGCTGGCCGGGGCGGCACTTGGCATGTCGGGCGCGATCTTCCAGTCGGTGCTGCGCAACCCGCTGGCGGCGCCCGACGTGATGGGCTTCACCGCCGGCGCCGGGCTTGGCGGGCTGGCGGTCGCCGGGTTCGGGGCGGGCGCCGGCCTGTCCGTGACGCTTGGCGCGGCGGCGGGCGGCGCGGCGACTGCGGTGGCTGTGGCGCTGCTGGCCTTGACGCGCGAGGGGCTGGTGCCGCTGCGGCTGGTGCTGGTCGGGATCGGTGTCGGCTTCACGCTCGGCGCGCTCACCGGCTTTGCGATGACCCGGCTGCCAAGCGCCGAGGCGATGGAGGCGCAGCGCTGGCTGAGCGGCTCGCTGGCGGCGCGAAGCTGGGGCCATGCCGGGCAGATCGCGCTGACGGCGCTGCCGCTGGCGCTGCTGGCAGCGGCACGGGTGCCGGCGCTGGCGCTGCTGGAGATGGGCGACGATCTGGCAGCGGGGCTGGGCCTTCGGGTGCAGCGGGCGCGCGCCGGGTTGGCCGCGCTTGGCGTGGCGCTGGCGGCGGCGGCGGTCGCGGTCGCGGGTCCGGTGCCCTTCATCGCGCTGATGGCGGGACCGATGGCGCGCGGCGTGCTGCGGCGTACCGGCGCCGCCGGGCCGGGCGCGGTGCTGGCGGGCGCAGCGCTGACCGGCGCTGCCATCGCGGTGCTGGCCGACCTCGCCGCCCGGGCCGCGGTGCCGGGGGTGCAGCTGCCGCTGGGGGTGATGACCGGCATCCTTGGCGCGCCCTACCTGCTGTGGCTGCTGTCACGCGAGATGGAAAGGGGCGGGTTGTGATGACCCAGGTGCAGGGAAGACCCATGCCGGTGGCAGGCCGGGCCGTGACCCGGCCGAAGAGCGTCCGCGAGGCGCCCGTGCGGGCAGCCGGCGCAAGCGATGGGCGCGACGCATGCAGCTGCACCCCGGCGCTGACGCGGACCGACCGGCGGGCAATCCTGGCGGGGCTGCCCATCCTCCCCGGGCGCGCCGCGCTGATGGGGTGGAACGTCGGCGGCTGGTCCGCGCCGGGAAGGGTGCTGGCGGAAGGGGCTCCTGGCCTTGCCCACCCTCGTGGCGGGCCAGGCCAGCCGGTGCGGCCGCGACCGCCAGTATGGCCGTGCTCGGCACAGGAGGCGCGCTGCCAGCGGTGGGCCCTGCGCCCGCTGCAGCCCGGCGGCGCAAGTCGGGACCGGAAGGAGCCGGCGATGACCGGGCTTGAGGCGCAGGGCCTGACGCTGGCCCAGGACCGGCGGGGGGTGGAGGGGCTGGCGCTCGCCCTGCCCGCAGGGCGGGTGACGGCGATCCTTGGTCCGAACGGCTGCGGCAGCTCCAGCCTGCGCAAAGGGCCAGCGAAGCGGATCGCGCGGGAGGGGATGGAACGCGGCGCGCGGCCGGGGTTGCTGCTGTGGCGGCACCCGGCCGCGGGCGTTGCCTCCTCTGACAGGCGGGGTAGCAGGGCGGATGCGGCGCAGATGGCCGGCGGGCTGGTGGCCGCGCCTGTCCCCTCGGCCCTTGGCCAGGTCGATGCAGCAGGACGGGAAGGACTGGCCTCGGCGCAGGCGGCGAACAAGGTGCCGCGGTGCCGGGAGCGGGTGGCACTTCACGCCGCACCCCGTCCGGGGCGGGCGCCGGTATCAGGAACGGAAGGGAGCCCGCCATGACCGGACTTGAAGCGCAGGGCCTGACGCTGGCCCATGACCGGCGGGGGATGGTCGAGGGGCTGACGCTCGCCCTGCCCGCGGGCCGGGTGACGGCGATCCTTGGGCCGAACGGCTGCGGCAAGTCCGGCCTGCGCAAGGCGCTGGCGGAGAGGGCGGCGCGGGGCGGGCAGGCGCTTGTTGGGGCCCTGCCTGCCCCCTTGCGCGGCAAGGGCGCGATTGCGTCCCTGTCCTCTGATGCGGCGGCGCACGGTGGCCGGTTCGGCAAGCGGGGCGGCAGCTGCCGCTGCGGGGCGCCGGCCGAGCGGCGCGGGCCGGGTGAGGCCTGCCGGTGCCGGGGAGCAAGGGCGCGCGGCGCGGCGGCGCCTCCGGGGCGGGCGCCGGTATCAACACGGAAGGGAGCCCGCCATGACCGGACTTGAGGCGCAGGGCCTGACGCTGGCCTATGACCGGCGGGGGATGGTCGAGGGGCTGACGCTCGCCCTGCCCGCGGGGCGGGGGGCGGCGATCCTTGGGCCGAACGGCTGCGGCTGGCCTAGGCTGCTCAAGGCGCTGGCGGAGAGGGCGCTGCGGGGCGGGCAGGCGCCTGGGGCGCTGGCTGCCCCCCTGCCTGCCCCCTTGCGCGGCAAGGGCGCGATTGCGTCCCTGTCCTCTGATGCGGCGGCGCGCGGTGGCCGGTTCGGCAAGCGGGGCGGCAGCTGTTGCTGCGGGGCGCCGGCCGAGCGGCGCGGGCCGGCTGAGGCCTGTCGGCGCCGGGGAGCAAGGGCGCGCGGCGCGGCGGCGCCTCCGGGTCGGGCGCCGGTATCAAGAACGGAAGGGAGCCGGCCATGACCGGACTTGAGGCGCAGGGCCTGACGCTGGCCTATGACCGGCGGGTGGTGGTCGAGGGGTTGACGCTCGCCCTGCCGGCGGGGCGGGTGACGGCGATCCTTGGCCCGAACGGCTGCGGCAAGTCCACGCTGCTCAAGGCGCTGGCGCGGCTGATCCGGCCGCAGGCGGGGCGGGTGACGCTGGACGGGCAAGACATCCACGCCCTGCCCACCCGCGCGGTGGCGCGGCGGCTGGGGCTGCTGCCGCAGGCGCCGATCGCGCCCGAGGGGATCACCGTCGCCGATCTGGTCGCCCGCGGCCGCGCGCCCTGGCGCGGGCTGCTGGCGGGCTGGAGCGCGGCGGATGAGGCGGCGCGGGCCTCGGCGCTGGCGGCAACTGGGCTGGACGATCTCGCCGCGCGTCCGGTGGCGGACCTGTCGGGCGGGCAGCGCCAGCGGGTCTGGATCGCGCTGGCGCTGGCGCAGCAGACCGAGCACCTGCTGCTGGACGAGCCGACGACCTGGCTCGACCTGCCGCACCAGATCGAGGTGCTGGCGCTGCTGCGCCGTCTGAACCGCGAGGAGGGCCGCAGCATCGTGACCGTGCTGCATGACCTCAGCCTCGCCGCGCGCTTTGCCGACCATCTGGTGCTGATGGCGGCGGGGCAGGTGCTGGCAGAGGGGACACCGGAGCAGGTGCTGACGCCCGCGGCGCTGCAGGCGGCCTTCGGCCTGCGCGCGCTGGTGATCGCCGATCCGGTGACCGGCACGCCGCTGGTGGTGCCGGCATGACCGAGCACCTGGCCGCCACCCTGCCCGGTCTTGGCTTCGACGCGGCGCTGGCCGCCCTGCCCGCCTGGGCCGGCGCCTATGACTGCCCCTGCCGCGAGGTACCGGGCGGCCTTGCTGTGGAGATCTGGGGCGGCGAGGTGCGGCTGGTGCTGGCCGCGGAGGCGCCGGAGCTGGCGGTCTTCGCGCCCGACATGCGCATCCTCTTCGTGCTGCAAGATGCGCTCGGGTCGGTGTTCGAGGCGGCCGGCTGCGCCCCGGTCTGGGACCGGGTGGACGAGGGCGCACTGGCGCCGGGGCTGGCGCTGATGCGGGTGGTCTCGGTGCGGCAGGCCTCGCCCGGGTTCCGGCGAGTGCGGCTGGCCGGGCCCGAGGCGGCGCGCTTTGCCGCGCAGGGGCTGCATTTCCGGCTGCTGCTGCCGCCTGCGGGCCGGGTGGCGGAATGGCCGAGGATCGACGCCAGGGGCCGCACCCGCTGGCCCGAGGGCGCGGCGGCGCTGCACCGGCCGGTCTATACCGTCCGGGATCTGGACGGCGCGGCGGGTTGGCTCGACTTCGACATCTTCGTGCATGAGAGCGGCGGCGCGTCGGAATGGAGCGCCAGCGTGCAGCCGGGGGCCGAGGTCGGGGTGATGGGGCCGGGCGGCGGCTGGGTGCCGGAAGCGCGCCATGTTACGCTGATCGGGGATGAGACGGCGCTGCCGGCGATCGCCCGCATCCTGTCGCTGCTGCCCGCGGGGGGCGAGGGCAGCGCCCATGTGGCGGTGGCGGCCGCCGACCTGCCGGACCTGCCGCGCCCGGCCGGGATGGCTCTGCACCGCGCCGAGGGGCACGCGGCGCTGCTGGAGGCGGTGGCGGCTGCCCCGCTGCCGGAGCGGGACCGCTTCGTCTGGTTCGCGGCCGAGAAGCGGCTGGCCGAGGCGGCGCGCAAGGCGCTGCGCGCGCGAGGGCTCGGCAAGACCGAGATGATGGCGGCGGCCTATTGGGCGGCGGAGGGGGAAGTCTGAGGGCTGCGCCCCTGGCCGGCAGCCGGGGGCGCTGCCCCCGGACCCCCGGGATATTTGGGCCAGAACGAATGGGAGGAGTGGCGCGCTGCCACCCGGATGCGCCCGGGGCCAGGTGGCGCTGACCGACCCCCGCACCATACGTCAAGACGGTTCCGCGTTATGAGCGCGGCGGTTACATGCTTCGGCCAGCACGGGGAGGGTAGCCGGGCAAGGCGGGATGGCAAGGGCATGTCGGCAAGGCGGATGCAAAGCGGATGGCGAACGGATCGCCCGCTCAGGCGGCGTTCAGCCGCGCATAGCGCCCGCCCTGCGCCGCCAGTTCGGCATGGGTGCCGGTTTCGACGATCCGGCCCGCCTCCATCACCACGATGCGGTCGGCATGGCGGATCGTGGCCAGCCGGTGCGCGATGATCAGGGTGGTGCGGCCCACGGCGAGGGCGTCGAGCGCCGCCTGGATCTCGCGTTCGGTTTCGGTGTCGAGCGCCGAGGTCGCCTCATCCAGGATCAGGATCGGCGGGTTCTTGAGGAAGGCGCGGGCGATGGCGACGCGCTGCTTCTGGCCGCCGGACAGCATCACGCCGCGCTCGCCCACCACCGTGTCGAGCCCGAGGGGAAGCGCGGCGATCATCGGGGCCAGTTGCGCCTGTTCGGCGGCGCGCAGGATCTCGGCCTCGGACGCGCCGAGGCGGCCATAGGCGATGTTCTCGCGCAGGGTGCCGCCGAACAGGAACACGTCCTGGCCGACAATGCCGATCTGGCTGCGCAGGCTGGCGAGGGTCATGTCGGCCAGCGGGATGCCGTCGATGGTGATGCGGCCGCGGTCGGGCTCATAGAAGCGCGGCACCAGCGCCAGCAGCGTGGTCTTGCCCGCGCCCGAGGGGCCGACGAAGGCCAGCGTCTCGCCGGGGCGGACGGTGATGTCGATGCCGTCGAGGACCGGGCGCTCGGCGTCATAGCCAAAACCCACGCCCTCGAACCGTATCGCCCCGGTCAGCGGCGGCGCCGGGCGGGCGCCGGGGGCATCGGCGATCTCCGGCTCGGTATCGAGCAGGTCGAGATAGCGGCGAAAACCGGCGATGCCGCGCGGATAGGTCTCGATCACCGCGGCGATCTTGTCGAGCGGGCGGAAGAACACGCCGACCAGCAGCAGGAAGCCGACAAAGCCGCCGGTGGTCAGCTCCCCGGCCAGCACAGCCGAGGCGCCGGCGACCATCACCACCACCTGCACCGCCCGCATCCCCATGTAGTTGAGCGAGGCGGAGGCCGCCATCACCCGGTAAGCGGCCAGCTTGGTATCGCGGTAGCGGCCGTTATCGACGGCGAACAGCGCCTTTTCATGCTCTTCATTGGCGAAGGCCTGCACGACGCGCATCCCGCCCACGTTCTCTTCCAGCCGCACGTTGAAATCGGCGACGCGGGCATAGATCGCCCGCCAGGTCGCGGTCATCTTGCCGCCATAGACGGTGACGATGGCGACGGTGGCGGGCACGATCACCGCAGTCAGCAGCGCCAGCTGCACGTTGATGGTCAGCATCAACAGGAAGGCGCCCACGAAGGTCATGATGGCGATGAACACGTCTTCGGGGCCGTGATGGGCGACCTCGCCGATTTCCTCGAGGTCGCGGGTGACGCGGGCGACGAGCTTGCCGGTGCGGACCTTGTCGTAATAGCGCCAGCTGAGCCGTTGCAGATGCTCGAAGGCGCGGCGGCGCAGTTCCGTCTCGATATTGATGCCCAGCTTGTGGCCCCAGTAGATCACCACCGCCATCAGCCCGGTATTCACCACATAGACCGCCATCAGCCCCACTGCCGCCAGCACGGTCAGCCCCCAGTCGCCGCGGGGCAGCAGCACGTCGATGAAGCCGGCGATCGCCAGCGGGAAGGCCAGCTCCAGCAGGCCCGACACGACGGCGCAGCCGAAATCGAGCCAGAACAGGCCCAGCCACGGGCGGTAATAGGCGAAGAACTGGCGCAGCATCGGGGACTTCCGTCTGGGAAAATGGGCAGGGGCGGGTCCATGCCCGCCCGCCGCACATGGGGGGCACATTGCCCCCCGGGGGTCATGACTGCCCGATCACCAGGACTTGCGCAAGGCAAGGCTCGCCTTGCGCCCGTCGCCGTAGAAGCAGGACGAGGCGCCCTGGCAGGAGGCGACATAGGTCTCGTCCGTCAGGTTGCTGACCGCGAGGTTGGCGTTCCACCCCTCGGCGAAGTCGTAGCTGACCCCGGCATCGTAGAGCGTGACCGAGGGCACCTTCAGCGTGTTGGCATTGTCGGCCCAGCTGGAGCCGAGATGGCGAACCCCGCCCGAGACGGTCAGCCCCGGCACCTGCGGCAGCTCGTAGGCCAGCCCCAGCGAGGCGAAGCGCTCGATGGTGGAATAGGGGGTCTTGCCCTCGGTCGTGGGATCGTTGCCCTTTTCCACCGTCACATCCATGTCGGTATAGGCGGCGGTCAGGGTCAGGCCCGGGGCGACCTCGCCCACTGCCTCCAGCTCGACCCCGCGCGAGCGCACGGTGCCAAGCTGCTCGGTCACGAACAGCGCATCGGTCTGCACCACATTCTCGCGGGTCAGGTCGAAGGCGGCAAGGGTGACCAGCAGGTTGCGGTTCACAGGCGCCCATTTCAGCCCGATCTCGTACTGCTCGCCGGTCTCGGCCTCTTGCGGGGCGCCGGAGGACAGGGTGCCGATCTGCGGGTTGAAATAGGTGGCATAGGAGGCATAAGGCGTGACGCCGTTCTCGAACTGCCGCGCCAGACCCAGCCGCCAGGAGGTTTCGCGGTCGGTGCGGTCGAACTCCGGCAGGCCCTCGGATTCGGTCGTCACCACATCGTAGCGGCCGTTCAGGGTGCCGATCCAGCCGTTGCCCCAGCGGATCTGGTCCTGCACGTAGAGGCCGGCCTGCTGCTGGGTGACGGTGCTGTCATTGTAGGGCGGCAACAGCGGCGCCTGCGGCGTGCCATAGACCGGGTCGATCAGCGACAGGTCGGAGGCGAAGTTGAAGGCCTGCACCTGGTCCATCTCGAACCATTTCAGGTCGAGGCCGGCCATCAGCCGGTGCTCCAGCCCGCCGGCGGTGAAAGTCTTTTCCAGCCGCGTGTCGGACAGGACGGTGCGGGTTTCTGTCTGGTGGGCGAAGTTCAGCCGGTAGACGCTGTCCGTCGCATCGTTCAGCCCGTTGCCATAGGGCGCGCTTTCATCGACGTCGGACCAGCCGGCGCGGGTGGTGTTGGTCAGCGCCCAGCCATTGCCGAGATCGTGGCGGAAGATGCCGGTGGCCATGAACTGCTCGCGCTCGTACCAGTCGAGCGCCGGCTCGCCGGTGTTGAAATCGCGGTCGATGCGGCCGAAATCGCCGCTGACCACGGTGCCGGTATAGGGCAGCCAGGCACCGCCGACATGGTCCTCGTCGATCTTGGTATAGCTGGCCAGCAGCGTGACCTCGGTCCCCGCTTCAGTGGTGAAGGAGAGCGAGGGCGCAAGGATGCCGCGGAAGCCCTCGTCAAAGGCGCCGTTGCCATCGGTGCGCTCGATCTTGCCGGTCAGCCGGTAGGCGAGGCCGCCTTCGCTGACGGCATTGCTGTCGATGCCCGCCCAGACCCGGCCCTCGTCATCAAGGCCGATCTCGGCGCTGCCGCCGGTGCTGCCGGTCGGCACCTTGGAGACGTAGTTGACCAGCCCGCCCGGATTGGCGCCGCCATAGAGCACCGAGGCCGCGCCCTTCAGCACCTCGATCCGCTCGATGGCATAGGGGTCGATGTAGAAGCCGCCGAAGCCGTAGGCGTAATGCTGCAGCCCATCCTGGAAGACGCCGGTCGAGGTCGAGGAAAAGCCGCGGATGAAATGCCAGTTGGTGTCGCTGTCATAGCCATAGGGTGCGCCAACGACGCCGGCGGTGTAGCCAAGCGCCTCGTCGATCTTGGACAGGTTGCCGGCCCGGATCGCCTCGGCGCCGATCACCGACACCGATTGCGGGATCTCGGAGACCGGCGTTGCGGTCTTGGCGCCGGCCTGGGTGGCGGGGTTGGCCTTGCCGGCCACCGGGCCGGTGCCGGTGTCATCGGCGGTGCCTTCGACCACGATGGGCTCGAGGTCGATGGCCGCCTGTGCAAGGGCGGCATGGGGGGCGGCGAAGGGGGCAAGGGCGGGAAGCGCGGCAAGGGCGGTCTGGCCCAGAAGCCGCGCCAGACAGGCGGTGCGCGTCATGAAGTCATCCTGCAAGCTGGGGGCCGCGGGGGCAGCCCGGTAATCCTGACCGTTTAACTAGGGAAGCGGGCGCAGTCTTGTCGGTTCCTGTTGTGGGTTGTCATTTCCGCTGCAAAGCAGAGGCGGGGGCCGCGGCGGACCATTCCGGCGCCAGGCGGCGGGGGTGGTGCCGGTCAGGCTGCGGAAGGTGCGGGTCAGATGCGCCTGATCGGCGAAGCCGGTCGCATCGGCGACGGCCGCGAGGCTCAGGCCCGGGTCCTCGAGCAACGCCCGCGCCCGCTCGATCCGCATCTGCATCTGCCAGCGATGCGGGGTCTGGCCGGTGCTGTGCTTGAAGGCATGGGCGAACCAGCTTTCCGACAGGCCGACGACCGCCGCCAGTTCGGCAATGGCGACGCGGCGGTGCAGGCTGGCGCGCATATGCGCGGTCACGCTGCGCAGCTGGTGCGGGGTCAGCCCGCCGCGGGTCTCGCCGGGGGATTCTGGTGCCGCCGCCTCGACCGGCAGCGCGAAAACCTCGGCCAGCAGCGCCTGGGTCAGCCCGTCCAGCATCAGCGCATGGCGCGCCGGGGCGGCGCATTCGGCCGCCAGCATCGCCGCCAGCGCCCGCAGCCGCGGCGGGCCCTGCCGCAGCACCGGGCGCGACAGGTCCAGCCCCGGCACCGCCGCCAGCCGCCGGTCCAGCGCCGCGGCGTCGAAATGCAGGTCGAGATGGGAAAAGGCGCTGGCCCTGGTGATCCGCGACCAGAGCGGGCGCCCGGCCGGCACGTAGAGCACCGAGACTCCGGGCCGCACCCCCTGGAAACTCGCAACCTCCGACAGCTCGATCGCCGCCGCGCCCTCGTCAAGGAAGACCACCAGCCGCGGGTCGGGCGACAGGTACTGCCCGCCGCCGCCCGCCTGCCCCTCGGCCTGCCACAGGTCGGCGACCACACCGTCCCAGGCGCGCCAGCGCAAGGGGCCGCGCGGGCGGATGCCCTGGGTGAAGCTGGTCATCTGCGGGCGGAAGGTCATCGGCGGCGTCCGGGACGGCCCAAGGCTGGGCCTGGAGGTGCGGGGTTGGCTGGCCCTGCGTCCGAACGCGGCTGACTGCCTTGGTGTGCCGCAGCGGCGGGGGCATGTCAACCGGGCCCGGGCACGGCCGCGGGGTCAGCCCCTGAAGATCAGCGGCAGGTCGTAAGTGTATCTTTGCTGGGTCAGCCCTGCGGGGGCCGCGGGCAGACGCGCGGAGCGCACCGCCCTGACCACCGCCGCATCCAGCGCGGCATCGCCCGAAGTGCGCGTCACCGTCACCCCCAGCAGACGGCCCGACGGCGACACCGCCACCCGCACCTCCATGCTGGTGCCGCCGACGCCGCGCACCGAGGCCGCGCGCCGTTCGACCCGGGCGCGGATCGAGGCGCCCCAGGAAACGGCAAGGTCGGTGGCACGGGCCGAGGAGATGGTGGCGCTTTGGGCATTGCCAGAGGCACCGGCATTGGCGCCGCCGCCACTGCCCGCAGCGCGCTGGCCGGCGACGGCGGCCGAAGGCGGCGGCGCAGGCTGACGCTTGGGCTGCGGCTCTGCGCGCGGTCTCGGCTCCGGCTCCGGTTCGGGCTCTGGCTCCGGTTCGGGCCGCGGTTCAGGCCGGATGTCGGGCAGCGGTTCGGGCACCGGTTCCGGCTCCGGCTCGGGCTCCGGTTCGGGCGGCGGCGGGGGCAGCTCGGCGATCTCCATATCCGGCATCTGGGGCGCCTCGGGCAGCGCCATCAGCGGCGTCGGCACCGGCAGAGGTGCCTCTGGCACATCCGGCGCTGTCATCTGCGGCAGCTGTTCGGATTGAACAATCTCCGGCGGCGGCATCTGCGGCACCGGCTCTGCCACCGGCTCCGGCGGGCGCTCCCACTCCTCGACCATCTCGGCAATGGAACCGCTCGACGCCTCCAGCGACACCAGGGCATCGCCGCCGGCGCCCGAAGCGGTCGCGCCAGCCTCCGGCGCGCGCCAGGCGAAGACCGCGAGGTGCAGAGCCACGGCCACGGCCAGCGCGACGAGGGCGTGCAGCTTGCCGATCATGGCAGGGCCGTGACCAGATCGACGCGGGCGAAGCCAAGCTGGCCAAGCGCCGGCATCAGCGCCGCCAGCCGCGTCGCGGGTACGGCGCCATCGGCGCGCAGCAGCAGCGCCGGGGGCGCCGCCGCACAATCCTCGGCCGCGCAGTATTCGTCGCGCGCGGCGGTCAGCGCCGCCAGCGCAGGCTCCTGCCCGAGGGCGTCGCGGTAGCCGACCTCGCCCTGCGCATCAAGGTGCAGGGTGAAATCCCCCTCCGCCTCGGCCTCGGTCTCGGCCTCGGGCGGGGTCACGGGGAAGGGCTCGGGCGGGGTCAGCTGCGCCGAGATCAGGAAGAAGATCAGCAGCAGGAAGACCACGTTGATCATCGGCAGCAGGTTTTCTGCCGGGGCCTTGCGGGGCGGGTCCGAGAAATCCATCGCCTACTCCACCAGCACGAGGCGGGTGAAGCCGGCGGCCTTCAACAGGTCCATCACCGCGATGACCTGCTGCAGCGTCGCCTCGCCGCGCGCGCGCAGCACGATGGCATCGCCCGGGTCTTCCGTCAGCGCCGCCAGCGCATCCGCCAGCGCCTCGGGCGCAATCGGGCCGCCGTTCAGCGACAGGGTTTCGGGCGAGATGTCCACCAGCCGCGGCGGGCCGGAATAGCCGCCCCCCTGCCCCGCCACCGTCAGCGGCAAGGTCATGTCGGTGCCGAAGCGCGAGGCGAGCATGAAGAACACCAGCAGCAGGAACACGACGTCGATCATCGGCGTGAGGTTCGGCCGCCGGCGGGGCCTGTCTGCGCCGAAGCTGAACATCACTCGGCCGCCGCGCTCAGCGGAATGGGTGCAGAGCGGCGCGGGGCTGCCGCACGGGGCGCGCGCTGGAAGATCCGGGTTGCGGCGTCTTCCATGTCATGGCGCAGCCGGTCCACGACGCTCTCGAACCAGGTGAGCGCGATCTGCGCCGGGATCGCCACCGCCATGCCTGCGGCGGTGGTCAGCAGCGCCTCCCAGATGCCGCCCGCCAGCGTGGCCGGGTCTGCGCGGGCGCCCGCCTCCTGCAGGGCCTGGAAGGCGGCGATCATGCCGGTGACGGTGCCAAGGAGGCCGAGCAGCGGCCCGATGGTCGAGGCCAGTTCCAGCGCACGCAGCCCGCTGCGCGCCTGCAGCAGCAGGTGACGGGCGACGCGGGCGGTTTCGGCCTTGGCGGCGGCCTCGTCCAGCGACGGGTCGGCGGCGGCCTGCATGGCGGCGCGCACGAGGCGGGCGCGCAGCGAGCCCCGGCCGGCGATCTCGGCCTGCGCGGCGTCGATGCGGCCTTCGGACCAGAGCGCGATGGCGCGTTCGGAGTGCCGCCCGCCCGACCAGGCGCCGTGGGAGAGGAGCCGCAGCACCTTCCACAGGATCAGCGCCACGGTCAGCATCGACAGGATGGCGATCACCCACATCGCGGCGCCGCCCATGTCGATGAAGGCGATCATGCGCTGGAGGGCATTGGTCGGCGTCTCGACGAGGACCGTTTCATCCATGGCGCGGCCTTTCGGGTCAGGGCATTTCGGCCCGGGTAAAGCTTCCAAGCTTTTTTGTCAAGAATTAGCGGGTGGTGGGTCGGGCGTCAGTATGGATGGAGTTCACTGCGGCCCTTGAATCGCTCGGTTCGGGCGGAAAAAGGCGAGGCACTGCCTCGCCCCGCCCGTGCGAGACGGATGCTCCCGGAGCCGCTGGCAGCGAGAGACCGTATGAGGACAGCGCCCGACCTGGCGGGCGAGAAGCGCCCGCCTGTCTCTTCATTTTGCGGTATGTTGGAACCGGTGGCGAGCCCGTCGCCCGCCTTGGGTTTGAGCCCGCCCCTTGGACCGGGCCGCCACCGGTT
>Ga0209643_1000353_pt1 | contig 92700 bp, 75 predicted proteins | sample AutmiccBRH37_all_FD_187383 | JGI IMG/M metagenome (GOLD analysis project Ga0209643, IMG submission 187383) | Deep subsurface microbial communities from Mt. Terri, Switzerland - Autotrophic microbial communities BRH/37_all (SPAdes) (version 2) | ecosystem: Environmental > Aquatic > Deep... | reverse complement strand
AGGGCGGAATTCTGCTATGCCGTGGGAGAGTATGAAAAGGCATCGGAATATGCACAAAAAGCAGTGGAAATGTGCATAAGCTGGGGAATTACAGAAAACTATGAAGCATATTTTGTCAAGCTGCTGGCAGAGATAAAGATAAGCGGGAAGCTGGACTATGAAAAAGACAGTAAGTTTTTGGACAGGGTGTTCAGTGAGAACCTGTACAAGCTGGGGCGTACTGCCTGTGTCAAGCTTGCAGAAATATATGTCTCAAAGGGCATGGAGGAACAGGCAAGAGAGCTTTTGAGCAGGGGATCAAGCTATGTATCCAATATTGATACAGATATGCTAAGGCTGAGATATGAATATGTGGGAGCCCTTGTAAAGGAAGGCACAGAAAGACTGGAAAGTCTTACAAAGCTCTCAGGGCTTATAGAAGCTGCAGAAAACAATGAAATAAAGTGGAAGATATACAAAGCAATAGCGACAGAGCTTGTTGAGCAGAAGAACTATAGGGAGGCTCTCAAATACCTGATTACATCCCTGAACTATCTTAGGAAGCTTGTATATAATGTGCCGGATGAATACAAGGTGCGATTCATAAATTCTCATGACAGAAGCTCAGTAAAGGAAAGTCTGACACGGGTAGCGGAGCTTTTGACCTCAAACAAGCCGGGACAGGCAAAGACAAGGACACATATAATAGGGAAGAGGTTTTTTAGTAAACAGAGTGCCAGCCTCAGTCTGCACGAAATAGACAAATACTTTGACTATACAGAATACAGGGATATATACAGATATAGAGGAACGGATGAAATAGCAGCAAGCGGGAGTGTGGATGCAAGCACCAATATGAAATTTCTGGGAAAGATTCAGGAGCTTGTGAACAGGTTCAGTGATGATGAAGCAATAAACCTGAAGCATATGATAGATCTGTTTGCAGAGATAACCCAGGCGAAGAATGCATTCATAGCGACACTGCAGGAGGATGACAGCCTTAATGTAATAACCTCCTACAACAGATATTCGGAAGTACCCTTCTACAAATATGTGATAGAGCAGGTAAAGCAGAAAAGAGACAGTATAATAGTAAATGATACCTTCGAATACAATGCCAGAAAGGGAGATATACTGATCCCCAAGGAAATAACGGCAGTATTCTGCATACCTGTAATGATACCAAAGGAAACGGACAGCATAGAGCTGATGGAAGAAAGAAGAAGATACAGAGAGCAGGAGAACAGTACAATAATAGCCTATATATACATGGACACCGACAGCATAATAAACAACTTCACCCAGGAAAGCAGCCGTTTCTGCAAGATGGCGGCAAAGATAGCCTATGTATTGGCAGACAACTACAATATGAAAATAGTGTCAACGGTAGACAAGCTTACAAGGCTGTATACAAGGAAGTACTTTGAATCAGAGCTGGCCCATGAGCTTATGTACGTGGAAAAAGAAGGCGGGAAGTTCTCGATAATAATGGCAGACATAGATAAATTCAAAAGCGTAAACGACCGGTTCGGGCATCAAAAGGGAGATGAAGTACTGCAGAACGTAAGCAGTATAATAATGAACAGTGTAAGAAAAGGAGATATCTGCGGAAGATATGGGGGAGAAGAGGTAATAATACTGCTTCCGGGAACGGATGCAGAAGGAGCCTTGAGCGTAGCGGAAAAAATAAGGAAGAAGATAGAGAATACAAAGCTGCTGGGACTTAATACACCACTTACGATAAGCCTTGGAATATCCTCATATCCGGAGCATGGAACCTGGGCGAAGGACCTGATAGACAAAGCGGATCAGGCACTATACCATGTGAAGGAGTCTGGGAGGAACGAAAGCAGAATATATGAGCCAAACATGTCGAAGAATATAAAGAGGATAGACCGGCTGGCAGGAATAATATCGGGAGACCTTGTGGAGGATCAGAGGAAGGTAGAAGCAATGCTTGAGATACTGGAACTACAGAGGGACAGTGAAAGGACGCTGGAAGAGAAGATGTTCAGCTTCCTGGGAAGGGTAATAGAGGTATCGGAAGCGCAGACAGGAGGCATATTCTACATAGACGAGACAGCAGAAGGAGAAAGCAGGATAAGCAGGAAGCTTCTGAGGAAGAGGCTTGTTGACAGAGAAGTAGAGGAAGCGTACTATAACGAGAGCATATTGGAGAAATGCATGGAAACCAGAGGTGGAGAATACCAGATAGACTGGAATGGTTATCCGGGAATAGATCCGTTGACAGGGATGCCGGATTGGCAATCGGTGATAGTAGTACCTATGATAGATCATGGAAGGCTTGGGGGAGTGGTATATCTGTCGGTATCCATAAAGAACAAGGAATTCGATGCGGGCACCTACAACTATGTGAAGACTTTATCCGATATTATGGCTGCAGCATTTTAGTGCGGGTTATATTCCTGCACTTTTCTTTTGAGATAATTTGAATATTTTGGTTATGAATTGTATAATTTAATTATATGTTAAAAAAGGGAGGGGTTAAGTTGAAAGGATTTGGCAGTATTAAAACTAAGGGTATTACGATATTGCTGGCTGTTCTTGTGCTGGTGATAGTGTTTTTCAGCAATATAGCAGTATATATTATTGATTATCAGTGGTTTGCAGAGCTTGGCTACAAAGAGGTGTTCTTCAAAAAACTCGTTACACAGCTGCAGTTTTTTGTTCCGGCACTTATAGCGCTCTTTGTTCTATTCTACTTTTATCTTAAATCAATAAGTGCTCATTCCATAAAGCACAGTGGAGTGGTGCTTTCAAATGTTGAAAAGAAGGTCAGGAACAAAGTATTCTTTTTTTCCGCATTAGGCTTGTCTTTTGTTCTTTCGCTGGTATTCGTACTCGACTTATGGTATGATTTCCTGATATTCATGAACAAGACTTCTTTTGGTATAACAGATCCTATATTCGGAAGGGACATTGGATATTACGTATTCTCTCTTCCTTTTCTGAACAAGCTGTATAATTTTCTTTTGGTCCTTGTGTTTGCAGTTGCAGCTATTACTGTGCTTTTCAACCTGTTCAATTTCTTTTCTGCAAAGGTGACCAATGAGAATTTTGATATGAATGTAAGGTCTATCAGCAATCCAAAGGATATATACAGAAATATTCTTGGTGCTGCCTCAAAACAGCTTATGCTGCTTGGGGGACTCTTCTTTCTGCTCCTGGCCATTGGCTTCTTCCTTAGAACCTTTGACCTGCTTTACTCTCCAAGGGGGGTTGCATATGGCGCCAGCTATACGGATGTAAACATAATACTTCCTTCCTATTATATATATATGGGCATTTGTATATTGACAGCCATATTATTGATGTTATCAAGAAACAAGAAAAGCATTAAGCTGGCAGCCTTCGGTCCACTGCTTTTAATTGTGGCAATGGTTGTTTCGGGAGTTGTTTCGGGAACCGTCCAGAGTGTGATTGTGGCTCCAAACGAGTTAGCAAAGGAAGAACGATACCTGCAGAACAATATCACATACACAAACTACGCATATAATCTTGATAAGGTACAGGAAAAAGAATTTCCTGTAAACCAGAACCTTACAAGAGCAGATATTGAAAAAAACAAAGTCACTATAAGCAACATACCTATAAATGATTACAAACCGGCAAAAGACATATACAACCAGATACAAGGCTTGAAGAGCTATTATCAGTTTTATGACATGGATATAGACAGATATATGATAAATGGCGTATACCGGCATGTATTTGTATCTGCCAGAGAGCTTCAAACTGCCAATATACCAAAGCAGACAGAGGCTCAGGCAGCTTCATGGATAAACAGATATCTCAAATATACCCATGGATATGGTGTTGCAATGTCGCCGGTCAATGAGGTTACTACCTCTGGTCAGCCAAGGCTGTTTATCAAAGATATGCCTGTAATATCGGATATTGATATAAAAGTAGACACTCCTCAGATATATTATGGGGAGCTTACAAAGGATTTTGTCATTGTTAACACAAGGGAAAAGGAATTTGATTATCCGGCTGCTAATGCAAATATTGAAACAGAATATAGCGGAACAGGCGGAATTAAGCTTAACCTGTTGAACAGACTGTTCTTTGCGGTAAGAGAGGGAAAGCTGAACTTTCTTTTATCCCAGGATATAAGCTCAAAGAGCAGAGTAATGATCAACAGGGAGATAAGCAAAAGAGTAAGCAAAATTGCACCTTTCCTTATGTATGATGAAGATCCGTATATAGTAGTAAATAACGGAAAATTATACTGGATAATAGATGCATATACAATAAGCAGCAGATATCCTTATTCAGAGCCGATCAACAGTCAGACTACAACCAATTATATACGCAATTCCGCCAAAGTGGTAATAGATGCATATAACGGCTCTACAGAATTCTATATTTCAGATGAAAGTGATCCGTTGATACAGACGTATTCCAGTATATTCACTACATTATTCAAGCCGATGGATGAAATGCCTGAAGGCTTAAGGGCTCATGTCAGATATCCCCAGACACAGTTCGACATACAGGCAGATATATATAAGAAGTATCATATTACTAGTGCAAGGGAGCTTTACAACAAGAGTGACGTATGGGATGTATCCACACAGATTTATGGAGCAAGTGCCAACCAGGCAAATTCAGAAGCAGTGGAGTCTTCATACCTTATAATGAGACTTCCGGGCAGTGAGGTGGAAGAGTTCTTGTTGATGGTTCCATATACTCCACAGGGTAAAAATAATATGATATCCTGGTTTGCGGTAAAGAATGACGGAGACAATTATGGTCAGATGGTACTTTACAACTTCCCCTCAGGGAAAATAGTGGAGGGACCTATGCAGGTAGAGGGAATAATCAGCCAGGATACTGTAATAGGCCCGCAGCTGAACCTGCTTGCAACAGGAGGAAACTCACAGGTTGTAAGGGGAAGCATGCTTACCATACCTATTGAGGATTCAATACTTTATGTAGAGCCCATATATATAAAGGCAATGAATGCAAATGCACTTCCGGAGCAGAAGAAGGTAATTGTATATTTTAAAAACCAGGTTGTAATGGAAGACACTTTGGAAAAGGCCCTTGCGAGGATATTCCCGATAGAAGGAAAGGAAGAGGAACAACCGGCTCCGCCCCCTACACCTGATGAAACTGCATATACTACAGTGGAGGAGCTTATAAGAAGGGCAAATGATGCATTTGCTGCTGCACAGAATGCACAGAAGGCCGGAAACTGGGCAGAATATGGAAGTAAGCTTGCAGAACTGGAAGACATATTGAGACGACTCAATGCCTTGACGTCTGGAACTACGAATCCGGAGACGCCACCGGCACAGAATGGTGAATAAAAAGAAAATAAGATCAATAGATATAAAAATAGCCCCGGGGGAAGGGCTATTTTTTATATTGAACTTTTCTATTACTAATATTATCTCTTATTTAGAGAAAGTTATTCAACATAAATGCAATATGATAAAATTGTTATTTTTTTTGGTATAATATATATGTAAAATCAGGAAGTTATTATACATGTAAATATATGATGCAATGGAGTGATATATTTGTACAAGGCTAAAGATAAGTACAGCTGTTATGAGCATATGAAGGGCATATTCGAAAAGAACGGGATAGAGGCAAGTCCTTATGGAGAAATCAATTATGGGCTGCAGTTCAGCATATTGATCAATGAAAGCAAATGCCTTATAAGGATCTATGAAAGTAAAAAGAATGGAGTAAGCTGTGACTTATCTCAAATAAAAAATGATGAAAGCTTAAGTCTTATTGAAGGATTAATTCAAACAGGAAGCAAGAAACCAGAACCTAAAGGTATAAAGAAGGCTGATAAAGCTGATAAAACAGAAGAGCCGGAAACCGAGCTTATAGGTACTGATGAATCAGGCAAGGGGGACTATTTCGGGCCTCTTGTAATTGCAGGGGTATATGCAGATGCAGATACAAAGAAAAAGCTGAAGGAAATTGGGGCTGCAGACAGCAAAACCCTTTCTGATGCGAAAATCCGGAAGCTGGCCGAAGAGATAACCAAGGTTTGCAGATACTCCTTGGTTACCATAGGCAATAAAAGATACAACCAAATGTACGATGAAATCAAGAACTTGAATAAGCTCCTTGCCTGGGGCCATGCACGGGTAATTGAAAACATGCTGGAGGTGGTGGATTGCAGCAATGCGCTGTCAGACCAGTTTGGAAGTCCGGAGCTTATTAAGAATGCACTGCTTTCCAAGGGAAGAAAAATAAATCTTTCCCAAAGGCACAGGGCTGAAGAAAATGTGGTGGTAGCTGCTGCCAGTATACTTGCAAGAAATGAATATGTGAAGGCAATGGATAAGCTGTCCGAAGAATATGGGATGGAATTCCCCAAAGGAGGGTCCTCGATGGTAGTAGAGGCAGCACGGGAATTTGTACTATCCCATGGGAAAGAAAAGCTGGCAAATGTTGCGAAGCTGCACTTTGTAATAACGGGAAAACTTTAACTTTTGGGTATTCCTATAGGGTCTGGTTACGCGTTACGCGTTTCGAGTTGCGCGATCAGGGTAGGGCTTTGAAGATTATTGAAGGGAGACAAGAGTATGAAAAAGGTTTACGTTTATCTTGCGGAGGGTTTTGAGGAGATTGAGGCTATTACTGTCGTTGATGTATTAAGACGGGCAGAAATTGATGCAAGGATGATATCCATAACCGGAAGGAAGGAAGTAAAGGGAGCCCATGGTATTACCATTTCAGCAGATGAGGTTTTTGAGAATACAGATAGTCTTGGTGCAGATATGATAGTGCTTCCCGGCGGAATGCCCGGGACAAAATACCTTGGGGAGCATAAGGGCCTCAGAGAGGTCATACTTGGTTTTGCCGAAAAGAATAAGCTGATAGCTGCTATATGTGCGGCGCCAAGCATCCTGGGGAGATTGGGACTTCTGGATAAGAAGAAAGCAGTCTGCTATCCTGGTTTTGAGGAAACCCTTAAAGGGGCAGTATTAGGTGAAGATATAATCTCACAGGAAGGGAACTTCATAACCTCAAAGGGTCCTGGAACTGCAATATATTTTGCTTTGAGGCTGGTGGAGCTGCTGGCGGACAATGAAACAGCGGAAGAATTGAGAGAAGGAATGATTGTACAGGGTTAAGATAAGAGTGTAAGGATGGAGGTAAGTATATGAATTATCAGGGTTATGCATACTGTGATACAGGACAATAACATTTAAGTGTCCGAGGTCCCCCTTTTACAGAAAAAGCTGTTATTCTAATGTGAAAGGGAGAATGATGTCTTGAATACTAAATTATATTTTTTGTACAAGTTTGTACAACATCTCGTACCGGTTTATCCAGTATATCTGCTGCTTTTTGAAGCAAAAGGCCTATCGGTGCAGCAAATATCTTTATTGCTTGCCATATGGTCAGTACCGATAGTTTTGCTGGAAGTGCCTACAGGTGTTCTGGCAGACATTTGGAACAGAAGAAATATGCTTGTAATTGGAAGTCTGTGTAAAACAGCGGCATACCTCTTATGGTTTTTTTCCGAAGGCTTCTTTCTGTTTGCAGCGGGATTTATTCTTTGGGGTATTTGTGAATCCTTTGTTTCCGGCTCTGAGGAAGCTCTGCTTTATGACAGCCTGAAGCTTGAAGGGGAAGAAGGAACTTTTGACAGGATCTATGGAAAAGGCAATTATTATGAAAGAATAGCCGTTGCACTGTCCTGTTTATCAGGTGGATTCCTGGCCATGGGGCTGGGTATGAAGCTTGTGCTTGCCGTATCTGTATTCTTTATGGCGGTTAGCACACTTATTGTGTTAAGGTTCCATGAAGTCAATTTTTATGCCGGTAAGAGCAGGAGAAAATATATCGAACCTTTAAGGCAAGGTATAACTACATTAAAGGATGCAATTAAGCTTTGTACTGGCAATAAGCTTCTGTTTACGGTCATTGCCATGTTTGTAACGGTTATAGGTGTTGCTGGAATACTTGACGAGTATGATTCGCTGATCGCAGACAGATTCGGCCTGAATCTGGGACTTGTCGGTATATGGACGAGTGTGCGCTATTTGCTTGAAGCCTTTGGTAACAGGATAGCCTATCGTATCAAACATAAGCTGGTACGCTTTGGAATAAAGGATAGCTTCTATGGAATAGGCTTGGTCTGTATTATTGCCGGAGTTCTTTTAGGCTTGTCAGGATGGTTTGGAAGTATTGCCCTCATGCCTTTGTATGGACTATTTTATCTCCTGATGTCGGTAGCATATGTAATGCAGGAGAATTACGTCCAGCAGAAAATCGAGGAGCAGGGCCGTTCAACAGTACATTCCGTCATATCCCTGGTGCATAATCTCTATGCCATTGGCTTTTTCGGATTGTTCTCCTTTATACTTGCCGGTATAAGCATACTGGATGTACTGGTTATTGCAGCAGGCTATATAACTGCATTATGCCTGCTGATTAGTCTTTTATACCATAGGATAAAAACGAGAGCCGCCGCTTAAACGGCGGCTCTTGCCGCTTATTCCTTATATTGCAACAGGTACAGGTCATAGTACATACCTTTCCTATCCAAAAGCTCCTGGTGAGTGCCCATTTCCCTGATTTTCCCCTTATGCATCACCATTATATTATTTGCATGCTGTATGGTTGAAAGCCTGTGAGCTATGACTATGGTAGTCCTATTCTTGATAACCTTTTTTATCGCGTCCTGGATTAGTATTTCTGTCTCAGTATCTATATTGGAGGTTGCTTCATCCAGCACCAGTACCGAAGGGTCAAAGGCCAGAGCCCTTGCAAAGGCCAGAAGCTGTCTTTGACCGGCGGAAAAGGTGGCTCCCCTTTCCTTGACCTCCTCATCATAGCCCTTTGGCAGCTTTTCTATGAACTTATCTGCATTAACAAAGCTTGAGGTCTGTTTAATAGTATTATCGTCAATATCCTCCTCATTAAGCCGTATGTTCGACTTAATATCTCCAGAGAAGAGAAAAACATCCTGAAGTACAGTTCCAATCTGTGATCTTAACTCATACTTGTCTATTTCCTTGATATTCTTTCCGTCAATAAGTATTTCACCCTTCTGTATGTCATATAACCTGCCAATAAGACTGATTATTGAGGTTTTTCCTGCTCCGGTTGCTCCTACAAAGGCAGCTGTCTCTCCTGCACGTATTTTGAAGCTCACATCCCTCAGCACCCAGTTTTCTCCTTCATAAGCAAACCATACATTCTTAAACTCAATATTCCCTTTTATCCTTCCAAGCTCAACAGGAGCAGCAGGATTTTCAAGAGTTTCCTTCTCATCAAGGAGAAGGAATATTCTTTCTGATGATGCCATTGCTGCTTGAAGGATATTGAACTTTTCAGTCAGATCGTTAATCGGCTGGAAAAACTGTTCAATATAGTTTATAAATGCGAACAGCACTCCGAAGGGGAGTACTCCGGAAAGCATCCTTGCGCCGCCGTACCAAATCAGTAAGGATAATGCCAGGGAATATATAAGATCCATGGAAGGTCTGAATATGGCAAACACAAGCAGCTCCCGCATGCTTGCCTCCCGGTATTCCTTATTGATACCCTTAAATTCTTTATATTTATAATTCTCTCTGTTGAAAATCTGTATAATACGCATTCCGGATATATTTTCACTTAGATCGGCATTTATTTTGGCAAGCTTAACCCGTGTCTGACGGTATGCATTTCTTGCATGGAGCCTGAATATTGCAGCAGAAACTATTATTAAAGGAAGAATAGTGAAGCTTACCAGTGCCAGCTGTGTATTCATTTTAAGCATTATGATGATTATACCGCAGAGCATAAGCACATCCTTGAAGAGGTTTACAAGCACAGCGGTGTACATCTCATTCAGATTTTCCATATCATTTGTTACCCTTGTCACCAGCCTCCCAACCGGATTCCTGTCAAAGAAGGAGAGGGACAGCTTCTGAATATGTGCAAAAAGCTCCTGACGCATGTTGTATATAATTTTCTGTCCGGTATAGTTCAATATATAAACCTGTATGTAATTAAGGAGAAAGCTGCTCAAAATGGTAAGCAGAAATATGATTGATATTCTTTTTATGCCTGTCCTATCTTGATTCCGAAAGGATTTATACTCTTCCGCGGACAACAGCTCTCCGTAAAAGCTGTTTTCAGAGGAAGAGACTGCATACCTTTCCCCTTCCTTTTTTACTGTTAATTCCGACATAGAGGTATTGGAAAAGGTTCCATTTATAAGGTAGTTGCTCTTTCCGATTTTTACTATCTGATGTCTTTCAGCCGTCTCATATCCATCGGCAAGTAAGCTCTCCCTAATATAATATTTGTCCTTGTATTTGACACTGGGATATCCGGGCTCCTTGTCAAAGACGGCCATTGGTGAGTTATAGGCAGAGATATGGTCATCAATTGCCATCTTTATCAGATAAGGCCTTGCAAGGTCTGCAGCAGTAATAAGGGTCAGCAGTAAAATACAAAGAACCAGCATCCACCAATAAGGCTTTGTATATTTGAGCAACCGTTTCATGAGCTTGATATCAAAAGCCTTTCCCAGAGCTTCTTCTTCTTTGAAATTATTATTCATTTCCGCACCTCTACGCTTCCTGCTCGAGTTTCTCTTCGAGCAGCTGCTTTTCATATATACTGTTATAGAGTCCCTTCATTCCAAGCAGCCCTTCATGAGTACCCTGTTCAATAATTCTGCCTTCATCAAGTACTATTATTTCATCGGCATCCTTTATTGTAGATATCCTATGGGCTATGACAACAGCAGTTTTACTCTTCATTACCTGTTTTAGGCCTGCAAGGATCTGTTCTTCAGTTTTTGTATCTACTGCAGATAAGGAATCATCAAGTATTATTATTTTTGGATCCTTTGCTATAGACCTTGCTATGGAAACCCTTTGCTTTTGTCCTCCGGACAAGGTCACACCTCTTTCACCCAGGATGGTATCGAATTTCTCAGGAAAATCCATGATACTATCATAAACCTGTGCTGTTTTTGCTGCTGCAAAAATTCGCTCCATACCCATGGAAGTATCGGAGAAAGCTATGTTATCTTTTATTGAAGCAGAGAAAAGGAAATTATCCTGTGGGACATACCCTATATTTTTACGCAGCTCCCTAAGAGGTATATCATTAATATCCAGACCGCCTATAAGAAGTTCTCCACTATTTGTGTTATAAAGTCTCATGATCAGATTGGCCAGGGTGGTTTTGCCGCTGCCTGTTTTGCCGACAATGGCAAGTGTCCGGCCTTCTTTTATGCTTAGGTTGATTCCTGATAGAGCCGGGTAAGCTGCACCGGGATATGTGAAGTTAAGGTTCTTGAACTCGATGGAAGGAATGTAATCTTGAATATCCATGACATTTTCCCTGTCGAATATTTCAGGAGCAGTATCCAGTATTTCATTGATTCTTTTCATCGAGGCAGTACCTCTCTGAAGTATGTTTATAACCCACCCAAGAGCCATCATAGGCCAGGTTAGCAGCCCAAGATATGCAATAAAAGATACGAACTGACCCAGGGACAGCTCATCGTCAATTACCAGCAAGCCCCCATAGTAAAGAGCCAGGAGGAAGCTGAGGGAACCAATGAAGGCTACCGAAGGGAACATAAGCCCCCAGACCTTTATAAGCTCCATATTTCTTTTCACATAACCGTCATTGAAGACAGAGAACTTTTTTATTTCACTATCCTCCTGGACAAAGGACTTTACAACACGAATGCCGGAAATGCTCTCCTGCACTCTGTCCGTAAGCCCTGAAAAAGCTTCCTGAACATTCTTGAATCTGCTTTGAACCATCTTCCCAAAGAAGATCATAAGAGCGGCTATTACCGGAAGAGGCAGCAAGGCAGCTGCTGTTAGCCGAAGATCAATAGTTGCGACCATAATTATTATTGTTGCAGAAGTAAGGAATACAGCATCGGTTATCATGACAATTCCGTGACCGAAGGCCATTCTTACGGCATTTATATCGTTGGTGGCGTGAGCCATAAGGTCTCCTGTTTTATGATTATTGAAAAAGGTAGGTGCCATAAGCTCCAAATGGGAGAAGAGCTTATTTCTGAGCCAATACTCAAGGCTTCTTGAAGAACCCAGTACGAGTATTCTCCACGTGAACCTGCAGGCAGCTATAAGCGTTGCTATAAGAATAATGGCTCCTATATAAAAATAAATGTCTCTCATTGAAAGGGTGCCATCCCCCAGGTTGTCGATAATCCGTCCGATAATCTTAGGTGTGATTAGCTGTAAGGCATCTACCATAACAAGTACAATAACACCCCAGATATACTTCCATTTATTTTGTATGAAAAATTCTTTCAAATAGACAAAAGTGCGCATATAACCCTCCAATACATATCCAGAAAATACTAATTGTCATACATTAAGATTTTATATCTAATGAATAAAGTTTACAAGCATTTGTTTGTTATATATTTAACAAAACTTAATGATACGGTATACCTGTGCTATAATAAATTATATATAGAATAATATGTAAATATAAACATAATATGACATAATTGTAAATAAAAACAGCGCGGAGGAGATAATATGACACAAGATGAGTATCTGGAGAATCTGCAAAGGAAATATGAAAGGCATTTTAATATTGAAAAGGATATTACACTTTTCGAAGAAGCAATAGATATTCATGCAAGGTTCTGCAATATCAGCGGACGGACCTTTATAACAAAAAATGATGTTGTTGACAGGTATGAGAACTATGAGTACTGCTATGTTAAGAGGTTTGATACTGTCACTGAAGAAAAGATAGCCGCTTATGGAGGGTTTTTAAAGAGAATAGCGCATGAATGCATTGAACCGGGAAAGGACCATATGAGCACATATGTTACAGGAGTAATCATTGGAAACAGTATAGATGATAATGCGAAAAAAGCAGTAAGAAAATATAGCTGCAGCAAGGCATACCTGTTCTACTTAAGAGGATGGTGTGATGTAAGATTCATATGCGTTGACCTGAATAACAATGAGATTATAACCAACAAAGCGGGTAAGCGGGTAAAAAAGGTGTATCAGCTTACACCTTTAAATAAAAAGGGGGTTATCAAATGAACTCATTGACTTTATTATTGTTAGGCATTGTACTGTTTCTAGTTGCCTATGTAACCTATGGTGGTTACCTGGCAAAGCATTGGGGTATTGACCCCAAAAAAAAGACTCCCGCCCACACAATGAGGGACGATATTGACTATTGTCCCGCAAACGCAAAAGTACTTTTAGGGCATCATTTTTCATCCATAGCCGGCGCCGGCCCTATTACAGGTCCTATAGCGGCTGCAATATTCGGATGGCTGCCGGTATACCTGTGGATTGTAATCGGAAGTATATTTGTGGGTGGTGTACATGACTGGGGTTCACTTCTGGCATCAGTCAGACATGAAGGAAAGTCCATAGGGGAAATAATAAGAATAAACATCGGCGAAAATGGCAAGAAGCTCTTCAACATCTTTGCCTATCTTACACTAATACTGGTTGTTGCAGCTTTTACAGACATTTGTGCAAGCACTTTCGCCTTTGATCCTGCAAAGCCCGAGGTACTTTCCGGAGCACGGGCCGGCACTGCATCGATACTGTTTATTATGCTGGCAATGGCCTTCGGTTTCTTTGTTTACAGAAAGGGAGCAAGCCTCACTGTATCTTCAGTAGCCGGTGTGGCACTGTTGTTCTTCTGCATATGGATAGGTTATCAGTTCCCGGTGCTTAAGCTTTCAAAACTGGCATGGGACGTAATACTTATCATATATATCTTCGCAGCATCCACATTGCCTGTTTGGCTGTTGCTGCAGCCCAGAGACTATCTGTGCTCCTTCCTGCTGTATGCAATGCTTGCAGGAGCAGTAATAGGTGTCCTGATAGTAAGACCTGTAATGGCTATACCTGCATCTGTAGGCTTCACGGTTGGCGAGGGCATCAAAGCCCAGTACCTCTTCCCCATGCTGTTTGTTACAGTAGCCTGTGGAGCAATATCCGGCTTCCATTCTCTGGTTGGTTCCGGCACAAGCTCAAAGCAGCTGGACAATGAAAAGGATACAAAGCTGGTAGGCTATGGCGCAATGCTTATTGAAGGTGTTTTAGCTATTATAGCTCTTATTTCCGTAAGTTATATAGTAGGAGCAAAGGGAACTCCGGCTCAGATATTCGCAGGTGGTGTTGCAGACTTCATGAGCAATTTCGGGATTCCGGTCTCTGTCGGAACGGTATTCGTAATACTTGCCTTCTCTGCATTTGCTCTCACAAGTCTTGACACAGCAACAAGATTAGGCCGCTATATATTCCAGGAAATGACCACCAAAGCGGACGGGACAAAATCACCTCTGAGTAATATGTATGTATCAACTGCAATAACTGTAGGTTTGTCTGCATTACTGCTTTCATACGGATATACGAAGATATGGCCGATATTCGGTTCTGCCAATCAGCTGCTTGCAGGTTTATCACTCCTTGCAGTATCGGCATGGCTGGCCAAGTCCGGCAAGAAGAACCTTATGACTGTAATACCGATGGTGTTTATGTTTGCAGTAACACTTACAGCACTTGTATTAGTCTGCAGAAACAACTTCGCAAGCGGTAATCTTATCATTGGAGTTATAGCCGCAGTCCTCTTTGTATTGGCAATAGTATTGATTGCAACCACAATAAATACATTCTTCGGAAGCAAGTCCAAGGGCAAGAAGATAAGTGCTTAAGCAGGTAAGAATCATATAACAACAAAAACTCGGAGGTCTGGTGCCTCCGGGTTTTTATTTGAATACAACAGATAATCATTAAAAATATGTATAAATAGAGGGTAAATGGTAATTGTTGTCGAATAAAAATCATAAATTCAGTATATTTAAGGAGGCCAGTAAATGTTTAATCTAAAGCTAATGAAAAAGAATAAGCACGAAAATATAGACACTAAGACCTCTACTGCAAAAGCTGATTTGGTTTTGGGGAGTGTAAAGGGTGAGAAGATAGCTCTACAGAAAAATAATCAGCGATGCATTATAGACAGAATAGATAATAAGATAGGGGCGGCTGGCCTGGTAGTTGACAGTTTAATAAATGTTACGGGAAATATTTCAAATTATGTGGAAATTCAGATGGATTCTATTCAGAGGGTAGTAGATGAAATCAGCAGCTATTCCGCTCTCGCAGAAGAAGTATTTGCCAATACTGAAAATGCAAAGCAGATATCAGAGCAAACGATGAATATAGCAAGACAGGGAAGCAGTGTTGTTGATAATTCCATAAGAGCAATGAATGATATTGAATCATCCGTTCTTGAATCAAAAGAAGTGGTTAATATGCTGAGCAGCAAGGCAGCTCATATCAATGAGATGCTTAATGTCATAAAGGATATTGCCGACAGCACAAATTTGCTTTCTTTAAACGCTTCTATTGAAGCTGCAAGAGCAGGAGAAACGGGCAGAGGATTTGCTGTGGTTGCACAGGAAGTCAAAAAGCTGGCTCAAAGAAGTGTTGAATCAATAGCATATATTAATAACACAATAAATGAAATAAATGATAGTATTGTGACTGCCGTTGATTCGATGGACAAAACCATTGACAAGGTTAAGGAAGGCACTGACATATCAAAGAATACCATGGAGGTGTTCAATACTATCATCAAAGCAGTGGACAACAGCAGCAGTGTATCTGATGAGATAAACACCGCTATAACAAAGCAGACAGCTAATCTTGAGACTGTGGTTAATTCCACTCATGAAATGAGCAGAACCTTTGAAAAGTTGATCACGACTGTTGAGCAAGCATCACTGTATACACAGTTTACAAGGACATCTCTGGAATCTCTTCAAAATACCTCATCAGACCTGAAGAGTGCTACTGGTAAGTTGATTCATGAAATAGCAGGTCCGGATGCTTTTGACTCCGTAGTGACAACTTGTATCCCAAGCTCTTTACAGACTTATGATCCGCATATGTCCTTTGAGTATGTCGGAAGCCATATTATGTCCAATGTCAATAGCGGACTTCTTACTATAAGTTCTTCCGGACAAATAATCCCTGGTATCGCAAAGAATTGGTACCTGGAGGATGATGATTTGACTTGGGTATTCCAGCTTAGAAGGGGAGCAAAATTTCACAATGGCAGGGAAATTACCGCAGAGGATGTCAAGTATTCCTTTGAAAGGGTTCTGAGTCCAAAGCTCAATTCTCCGAACAGCTGGGCGCTTATGTGCGTCGACGGAGCAGAGGAATACAATACCGGAAGAGAAGAAGCAGTAAGAGGTGTAAGAGTACTTGACAAGTACCGCATATCCATAAGTCTTACAATGCCATACTCCGGTTTTCTTCTAAACCTGGGACAGTTCTGTACAGCCATACTGCCGGTAGAAGACATTGAAAAAGGAGATGTTTCGGGCTGTGGTCCATACAAGCTTGTAGATGTTCAGCCTTCCGGAGCTACACTTGAAGCTTTTAAGGACTTTTACAATGGAGAACCTTATATAAAAAAAATAATTGTAAAGTTCAATGATATGAATGCAGCAGAAGAGCTCAAAAGCAGCGGGTACGACTTTATAATAGCTGATAAGAAAGACATTGTTAATAAGGTGAAGGATGCACCAGGTATTACCGTAAAAACTAAAAGCATTATTGGAACTTACTATGCCGGCTTCAACCTTTTGGCTCATTCGACCTATGTCCAGAACAAGGAAGTCAGAAAGGCTCTGAATATGGCAATCAACAAAAAAAGGATTATCAATGAGCTTTTAGGCGGACTGGGGATAGAGGCTAAAGGTCCATTTCCTCCAAGTATGGTAGAAAACACAAAGGATAGAGGATATGAATATAACCTGAGATCTGCCCGGGAGATACTGCAAAAGAATGGACTGAGCAGGGATATGAAAAAGCTTAAGATATTGGCAAGAGAAGCAGAGGACACTTCTATTTACAATCCTCTGACAGAATATATAATAAATGACTTCAAGGAAATAGGTATAGAATGTGAGCTTATCAGAGTGAAATCATCCCAGTATTTGAATCCGGAGTGTATTGAGCAGTGCGATATTTACGTAAGCCGCTGGATTGGAGACACCGGAGACCCTGATAATTTCCTCCAGCCTCTTTTCAACTCAGAGAGCATGACGAACTTTTCCAGCTATAAGAACGAATTTGTGACAATGAACATGAACAAAGCAAAGGAAATCGTTAATCCGGAGAAAAGGACAGAAATGTATAAGAGTATTCAGCATACTATAGTTGATGATGCGCCATGGATTTTCTTATATCATCCACAATCAGGCATTGCTTTCAAGAATAATATCGCAGGAATAAGACTGAGTCAGCTTGGACTGCTGAAATATGAAGATATAATATTGGAAGATATATGATAAAAAATTCGGAGGCTTTTGGCCTCCGAATTTTCATCCACCTGCTAAAAGGTGAATTGCTTTTACATCATCACCGTCATGTACAGCTGTGGTTTCAAATTGTTCATTAGGTATTACCACATCATTGATTTTTACTACAATTTTATGATAAGTATAGGTTTTTCTTCTTAGAAGCCCGGCAACTGTCATGCCTTCCTCCCATTGAAATTCCTTACCGTTTACATGTATCATGCCGCACCACCTTGCACTTTAGATATGCTTGCTCACAACCTCAACTACTTCAGGAAGATCCATTCCAAGCTCTTTGAGTTTTTCAAGGGTCGGTACCCCGTCCATTGCCCAGCCCCTTCTACTGTAGACAGCATCTGTAAGCTTCTCATACTGGTCTTCTCTGTATTTCCTCATTACCTTAATCTTTTCCTCTGTGCTCTTTCCTGTGGGATCGTATCCAAGAAGCTCCTTAAGCTGGCCATCATATCTTTCCTGCCTTGATTCATATTCCTCCACAGTAACAGGCCCCATGGCTCTGTAAGGTATTTTGTCGTTTACTCTCTTACCTTTACCCATTCTGATGTTGAATATTCTCTGGAAGTTGTATACTCTTTCCGATTGGGTTACAAGCTCATGCTTATCAATATTCCTTCCTGTCACTGCATTGAATATGTCGACGTAATTCTGCACATGCTCGGGAATTTTTGCAGGCTCCTCGGTGTATTTATTGTTTGCAGGGGTTACGTCATTCCACGGAAGCTTGCAAAGGCCGTTCAGGCCAAACCATGTTCTGAACATCGGGAAGTAATGCAATGCTTCAGCTTTATTCTCAAAGGTGGGAATCTGATTGTTTACCATATCCATGAATATCAGCCATGCTTCATCGTGCTGCGGTCCCTTGTTTGTGAGTCCGTAGCCCCCTTGCTGCGCAAGAGATTCCTTGGGCATATACTCTGAAAACTCAAGGCCTTTTTGCTCCATACCTATATCATTTACAAAATCCGGGTCTGCATTGAAATCCCTTATAAAGATTTCTTTCATTCTTTTTACGCCCAGTCCGGCGATCTTGCCGAAGCCTTCTCCTCTGGCTATACGGTGTATAAGCTCCAAAGCAGCATCTGCATTGCCAAAGTTCAATTCAAGGCCTCCGGTTCTTTCCTTGTTGAGTATTCCGTTTTCATAGCATTCCATGATGAAGGCAGTCATTGTACCAAAGGATATGGTGTCTATAGCATAAGTATCACAGTAGAAATTTAGTTCAAGTACTGCGTCGGGATCAAATATTCCACAGTTGGAGCCGAGTCCAGCGGCGTTCTCATATTCAGGACCGTCGACTATGACCTTCTGTCCTTTGTAAGGACCCGTCTTAAGCATAAAATTGTCTACCGCCTTGGCACAGGACATACTGCAGCCGTACCAGCAGCCATCAGCCATACCCTGTGTGATTTTATCCTTAAAAACCTTTGAAGAAATCTTAAAGGTATCCTTATGGGAGCCAAATTTATAGTTATGAGTTGGGAGCAGGTCATACTGGTCCATTACCTCAATTATATTTGCCGTGCCTACCTGTCTCATCCTGTTCTGCTTGTCGTCAAGATCGTGCATTTCCTTGTGGAACTTTATGCCCGTTCTGTTTAAGGTGCCTTGATCGGCAGGATGATTGAGATTGCCTTTAACGCCTTGGAAGCGAACCACCAGAGCTTTTATTCTCTTATCCCTGAATACTGTCCCTATACCGCCTCTTCCGGCTTGCTTCAATCTTGCTGCCTTTCGCCTTACATCATAGAAGGTAAAGTTTAAAAGTCCTATATAGGCGTGTTCTGCTGCGGTACCTGCAGAAACAACAGAAATATTTCTCTTGTCTTCTTCGTTTTCAGCATACATTTCAGTAAGCTGTTCACCGAGCACATGGCTGTCAACTGCCTCAAGAGGAGCTTCCTCAATTCTTACTATACCCTTGTTTCCATCTATGAATACAATTACATCCTTGTCTGACTTACCTTGAAGCTCAAGGGCATCAAAGCCTGAGAACTTAAGAAGCGGGCCGAAGTATCCTCCCACATTGCTGTCAATAGGCATGTCTGTAAGTGGCGAAAGACTTACAACAAGAGATTTTCCGGAACCGGGATACTGTGTAATTCCGCCTAACGGACCGGTAGCAATAACTATCTCGTTTTCCGGGTCATTCCATTTTGTTTTCTCTGATACTGCATTCCAAAGATAATACAAGCCAAAACCCTTGCCTCCTGTGAACTTTTCCTTCATAAGCTGTGTTACAGGCTTCTCTTTGACTTCATTATCGCTGAGGTTTATATATAATGTCCTGTTGGTGTAACCTTTTTCTATTCTTTTCAGCTCGTAGTTGTATTCACAAAGCAGTCTGTGAGCTGATTTCAATTTTTCTATATTCATTGAATCTACCTCCTTTTGCATTATTCCTGCACTATAACGAGTAGGGGCATATATTCCACATTAATTTGTCATGCCCCGTAAACGAGTTTCATGAGAAGCTTCCTTTTCGTTAATAATTCAAATAAAAGCTTCTCATATAAATATGGCATCGGTCGGACAGTTTTTGGCGCATTGGCCGCATGCGATGCATTTGAAGGGCTCAAGATACTCTTCGTGCATAAACATTGCCAATTCGGGACAGTAGCCGACACACATAAAGCAGCCCACACATATACTTTTGTTTATTCTTACAATACCGTTCTTATCTCTGGTAATGGCTTCAACCGGACAGATATCTATACATTCCCCGCATTGGGTGCAGGAAGTGATAGCAGCACTGCCATCTGCATTTTCACTAATTCGTATACAAGACTTAAGAGCATTGTCTTCTTTGAACCATGTATTGGAGCAGGTACTCTCGCAGGCATGGCACTGTATACACAGCTCAGGATTTTTACCCAAAACCTTCATAATTATATAACCTCCACAAAACATTAGGATTAAAACTTTCGTTTATCTATAGTATATCAAATAATCAACAATAATGGAAAACTTAATAATTGTCTAAAGCTGCTATACTACAGAGGGCTCCAGCAAGAGTTCTCCCCGCTTGAATCTGTCCTTATCCAGCATATGGATAGGTATTGTAGGAGTCTCTCCAAGTATCGACTCGGCTATGACCACTCCGGTAACGGGACCAAACATAAAGCCATGGCCGCTGAAACCGGTAGCAAGGTAAAAGCCTTCCAACTCCTTCACCGGTCCGTATATGGGCTGACGGTCGGGGGACATACAGTACAGACCTGCCCATTGGCGTACAATGTTTAGCTTACTAAGAAGCGGAAGCAGCGAGGTGCAGGATTTGGCCATTTCCTCAAGGAAATGCCAGCTGGAGTTTATTCTGCCGTCCCTGGGCTCGTTTTCATCTCCTCTTCCCATTATGAAGCTTCCCTCAGGAGACTGCTGGCAGTATATGTTCAGAGCAAAGCCCATATACATTGGCCCCTGTAAAGGAGCAACAGGCTCGGTAACAAGTATCTGATGCCTTTCGGGATATACCGGGATATCTACACCGACCATGTCACCTATTTGTTTGGAATGTCCTCCTGCTGCATTTACTACAACCGGAGTGGAGATGAAGCCTTTATCGGTTTCGACACCGACAACCCTGCCATGCTCTACCTTTATTCCGTTAACAGTCGTATAAGTCATTATTTCCACACCGAGGCGTTTTGCAGCATTGGCAAAGGCCTGGGTAGTATGGAAGGGATTCAGGTGGCCGTCCTTGGGACAGAATGTTGCGCTTATTATTTTTGTCTCATCCATATAAGGAATAATCTCTTTTGCTTCCTTTGGAGTCAGATAAACTGAAGGGATACCCAGGCTGTTCTGAAGCTCCACATTCTTCCTGAACTGGACATCCTCCTTTTCTGTTGCAGCTACTATAAGATAGCCGCTCTGCTTGAAATCTATATCAAATTCGTACTCCAATACCTCGTTGGCCTTTTCGTAATATTCTATACTGTATTTAGCCAAACGGCAGTTCATCTCAGTACCCCACTGCATACGCACTCCTGCGCCGCATCTCCCGGTAGAGCCGCTGCTTAAGAAGGATTTCTCAATTACAACTATATCACGGACACCCTTCTTTGCCAGGTTATAGGCTATTGCGCAGCCGGATATGCCACCTCCTATGATGACAACACTTGCAGTTTTATTCATTATCTTCACCTCCAACTAAAGCTCCAAGCTTTATTGGTTTTGCCGGCGGCCTGAAGGTAGACATCCTGAGCTCAGACATTTTCCGGCCTGTAGAGGAAGCAAGCTCCTGCATGATAAGCTGCCTGCAGGTTCTGCCCTGACAAGGGCCCATTCCTGCTCTGGATATTCTCTTTATTTCGTCCAGGCTCTGATAGCCTTTTCTTATTAATTCTCTTATTTCTCCGAGAGTTATTTCTTCACATCGGCAGACAATGGTGTTGTCGCTATAGAAGTCTTCTATACTGAAACACCTTACCGTCATAGAAAGCTCCTTTGGAACCACCAGAGATACTACGGGGGTTCTGTCCTGGACCTTTGTATTCAGCACCTTTGCAACCTTTGCCCTGCATACGGGTTTTCCCTCCCTGTCCAGACCTGTGACAAAGCTTCCTTCTGCAGGAAGTGGCAGAAATTCATAGGGAACCTTAACTAATGCTTCTTTATCTGAATAAGTTTCATCTATTATAAAAATAGAAAGTCCGGGGCAATTGCTTACACACATTCCGCAGCCATTGCATTTTTCGTGGTCAATACCAGGTATGTCATTAATATCTTCAAATTCTTTTATTGCACCCCTTTTACAAGCGGTTTGGCATGGATTGCAGGGTATTCGCTGGAAGCATTCTATCACTGCTACCGGTCCTTTAGCCATTCTTTCCGCTGAAGGAGTAATGTCGGCTAAATTCTCAGGAGTCGCTATACCGGTTTTTTCCAACATATTACTTACCTCCTATATATTTCGCACTAAATCATTTACAGAATGTGCCCTGTAATAGCATTCGGTTATAGCCGCAGGGCACAACATCAATGAAGTGCATTATTAACATTTTGAATTGCCTAGGAATCAGTGATGTTAATAAGCACTAGTTCAATAGTGCGAAGTGTTTTCATTTTATACTACCAATTGGTTAAGGCCTTTTCGTATTTTTTCGCCTACAGGGCCTGATCTCAAAGAATCCAGCTGTTCCAGGTAATCCTTCTTCAACGTATCAAAATCCTTTGAGGCGTGCCCAAGATTTTTTGCAGCACACAGGCCTGCAAGCCGCCCTTCAACCATGGCACTGCTTGCTTCCTCGACACCTGCAACATCGCCTGCAACATATATGCCCTTAATGTTTGTCTGCAGCTCCTCATTCCTCATGGGAACATGGCCCCCAAGCTCCGGTATGAATTTCATATCGCAGCCTATTTGCCATAAAAGCTCTGCCAGAGGTGACAAGCCTACAGAAATACACATTACATCTGCTTCAATATCTTCTTCGGAGCCTGGTATCGGCTGCCATTTCTCATCCAGCTTCCAAACTGTGACTTTTTCAAGCTTATCCTTCCCATGAGCATATTTCACAGAACAGGAAGTCTTTATAGGCACGCCCATTCTTCTTATTTTTGATGCATGGACCAGATAGCCGCCTATTCTGGGAGCTGCATCTATGATGGCCTTCACCTTTATTCCGGCCTGCATAAGCTGGTAGCTTACTATAAGTCCTATATTGCCGGCACCTACCATAACAACACTATTTCCGGGGGCAACACCATAAACGTTCATAAGTGTCTGAACTGCCCCTGCTCCATAGATTCCCGGCAAGTCATTGTTCGGGAAGGTGAGGAATTTTTCCGAAGCACCCGCTGTCACTATTATAGATTCGGGGTTTATCTTTAAATACTTTCCATCCTTTTCGACAGTCAGTACTCCATCGTCATAAAGTCCTATTACTGTAGTATCCTTAAGGATTTCCACATTATCCTGGTATTTCAAAAGCTCTGCAGTCAATATTCCTGCGATATCTATACCTCTTACCGAGGCGTATTGTTTCTGGGAACCGAAGAACATATGGGTTTGCTTAACCAGCTGTCCCCCAAGCTGACTGTTCCTGTCAATAACCATAACCTTTGCGCCACAGGAGGCTGCATTTATGGCTGCAGATAGTCCGGCAGGACCTCCGCCAATAACGACTATTTCTGTATGCTTCACTTTAGATCCCCCTTTCCTATCTGAGTTTCCACGACCATTCCTTCCTTAAGCTTCTCAACACAAATTCTTACATTAGGCTCACCGTTCACTACCATAAGACAGGAAGAACAGTTGCCGATGGCACAATAAAAACCTCTGGGCCTGTTTAGCTTGTGACTATGGCCTAAGACTCTGATCCCTGCAGCATGAAGTGAAGCTGCAATGGGCTCGTCTTCATACCCTTCATATTCTTTTCCGTCAAATGAGAATTTTACTTTCTTACCTTTACTGAATGAAATAATTGGATGCTGATCTATCCTCACAGGAATTCCTCCTTTCACAAAGTACAATACTAATTAGTATAGCAATTTACATGCCAGCTTTTATATAAGGGCTTATTTAAGCAATAGCAGGCTTTGTAGGGAATTCCTTATTTCTCTTGTGTCAGCATATTGACATTAGCAGGGTATTTTTAAATTAAAACGTCAATATACTGACGCATATGCCAGTATATTGACGTTTGTATGGAGTAAATCAAGTTCACTTTTCCAGATTATACTTTTTAAGCTTGAAATACAGGGTGCTTCTTGGAATATTCAGTAGTTTTGCTGCATGGGCCTTATTGTTCCTGGTAATTCTCATTACGTTGACTATAGCTTCCCTTTCGGCATTGATTAAAATATGGTTCAGATCATATATACTGTCCTGCTTGGGAGCCGGTGTTACTTCACTGCTTCCGCGAAGATTCTGGGGTAGAAAGGAAGTATCAATTATATCGGTATTATTGTTTCTTGCCAATACTACAATCCGCTCAATAACATTCTTAAGCTCTCGAATATTTCCTTCCCAGCTATAGTTGATAAACCTATTCATTACATCAGGGGTTATACCCAGAATATTTATTCCATATTCCATACAATAATCCTCAACAAATCTATTTACCAGTATAGGAATATCATCTTGCCTCTCTCTTAAAGGAGGAAGTGAGATTACAACAGAATTCAGCCTGTAATAAAGATCCTTTCTGAACAAACCGGCCTCTACCATTTTGGAAAGGTCCTTGTTGGAAGCAGCTATAACTCTAATGTTGGCCTTTATGGTTTTTTCACTGCCTATTCTTGCCATTTCCCCGTTTTCCAACACTCGTAGTATCTTTGGCTGCATACTTAAGGGCATATCTCCAATTTCATCGAGAAAGAGGGTACCATTATGAGCCAATTCTATTTTACCGATCTTACCACTTTTCAATGCCCCGGTAAAGGCTCCTGCTGAGTAGCCAAAGAGCTCGCTTTCAATCAATTCATTGGGTATGGCACTGCAGTTAATTGGTACAAAATAACCCTCCCGTCCGCTTTCCATGTGTATGGCATGGGCAAGAAGCTCCTTTCCGGTACCGCTTTCACTGTTTATAAGTACATTTATATTTGATTTTGAGATATCTCTTGCAAGTCGGATACTATCTCTGAGGGCTTTGTTATTTCCAAATATCTGTGAAAAGGAATGTCTGTTTTTATTGATTATCGACATTTCCTGCTCCAGCACATTTAGATTTGTCTGAGCCTTTACCAGCAGCTCTGAGGTTTTTATAAATTCTGTAGCATCCCTATCAAGACTTATGCCACCTACCAGACGTCCATTTATATACAGCGGAGAGGCACTTATAACGTTGTAACAGCCTTCTCTGGGGCTGTTGTATATATTGTCGTAAGCCCTTCTTTCCCTGATAATTCTGGGAAGAAGTGACTTAGGAAAGAATTCTTTTATATGCCTGCCTATGATTTTGTCTTTTTCAATCTGGTAAAGCTTCTCGGCTGCATCATTCCAATAGTGGGTTATACAGTTTTCATCCACCAGGCAAATTGCATCATTTATACTGTCAAGGATTGCTTTTAAAAGCTCACCATCTTTTTCACCAAAAATATCAACCATTCCATTATAATTTGACACTCAAACACTTCCTTACTAAATAATATAGATATCTATTCGTAATATTTTCAAAATGTCCTGCATGAAGGCTAAATAATCATAAAAAGCATTTTCAATATACATATTATACAATAATAAAAAAGGCTTCCATTAAAGCATTTTAACGACCAAGGAAGCCTTTTATGAAACTCATTTACGGAAAGTGTACATTAATGAAATTTATACTTTCCTATTCGTTATAAGAAACTAAGAAAATACATATTTTGCATACTATTTGCGTGAAGGAATTCTCTCTTATTTGTGGAATATTAGGATATTAAATTAATTAAAGAAAAATTATATAATGCAATAATTAATGGGAATCATAATATAAGTCAAAAAGTCTTCAAGCTATATGATTGTGATAACTTGAGTAACTAAAGTAGTTATGATAGCGTCAATATATTGGCGCTTTTTAATTAAAAACAGCATGCTACTGTCAATATGTTGACAGTAGAAAAATAAAGATTTCCATGAAATGCCTATTCTGCCTTGATTAAAGCAATTTACAATAATTGGCATGTAATTTGCTATATTTATTGAAATATAAATATAGATACTTTTTATTAAGCTCGCACCATACCCGATGCAATACCTAATACATATAGCAAATCTTAATTTTACCAGTATCATAAGTATTATTCAAACTTTTGACTTTAACATACTCTTTTCATGAACTATAGCATTGGATAAAACTACCTGAATAAGACTGAAAATTTAGAATAATGAATAATTATTTCAAATACTATCTGCTATATATTTCGCGAAAAACATTTTACATTGCATTACTTTATAGGTTGCATAATTCTATCTTGAATCTTCTTTAGTGCAACCCATATGAATCAATTTAGGGAAAGGAGGTGAACTTTGATCTTCACTATTACTCAGGTATATTAATAAAAAAATTGAGGGAGGTATCTTATGAGCCAGAAGAAAGAACAATTTGGAAGCCGTTGGGGATTTGTTGCTGCTGCATTAGGTATGGCTATCGGTACGGGAAACATATGGAGATTTCCGAGAGAGGCAGCTCAAAATGGCGGGGGACCATTTCTTATTGCATGGACTGTTGCAATGCTTATCTGGGCAGTTCCTGTACTAGCGGCAGAGCTTGTAATGGGTAAAAAGACAAGGTTGGGAACAATAGGAGCTTTTAGAGATTTTGTTGGTAAGAAATATACCTGGATGGGTACCTGGGTCGGACTCGTTTGTGTATTAATTATGTGCTATTATTCAGTAATAACAGGCTGGTGTATGAAATATTTCTCATTGGCACTAATGGGTACCTTTAAGTCTGGAATAACAACTCAGACAACACAAGCCATATGGGATAACTTCACAGCTTCACCGGCACAAACAATTTTATTCCATGCGTTGGCTATCGGTATAGCTGGATTTGTTGTTGTAAAAGGCATCAAGGGAGGAATAGAGAAGGCATGTAAGATAATGATACCTACATTATTTGGCTTGTTGGTTTTAGCTGCAATCAGGGCTATTACACTGCCCGGAGCTGCTGCAGGACTTGAATATCTATTCAGCCCGAAGTGGGAAATGCTTAAAACAAGCAAAGTGTGGGTTGAAGCCTTTACACAGGCATCATGGTCGACCGGAGCCGGATGGGGCTTTATGATAACCTATGCAGTTTATATGAAATCTAATGAAGATATTGCAGGAAATGCTATGATTATCGGTGTTGGTGATAATATAGGTGCATTAATGGCAGGTTTGGTTGTTTTACCGGCAATATTTGCATTGTCTCCAAGCTTGGAAGTAGCTAATCAGACAGCACTTACCGGTGGATCAGGATTAACCTTCATATTTTTAGCTCAGTTATTTGGAACCATGCCGGGGGGTAATATTGTAGCAGTTGCCTTCTTTGGAGCGATGACCCTTGCAGCAATGTCCTCGTTATTCCCGATGATTGAGGTAGGGGTACTCAACCTTATGGACATGGGTTTGGACAGGAAGAAAGCGACTATAGCCACAGTAGCCTTTGGTTTCCTTGCTGGAATACCATCGGCATACAGTCTGACCTTCTTTGGCAATCAGGATAATGTTACAGCATATGGTCTGTGGGTCAGCGGTATATTAATAGTATTTGCAATAATAAAATATGGTGTTGAAAAAGTACGTAATGAAGAAATCAATACCCCTTGGACAGATTTCAATTTGGGAAAATGGTATACATACTTTACTTATTTGGCTCCCGTTATATCAGCATATTTATTGTATGATACCATAAAAGCCATGTTGGGAGAAGCGAATAGATGGCAGGTGTTTGGTACTGATTGGAGCTTGGGAACGGTACTTTTCCAATTTGGATTGTATCTCGCTATAGCTTTCCTTTCAATGAACTATTTTAATAACAAAATAGGCAAGGGTGTATTGCCGGACTTAGAAGGAGGGAAAACAGCATGTCAATAGAATCATTAATCATGATGATAGTTGTTATTGGAGGATATGCTTTGGGTGCGTTTCTACTTCTGAGTAAGGTGTTTAATGCGCAGAAGGCAAGGGAAGCGAAGAAATAGTCAGCATTATGCTGATATATGAAGATTTGATAAGGAAGATACCTGCTTTGCAGGATATCTTCCTTATTTGTAATCACAATTATCAAGTGCACTAATGTATATTGACATGGAAAAAACCATAATATATAATAGGTTTAACTTAAGACCTAAAGGTGATGAAGAGGAATAGTAGATGAAAAGATGCTGTAAGAGAGGGAAGCTCAGCGGCTGAAAGGCTTTCCAGGCTTATTTTTATTGAACCCGACCTCCAAGCCGGGGATGAACTCCTGTCGTATGCCTGCGTTAAAGGCTTAAGAGGAATGTACATGCTGATGCTGTGCGTTCAAATAGGGTGGTACCGCGAGTATACCTTCGTCCCTTACATGACGAAGGTTTTTTTATTTTTGCAAATAAATTATATGAGGAGAGATCAATATGGCTGATAAAAAGCAGCAGGAATTTGTAAAAGAGATTACACCGATGGAGGAAGACTTTTCCCAGTGGTATACTGATGTCATACTGAAAACAGACATGGTTGACTATGCTCCTGTTAAGGGCTGCATGGTAATAAAGCCTTATGGCTATGGTGTATGGGAAGGAATTCAGAGGGTAACTGACAGAAGGTTTAAGGCTACAGGACATAAAAATGCTTATTTCCCGCTTCTAATACCGGAAAGTTATTTAAAGAAGGAAGCGGAACACTTTGAAGGTTTTGCTCCCGAGGTGCTGTGGGTAACCCATGGGGGCAGCGAAGAGCTTGCTGAAAGATTGTTCGTCAGGCCGACCTCCGAGACAATAATCTGCGACATGTATTCCAAATGGGTACAATCCTACAGGGATCTTCCGCTGCTGATAAACCAATGGTGTAATGTTGTCCGTTGGGAAAAGACTACCAGGCCGTTTCTCAGGACTGCCGAATTCCTATGGCAGGAAGGGCATACGGTTCATGTAGATGAAGAGGATGCCCAGAAAGAGACCATGCAGATGCTTGAAGTATACAGGCAGGTTGCGGAGGATGAGCTGGCAATGCCTGTGTTGCTGGGTCAGAAGAGTGAAAAAGAGAAATTTGCCGGAGCTCTAAGGACTTATACAATGGAAGCGATGATGCATGATGGAAAAGCTTTGCAGGCAGGTACATCACATAATTTGGGACAGCATTTCTCCAAGATGTTTGATATAAAGTTCCTGGACAGGGACGGAGTTCATAAGTATGCCTGGACCACTTCATGGGGGGTTTCTACAAGGCTTATAGGCGGGATCATAATGGTGCATGGAGACAACAGAGGGCTGGTAATGCCTCCAAGAATAGCTCCGGTACAGGTTGTTATAATTCCGATTGCCTTCCATAAGGAGGGGGTCCTAGAAAAGGCTCAGGCAATAAAGGCGGAGCTGGATAAGAGCTTCAGAATCGAAATGGATGACAGGGATACCTACAGCCCGGGTTGGAAGTTCAACGAGTGGGAGATGAAGGGTGTTCCGATAAGAATGGAAATCGGACCCAAGGACATAGAGAAAAATCAAGTAACATTAGCCAGAAGAGATACTCTGGAGAAATTTGCCGTACCAATGGAGAATCTTTCAGAGACTGTTACAAAGCTTCTTGATGAAATTCACACAAACATGTTCAACAAGGCATTGAAGAACAGGGAAGATAAGACCTATACCACAACTGATTACGAGGAGTTCAAGAAGATAATGCAGGAGACTCCGGGCTTTGTAAAGACAATGTGGTGCGGAAGCAGAGATTGTGAGGATAAGCTCAAGGAGGATACAAACGCTACAATAAGGTGTATGCCTTTCCATCAGGAGCATGTGGGGGAGAAATGTCTGGTATGCGGAGAAAAGGCAGAGAAAATGGTTTATGTTGCAAAAGCATATTAATATGGCTTAAAGGATATTTGTTAAAGACAAAGCAGAAAACTGGAGCAGCCATGTAATAGCCACGCATGAGTATACAGAAATTGATGGCACTAGTTCACTTCGTCTAAGAAAATCCTAACGCCTTAAAATGGTCGTCCTTGACCTTTAAGGCTTGTTCGGCATCCGTGCCTCGCATACGGATGTTTCTAAGACTACGTTCACAAGAGCCATTAACAATTTCTGTATAAGCATACTTAGGCTATGACATGGCTGCTCCTTAGTTTGTCTTTAGACTAAAGCCGACTATACTTATTCAGGTATAGCCGGCCTTTCTATTATACTGCTATTCCGCCTTAAGCCTAAACTTCTGCCAGGGTTCTATATGATCAAGCAGGTATATTTCCTTCTCGGATACCCTTCCTACAACATTTGTCCTTCCGCAGTTATCCATATCCTTAAGTGCAATCTGCAATTCTCCGGCGTACCTTTCGTACAGGCTGCTGTCTATCAGAATATCTCCACGTCTTATGGGAGGAGCATTAAATATTTCAAAGCGATGTGCGCTGTATTTAATACGGCTTTGTGTAGATCTGATCATGTATTCGGATATATCTCCCCTGTTAAAGTGAAGCTCATCGAGAACAATTTTTTTTTCAGTATCCGGTATGTCTTCAACCAAAGCTACATTCAAGGTCAGAAGCTCTCTATCCAGACTGCCCAGGGCTTTGAGCTCGGTATCAGAGGCAAAGGCATTCGCAAGAATAATATCATCTATAAGGCCGGTAATGAAGAGATCCTTTGCCTGTACTTCAACAGGCAGGTCTCTATGCTCCTCCAGGGTGCAAAGTCCCTCATTCACCGGCCAGGGGCCAAAATCAGCCTCCCTTGATGAGATAAAAGCAGCCGTCCTGATCCCGTTTTGTTTAAACAGGTTGGAACACTTCTCAAAATGCTCCCTTGAGAGTCCGGTATATTTGTGAGGATAAAAGTTATGGCACCCTATCAGATTTTCCACATTTGGTCTATGGGAAAGAATATTGTCCAGATACCTGGTTCCATTGCTCATATTTATTTCAATCTTGAGCCCGTAAGGGTTAAAGGTCATGATGCTTTCTTCAAGCCCGCTGAAACCGAGATCCAGTCTGATCCCGGCCAGTCCCAGCTCATGAAAGAACCTCAGATCCTGAAAGCTGACGCCAAAAGCTTCAAATATTGCAGGGCTCACATCAGCAATAACTTCCATCCCAAGTATTTTTGCATGACCGGCAACATCACCGAAATTTTCTTTAACCTTGCCAATATCACTCTCCGCAGATATGAGACAGGTAAATATCCTTGTAAAGCCATATTGAGAGGCCTGAGAAACATATGCTTTGGTTTCTTCCTGACCGGATCTGTCAGGGTAGATTGAAATTCCCAACTGTTTCATTTTGGTTCCCCCGATAAACTTAAGAATTAGGGTTGACAGTGTACTAGCCTCTATTTGCATTCATTATTCGATACAGTTCAATGAATTCTCCTGCCAAATCCCTTACGGTCATTGCACCCATCAAATGATCCTGTGCATGGACAAGCAGCAAGGACAGTTTTGTTTCCCGGCCTTGTGCTTCTGCTTGAATAAGCTTTGTCTGCTCGGAATGTACCAACAGTAATTTATTATTGGCTTCATCCAGACATGCTTTAGCCTTATCAAATTCACCATTTCTTGCATGTCCAATCGCTTCCATGCTTGAGCTTCTTGCATCGCCACTGTGTGCGATGATAGTAAACACCATAGTTTCCAAATCCATAAAAAAACACTCCTTGTCATATTACTGTTGGATAATACCAAAGTACATTTTGGATAAATGTGATGAGGTAAGGAAGTATTTGCCCTTACCTCTCACACCAAAAATCATGATTAACATCTAAGAATACTTGAGGATCAAGCACTTTGATTCATAGACTTTCTACTTGTTTCATGGATGCTTGTATTGGGCTCATTTGCCATATTGTCAGCAAGCTTTGCAAAAGGCAGATATATGAGTATTGCGACTGCAAAGTTTACAACTGATAATAATCCTCCCATGATGCTGCCGCCTGTTGCCAGAAAGCCGCTTATACCAACCGGTGTAATCCATGGTATCTGTACATATGTCATTGGTACCAGCCCTGAAGCGGTTGCAATATAGGCAATGAAGGTCAGTATACCCGGTACAAGTATAAAAGGTATCAGCAATATAGGGTTGAGAATTATCGGCAGGCCGAACATCATGGGTTCGTTGATGTTGAATATTCCTGCGGGAGCCGACAGCTTCGCGACCTCCCTGTATTCATTCCTTTTTTTGGTGGCTATATATATGGCAATAATAAGGGCTAAAGTGGCGCCGCAGCCTCCAATGTGAACAAATGAATCATAGAAGGACTTTGTAACTATATTAGTAGCGGCAACACCCTGCTGAACAGCACTTGCGTTTGCTTCAAGAGCGGGCAGGTATAATGAGTTTACTATAGGATCGAAAATATTGCCGCCGTGCAAGCCGAAGAACCAGAATACATTTAAAAGTACTGCAAGAATAATGGCTGAGCCTAATCCTTGGCTAAAGCCCTGAAGAGGCTTCTGAATGAGGTTGTAAATTATATCATAAAGACTGTTTGCTCCAACATTTGTGATTATATGCCCAACTATTCCAAAAAGGTATAATGCTGCCATACCTGGTATAACTGCTGCAAAAGCTCTGCCAACTGCTGGAGGCACATTATCGGGCATCTTGATTGTAAGCTTCCGCTTCATAAGCTTGACAAATATCTCGGTTGCTATGAGTGCAACTATAATACCTGTAAATAAACCGGTAGCGTTCAAATACCCCCAGTGAATATATCCCCAGCCTGCATCGCCATGGGCCTGGGGTGTTACGGTGATGAAAGAGGCAACGGAAATCAACCCGGCAGCCAAAGCATCTACACTATAACTTTTAGCGAGGTTATAACCGATCGAGAATACTACTACCAAGGTCATAACAGCAAAGGTACCCCACCATACATTGCCGTTGATGCCTGTTAGAATGCCCAGTGCAGGCACCCATTTGAACAGTGTGTTGTTCAACAATACGGCAACTGAACCTGCAAGTATCAGCGGCATGATGCTTACGAAACCGTCACGGACAGCTGCAAGATGCCTTTGTGAACCGATCCTCCCAGCTACTGGAACAAAATGCTTTTCCATGATTTCCAGAAACTTTTTCATATTAATCCCCCTTATTATTATTTGTAAGCCTATACTGTTACTTAGTGTTAACAGTAAGCTCCAACGCTTGTTTAACTACAGCATCTCCCCTCATCAGGCCGTAGTTCATACCATCAATAACAGCCGTAGGAATTCCCTTAGGTTCAAGCTCCTGCTTCATTTTATTGAATAAAAACCTTACCTGCGGAGCTAGAAGCACAACATCAGCCTGATCAATATTATCTTTTACCTCAACCTCCGATACTGCAAAAATCTCAAGGTCAATCCCATTTTTCATTGCAGCATCCTTCATCTTGGTCACCAGCAGGCTGGTAGACATACCTGCGGAACATACAAGCATAACCCTCAACACAATCTTCACTCTCCTCTTATTAATTCCTTGCAGCACTGTCTTGGACACTTGGATATTTGCTATGCATTTGCTATGCGGAGGTCAAACAAATCCTTAATTGTATTAAATGCATCCGCTTCATCCTGACCCTCAATGACGATCTCCAATTCATCTCCATTTGAAGCCCCTATGCTTAAGACACTTAAGATGCTTTTGCAATTTGCGGTTTTATCATTTTTCTTAATAATAATATCTGAAGAAAATTTCATTGCCGTACTTACCAGCATGCTTGCCGGTCTTGCATGCAATCCACATGCGCTATTGACAATAACAATTGACTTTTTCATTACTTATTGCTGCACTCCCTTCGTTTCTTGTCATTTTTACATATTTGCAAATTTGCTGCCAAGTCAGATAAAATACCGGAAAGATTTGTATTTTTTTTAAAGCCTGCAAATATGCTGAAATTCCACCCTTATACATGGGTTTCTCTTCTGGAATTCAGATTATTAAAATAAAAAAAGTGTGTAAAATTCATTACACACTTTTTACACACTTTCTTGGGTTACACACTTATTCACTCAAGTTCATTATTTGATAAAAACATTTTACATATATATGCCGTTTCATTATCCCCTATTTTAATGCCGAAGTGCTTATCCAAGGGTTTAAGGCAGCGGCTGACTCTAATAAGCTGATGACTGTAAAGCTCTTTGAAGCTGTCCAGGTTATTGAATAAAGTCTCCCTTCCCCCCTGCTTCAGCTTATCCAGGAGAAAGCACATATGAAGGATAATCCCTATCTTTACTTCATTTTTAACCTGCACCTTCAAATCCCGTTCGATGCTGTCAATAACGAGTCTTGCATTATCTACTGCACTCTCACAGTCGATGGCGGACAGATGTTCCTTCAGAGATTTTTTTACTCCAAGGTAGGTATTCTCCTCTCTTATTATACTGTCAAGCCTTCCTATTCCTTCATAGGTAAGAAGCTCTACTGCAGGAATAAGCGGAATATTATCCAGCTTTACATCAATTGTGCTGACTACGGCCAGCACCTTGTATTTTTCCCTGCAGCGCTCTATTTTGCTTATAAACTCATTTTTATTGAGGATCTCTAAAGGTATGACTTCGACGTCCTCACTCTGTTCCAGCTTGTGCTCTATAATTTCCTTAAGCTTTCTGGATGCACCTTCTCCTGTAAAGCAAGCCGTTATTATTATGCTCCTTTTTATAGGATTGGCTCTTGGATTTTCCGGGGTGGCCCATTGATAAGCTTCTTTAATACTGTCATAAATGTAGTAAATGTCTCTCCCTAGTACAGCCTTGCTGCAGGCATCCATGACCAGAGGAGTACTTACCATTTCAATTGTCTTTATCAGTGTGCCGGTTTCCTCACTAATCATATCTCCGAAATTTATGAGAGAGCCCATATCAGCCATAAGCAGTACACCGTTTCCCTTATCCAGCTCCAACACAGCATTCTTGGTGGCGATATACATTGTCCCGGGACTCATTGTAAGGGGCATGTCCAAGGCTGCAGCATGATTTGTTCCGACCAGGGAGTTGCATACCTCAACCATGCTGCTGGCAGTCGAATTGCCATGCATTATCACCAGGATTCCAACAGGGGCATTTTCTTCCGTTCCGGATTCCAGAGGGTTTGATGCCAGGAACATTGTCAGATATCCAATTTCATCAAGGGGTGTATGTATTCCCATGCTGCAATCCATAAGCTTAGCTGCTTCCATAGCGACAAAAAACTCATCAGGATATTCTACACGAACCGAATTGAGCTTTGGATGATATATACTGATCCCCTTTCTTGCCCTTTCTATGAAGCTGTTAATATGTAAAAGCAGTCCGAAATGGATTCTTTCATCATATTCCCGCTTGAGTTTTTCCTGTGCCAGTTTGATTATTTCCTCAACCAAATCCATTACTTCGGCGGCCACGATTTTAGAAATCTCATTACTTCTCAATTTTTCAGGGAGCTCTCCTATATATTTTTTAAAATGACTTTCAATGTCCATATTTACAATATGGTTGATTTCCTCTTCCTTCATTCCGGATTCCTTAAGAAGCAGAAGTTTTTTCTCGATTATGTCATAAAAATCCTCATTGTCCTGATGCTTGTACTCAGGGTTCTGCTCCTGCTCCTCCTTATAGCTGTACCTTAGGATATCTCCTTTGTTTTTAAGGAGGTAATCAATCTCACTTCTGTTATTTTGGAGGTTAAGCATACCCTTTTTGACGTGCTGCGGAAGATCTGCCTGTGCAACCAGTATATATCCTTCGTTCTTTGATTTGTAGCTGACGAATGCCCTGGCACAAGCCAACTGTATGTCACTTTTCAGCTGACCGATATTATTTGGACAATCATATAGTAAAAAAGATGTAATGGAGCTTTTGTCAATATATATACCTTTCCCGATTCTCTTTGATTCCTGTCTTAGAAAGCTTTCGACAAGATAGAAACGCTCATTGAGCCCTCGGTCTTTTAGCGACGGCAGCTTAATAATCATTGGAATTCTTCTTGTAAAGGTATTCAATAGAAAGGATTGCGGTTCTTCTGTAGTGGCGGCAATTATCTGCACATTTGCATACACTTTTTTCTCTGTTTCTCCCAGTGGTTCGAAGCAGCCCTTGTCGATAAAGGTAAAAAGCATCTCCTGTCCTTGGGGTGATAGTCTGTGTACTTCATCCAAAAGGAGCATTCCGCCATCCGCCTTCTTCAAGAGTCCTTCCCGGTCTCTGTCGGCACCGGTATAGGCTCCCTTTCTGACTCCAAAGATTTGAGATATAAGAAGCTGAGGGTTATCTGCATAATCCGCACAGTTAAAAGTAATGAAGGGTGCATTGGCAGCTATTACTCCGGATTCTGCTGCGAACTGGTACATCAGCTCGGCAAACATGGACTTTCCTACACCGGTTCCGCCCAGAATCAAGGTGTGCAGTCCGTTAGGCGGATACAGAATAGCTGCTTTTGCCTGTTGTACAGGTATCTGAAGGCTCTGGTGGATCACTGCAATTTTATCCAGGCTGTTTTCTCCGGTTGGTATGTTTGGGATTCTATCGCCTGTTTTATACTTCGGGGAGCAATACAGAACAGGTCTGCCGTTAATTCTCAGAACCTTCTTTTCAGCGTAAAGCCGGTTCAAATATCGGCTGATATTTGTCCTGTCGATATTCAGCCTTTCGCTTATCTCGCAGGCAGAAACCCCGCTCTCTGCATTATCCTCCAGTTCGAGCAAAGCTTGAAGCACCTCTTCAATTTTCTTCACACTGATCCCCCCACAGCAATATAAGTCGTGGTGTGTATAATTGGTATATCTGCATTTTATGAATGATTAGTAAAATATGATGGTTTTATTATAATCTACCATATTTTAGTTCAAATCGGCAAATATAAAATTTACTTATGAGATCAACTAATACCGAATCTATTGCTACGCCTTATCTCAGCAAGGGTTTGGTTCTCTAGGAATTGGGCTTTTTCTGCCACTTCACACCTTTCCAGAACACCTTTTTCAATAAGCAGTTCTATTATACTTGTTATTGCAAGTGTATTCTTGTAGTCTATTTCTTTAAGGTCTGCAATTTGGCTTATCATATCCAGCTTGTTCATATGATTTCCTCCTTTTGGGTGCATTTCAATTATTTATTAATGTACCTAGATTATTATCATGTTATTGGACAAATATACTCAAAGGTTGATATAATAATAAAAACAGAAGCAGCATTTATATAAATCGCACAAAGAAGCTTACGTGGAATAGCTGCGATTTATAACATCAATGAAAACGTTTCGCACTATTGAACTCTTATGTAATGGATTTAGTGCGAAACATATAGTTAAGAAGTCTTTTTATGAAAAACGTGTTTGTTTTTTGTTGTGCGACTTCAATTAATCAGGGAGAGGATGGTGTATATGAGAGCACCATATGTTGAGCGTTCCCATAAACGCTGTACGGATATGGGGGTTCCCTTGGACCGGGTTTATAGTGCCAAAATCATTACCGGCAACGAACTTCAAAAGAAGCTGCAGGAGCGGCGTGAATTAGTTTTAACAGCAGGTCCTTTTATGGATCAGCTCTATAATTTTGTAAAAGGTTCTGGTTTCTTTGCCATGTTGACTGACGAAAGCGGCTGTATTCTCAATGTAATAGGAGATGAAGGAATTCTGGCTGAAGCCTTCAAGCTAAAAATGATTCCCGGTGCCTATATGGATGAAGAAAATATCGGAACCAACGCAATGGGAACAGCGGTTGTGGAGGGAATACCCGTGCAGATATCAGGCAAGGAGCATTTTGTGACGGCTTATCACCAGTGGACTTGCTCCGGTGCTCCGATCCGGGATCCGAAAGGACATGTTATCGGTTCTTTAGACCTGACGGGATATAGTGAAAACGTACATTCCCACACCCTTGGAATGGTTGTGGCAGCAGCAGATGCCATTGAGAAGATGCTCGTCATAAAAGAATACAACGCGAAGCTGACTTTGTCCAAAAATCATTTTGAGACCATTATTGAGTCGCTTGTTGCCGGTATATTGACATCGGACATGGATGGGAAAATCATTATGGTCAATAAGAATGCGTTGGATATGTTCGGCATATCCCAAAAAGAAATATTGGATAAATCGATATATCAGCTTTTTGAAGGCTGGGAAAAGGTTGTTGATACGTTAAAAGCAAGAGAAGCCTTTCATGAAGAGGATGTTTATGTAAATACGAATACCAACAAGCTGCAGTTCAGCCTTAGTGCCTACCCCATATATGGAGAGAGAGAAGTGCTGCAGGAAGTAATTTTCGTTTTTAAGGAGATCAAACGGATTAGAAATCTGGCTAACCGTATTATGGGCAGTAAAGCAATCTATACCTTTGATAAGATCATAGGTAATGATGAACGCTTCCTGGAAGTAATCGAATATGCTAAAAAGGTCTCGGACAGCAAGTCTACCATCCTTATAACGGGAGAAAGCGGTACGGGCAAAGAGGTTTTTGCCCAGGCCATTCATAACTGCGGCAATCGAAAAGAGGAGCCATTTGTGGCGATTAATTGCGGTGCCATTCCGAGAAATCTTATGGAATCCGAGCTATTCGGCTATGATGATGGTGCCTTTACCGGAGCCAAAAGGGGAGGCACCCCGGGAAAATTTGAAATTGCTGATGGTGGAACCATTATGCTGGATGAGATAGGCGAGATGCCAATTGATATGCAAACCAAGCTGCTCAGGGTAATAGAAGAAGGAGTCATCAGCAGGATTGGCGGAACAAAGCAAATTCCCATTAATGTTCGTATTGTAGCCGCTACGAATAAGAATCTCATTCAAGAAGTAGAAAAGGGAAACTTCCGTTTGGACCTGTATTATCGGTTGAATGTTTTGCCCATTCATTTACCTGCGCTGAGGGAGAGACGGGAGGATATACCTCTTATTGCCCGGTACTTTATGAAAACCATATCAAAAAGATTGAATAAAAAAGAGGTATATATTGATAATGAGATAATGCAGCACTTGAGGGAGTACGATTGGCCCGGAAATATCCGGGAGCTTGAGAATGTAATAGAAAGAATGATAAATATGCAAAGTCTCCCGGTTGAATTTACTTCAAATAGACATTTGGGTATTGCTTTAACGGAAAACACAGAAGAATGTATCAATTTGGAGCGGATAGAGATGGGGTTAATAAGAAAAGCATTGATGCGGTACAGCGGCAACATTACATTGGCAGCAAAAGCCTTGGGAATAGGAAGAAACACCCTCTACAGGAAAATGAACAAGTATCGAATAGAGTGTACTGAAATGGAGCGATGTATCGAAATGGAACGCGCAAAATAAGATAAATTTGTATCGTATTGGAACACACGATATATAAACCGCCTGTAAAGCCCCAAAACAGGCGGTTTTTTTATTTGGCACGGGCCTTGCTTATTATATTTATATAGTAAATAATAAGGAGGCGCTTATATGTACGGCTATTTCGGTAAACTACTCAGAATCAATCTAAAAGAAAAGACTGTAAAGGTTGAGACGTTGGATTGGAATAAGGGGGAAAAATTCCTCGGAGGCAGGGGTTTGGGCACAAAAATATTAATGGAAGAGGTTAATCCCCAGGTTGATGCGCTAAGTCCTGAAAACAAGTTGATTTTTGTTGCCGGAGCTTTGACTGGAACACCAACACCGACGGGAGGCCGTTATATGGTTGTTACCAAGTCCCCTCTTACAGGCACTGTTGCCAGCTCAAATTCAGGTGGTTACTGGGGTGCTGAATTTAAAGCCGCCGGTTATGATGCAGTTATTTTTGAAGAAAAAGCAGACACACCGGTGTATATCTGTATAGAGGATGAGAAGGTGGAAATCAGGGATGCTGCTCATATATGGGGCAAAACTACGACAGAGACAACAAAAGCATTGCAAGCCGAATGCGGGGAAAAAGTCAAAGTATGCCTGATCGGACCGGCAGGAGAAAAGCTTTCCAGAATGGCAGCGGTTATAAACGATTATTCCAGAGCGGCAGGCCGTTCAGGTGTTGGTGCTGTCATGGGTTCCAAGAACCTGAAGGCGATTGTTGTAAAAGGCAGCAAGAAGGTACCGCTGCACGATGAAGCAAAGCTGAAGGAGCTGGTAGCAGCAGATAATAGAAAGCTGAGAGAAAATGGTGTAACCGGTCAGGGACTGCCTACCTATGGTACAGCAGTACTGGTCAATATAATAAATGAAAATGGAATTCTACCTACAAATAACTTTCAAAAGTCTTATTACGACAAGGCGGAGGAGATTAGCGGCGAAACACTGACGGAAAAATACCTGGTTAAAAAGGATCCCTGCTACAGGTGCTCGATTGCCTGTGGGCGGTACTGCAAGGTGGACGATATTGAAGGTGGAGGACCTGAATACGAGACCATATGGGCCTTTGGAGCTGATTGTGGTGTATCTGATATGGGTGCTGTAATTAAAGCAAATTATTGGTGCAACGAGCTTGGGGTTGATACAATATCAGTAGGTGCAACCATTGCAGCAGCTATGGAGTTATATGAGAAGGGATATATAAAGAAAGAGGAGCTTGATGGCTTATCCCTTGATTTTGGTAATGCTGAGGCTGTTATTGAGTGGACAAAGAGGATTGGCATGAGAGAAGGCTTGGGCGATAAGATGGCTGAAGGATCCTACAGATTGGCAGAGTCCTATGGTGTACCGGAATTATCTATGACTGTAAAGAAGCAGGAGCTTCCGGCTTACGACCCAAGAGGCGTTCAAGGTCATGGATTGAATTATGCCACCTCCAACAGGGGCGGCTGTCACGTCAGAGGCTATATGATCTCACCGGAGATACTTGCATCTCCTGAGAAGCTGGATAGATTCGCCCTGGATGGAAAAGCACAGTGGGTAAAAATATTCCAGGACCTGACTGCAGTAATAGACTCCATGGGCTTGTGCCTGTTCACCTCCTTTGCATTGGGAGCATCCGATTATGCAGAGCTTTACAATGCGGTAACAGGCAGTGATTTTACAGGTGAAACTATACTGGAAGCAGGAGACAGGATATGGAACCTTGAAAGAATGTTCAATCTGCAGGCAGGGATTAAACCGGAAGAGGATACATTGCCTAAGAGGTTCCTGGAGGATGAGATCCAGGAGGGTCCGTCAAAAGGCTGGGTTCATAAGCTGCATATACTGCTGCCGGAATACTATTCACTTCGTGGATGGACCAAGGAAGGTATCCCAAGCCAGGAAAAGCTTAAAAGTCTGGGCTTGGAATAAGAAGGCAGGAACATGTCTATCAAAAAGCTTTATATTGAGCTGACTGACCGCTGCAATCTGAATTGCAGCATGTGTTACCGGAGGTCATGGAGCGAAAGCACCGGGGATATGACGGAGGCAACATTTCAAAGATTTCTCGGAAATCTTAATGAGCTTGATGAACTGAAGGAAATTGTACTAGGTGGTATTGGTGAACCGACGGTATCGGCAGTTTTTTCCAGGGCTGCCCAGGCTTTAAGTCATTATAATCTGGCCATAACAACCAATGGGATCATAGAAGAACAGGAAAAAATCGAGCTTATGGCGCACAGTGCAAGCAGGCTTGTGTTTTCTATCGACGGCCTGAAGGAGCGGTTTAATAATATCAGAGGTGCCCGGCTTGAACAGGTTTGCAGTACAATCAGAAAGATTCAGGCAATTAAAGAACAGTGCGGCAGTACAATACCGGAAATATATATTCAATTTGTGCTGTCTTCGGACAATCAGGAAGATTTGCCGGGGGTGGTAGACTTGGCTGCTGCACTGAAGGTTAAAACTATTATTGTTTCCAACCTAATCCCAATGACGCAGGAGGATAGTGAAAAAACACTCTATTCCAGATATCCGAATGATGGAATCAAGGTATATTTCAACAAAATCTGCAGAGAATCTCTAACAAAGGGAGTGCAGGTTCTGCTATCCCACTGCGAACTCAAGACAGAACGCAGATGCAGCTTTGTAGAGTCGGATTCGGCATTTATATGTGCCTCCGGTGAAGTAACTCCATGCCATCGTTTTTCACACCAGTACAAGGAATATGTATTTAACCGGAAAAAGACGGTGCAGTCCTACAGCTTTGGCAATATAGATGAACAAAGCTTGAAAATGCTTTGGGACAGCCGGGAATATACCCGGTTCAGAGAAATGGTGCTATGCAGCCGGTATCCTTCATGCATCGACTGTGATTTATCCGATGGATGTGACTTTGTGAGAAGCAGTGAAATGGATTGCAATGGCAATGCACCGGCCTGTGCGGACTGTTTATGGTCCAGAGGAATTGCAATTTGCATATAGACTGGGGGAAAGAATGATATGAATATCCGTGTGAAATTATTTGCGACACTGAGAGAAGGCCGTGGGAAGGAATTAACTGTTGAAGTCCATGAAAATGCAACAGTTTTTGAAATTCTCAGTTCTCTGGCTATTGACATAAAGAATGTAGCGATTTTGTTGGTCAATGGAAGAGACGGAAAGATGGAACAGATGCTTAATGAAAATGATCTTTTATCGGTTTTCCCTCCTGTAGGTGGCGGATGATAAATAATGGTTGAAATAATACCGGAGTTACTATTGCAAATGTGCATAATTAGTAGTAAAATAGTTTAAAATATATTAATAATCAAAATGCAATGAAGGGAAAAACAATGAGCAGGTCTTTAAGAGAGCCGGTGGTTGGTGCAAGCCGGCAGACAGCTTATATGCTTCCATCCCGGAGCAGTCTGCGAGGAGCAGTACCGGCAAAGCCGTTATAATTTTGAGAGAGTGGTAGAAATTTACTGCTAACTAGGGTGGCAACGCGAAGGCCTTTCGTCCCTTACCGGGATGAAGGGCTTTATTTTTTTATATACTATATTATACAAGGAGGTAATACTATGCTGGATATTAAAGCAATCAGATCCAACCCCGAGGAGATAAAGAGAAAGCTCTCAAGAAGGGGACAGAAGTTCAGAATTGATGATATTCTGAAGCTTGATGAACAAAGAAGACAGGTGATTTTTGAAGTAGAGGATCTAAAAAGCAAGAAGAACAAAGTATCTGAAGCGGTTGCAAAGCTTAAAAAAGCTAAGCAGGATGCAGAAGCTATGGTTCTTGAAATGAGGGAAGTATCTGAGAAGATAAAGCAAATGGATGATAGCATAAGAGGTTTGGATGAAGAAATAGCAGGGATACTCATGACAATACCCAATACTCCATATGAAGGTATACCGGACGGAAGCTCTGATGCAGATAATCTGGAAATCAGGAAGCAGGGAGAGCCTACAAAGTTTGAATATGAGCCGAAGGCCCATTGGGACATAGGTGTCGATCTCAACATACTGGACTTTGAAACTGCCGGAAAGGTTACCGGAGCAAGGTTCACCTTCTACAGGGGGCTTGGAGCAAGACTGGAGAGGGCACTTATCAACTTCATGCTGGATACTCATAATGAAAACGGCTATACAGAAATATTCCCACCCTTTATGGTACACAGAAGAAGTATGATGGGTACGGGACAGCTGCCGAAATTTGAAGAGGATGCCTTTAAGGTCCAGAATACCGATTATTTCCTTGTACCTACTGCCGAAGTGCCGGTTACAAATATGTACAGGGAGCAGATACTTGATGGTAAAACGCTTCCCATAAAGCATACCGCATACACCGCTTGCTTCAGGGCTGAGGCAGGTTCGGCAGGAAGGGATACAAGAGGACTCATAAGACAGCATCAATTCAACAAGGTTGAGTTGGTCAAATTTGCAGACCCGGAGAATTCCTATGAGGAACTGGAGAAGCTTACGGAGGATGCAGAGAGGATATTGAAGCTTTTAAAGCTTCCTTACAGGGTTATATGCCTGTGCGCAGGAGATCTTGGCTTCTCCTCTGCAAAAACCTATGATTTGGAGGTTTGGATGCCTAGCTACGGAAGGTATGTGGAAATATCCTCCTGCAGTAATTTTGAAGACTTCCAAGCAAGAAGAGCAGATATAAAATTCAGACCCGAGCCAAAGGAAAAACCAAGATTCATCCATACTCTTAACGGTTCCGGCCTCGCTGTAGGAAGAACAGTGGCAGCAATACTTGAGAATTTCCAGCAAGGAGACGGAAGTGTAATGATTCCGGAAGTATTGAGGCCCTATATAGGCGGATTAGATAGAATAAGAAAAGCATAGGAAATAAGTAGAAACGTGTTAGTTTAACATGTTTCTACTTAAGATATTCGTATAAAAAGCTTTCAATTGCATATATATAAATCTGATAATCATTTACCAAATATCATAATAATTGTTTATTGACACTTAAAAATAATATTGTTATAATGAATATTGTTCACTCAAGGAGAGATGTTCGAGCGGTTTATGGAGCTGGTCTTGAAAACCAGAGGCGTGTTAAAGCGTCCGAGGGTTCGAATCCCTCTCTCTCCTCCAGATTAATTTCATATAATTTTTATTAAGTAGTCCACGGAGAAGTACTCAAGTTTGGTCGAAGAGGCGCCCCTGCTAAGGGTGTAGGTCGGGAAACTGGCGCGAGGGTTCGAATCCCTCCTTCTCCGCCATAAAAGAACTTATGATCAGTGCATGTTAAATGACACTGGTTTTTTCATGTCACGGATTCGAACCCGTGAGAGCATTTTTAGCTTCTTCCCTTGTTTTCTTCCTCATCACCCAGCTCTGCTTTCTCCATTATACTGGAAACAAGATGAGCTTTTTTCATATCTGCTTCCAGCGCAGAAACGCTGTTTTCCATGGAGTTCCTATTTTTATCTTCTTTTTTCATATCCCTCTACCTTTCATATTTGAAATCTATTTGAAATTAGTTTACCCAATATAAAGCACATAATTATATGTTTCGCACTAAATCCATTACATAATTGTTCAATAGTGCGAAACGTTTTCCTTGATGTTATAAATCGCTTCTATTCTATGTAATCTTCTTTGTGCGATTTATATAGTAAGTAAATATTTCATAAAAAGATGAAAATGGCAAAACCTAATAAAAAACACTCTGATAAATGCTATAATTAATATTGAACGCACGATAGGAATTGCATTGGGTATGGTGCGAATTCAATAACATCAAGGAAACGTTTACGCGAAATTTGAATTAGTATTGAAAATGTTTTTCGCGAAACATCCATATAGTGGGGTGAAAGCATGAAAAAGCTGAAATTTATTTACAATCCCTCTTCAGGAGACGGGACACTCAAGAACAAATTGGATTATCTTATAGAAAGGTTTCAGAAGATCGGTTATATGATGGTTCCTTATAGAAGCGGTGATATCAGAACTCTGGAAAAAGCATTTTCTGACATTCATGAAGATTATGAGGCTATTTGTATTTCGGGCGGCGACGGTACATTGAGCAGTGTTGTAAATATAATGTCATCCATGCGGCTTAGTCTTCCGATCGGAATATTTCCTTTTGGTACATCCAACGATTTTGCAGCTCATTTTAATATACCCAGGGATATTGAGGCTTGCTGCGAAATTGTGGAAAAGGGAAGGATGAAAAAGGTTGATATAGGAAGGGCCAATGACAGTTGCTTCCTTAATGTGTGCAGTGCAGGATTGTTGACGGATATACCTCATAAAACGGATACAAATCTGAAAAATGCCCTGGGGAAATTGGCTTATTACATGAAAGGTATAGAAGAAATACCTAAATTTACTCCATTTAAAATGAGACTCCAGTATGGAAGCAATGTGATTGAAGACAACTTCCTGCTGTTTCTGATACTGAACGGCAGCTCGGCAGGAGGCTTCAACAGACTTGCGCCTTATGCAAAAATTGATGATGGGCTTATGGATGTTATAGCGATTAAAAATACCAATATTACAAATATAATTGCTTTATTCCTGAAGATATTGAGGGGAGAGCATATTGGAGATCCAAACCTGTATCATTTCCAAACAGATAGGCTTATGATTGCCTGTGACGGGAACTGTGAGACAGATATGGACGGAGAGCGGGGCCCGGACCTTCCTTTGGAAATAGAGGTCAAAAAGCATTTCTTAAAGATATTTGTGCCATAGTAAAAAGAACCTGCCTGTCAAATATCAATCTCTGCCTTATAAGGAAGCTGAAATAGGAACTGAGTGCCTTTTCCGCTGGTAGAAACTATTTTGAAGGTTCCTCCCAATTTCTCAGTCTCATTTTTTACTGACGACAGGCCGAAGCCTCTTCCTGAAATATAGGATATATCGTCCTTGGTTGAGATGTGATTATTTATCATAAGCTGCACTGCTTCGTCATCTGAAAGGGTACAGGCGATTTCCTCTTCAAGCAGTCCTCTGGTAATAAGCTTCTGTCTGATCTTATTTAGATCCAAGCCTCTTCCATCATCTGATATGGTAAGGTTTATTAAATTGTCGGCAAGCTTTATTGCGCAGTGTATATTGCAGTAGACATCCTTACCCTTGTCCAACCTTTCTTCCGGCGTCTCCAGCCCATGATCGACAATATTTCTGAGCACATGAACAAGAGCTTTTGAAAAATCCTGATACCTATCCAAGTCAACAAGTATGTTATCTGCATGGATTTCAACCGGGTTCATCATCTTATCCAATCTGTCTGCCAGCTTCTGTGCATAGTCGGGTATACCTTTGAGAACTTCCTTGAAAGGCTTTTGCCTGAGCTTCCTGACATCGGGCAAAAGCAGCCTGCACTCGACAGAGGACAGCATCAGCAGCATCTTTTCCTCTATGGACTTCAACCTGCTTTTTTCCACAACAATAGTATCGTCCCTTTTTAAGAAGTGATCGCCCAATATATTCTTAAGTATATTAACATCTGCATCAATCCAGCCGATTACATCCTGTTCCTCAATATATTCCTTCAGCCGGGTCATGCGGGATGAATCCTTGCCGGCCTTGAATCCGGAGATTATTGTTTCAAATACATGAAGCTTCTCGATAATATTTGACATATCAAACAAGCTAAAAGCACCTTTGAAGGTATGAATCGCAAGGCATATCTCGTAAAGCACATCATCATGAGGCTGCTTGCTGTCCAAGAGCTTGGGGAGCTTAGATTCGCAGAATTCCTTGTAATCCTTGAGGGTCTCCATAAAATCATCATAGTTGGTGACTACTTTAACCACCATTTTCAGTACATTGCGCTCCTGCTCAACCTTGCTCTCCAGCATGCGGTTATAGGTAATATCAGTTAATATAACCATGAACATCTTGGAAAGGCTTGAATCATTATCTGAAATGACCTTATAGCTTATTCGAATGTGCTTATCTCCTAAAGTTACCTCCGCTGGAAGCAGTGTAAGATAAATATCCCGCTGAATCACATTCCCTTCATTAAGTATTTTTCCTAACAGAGTTTCAAGAAATTTCCTTTCTTCAGCATTGTCAGGGTATATAAGCCCAGGGAAGGATTTTCCTTTGATATTGCAGTCAAAAATATTATTGCATTCGGAGCTGAACTCCGATCCTACCACAAAGTCTGCTCCAAAAGTCAGGAAGCCTTCCCCTGCATTATCCAGCAGATTCCTGACAGAAGCGGTTCTTTTTTGTATAGTAAGCTCCAGACCTCTGTTCCATTCCGAAAGCTTGTCCCTGGAATCGTTAACCTCCTTATATGCCTGACTGAGGGCCTCATTCTTGGCTTTGATATCCTCAGAATAGACCTTCAGCTTGTCATATACCTCAGCAAACCTTCTGCCCAGTATATATATCATGGCGAGCAGAAATATGAACATTCCGTAGGGTATAATATATTGTGACCAGGGAACGACTCTGAAGTACATTCCTAATATATCATAAACACCAAACAACGAAAAAAGGGAAAGACCCCATATAAAAGTCTTTGTTTCATAGCTGTTGATACGTACATTCCTGGCAATGGTCGCAAAAATAGTGATGATACTGAGAAAAAGGACTATGTAAAAGGCTTGCAGGGTAAATATGAAGGGTATCAGCCTGGTTACATCCAGCAATAGAGTAGCAGCTGCAAAAACCAAATGGAGCTTTCCCATCATTCTCATATAAATATTGCCCGGAGAAAACACCCGCTCCACAAATATCATAAAACCCACCGGCATAAGATAAAAGGACAAAAAAGCAACATATAACCAGAACCTGGGAGCGTCCAGGAACAGCTGCTTGAAGTTTGTCTCTGCAAGAAGCCATATACCAATACTTATAGAAAACAGGCCCAATGCCGGGAATTCATAATTGACGCTTCTTCTGAGCATATATATGAATACCAGGCTGAAGCCAAGGAAGGTGAAGAGTGTTATCAGCAGCAGATTGTCAATTTCATTGGCCACCAGGTAAGAATAATGCTCCTTTTCCGTTCCTATCTCAAACCTTCTTACAAGTCCAAGATTTCTATTAAAAGGGGTATGCATTCTTAAGTATATGGTTTTACCGTGATAGTCTTCGGGAAGTCTTATAATATGCCATGGAGATCCGGGAGCAACCTTGTCATCGTGATGCTCAATATCTCCGAACTTATAAATCAGCTTATCCTCAAGGTAGACCTCAAAGAGCTGATCATTTGTTGTGAACATTATCCTCGGGGTTTCCCAAGCTTTTGTGGGAAGCTGGGTACGAAGCCATACATCCCCGGAACCAGGCTTGACCGGTGGTTGTCCGGGATATGAAAAGGGCTTCCAGCTTGGATCCTCTTTATTAGCATAAACCCATAGAGGAATTCCATGAGCATTTTTAGGAGAGTCTCCGTACTGATATTGCCAACCTTCGGAAATTGCAGTGGGGTGAGGCGGTTGGGCCATTATGAACAGCGGCAGAATAAATATAGAAGAAATTAAAACTAAGAGCAGGAAAGCTATAAAGGTCTTATCAAAAAAATTACGGCCCATGGAAATTACTCACCTCTCTTATACGACACAAGTATATTAACATGTTACCATATTTATCTACCATTTCACACATTTTGTATACAAAAATCACATATAAATACATGTGATTTTTAAAGAGCGTGTATCATAATTAACCCGAATATGTATAATAAAGATAGTCGCAAATCCAAGGTTCTATCGTGCCAAACCCGGCAGCCTTAAGAGAATCAATCAGCTCCAGGTTCCCCGGCATGACCGAGGTCAAAGGAGGAGAGGGACATTTGCCCTTTAATAACAGTAAATAATAGCTCATAAAAGCATTTATACCTTCAAGGCTTTCATCAAACACTATGAAATGAGGCTCCCCCTTTAACTTGAATAGTCCCTTATGACCGTTTATAGAAATGAAGCAGTTATCCTCCAGCAGTTCTTTATGCAGCTCTGGTGTCGGTTCCTGGAAAATGAATGCGAAGGGAAGGACACCACCTCTTCTTTTCAAGTAAGGAAGCTCTTTGAACTCTTCGTAAGCAGGCTCCCAGCTTTCTATTGAGAAATCCCTGATATTTGGTCCTTCTGCAGCTGCATACTCTTTTTCTATGAATATGTACTCCTGTTCAAGTCTGAAGCCCAGCTGCTTCATCATGCCAATACTTTCTACTGCTGAAATATGAGTGGAAAAAGCAATCTTTCTTAATCTTCCGTCCTGAAGGTCCTTCAAGGCTACCTTGAACACCTTCAGCGCCAGTTCCTTGCCTATACCCTGCCCCCGGTAGTCCTTATGGATACGCAGGCCTTCAAGCCAGCCGGTACCGTCATAAAGCAAAGAGTATTTATCAGTTCCGATTACTTTGTTGGTGTCAGTATCGACAGCTCCCAGAAACAATCCCTTATCTTCAACCCATGCATGGAAAATCTCGGGCAGATAGTCTGTTCCCCCCCAGATATCCTTGCAGATATCCACAATATCGTTGCAGTCTTCATGTTTTAGAATTCTATATTCAATCATAGTTGCAGACCCCTTTCATCAAATGAAATATAATTTTGAATGCAAACCTTTGAACCTTTATATAATTATACTATACACGTATACATTTTTGAAAAAATAATGATAAAATGGTATTATATCGAACGCACAAAAGTATTCTTTTGGGTATAGAAGGATATTTCGCAAAAAGCCTAATCAGGCTAGTATAAAATTAAATATATACGTATATATAAATATACAAAGGAGGAGTGCTTATGGAACTGGATAAATATAAAACCGTTGAGACCAAGCTGGAGGAAGTTGAAATTTCAAAGCTTACTGAAGAGCAGAGGCAGAGACTGGAAGAAATAATGAAGACTATCAATATAGAGGACTCCCAGTTCATACTTCAGTACGGAGTAGGAGCGCAAAGCCAAATCGCCGGTTTTGCAGACAATGTTGTAAGCGAGGTAAGATCAAAAGACAGCGGTTATGTAGGAGATATACTTACAGACCTTATGCTGAAGGTCAAGGAGTTGGACGTAGATGGAGTAGGCTCCGGAAGAGGCTTTATGTCCAGATTCCCCTTATTCGGATCTCTGGTAAACAGTACTCAGAAATTTGCAGCAAGATACCAGAAGCTTAGCACGGAGATAGAGAAAATTGTGGATGAGCTTGACAAGTCAAAGATGCAGCTTCTGAAGGACATTACCCTGCTGGATTATTTATTTGAGAAGAACCTTGAATATCTTGGCAACCTCAATTATTACATAATGGCAGGAACCCTTAAGCTAAAGGAAATCAGCGAGAAGGTAATCCCCGAAATGCAGGTAAAGGTCAAGGAAACCAATGACCCTGTAGATGCCCAGAAGCTGAACGACCTGATACAGATGGCAAATAGATTCGAAAAGAAAATACATGACCTGAAGCTCAGCAGGATGGTGTCCCTGCAGACAGCTCCGCAGATAAGACTCATTCAGAACAATAACCAGGTGCTGGTGGAAAAGATCCAAAGCTCGATATTAAATACCATACCCCTGTGGAAAAACCAGATTGTCATTGCAATAAGCCTTTTAAAGCAAAAAAATGCCCTGGCGGTGCAGAAGGAAGTTACTGATACTACCAACACACTATTGCAAAAGAATGCAGAGATGCTGAAGACCGGTTCAATAGACCTGGCAAGAGAGACCGAACGGGGAGTAGTGGATATAGAGACTCTGAAGAAGGTCAATGTGGAGCTTATAGCCACAATTGACGAGACCCTTAACATCCAGAAGGAAGGAAGGCTGAAACGGCAGCAGGCAGAAGCGGAGCTTGCTACTATCGAAAAGGAGCTTAAACAAAAACTGATCGGAAATGCATAGAGATATAGATTTTGAGAAAGAGAGTGGAGGTTGACTATGAATCAGAGATGGAGCTTGGATGAGCTTTATAAATCCTTTGAGTCCGAGGAGTTTAACAATGACTACGGAAAATGTGTTAAAGATATTGAGGTAATAAAGCAGTGGGCGGAGAGCAATCTTAAGGACTCTCATGATGCAGCACGCAAGATGAAGGAATATGTAAAGGCTCTTAATGAGTTCTATATGCGTTATACCCGCCTCTACAGCTTTGCTCAACTGACTCTAAGCGTGGACGCGAGGAATGAAAAAGCAATAAAAGTAATAGATAATCTGGAGGAAAGAGCTACAGAGCTTACAAAGCCCCAGGTGAATTTTGAGAAGTGGCTTGGAAGTGTATGGGATATTAATAATATTATAATGGGAGATAGCTATTTAAAGGAATTCAAATTCTTCTTCATGGAAAACCTGGAAAAAAGCAAGTATCTCTTAAGTGACAAGGAAGAAGTGCTTATATCAAAAATGAAGACCACAGGCTCTGCAGCATGGGAAAAGCTTCAGGAGCTTTTAACTTCAACGCTTCTCGTAGATATAACAATAGACGGGGAGGAAAAGAAGCTTCCGCTTTCTGTAGTAAGGAATATGGCATATAACAAGGATTGCCAGCTCAGAAAAAAAGCTTATGAGGCAGAGCTTAAGGCTTACCTCAAGATTGATGAATCTGTCGCATCAAGTCTGAATGGCATAAAGGGTGAAGTACTAACCGTATCAAAAATGAAGGGATACAAGTCGCCACTGGAAAAAACGGTTCTGGATGCGAGGATGGACATGGATACATTGAACGCAATGCTTACCGCAATGCGTGAAAGCCTGCCGTATTTCCACGGATACTTCAGGAAGAAAGGGTCGCTTATGGGTTATAAGAATGGACTGCCTTTTTATGAGATGTTTGCACCCATGGGTGATATGGACAAACAATTCAGCTACAAGGAAGCCAGAGACTATATAGTTGCCAACTTCAGGACCTTCAGCGACCCATTGGCAGACTACGCGGCACGTGCCTTCGATAACCGCTGGATAGATGCAGAGCCTAGAGAAGGCAAACGTGGAGGAGCTTTCTGTGAAAATCTTCATACAATAGGGGAGAGCAGAATACTGTCAAACTTTGACGGCAGCTTCAGCAGCATGACCACATTGGCCCATGAACTGGGCCATGGATACCACGGAGCATGTCTGATGAAAGAGGCATACCTTAACTCGGATTATCCAATGCCTATAGCAGAGACTGCATCAATTTTATGTGAGACAATTGTTAAGGAAGCAGCATTAAAGACAGCTGACCAGGAGGAGACCTTCTCCATGCTGGAAAATGATATATCCGATTCCGCTCAGGTAATAGTGGATATCATGAGCAGGTTTATTTTTGAGAGTGAGGTATTCAGGCAAAGAGAATCAGGCTCCTTATCGGTGAATGAGCTGAAAGAGATAATGCTGAATGCACAGAAGGAAGCATATGGAGACGGACTGGACACAGATTATCTGCATCCTTACATGTGGCTTTGCAAGCCGCATTATTACAGTGCCGATTATAACTTCTACAACTTCCCCTATGCCTTCGGACTGCTCTTCTCAAAGGGCCTGTACGCAGAGTATCTGAAGAGGGGTGTAGAGTTTGTTCAGGAGTACGACAAGATGCTGTCTGTGACAGGCAAAATGAATATTGCAGATGTAGCAAAGGTTATGAATATAGACGTAAGAAAGGTGGACTTCTGGAGAAGCTCACTGGACATTATAAAGAAGGGTATAGAGAAGTTTATAAATCTAAAATAGTGAATGAACAAAGGAGGAGGCATAAGGCCTCCTCCTTTGCATACTATCTTCGGGCTTTGCCGGTCATGTGTTCTATTTCAATTTTGAACATTCTGGTCACACTGGAAGACTTCCTTATATATTCCAGGCCTTCCTTTGTAAAAGCGGCAGAGTATTTGGACACCAAGGCTTCCAAGGCAGCCTGCTTTTCATCCTCAAATACCTCTTTTGCCCTGCCGAAGGCTACTACACTTTCATAATTTACACTGAAGCTCTGGGACAGTATGGTTGTAGGTCCTACTACACAGAAGGATACCTTATTGTTGTGCATAATATTCTCCAGCTTCTGTCCCTCCATAGCACAGTGGAAGTATATGCTGCTACTGCTGTACGTATAGCTTATGGGCACTCCGTATGCATAACCGCTGCTGCCTGTGGTTGAGAGTATACCGTACTGGCCGGCCTCCAGTATGCGGATGGCTTCTTCATTATCTATTTTTCTATCCTGCCTTCTCATTTCTCTAAACATCAGATCATCTCCTTTATTGATATTCTACCAAAAAGTATAAATTTGCAATAGAATATTTCCATAATTGTTTAAAATTAGCTGGACTTCTGTTAGAATGACATTGTAAAAGTATTTTTCGTTAAGCAAATTATACATTACGTTAGGAGAATTATTATGAAGCTAATTGACATGCACTGTGACACCATTTTGAGATGTATAGACACAAAGGGTGAAGTAAAATTAGGGGAAAATGGTCTCTGTATAGATGTGCAGAAGCTCCGGAGGGCAGGCTCACTTGCACAGTTTTTTGCGATGTATGTAGACTTGGACCGGTATAAGGAGCCTTTGGACAGATGTCTGGACATGATAGACAATTTCTATAATGGAATAGAGGAAAACAGCGCTGATATTGCATTTGCAGGAAGTATAACGGATTTGGAAAGAAACATTAGGGAGGGAAGGGTATCGGCTTTTCTTACTGTTGAGGAAGGCGGAGTAATAGAAGGAAAGCTTCAGAACCTAAGAAACCTTTACAGGCTGGGTGTACGGCTTATAACACTAACTTGGAACTATCCCAACTGTATAGGTTATCCCAACTTCAAGTGGGAGCATAAGGATAAGGGGCTGACTCCTTTTGGAGAAGAAGTAGTGGCAGAGATGAACAGACTTGGGATGCTTATAGATGTATCCCATCTTTCGGATCAAGGTTTCCACGATGTTGCAAGGCTGTCTCAAAAGCCCTTCATCGCATCCCATTCAAACGTAAGATCAGTGACAAATCACAGCAGGAATTTGACTGACGATATGCTGAGGAAGCTTGCAGAAAAGGGTGGAATCACTGGTCTGAATTTTGAGCTGGACTTTCTGGGTGATGATGGAAGCATTGAGGCCATGGTGAGGCATATAAGCCATATGAGAAATATTGCAGGCATAGAAGTAATTGCCATAGGCACTGACTTTGACGGTACTACTCATCTGACAGCTATAAAGGATACAGGTGATATGTATATGCTTTTTGACGCACTTTCAAAAGCGGGCTTCACAGCAGAGGAAATAGATAAAATAAGCTTCAGGAATGCTGAAAGAGTTATAAGGGATGTATTGATATAATAATGGAATACTAATAAAATGATTGACAATCATTGCCTTTAATAATAAAATGGTTATGTAAAAAATGCTATCGGAAAGGTGGTGCAAAGATTGAACATATACTACTTGGTTGACAGAAAAGAAAGACTTTTAAATTCCTTTGTAGTAACTGGAAAAGCATTTGTAAACCGGTTCAAAGGGATAAGTCTGCCTAATTATAACGGAATATGTCAACTAAGCAGGTACAAGTCTTTGCATGGAATAAACCAACTTTAACAGAGTTATTAATGGCCATGGGCAGATTTATATTTGCTCATGGCTTTATTTTTTAGCATTATCAAAGAATAAGGAGAGTTAAAGATGATAGCATTAGCAATGAAGGATATAGAAAAATATTATGCAGCCAACAAAGTGTTGTCCAGGGTTACGTTTGAGATAAATGAAGGAGAAAAAACTGCAATTGTAGGAAGGAACGGCTGTGGCAAGACCACATTGTTCAGGATTATAACAGGCATAGAGAAATATGAGAAGGGTATGCTGGCACTGAAGAAGGGTATCAGGATTGGTTACCTGGAACAGGCTCCGGCAGGCTTTGAAGGAAGCAGCATATATGAGGTGCTCCTTAACGGAGTTGAAGAAGTGACAAAGCTGAGAGCCCGGATGGCAGAACTGGAAAAGAGGATGTCCTCTGAAAAGGATGAAAATCTGCTTGAAGAGCTGGTTGCCGGATATGGAAAGCTTACAGTACAATATGAAGGCATGGAGGGCTATAGTGTGGAGAGCAGGGTGGACATAGTGACAACAGGCCTTCAGATTCCCAAGGACATGTATGACATGGATTTTGAGGTTTTAAGCGGAGGTGAAAGAACCAGGGTTCTATTTGCCCGTATACTGATATCCCAGCCTGAGCTTCTGCTTCTGGACGAGCCGACCAACCATCTTGACACTGCTTCAATTGAGTGGCTGGAAGGCTTTATCAGGAATTATAAAGGTACTGTTCTTATCATATCCCATGACAGATATTTCCTTGACAGTGCGGTGGGGAGGATAATTGAGGTGGAAGATGGAGAATGTGAAAGCTACGAAGGCAATTATTCGTATTTTGTCAAGGAAAAGGAGAGGAGACTCCTTGTTGAATTTGACAATTATCAGGATCAGCAGAAGAAGATAAGGAAAATGGAAGAGACAATAAAGCGGCTGAGGGATTGGGGAAACAGAGGAGATAATGAAAAATTCTTCAGGAAGGCAGCAAGTATCCAAAAGGCCCTTGACAGGATGGAGAAAATAGGAAAGCCGGTATTGGACAGGAAGGGTGTTTTCCTAAGCTTTGAGGCAGCGGGGAGAAGCGGTAAGGATGCTGTGGCCTGCGAGGAGGTAACAAAGGCATATGATTCCAAGCAGCTGTTCAGGAAAGCGAGCCTGCTTGTAAGATTTGGAGAGCGTGTGGGAATAATAGGACCTAACGGCTCGGGGAAAAGCACTCTGATAAAGATGATAATGGGGCATGAAAGCCCTGATGAGGGTAATGTCCGAATAGGTTCCAATGTAAAATCAGGCTATCTGGAGCAAAGTATTAGTTTTGAGGATGAGAGCAGAACAATACTTGAAGAGTTCAAGTCAAGCCTGAATCTGACTGAGGGTGAAGCGAGAGGCAGACTGGCAAGGTTCCTCTTTTTTAAGGATTCGGTGTTTAAAAGGATATCAGGCCTGAGCGGTGGTGAGAAAACAAGACTGAAGCTTGCAGAGATGATGTATGGAGATATAAACCTGCTGATACTTGATGAGCCTACCAATCATCTGGACATTGATACCAGGGAAGCCCTTGAAGCAGCTCTGGAGGATTATGAGGGTACAATAGTATTTATTTCTCATGACAGATATTTTATCAACAGACTGGCCGACAGGCTGTACAGCATTGAGGATCATGTCCTTGTAGAATACTGCGGGAATTATGACTACTTTAAAGACAAGGGGCCCAAGGAAGCCAAATATGAAGAAAAGAAAAAGGATACCAAGGCGGCAGCTTCAGGGAAAAAGCCAAGACAGAGGGTAAATGACGACAAGAACAGACTTCACGAGGTAGAAAGTGAAATAGCAGCTTTAGAAGAGGAGGTAAATCGCATAAAGGAAGCAATGACAGATACTGAAAAAGCTTCAGATTATGTTTTTCTGCAGGAGATAGGCACGGAGCTCTCAGAAAAAGAAGCGGCTCTGGAGTATATGTATGAGACATGGCAGATGTTAGTTGAAGGATCATAGAAGAATTAAACAAGCTGCTGTAAGTAGATAAAGAGAGGTGTATAAATGGACAGGATTAAAGATAATAGGAGATTTATGAAATGTAATTTTGGAGAAATGCATGAGATTCAGACTGACCAGGAGCTGAAGCTTCCACAGCCTCCCCTTGAAAATCCTTATGGGGAAGAAGCTGTAATAATTGATTTACCTCCTGTAAGCGAAGAGGTACTGATTAAGCGGGATATATACAAATGCATAAAATCCAGAAGGAGCAGGAGAAAGTATGCTGACAGGCCAATCACACTTAAGGAGCTGTCTTTTCTGCTTTGGGCTACACAGGGCGTAGTCAGGGTAAGCGATAATAATTACGCTACAATGCGCCCGGTACCTTCGGGAGGTGCAAGGCATCCTTTTGAGACCTATCTGGCTGTAAACAATGTAGAAGGGCTGAAAAAGGGAATATATAGATATCTGGCTTTAAGCCACAGGCTGTTATTTATGTATGAAGAGGAGAATATAAGTGAATTAATTACAGCTGCCGCTCTTGATCAGAAGTTCACCGGCGAGAGCGCAGTTACCTTCATATGGAGCTGTATTCCCTATAGGGGGGAGTGGAGATACAGCTTCAGTGCACACAAGGTCATGCTTCTGGATGCGGGGCATGTATGCCAGAATCTGTATTTGGCCTGTGGAGCCGTGGGCTGTGGGACCTGTGCCATTGCAGCATATGACCAGAAGCTTACCGATGAGCTTATTAAGGTGGATGCGGAGAATGAGTTTTCGATATATATTGCACCGGTAGGCAAGATATAAATATATTACTGGCAGATTATGAAGAAATATAAAAAAATTATTCAGATTTAGAGGAAATCTCTTGTCGATATAGAATAATACCAAGTAGAATTTTTATGTACCACAAGGGGATTAGTAATGAAGAGAAAAGTACTGGTGTCAAAAGAAATCGAAGATCTTCGTATGGATCTGGAAACAATTATTGAAGAGGAAAAGGAACTTATAAACCCAAAGGTTGTTAATGCAAGTCAATCCCTGGATAAGGTTCTGATCCAGTATTACAGAATGCTGGGCACCAGAGGACTTAGAATGGTGGAAGAGGGAGCAGAGTAGAACTTATACAAGCCTACTTTTATATACTGTAATAGACGTTTTTAATATGTCTTATCATACGCAATGGCGGTGAGTCGGAAATATGAAAGTAGGGGATTTTGTAAAGGTGAACGATGCAAGCGATTGGTGTGGTTTGTACGGCATTATAGACAAAATGTATGGGGATACTGCCTTCGTATTTTGCGTTAAAAGGCCTGGGAAGCTGCACCCTGTAGCTTTAAAACAATTGCTTAAGATAAGCTTTAAAAGCAAATACAAAAGAGAATTGTGAAAGATAGGTTTCAACACCTATCTTTTCTTTTGAGCCGATAAAAAAACATTCTGCCAATTTTTTAACATAATAGAAATCGTATTGACAATTGAAACTTCTGATAGTATAATAAATTTGTTTACTAATAAATCAAAAGATTCTAAATTTTGAATAAGCATTTGACGTTTCGTTCATATTGAATAGAAACTCCAATAATTTAATAATAGTTTTTTAAGCTATAGGTATCTCCCCCATAGCTTTTTTTTGTCTTTCTTGAGACTCTTTACTATAATGATGTCTTCGGCTTTATTTTTTGCATCCGGGGCAATGTCAGGCTCGGTGGGTTGGAGGGCGAAATTAAGATGTAAAAATATATATGGAATAGTTATGCAGAATATGGGAACCATATCCTAAAATTTCCGTCTAATATGACAGTATATGAAAAATATATGCTTGCATAATAGACATGAAAATAGTTTTAGGGGAGTGAAGGATTAATGAATAATAACGGGAAAACCATCAGGAGCTACTTTATTGGTTTGCTGGCAATCTGCATTGCTTTGCCTGTTTTTACCTTTGCATGGGATGATACTTACATTGAACTGCCCGAGCGTGTCGGAACCTCTTCGGGAATTGCAATAGAGGTTCCCTTTGATTCTGCGCTTATGGCTTCAACAGTCAGCAGGAGCAATGTTTATGTAGCAGATGAGCAGGGAAGCAGGATACCCGTATCCAGAGAGATGGGAAGCGGCAATAAATCCATAATAGTATCTCCTCTTGAGCAATATGAGGCGGGGAAGACCTATACCCTATACATAAGAAAAGCTGTAAAGTATGAAGCGGGAGGCGAAATAAAAAACGGCCTCAAGCTGAAGTTTACAGTAGCAAAAGCCGCAAAGGAGCCATTGCCGGCAATAGGAAGTGAAGAAAACCTGAAAAAGCTCCTGGAAGAAGCAGATCTGACAAACGATATTTTACTGTTCGGAACTCAAAAAATAAGAAACGGCGCAGCAGCTTTTGATAGTGCAGCGGCGGCACCTGCTGCAGCAGCTGAGAGCACAAGCAGTGCCAAAAGCATAGCTGAAACCGGTTCGGGGGATTACTCCACTACAAATGTGCAGGTGGAGGGAGTAGATGAAGCGGATATAGTTAAGACCGACGGTAAATATCTGTATCAGGTGAACAACAACAGGATAGTTGTGGCGGAAGTATATCCGGCAGACAAGATGAGGATAAAAAAGGTCATAGGGCTTGAAGAGGAAAATATTACTCCCATGGAGCTTTACCTGGATGACAAGCATCTTGTTGTAATAGGTTCGTCAAATGGCAGCATACCGGTGCATAGCTCCGGATCAAAACGATTAATGCCTTCATATGACGGTTATTATCGGAACAACACGGTAAAAATGCTGATATACGATATCACCAACAAGGATAATATAAAGAAAGCAAGGGAAATAGAGCTGGAGGGAAGCTATCTGTCTTCAAGGAAGATAGGCTCCAAGCTATATCTTGTATCCAATAAGCACTTGAATTACTACAGAATATATGACACCGGTGAAGTGAATGATACTCCATCCTACAGGGATACTGCCATAAAAGAAGACTTTATAAATATTGACTATGGAAAGATAGGATACTTTCCGGATTCTATAGAGCCCAATTATATGATTGCAGCAGGTGTCGATCTTGATAGTCCCAAAGAAAGTGTCAATGTATCCACATATCTGGGCTCCGGCGAGAGCATATATGCATCGGCCCAGAATCTCTATGTAGCGGTTACAAGACATAACAGGATATCTGAAGACGTACCCGGCCCGATAATATACGATTCAGCAGTCCCGCAAAAACCTGCGGTAAAAATCAGCGACAGGGAAACGGTCATATACAGGTTTGCACTGAATAATGGAAAATTGGACTACACCGGAAAAGGGCAGGTGCCCGGCTCAATACTCAATCAGTTTTCAATGGATGAGAACGGTGGTTTTTTCAGGATAGCAACAACAAAGGGCGACATGTGGAGAGAAGGAGAGAATACCTCAAAGAACAATCTCTATGTTCTGGATTCTGATTTGGATATATGCGGAAGCCTGGAGGATGTCGCTCCCGGTGAAAGGATCTACTCGGTAAGATTTATGGGTGACAGGGCATATATGGTAACCTTCAAAAAGGTAGACCCCCTGTTTGTAATAGACCTTAAGGATGCCAATAACCCAACGATATTGGGAGCCTTGAAAATACCCGGATACAGTGATTATCTGCATCCTTATGATGAAAATCATATAATAGGCTTTGGGAAGGACACCATAGAGCTTTCAAAGACCGGCTCCGGGGGTAATAGCAACAGCACCACGGCATATTATCAGGGCATGAAGATAGCGCTTTTTGATGTGAGCGATGTCAATAATCCCAAGGAAAAGTTCAAGGAAATGATAGGTGACAGAGGTACTGACTCAGAACTCCTGAGAGATCACAAGGCACTGCTGTTTTCCAGAGAGAAGGAGCTTATGGCTTTTCCGGTAACATTGATGGAAATAAAGGACGGAGGAAATATTAAAGCCGGCAATATGCCTGCATATGGCAGCTTCACCTTCCAGGGGGCATATGTCTATAACATCGATATTGAAGAGGGCTTTAAGCTTAAGGCCAGAATCTCACATATAAGCGAGGATGAATACAGCAAGTCGGGAGACCGTTGGTATGACAGCAATAAGAATGTGGAAAGAATAATATACATCGGGGATGATATCTATACTATATCCAAAGGCATGATAAAAGCAAACAGCATTAAGGATATGAAAGAAAAAGGATCGCTTCTGATACCTTAAAGCTTTTATAACCGGGGGCTAAAAATCCCGGTTTTTGTTTACCTAAAAACAGGATATTGTATAAAAAATGGCGAATTAATAATACAAAGCCTATGAGTTAATTTCCCGTCAGAAATTGTTTATATTTCCCGGGAAATAAAATATATTGTAGAAAAATATATAATAACCGTAGATAGAAGGGGGGTTAACGGATTGGAATCTGTAAGACTGTTAACGGAAGAAGAGTTAAAAGAATATGTTGATATAGTAGTTGATGCATATCCGGGGTTCGGGTTCAATACGCCGGAAGAAAGACAGAAGATGGTTGAAAGGCTCATAAAAAACCAAAAGGAAGACAGCACGATAAATATTTACGGCTGCTTCAGGGATAACCGGCTTTTAGGCGGGATGAAGCTTTATGATTTTAGGATGAGGCTAGGTTCACAGAAGGTGGATGCCGGAGGCCTGGGTATGGTGGCAGTCCACCTGATGCATAAGAAGGAGAAGGCTGCAAAGGAAATAGTCACGTTTTTCCTGAGACACTATAAAGAGAGAAGATTTCCTATAGCCATGCTTTACCCCTTCAGGCCCGATTTTTATAAAAGTATGGGGTTTGGTTTTGGAACTAAATTGAACCAGTACAGTATAAAACCCAAGGACCTTCCAAAAGGGGGGGTAAAAAGCCGTGTTAAATTCGCTTTTGAAGGAGACAAGCAGCTTCTATCGGACTGCTATGCCAGAATAGCCGAGAATACCAATGGCATGATAGACAGGACGGAAGCAGAACTCAACAACATTTTTACAGTGCCGCAGAACAAGATTGCAGTATATAAGAAAGACAGCAGGATAGAAGGTTATATAGTTTTTATGTTCAAAAAAGCCAGTCAGGAAAACGGATTGAAAAATGATATAGTTATCAAGGAATTCCTATATGAAAACACAGAAGCCCTGAGGTCGTTGTTAACCTTTCTCAATACACAGGAGGATCAGATAAATAGGGTAATATTCAACACCTTTGACGAAAATTTTTATCATTTGCTCTTGGAGCCCAGGGATAGCTCAGACAATCTTATGGCTCCGGTATATCACGAGAGCAACCTGCAGGGAGTCGGCCTGATGTATAGGGTTACAGACACAAGGATACTGTTTGAGGCTCTTAAAGAGCATAATTTCAATAACCAGAGCTGCAAGCTCAGATTGAACATCAGAGACAGCTTTATAGAAGAAAATAACAAGAGCATTACAATACACTTCACCGGGGGAAGGGTCAGTATAGCAGAGGGCAGTGAATATGAAGCAGCAGTAGACCTGGACATCGCTGATTTCTCATCCCTTATAGTAGGGGCTGTTGGCTTCAAAGCACTTCTTAAGTATGGTATTGCCCGGATTTCAGACAATAAATATGCAGATATAGTAGACAAAATATTCGAGATGCCTGAAAAACCAATCTGTCTTACAACGTTTTAATATAGATATATAATCTTGCCTACGGTCTATAATATAGTTTGGGGGGATGCTTTGATGTATCAGAACGATGCTATCGGTCAAAACGCGCTCCATGTAAACGACATGCTGGTCAGGATATTCAAGCTTTTGCTGGTAGCAATTGCAGCTATTGTTATTCTTAAAGCCACAGGTTTAATAACACTTCCATGGATGTATCTGATATTAATGGCCGGTGCCGGCACTGTTGTCTGCGCGCTTCCCATTGCATTCAGGCACTTCAGGATGGAAGGAAGTATGCTTAAGTATCTGAACATTTACTGTGTTGCAGCACTTTGTATCTTTGGATACTGTTATCTGAACATGGGTGTCATAATACTTCCGGTCATACCGATAGGCTTTGCCTGCTTGTATTTTGACATAAAGCTAATCAGGCATTCTGTTGCTTTGGCAGTGTTCGGCCTTATTCTGGGAGAGGTATTAAGCGGCGGAGCTTGGGGCCTTTCCATTGCAGTATATATACTTCAGTTTGGTATTGCAGCAGCATTACTCATATCCATTTCAAAAAGAGCTTTGAAAATAATTTCCAATACCCATAGCTTCTATGAAAACATCAACAGCATCTTCTCCAACGCTCAGGCATCCGCACAAAGCATGGAGAACGCTGAAGAGGTGCTTTTGCAAGGGTTAGGCAGCCTGGGCGGCTATAATGAAAAAAATGAGGAAGCATCATCAGTGGAGGAAGAGGTATCAACCTCCAACGTAAAAGTCAGGGCAATAATATCAAATATTAATGAATCCATGGAGAATGCCATGGAAATCATTAAGTACACCCAGACCATGCTGAAGGGCAAGGGTAAAGAATTAAAAGCCGGAGAAGAGATTGCCAGGATAGAAGAGTATACAAGGAATTCAAAGGAGCTGATTTTAAAGCTTGCCAACTACACGGACAAGATCAATGAAGACCTCAGCCTGATATCAGTAATGATAGATGAAAGCAGGCTGCTTTCTATAAATGCTGCCGCCGAAGCGGAAAATGCAAGCACAAAAGGCAGGGGCTCCGCGATAATTGCCATGAAGGTGGGAAAGCTGGCTGACGAATCGGCAGAATCAGCCACACATATACAGGAGCTTTTGAGCAGCATAGCGGACGATGCAGAAAACACAGTAAATTCGATAGCAGAAACCTACGAGGAAATGTTTAAGAGCCTGGAGCTTATCAACAGGACTGTGGAGACCTTAATAAAATGGCTTATGTATAAAAGCATGTAATAGAGAAAAGGATTGAAGCATCGTGCTTCAATCCTTTTCTCATACATTCCGGTATAAAAGCTTATACTCCTTATCCTCCACTGCAAAGAGGCTTTCAATATCTTCACTTATCATTGACCTTATATCCTCATCGTATTCAAACCGTGCAGAAACCCCGCAGCTCGAGCTTAGCTTCCTGGGCACCGGCATAAGCTCCACCGGTATGCTTTGGTTCTTCAGATGGTTCTGGTACTTTACCGCTCCGCAGTGAGTGAAGAAGGTTGCCAGATACTGCATGTTACTTCTTCAGGGTCAGAAGGAAGCCGCTGCCCTGAGTGTTTGTCTCAACCTTGTATCCGGAGTTGTTGGCAAATCTGGTTATATTGTCACGGGCTGTGGTATTGTCAACCAGCACCTGAATTCCTTCAGGATTTTTCTCTACGCCCTTCTTTGTAAGAAGAACGGGCTGTGGGCACGAGAGCCCTCTTGCATCTATTTGATCAAGCTTCAAGCTCAACATCTCCCTTCATTTTAACTTCAACTGTTTTTTCCAGGTTGAAATATGATACAACCAGCAGCACAGCAAACCCGATTATAACTGCTGTCTTGCCATTTGGACTTGGTCCGTTTGCTGAAGCAGCAAGACTAAAGTTGTGAGCAAAAGCTGCTCCTGCTGTCATGCCTATTACAGTCATTACAGAGTCAATATTCCCTTCAGCAGAGAGAATAAGCTGCCTAAGAGGGCATCCTCCGAGAAGAACAGAACCCCATCCTGCCAAAGCCATTCCGAGGAAATTCCAAAGTCCGTCTGCATGAGCTACCGGCTGGTCTGCAAAGCCAAGACTGAATTTTCCTATTACAAGGTTGCCTATCATTGCTGTTGCAAGTATTGCAAGGAAGCCGGAAATAAGATACCAGTCCTTGAAGAGAATCAGGTCTCTGATCCCGCCTACCATGCAGAGCCTGGTCCTTTGTGCAAGAGCACCTACTATGAGCCCGGCAGCAAGTGACAGGAGCACAGCTGCATGTGCGGCACCGGGGCCCTTTTCACTGAAGAATATGAAGGCCGGCTTGGCTAAAAGAAGCACCAGCAAGCCTGCCATAACTGCAGGGAAAACGTATCCCTCGAATTTTGCCAGACTGTAAGTTCTTTTTAATGAGAAGCCCTTGTTCAGGAAGACTATTCCAACACCTATTCCTGCTGCAAAGCCTGCAAGGCCTATCAAAGCATTAATGTCGCCTCCTGCTATTCTGAGTACCATTCTCAGCGGACAGCCCAGGAACATAAGGGCACCGATCATAACAATGAAACCAAGGACGAACCGCACCAGAGGTGAGGAACCACCTTTTGCAGAAAACTCCTTCATACCGAAGGCTGTCAGGAAAGCGCCCAGTACTATGCCTGATATTTCCGGCCTTATATACTGCACCACCTCTGCCCTGTGGAGCCCCAAAGCTCCTGCAATATCCCTGATGAAGCAGGCAATACAAATACCCATGTTCACAGGATTTCCGAATTTGACCAGAAGGACAGACAGCAAGCCTACTATAGCACCTGTGATAATAATTCCTTTCTTTTCCCTCATGATTAACCTCCTAGTGGTGATTTTTATTAAAAGCACCGCATAATAAATATAACTTCAATGTAATTATAATTAATTATTTAACAAATTAGTAATTGATATATTAGATGGACACATATGGAACTATAGGAAAAATTTATAGTTAATGCTGATGAAATGTACTAAAATGTTAGTAGGCTCCCTTCATAGAAGGTATGCTCCCGGAGACCGTTGTTGGAACAGGTTAGAGCAGCTGCTTTTGCTTTATTCAATATGTATTCCCTAATATATATGAGTCAAAAAATCTTGGTTTGAACATACGGCTATTGCAATATATCGATCATCTATATATAATGAATATATAGATGATCGATATATAAGAAGGAGATGAGTCAATGGCTATCAACAAAAGCTTGCTTACCGGCAGCACAACAATGCTTATATTAAAGCTGCTTGAAGATAAGGACATGTATGGATATCAGATGATTGAGGAGCTTTCAAAAAGGTCCGATGATACATTTTCATTAAAGGCCGGGACACTTTATCCGCTGCTGCATAGCCTTGAGGAACAGGGCATGATAAATTCCTATGATGAAAATGTAGATAGCTCAAGAGTGAGAAAATATTACAGCATCACAAAAAAGGGCAAAGGAATGCTTGCTGATAAGAGGGAAGAGTGGGAAACTTATACTTCTGCAGTTAACCGGGTTTTGCGAGGGGGTGCTAATATTGCAATTACCTGCTAAAATATGTGAATACTCAAAAACTGTCTGTGAGCAAATAAGATGGAAAAAGGCCCATAGTATCATTTCAAAAGAGCTTGAAGACCATATGATTGATCAAAAAAGTGCATTTGTGGCTGAAGGATTGGATGAAGAAGCCGCAATAGACAAAGCTATAGAAGAAATGGGCGACCCTGTTCTTGTTGGTTCGGAGCTCGACCGTACCTATAGACCTAAGGTTGAGTGGGGTATAGTTTTGCTGGCGGGTATTTCACTATTAACCGGATTAGTATTGAGAGCACTTGTTTCATATGGTACTGGTATGCCGTTAACTTTGACCAACGGTGCAGTGGGGGCGGTACTTGGCATAGGCAGCATGGTGCTTGCCTATTCACTTGACTTTACGACTATAGGCAAGTATCCGAAGACAATCTATTTCGGCCTTATTGCTTTAATAATTGGGGTTATTGCAGTATCTCCTGTTATTAACGGCAAGTACTTTTATGCTCAGTCCATATTATTGTTTTTTCCTACAGCTTTTGCAGGAATAATTTACAGCATGAGAACCAAAGGGTACTTAGGGATTGTAATGAGCGGTGTATTGTACATATTTCCCGTGCTCATAGGTTTATATATTCCCAGTTTATCAAGCGTGATTTTGATTACACTGGCATGCCTTATACTGCTTACAATTGGCTATATGCTGCCGGATATAGAGGCTGATTTCCTGCTGACATACCTGATACATAGATTTGGCTGGATAGTATTTGCTGTTGTAATGGCTGTCATACTGGCGTTTATTGTACGGGCTTTTATGCTTTGTTCAAGGCAAAAAAGTGTTTTGGGGAAGCTTGTATCCACTTCTGTACTTATTACATTTACAATACAAGTAATACTATATGTTTCAAGCAACCTGGGATTTCAACTGTTTAGTCAGCTTACACTGCCGCTTATCTCTTATGGCAGAACAGCTATAGTTATAAATATGACTCTCATCGGTATAATGCTTTCAGTATTCAAATCGGGAGACTTGGTTCGAGACAATTTGACAGAAACGCTGTTGAGAAAGAATAAGCTGGTTGAGATAACAGACGGCAAGATAATTATAAATTTGAATACTATATTGAACGCACTTAAGCTATTACATCGGGTATAGTGCGAATTCAATAACAATCAAGGAAACATTTCGCGAAATATATAAGTAGCGAACAAAAACGAGTGAAGCTAATTTTTTTATGACAAACACTGGTGGATATTATATGCTTAATGAGTAAAAGTAAGGGAGTGAAATCAATGAACGGAGCATATTTGGACAATGCTGCCACTGCATATCCCAAGGCACCTGGAGTCAGTGATGCAGTTAAGCATTTTATAGACAATATCGGCTGCAATGTGAAGCGGGGAGTATATAAAAGCTCGCTTTCTGCCGAGGAAGTGGTTTTTGAGACAAGGGAGCAGCTTTGCAGGCTTTTTAATTTTGACAAGCCGGAAAACGTTATATTCACCCAGAATATAACCCAGAGCCTGAACTATATAATAAAAGGTTTTATCAGGAAAGGAGACCATTGCATAGTGTCCTCCATGGAGCACAATGCAGTGATGAGGCCGCTGATGCAGCTTAAAGAAGAAGCGGAATTCTCGCGAGTACAGTGCAATAACTATGGAGTGCTGGATTCAAAGAATATAACAGGGCAAATAAAAGCCAATACAAAAGCAGTTATAATGACTCATGCATCCAATGTCAGCGGTACTGTGCTGCCAATTTATGAAATTGGAGAAATATGCAAGGAAAAGGGGCTTGCTTTCATAATAGACTCAGCACAGAGCGCGGGAGCCCTGAGGCTGGATTTTCAACAGCTGAATGCTGACGCAATTGCTTTCACAGGACATAAAGGGCTTATGGGGCCTCAGGGTATAGGCGGTTTTGTGGTAAGTGACAGATTGGCAAATACAATGAGTCCTTACATAACCGGGGGGACGGGAAGCTTTTCAGACAGTGAGGAACAGCCGGAATACCTGCCGGACAAATTTGAAGCGGGGACTCCCAACATTCCAGGGATATTTGGACTCAATACAGCCCTGAAATATCTGGAGACAATCGGTATAGAAAACGTCTGGGCCAGTGAAATGAGACTGACAGGAGCATTTATAAATGAGATATCCAATATGAAGGATGTAAGACTTGCAGGAATCGAAGGCATTATGGGCAGGACAGCGGTGGTGTCGCTGGATTTTCAGGGAAGGGACAATGCGGAAATAGCCTACGGACTTGACAGGGAATATGGAATAATGACCAGATGCGGCCTTCACTGCGCCCCGTCGGCGCACAAGACCCTGGGAACCTTCCCCCAGGGTACGGTACGCTTCAGCTTCAGTCACTTCAACAGGATGGAAGAGATTAACTATACAGTTGATGCGATAAACAAGATAAAAAAAGCGTAGATCTATAGATCCACGCTTTTTTTATCCGCTATCCACCGGAGCAGAAACATCTTTATAATAGCCGCTGTGGGAACTGCTATAAGCATTCCCAGCAACCCCAAATAAGCACCGCCTATTATTATGGAAAGCATTACAAACACCGGATGCAGCCCCACGCTGTCTCCCACAACCCGGGGTGCAATTAGGGTGCCGTCGATCTGTTGCACTGCAGCAAGCACGATTACGGCAAAAAGAGCTTTTATGGGGCTTCCGCTGAGGAGCCCTACAACTATTGCAGGCACAGACCCGAGTATTGGTCCGAAATAAGGGATTATATTGGATATACCGGCTATCATTCCTATCAGGACAGAAAAGTCCAGTCCGATTATTGAAAGTCCTATAGAGCACAGGATTCCTACAATCAGGGCATCCAGCAATTGCCCCCTTATGAAGTTGGAGGTTATGGAATTGATATCGCTGAAAAAGCTTTTCAGCTTCTCATCTTTCCGCTCCTTCATAAGCGCCTTTGTAGTCTTGCTGTATAACTGTTTGAAGTATTCCAGGTCCTTCAAAATATAAAAGGCAATTATAAGGCCCAGTACTATATTTACTATATTACTTCCCATCCTTTTTAACTGGTCGAAGGTTTTTGAAATTGCAGAGCCTAATAACTGATTGACGCTTTCGGCAGTATTGATAAACTGCTGCTTCAGATTCTCAGACAGCCCACTGTTTTCAAGAGCAACCCGCAGCTGCTCAAATATCTGGTTATATCTTTTTGAATAATTGGAAATAGAATCAATAACCGCATTTATATCAACCTGCCTGCTGATCTGCCCGCCGATCATGGCATAAATACTGTACAGCAATATGACAAATATCCCAAAAACCAGAATATAGGTAAACAGGACACTGGTGGTGCGTTTCAGCTTTTGATGCTTTTTGAACCACTTGCCATGAATTACATTACACTCAATCCAGCACACTATAGGGTGAAGCAGATAAGCTATGAACAGCGCGATTATAAACGGAGTCAGAATGACAAGCAGCCCGGACAGAGCACTCATGACAGTACTGAGTATGAACTCAAGGTTGGATACTATCCTATATATAATATACAGGATAGTTGCCAGCACAATTATATAAACACTGTATTTTACAAGATTTTTATCAACAGAAAACTTCATAAATTTATTCCTCTTTCGTGTGTGTGAATCAACGATACCGATAATCCACATACTACCTATATGTTATAATCACTCTACCATAAAAATTGCCATTTTTAAAGTAAAGCATTCAGAAAAGCAACAAAATTATGTAAAACCACAAACAAAATACCTGTTGATATTTAACGGCTTATTTAGTATAATACTAAAGTACGGGCAACAGCTCGACAAATGGAGAGATGGCTGAGTTGGTCTAAGGCGCACGACTGGAAATCGTGTGACTGTTAACGCGGTCCGAGGGTTCGAATCCCTCTCTCTCCGCCATATATGATTATTTTCAAGGCTTTTGGCAATTTAGCAAAGAGTCTTTTTTATTTATTTTTTATAGAGAGGGAATGAGAACCCTCAAAGAAATGGACAATTAGTAAGTATGAACCGATTATATCCGATAATTATACAGAACCCGTAATTCACTAAAAAGTGTGGCTGCCGGCCATCCGGCTTCGAATCCCTCTCTCTCCGCCATAAAACGCAAGTAACTCTGAGGATTTAGTCCCCAGAGTTTTTATTTTATGTGATACAATTGTGACATTTGCCGACCGCTTGACGACCTTGCGACGGCAGCATGACGGCATACTAGGCGAAAATGGTTGAAATTACTAAGAAGTAGATGAAGCGACCTGTAGTCGTCTAATTGGCTGTGTTAATGCTTTTTTGAAAAGCAGTATTTTTTCTGTAGTATAAACTTTATTATAAATGATATAATTAAAATACAGATAGCAACAATGATCACAATCTTGTTATGTATGCAATTAATGTTAATTAAAGGAGGTGGCTCTTTTGCTAAAAATAGAGAGTATAGAGGCTTTGTTAATAGAAAACTTGAATCATATCAAAAAATTTGGTATTTCTCGTCTTGGTATCTTTGGCTCATATTCAAAGGGGCAACCGACAGAGACAAGTGATATAGACATTCTGATTTCTTTCGAACCACATAAAAAGACTTTTGACAATTATATCGATTTGAAATTTTATCTCGAGGAACTTCTAAATAAAAGGATAGACTTAGTCATTGAAGAAAATATAAAAAAAGAGCTCAGGGACGAGATACTAAGGAGTGTGCATTATGTCGAGGCAGCCTGATGTCTATTTAAATGACATGCTTGGAGCGATAGAAAAAATTCAAAGGTATACTTCTAAAATGTCATATGAAAGCTTTGCGAAGGATGAACTTGTACAGGATGCAACTATTAGAAACCTTGAAATTTTGGGAGAAGCGGCAAAAAAAATACCAGATGAAATCAAGCTAGCTTATCCTAATGTTGAATGGAAAAAGGTTGCGGGGCTTAGAGACATTTTGATTCATGATTATTTTGGAATAGATACAGTTATCATATGGGATGTAGTACAAAATAAGCTGCCGGAATTGCAAAAATCACTAAGGAAAATCGCAAAAGACTTTTTGAGGTAATGCGTTAGCTGGCTAAATGCGGCATAATATATAGAATTAGTTGATATTATTGAAAACCATTAAGAAGCAGCTTGAACTACCACTAAAATATAAAATATTATCAGTCGATAATCAAATATAGCAGAGCTCATGGAGAACCCTCAAAGAAATGGCCAATTATATACAACCCCAAGAAGATGTTTTCCTACAGTGAAAATAAAATAGAAGGGGCTGTTGCAACTAACAGATAGTCAGCTGTGCAACAGCACCTTGATTATGTTTAGGTATTCGTTTGTGCTTATAAATATATTTCACAAACCATATTGTTTGATTTTATCTCTTAAGCCGCGTTCGCTGATTCCAAGTTCTTCAGCCGTTTTTCTCTGATGCTTGTTATTCCTTTTTAAGCAATCACTAATCACAATTCTTTCCACGTCCCGCAAAGTCATTCCGGCAAAGTTCATCGTAGATTTATAATTCCCGTCGTCATTTTTCGGATTCAGGATATATTCAGGCAGGTGGTGAGCATCAATAATGTTACCGGAGCATACTATTGCAGCATATTCCAGAACATTGGAGAGCTCGCGGATGTTTCCGTAAAATGGATGCTGCAGCAAGATGCTTTCAGCTTTAGCGGTTAATCCATTAATACGCTTTGCTTGTTCATTTGCACATTTATTAATAAAGTATTTACACAGCAGCGGAATATCTTCTTTTCTCTCACGCAGCGGGGGAATGTGGATAGGTACAACATTTAAGCGATAATAGAAATCTTGTCTGAAAGTACCCTCCTTAACCATTTGTTCCAAGTCCCGGTTAGTCGCTGCTATGACACGGACATCTATTTTTTTAGCCTGAGTGCCGCCAATAGGTGTGAATTCTTTTTGCTGTAAGACTCTTAGCAGCTTCCCTTGTAAGTTTAATGGCATATCGCCAATTTCATCAAGGAAAAGGGTTCCTTTGTCAGCCATTTCGAGTTTCCCTTTTTTGTCTGCTGCGGCCCCGGTATAGGATCCTTTTTTATACCCAAAAAATTCTCCCTCTATAAGCCCTTCCGGAATAGCTGCACAGTTAACTGCCATAAAAAGGCCTTTTTTTCGACGGCCGTAAAAATGCATGGCCCTGGCAACCAATTCCTTACCGGTCCCGCTTTCACCCGTTATAGTTATACTGGCATCCGTATCTTTAAACAGTTCGATTTTTTCATAAATTTGCTTCATTGCCGATGTTTCGCCTATCAGATCACTATATTTGTGGCGGCCTGCAAGCTCATCATTCAAATATTCAATATGCTTATTCAATTGCTTAAATTCCAGTGCCTGATTGATAAATATAATCAGCTCTTCAATGTCAATAGGTTTTGCAAGATATGTAAAAGCGCCATTTTTCATAGCATCCACAGAGGAACGTATACTTGCGTAAGCTGTCATCATGATAACAGCAGTCGTACTGTCAATTTCTTTTATTTTTTTTAATGTTTCTATCCCGTTATGCTCGCCGATACACAAGTCCAAAAGTACAAGATCACAGCTTTCTTTAGTGATTGATTCCAGAGCTTTATCTTTATCGGTAAAAGTTTCAACATCATATTCTTTTTCTAGTGCAAGCTTAAGGGATCTGCAAATAATAGGCTCATCATCAATAATTGTTATTCTGTATTTCATGGATTTTCCCTCCTGAAAATTAGCTGTATACTGGTATAGTCAAGCTCTTTACTGTTAATTACCAGCGTGCCGCCGTTTTCTTCGACATATTGCTTTGACAGTGCGAGACCAAGTCCGGTTCCTTTTTCTTTTGTTGTAAAAAATGGTTCTGTACATTTTTTTAGCTTAGTTCCATCCATTCCCATACCCTGATCCGTAATTGTTATTACGGCACTTGATCTATGTGCGTATGCGCTTATTTTCATTATAAGCGGCTTAGAAATGCTGTCCGGATGCAAGGTTAACCTTTTTTCCATAGATTCTAAAGAATTCAATATAATATTTATTATCACCTGGCGAATTTGATTGCTGTTTACCGTAATACACAAATGGTCGTCGATATCTGTTTCCAGTTCTATTTGTTTATTTTTTTTCATTGTCTTTGTAAGATACAGACAGTCTTTAATAATATCCTTTACCAGCACTTCTTCTATATCGCCTTTAACAGGCTTCGCATAATCAATGAGTCCTTGAATCAGCATATCTATTCTATCTGTCTCTCTAGGCACAAATTCTGCAAAATCACTTTGAAAATCTTTTTCGTCCCCCCGTGTATTGATTAAAGTTGCAAAAGTGCGTATAGACATAAGCGGGTTCCGGATTTCATGTGCAATACCGGCAACAAGTCTGCTCAATGCGAGATTTTTTTCTTTTTCAAAAATTTTCTGTTTTTCTATTTCTTCGCCTGTTATATCGACAATGGTAAAAAGAGCGCCTGATATTTTACCGCATTCGTATGTTTGGGTAATATTATAACGAAATGTACGTGTTTCATCATCTGTCATTAAACGGCAGGTTTGATTTTCCAAAGAATGCTCACCTTTAAAAATATGGTCGGACAGCGGTTTCATTATTTCTCCCAAAACAGGAAAATCCAATAGGTTTTGTCTAACGGGATTTTGTTCTATTCTCGCAAAGGATAATGCAACTTTATTAATAAAAATGATATTGAAGCTGCAGTCCACCAGCACCATTCCACCCAGAGAAAATTCAATTATTCTGCTTCGAAGGTCACTTTCAGCTTCAATCTGCTGAAGCCGTTTTTCCAATTCCAAGTTTGCAGCGGAAAGCTCTCCGGTTTTTCTATCCACCTGATTTTTGAGCAATTTATTAATGTTGTAGCTGACTATTATATATATCATACTGCAAAAAGCAATAAAGACTAAAAAATATATATAGGGCTTAACAATTTTCTTCCAATAATCCTGATCATCCGTTACAATCCATTTGTTCAATATTTTTTCATATTCGGAGCTTGAACGCAAAGAGGCAATTCCGTTATTAAGCACATGCAGTAAATTTCCGCTGTTTTCATGCACAATCATTCCATAACTTATTGTGTCAATATTATTATGTATTGTGGTATATTTATCTTCAATTGAATCTTGTCTTAATTGATAAAGAATACTGTTTTTCACACCTATGATTAAATCTGCTCTTCCTTTTTTTGCCACTTCCATGACTTCTTCCTGGTTACCGGTTACAATATACCTGATAGCACCTAAACTTGAAACAAGATAATAATTTACCGTATCATACTCATAAACCGCAACGGCTCTTCCGTTAGAAAGGTTGGGATTCGTTTCCCAATAATCTTTTAATGCGATCATATATAATTTTGAAGAAGAGATCTCGCTTGTGGTAGAACCTTTATAATATGTTTTATCAGAAAGGAGGGTTCCAAGAACCAGATCCACTTTTCCTTTGTTAAAAGCTTCTATGCTTTCTCTTTTGCTCTTCATAGGAATATATTCGATCATCAAATCGTTTTCACGGGCAATAGCATTGAGAATATCTATGTGCATGCCGACAGGATTTTGGGATTCATCCAAAAACTGATAGGGAGGCAGGCCCGTTACAAAAGCCACTTTCAATTCTTCATTTAAAGCATACGCCGGCATTTCAAAGAGAAAAAGCAAAACGCCGATCACTATCCACCATGGGCTGGATTTAAACAAATGCTTCACTTATCTGATCCCTTCTCATCTCCAAAGTATTGATGCTTGAATAATTAAATTATAGTATATATGGTCAAGCTATGCAATTCATTAGAAAGGTAAACAGACACAGAAAAAACCTTTATGGAATGGCATGAAATTTGCTGTGTTTATGTTATAGGTATTATTTAAACATAAAGGAGGATGTAAAATGAAAAAGGAAGCCTTTTCACCCCTGATCAGCATTCGATGGATAACCGTAACTTGTTTTGAAATTAAAATCGGTGATAAAACAGTTGTCATCGACCCCTTTATCGGCTTGTCTCCGGGAACGGATGCAACTGCGGAAATCATTGAAGGTGCGGATATTATACTCGTGTCACATACCCATTGGGACCATGTAACAGATATAGGTTACCTGATGGACAAATTTGAATCAAAAGTCATTGTGGGAGATCTAAGCGCTATGGATTTAGCAAAATACTTAAACCGAAACGCACACTTTCTGTATCCGGTATGCCACAACACAGAATTGGATTTCGGCTGGGTGAAAATCAAAGCATTAATGGGCAGGCACCAGAATATGAGAAAGCCTTTTATTACGACTGCTACGAGCTTCAAGGATAACCCTCTCTATGACCGGCATAAGGATCTGTATCCTTTAGGTTGGTTCGGTACTTTAGAATACAGAAATTACATAATAACAACACCGCATTTTAAAATTCTGACTTATGGAAATACACCAAGTATAGAACAACTCAATATGCTGAAAGATGTTAAGCCGGATTTGGCAATATTGCAGCTTACCAGACCCATTCCGGAAGAAATTGCAGCTTTTGCAAATGACATAGGTGCAAAAATTGTAATCCCGCATCATATGGATCTGAAAAAAACCCCCGAAGAATATTTACCTGTTGTCGAAGCATTCTGCGAAGCGTTTAGAGCATTATGTCCCGGCGGCATTGCCATCAATCCGGAGCATGGCAGGTGGTATGACATTTCATTGAACTGTTTCCCAAGATTCTAAGAAATATAACATTTGAAGGAGAATGAATCAAATGAAAGAGCTGAAAATCGAAAACATTGATCAGGAGCTTCAAAAAAAGGCGAAGCTTTATATAGATGAGCATATAGATGAGCTTGAAAAACTAATCATGGAATTGTGCAGCATTCCTGCGCCATCCAATCACGAAGAATTGAGGGCGGATTTTTGCAGAAAATGGTTTGTGCAAGCCGGGGCAAAAGAAGTACATATTGATGATGCATTAAATGTTGTATGCAAAGTTAATTGCGATAACAGCAAACCCAGAATATTATTTATGGCTCATATGGATACGGTATTTCCTGATACCGAGCCCATGCCTTCACATAAAGAAGGTGACAGGCTTTTTTGCCCCGGAGTAGGTGACAATACGGCGAATCTGGCAGTCTTAATGCTTTGTGCAAGGTTCGTTATAAATAATATTACGAATGGCCCGGGTATGATTTTTGCGGCAAATTCGGGAGAAGAAGGGCTTGGCAATTTAAAAGGAAGCCGAAAATTAATGCAGGACTATGGCAGCTGTATTGAAAACGTCATTTCCTTTGACGGAACCTATGGCTCAATATGCAATAAAGCAGTAGGCTCAAAACGATATATGATTGAAGTTCGCACCGAAGGCGGGCATTCATTCGGTAAATTTGGAAACCGCAATGCGATTCATTATCTTGCATCCATGATATCGACTCTTTACGATGTTAAAGTACCTCAAGACGGTGACAGCCGTACAACTTATAACGTGGGAATAATCAATGGCGGTACATCGGTAAATACAATTGCCGAGCAGGCATATATGTTGTATGAATTCAGGAGTGATTCCCGCATATGTCTTGAAAAAATGGAAAAGTTGCTGCAGAGCGTAATTGAAGCTTACAGAAACATGGGGATTATCGTTAATTTGGAGGTCATAGGACAGCGCCCTTGTATGGGGGATATAGATGCGGACCATTTTAGCCGCTTGCAAAGCCGTGTTGCTGCAGCAACGGAAAAAGCCACCGGCAAAGCGGCGACATTCCGCTCGAGTTCAACGGATTGCAATATACCGCTTTCAATCGGAATTCCGGCGGTAAGTACAGGGACATATTCAGGGGATTTTTCACATACAAGAAACGAATTTATATACATTTCAAGCTTACCCTGCGGTTTTCAGCTTGCAATGAATGTTATAACAAGTTATCTTCAAGAAACAGTGTGAACGGAATTACCATAGGCAGTTTTTGCCTTTAAGCGGCAATTTCTGCCGCTTTTTTGTTTGAGGGCCGTTATTGCCGATCGGCAAACCGCAAACATTTTAGCTGAGAGAGAGAGACTTGCCATTTCCAATGTTTGAAGTTTCAGAAAAATCATAATAATGGCATACTTCTTGCTCAATAATTAAATCGAATGCATTCAAAAACATCATGAGCAAAGAGGAGGATTTAAATCAAAACTATGAGAATTGGGAGGGAAATATGTATCGTTATATTTTCAATCGGCTTCTTCTTATTATCCCAGTAATAATCGGAGTATCATTTCTGATCTTTGCCATATTGGATCAAGCACCCGGCGATGTTGTTAATGTTATTACCGGGGGAGGCGCTACACAGGAGGAAGTGGAAGAACTTCGTGCCGAGCTTGGACTGGACCGGCCGCTGTTAGTCAGATATGCTGAATACATGGGAGGATTGCTGAGAGGCGACCTGGGAAAGTCATATATATCGGGCAGAAGTGTTTTTGAAGTGTATTCTGAACGTTTGCCGGCGACTCTAAAGCTTGCCGTTGCATCAATACTTGTATCCATAATACTTTCTATTCCGCTTGGTATATATGCAGCGGTGCACAGCGGAAAAATCGGGGATAATGTCAGCATGGTTGCTGCATTACTTGGTTTATCCATGCCGAACTTTTGGCTGGGATTGATTCTGATCATCACATTTTCTTTGCGGTTAAAGCTTTTTCCCTCGGGAGGCGACCATGGGCTGATCAGTTTAGTACTGCCTGCAATTACAATTGGTACGGGCCTTACTGCCACGTTAACCAGAATAACACGCTCATCCATGCTGGATGTTATTCGGCAAGACTACCTGAGGACGGCTCGCGCAAAGGGTGTAAGCGAACGGAAGGTAATAAACAAGCATGCTTTAAAGAATGCCCTTATTCCTATTATCACAATTATCGGCACACAGTTTGGTAATGTAATAGGCGGAGCTGTACTGACAGAAACGGTTTTTGCATGGCCTGGAGTGGGCAGATTGATTATTGATTCTATCTATGCGCGGGATATCCCAATGGTAACCGGCTCTATCATTTTAAAAACCATTACAATCAGTATTGTTTTGTTGGGCGTCGATTTATTGTATGCAGCCGTAGACCCGCGTGTAAGAGCCCAGTATTCAAAAGGAGGTTCCTAAGCATGTCCACCGCCAATACTTTGAAACCAAAGGAACAACTGAAAATCAGTGCATCGAAACGTTATCAAAAACGCAGCCAGGGGGCTGAAATATGGCGCAGGCTCAAAAAAAACAAGGGGGCAATGGTCGGCTTGGCTATCGTTGTCATTTTAGCTCTGATTGCCATATTTGCAGATGTTATCCTGGATTATGATGCGGAGGTTATTAAGCAGAACATTCCTCAGCGTATGCAGCTTCCCAGCAGGGAACACATATTGGGGACAGATGAAGTTGGTCGTGATGTATTCTTTCGTTTATTATACGGCACAAGATTCTCACTTTCTGTCGGTATTGTAGCTGTTGCGATAGCTCTTGCAATTGGTGTTGTCCTGGGCTCAATTGCAGGATATTTCGGTGGAGTAACTGAAGAAATCATTATGAGAGCAACGGATATCTTTGCTTCCATACCAAATATTTTGATGGGCATCGTAATTGTTGCAGCCCTTGGGGCAAGCACGGTAAATCTTATGATTGCGGTTGGAATCAGCAGCGTTCCGCAGTTTATCCGCGTAACACGCGCGGCGGTCCTTACAGTCCGCTATTCTGATTATATTGAAGCTTCCCGGGCGATTGGTCTGAAAGAAGCAAGAATCATATTTGGTCATATTATCCCCAACTGTTTATCCCCTATTATCGTTCAAACGACGCTTCGCGTAGCTTCGGCCATTATTTCAGCTTCTGCGCTGAGCTTCCTGGGGCTTGGCGTGCCGCAGCCATCCCCTGAATGGGGTAGTATGTTGTCCAGCGGACGTCAATATATAAGAACAAACAGTCTCTTAACGTTTTTTCCCGGTCTTGCCATTATGATTACTGTTCTTGCGCTTAATCTTTTAGGTGATGGATTAAGAGATGCGTTGGACCCCAAACTTAGAAGATAAGGAGAATAAGTATAGATGGAAAATAAAAATGTAATTCTTGATATTCAAGATTTGGAAGTGCGTTTTGAAGTTGATGGTGAGATTATCCGGGCTGTAAACGGCGTCAGTCTGACCTTGGAAAAAGGTAAAACCCTTGGTTTGGTTGGTGAAACAGGGGCCGGAAAAACAACGGCTGCTTTAGCGGTAATGCGTCTTGTTCCCGATCCGCCCGGAATCATCGGTAAAGGCAATATTTTACTCAATGGAAAAGATGTCATGGAAATGTCCGTATCTAATCTTGAAAAAATCAGAGGAAAAGAAGTTTCAATGATATTTCAGGATCCTATGACAAGCTTGAATCCTGTTTTTACTGTAGGTGAACAAATTGCAGAGAGTTTGGAAATACATGAACAGCTTTCACCTGCAGATGCAATGATAAAGGCTAAGGAGATGCTTGAACTCGTCGGTATTCCAGGCTATCGTGCAAGTGAATTCCCGTATCAGTTTTCCGGAGGTATGAAACAGCGTGTAGTTATTGCTATTGCTTTAGCTTGCAATCCTCAATTACTCATTGCCGACGAACCTACAACCGCTTTGGATGTTACAATTCAAGCCCAAGTACTTGCGCTTATGAAAGCGCTTAAAGAGAAATACGGTACCGCAATGATAATGATAACCCACGATCTTGGAATTGTTGCGGAAGTCTGCGATGAAGTTGCTGTAATGTATGCCGGCAGGATTATCGAGAAAGGTACTCTTGACCAGGTATTCAACAATACCTTGCATCCATATACCGAAGGTCTGTTTAATTCTTTACCGAATATTAAAAACAGAAAAAGTGAACTGCGTCCGATTCCCGGTCTTATGCCGGATCCGGTAAATTTGCCCCCTGGCTGTGCTTTCGAGCCAAGATGCGCATATGCCAGGGAAGAGTGCGGCCTGCGCATTCCGGACAGCCGTTTTGTCAGTGATCACATCGTTTGCTGTTTAGCCTATGATGATCCAAATTTCCATATCAGGAGAAAGGGCGGAAAAAATGTCGAATAAAGTCCTGGAGGTTCATAATCTAAAAAAATATTTCAAAACATCACGGGGAATGCTTCATGCTGTGGACAATATATCTTTTTCTATCGAACAGGGACGTACTTTAGGCGTGGTTGGTGAGTCAGGCTGCGGCAAATCTACTTGCGGCAGAGTCATACTTCGCCTTTTAGACCCGACAGACGGAAAAATCATTTTTAACGGCAGGGATATAAGCGGGATAAGTCAAAATGAAGTCAGAAAGCTTCGAACTGAAATGCAGATTATTTTTCAAGACCCCTTTTCATCTCTGGATCCGAGGAAAACCGTTAATCAAATAATCAGCGAACCGATTATAGTAAATAAGATTATTAAGAATAAAAAAGCAATAGAAGAAAGAGTGCTGGAGCTCATGGATACAGTTGGCCTTGCGGAACGTCTGATAAATACATATCCCCATGAGCTGGACGGCGGAAGAAGACAACGTATCGGCATAGCCAGAGCTTTGGCAATGAATCCCAAATTCATTGTATGCGACGAGCCTGTTTCTGCTCTTGATGTTTCCATTCAGGCACAAATACTCAATCTATTGCAAAGACTTCAAAAACAATATGGCCTTACATATATGTTCATAACCCATGACCTTGCAGTTGTAAACCATTTTTCGGATGATATTGTCGTCATGTACTTAGGTCAAATTGTTGAGAAAGCCCCTGCTGAAGAGCTATTTGAAAACCCTGCTCATCCATACACAAAAGCCTTGCTTTCAGCAATTCTTATCCCTGAAACGGGTGAAAAGACGGAGCGGTTCCTGCTGAAAGGAGAAATTTCTTCACCTATTGATCCCAAAGATGAATGCAGGTTTTCAAAGCGGTGCCCTTTAGTGGTTGAAAAATGCAGAAACAGTTGCCCGGCCCTTAAGGAAACTGAGCCTGGTCATTTTGTGGCTTGTCACTTGGTATAACAGCATTCGTAAGCACAATGAGCAAACAAAATATAACGTTGAAGGAGTGTATTTATGAAAAAGAGTCTATTACCAATCAGAATTATGGCGCTGACATTATCCATGGTAATTCTTCTGACATTAACGACCGGATGTGGTGCAAAACCGGAAAACGCTTCCCAAACGGCCGATAATAAAGCATCTGAGGAAACAGCTTCTGCTGAGCCTGCCTACAAAAAAGACCTTGTTGTAGCAGCCGGTACAAAGATAACGAATACCGATCCGCAAAGCATTAATAACGTTCAGCATAAACGCTTGTTTCTGCTGACTCATGACACCCTTGCCTATTACGATAATGAAAAGAAGGAGATCATCCCTTCTCTTGCAACCAGCTGGAAAATGTATGACGACAATGTGACCTGGGAATTTAAGCTTCGTGAAGGCGTCAAATTTCACAATGGCGGCAATTTCACAGCCGATGATGTAATTTTTTCATTTGAACGGGGTAAGAAAAGTGCGATTCAATCTGCAAGATTCATGTTTAGCTATATAAAATCCATGGAAGCGGTGGATGACTATACTGTAAAAATCGTACTTGATAAGCCGAATATGGACTGGCTGCAATTGCTGTCTCAACCTGTCATGAGCATTCTCAGCCGCCAAGCCGTTGAAGCCGATGAAAAAAAAGGGCCTGAAATTGGCACTGGCACATGGGTTCATAAAGAATTTGCGGATAGCGACTATGTGTTATTGAGCCGTTTCAACGACTATTGGGGAGAGCTTCCGAAAGCGGAGACCCTGAAGCTGGTAACCATTCCTGAAGATTCAGCCAGGCTGATTGCACTGCAGAATGGTGAAATAGATGTTTGCATTGATCCCAACAATTCGGAGCTGAATATCATATCGGATGACCCAAAACTTGAACTGATACAATATAAAGGCACTAACCTGGTATATTTTGCTTTTAATGTTTCCAAAGCACCCGGCAACGATCAGAAGCTCCGCCAGGCAATTGCATATGCAATAAATTATGATGATGTCATAAAGGCATCCTATGAAGGACTTGCAGAGAAAGCTTCATCTTTCTGGGGCTGGCATCAATACGGATACGCAGAAGATATAGAAGGGTATAATTATGATTTGGAACGGGCAAAAAAACTTATGTCAGAATCGGGATATCCAAATGGAACAAAGCTCGAAATCATGACAAACGGTCAAGCCAGGGTTATTGCCGCACAGGTCATACAGGCTCAGCTTAAGGAAATTGGGGTCGAGGTTGCGATTAATGAAGTGGACAGTGCAGGTTTTACTGCTCAAACAAATGCCGGTGAGCATGAATCTTGCCTTTATGGGATTACATATCTCACCTATGGGGATGATGCGCGTCGTACGTATACCTTTGGCTCAACAACCAATAAATCATTCCAAAACAATGCAAGAATTCATGAACTGATGGATCTTTCACTTGAAGAGCCGGATCCGAAAAAGAGATTAAGCTACTATCATGAATGGCAAGAGATCGCTAATGAAGAGGTTGCGGTTATACCGGTATGCTATCCGCTGGGAGCAATGGGTATCAATAAAAATGTTGACGGTATAGAATATGAGCCCGGCGGAATTCATAATTTCAAAAACCTCTCTGTAGCTGAATAATTTATTGATTGTGAGGATATTATGGATTATAACAAAATGGCGTTGGAATTACACAGAAAGCTGAGAGGAAAAATTGCAGTCGGCAGTAAAGTACCTGTGAAAACAAGAGATGATTTATCAACGGCCTATACCCCCGGTGTAGCGGAACCCTGCCGGGAAATATATAAATTTCCTGAAAAAGTTTATGAGTATACATCAAAGTCAAACCTGATTGCAGTCGTATCCGATGGATCGGCAGTATTAGGGCTCGGGGATATCGGTGCAGCAGCATCCATTCCGGTTATGGAAGGGAAATGTGTTTTATTCAAGGAATTCGGAAATGTAGATGCATTTCCGATCTGCCTTGATACAAAGGATACGGATGAAATTGTAAGAACGGTGAAAATGATGGAACCGGTATTCGGCGGAATCAACCTGGAAGATATTGCAGCCCCGAGATGTTTTGAGATAGAGGAAAGGCTTAAAGAGATCATGAATATCCCTGTATTCCATGACGATCAGCACGGTACGGCCGTTGTTACATCAGCAGCTATTATCAATGCACTTAAACTAGCCGGTAAAAGGATAGAGAATGTAAACGCAGTGATCAACGGTTCGGGTGCGGCAGGCAATTCAATTGCAAAGCTTCTCTTAAACATCGGTATAAAAGATGTTTTGATGTGCGACCGAAAAGGCATCATCAGCAAAAATCGCAAGGATTTGGACAAATATAAGAAAGAGCTTGCAGAGAAAACGAATAAGGGCAGCAGAGACGGAAGTCTGGCTGATGCCATGGCGGGAGCCGATATATTTATCGGGGTATCCGCACCGGGTGTGGTGACAAAAGAAATGGTCGCTTCGATGAATAAAAAATCAATCGTATTACCAATGGCAAACCCGACACCTGAAATCATGCCTGACCTTGCCAAAGAAGCCGGTGCCTTTATCATAGGAACAGGAAGGTCTGATTTTCCGAATCAAGTTAATAATGTCCTTGCATTCCCTGGGATATTCAGAGGTGCATTGGATGTAAGGGCATCGGATATCAATGAAGAGATGAAGCTTGCAGCGGCTTTTGCCTTGGCTGAGTCTGTCGGAGATAATCTTAATGCAGAATTTATTCTTCCAAGACCCTTTGATAAAGGCTACATGGAAAGGGTTGCAGAAGCTGTAAGAAAGGCGGCAGTCAAGTCCAATGTGGCGAGAATCCGGTAATTAAACAGCTTGAGACCTAAGAGACGATGCTTGTTGCTGTCGGTATGAACCTTAAGGAACCGGCAAATTGGCTTTGTTGGTCTGGAAAAGCCGGAGCAAAATCCCGTTAAACGCTTACAAATTTGATAAACCGCATGATAAAAGACCGCTTCAACACATCAAAAGTAACGGTCTTTGTCTGCAAGCAAAGCCTGTGATAGGAGTATCACAGGCTTTGCTGTATAAGAAAACCCCGCGCTAAGCGCGGGGTTCAAAAGAGCTTTCAGCGATGAGGACAATATCAAAAGGAGGTCATTCAAAATGAACGGTACACACAGTTTATCACATGCCAAATGGAATTGTAAATATCACGTAGTAAGAAATAGTTTCTGCAGAAATGGTAAGGAACCATTGCCTTATCGCAGATATAAAAGGAGCTCCGGTTAGGGATCCCATGGCAGCTATTATGATATAATGTTATTGTGTTTGAGTATCACAAGTGAAGATTGAAAATGTGATGGTGTGCAGTTCAAACCAGGAAGTTCTGGACAGAGCGGAGTGGATTGTTATCTCTGTGGTTCCCAAATCCGGTGAAGAAATTCTTCGCCCCTTGTCTTTCCTTGGGGATCACCGCGTGATCAACCTGATGTCGGACCATAAATTGCCTGAGATAGCCAGTTGGATAGGCCGGACCCGAACTCTGGTCCATATGGTTCCTCTTCCTTTTGCAGCTAAAAGGATAGGACCAATTGCAATTTATCCTAACAATAAGGACGTATCGGATCTTTTTGCTCCAATTGGAGAAATCATGGGTGTTGATGATGTGAAACGAATCGAGGCTTTGGCGGCCATAACAGGACTGACGAGCTCTTATTATACACTTTTACTGGAAATAGTGAAATGGCACTCGCTGCTATAAAGGAGCAGGGAGGGTTTGAATCATGGATTCGTGCTCTTGATCCCATTCTGGCTCGTCTTAGGAGGCAGTTATAAGAAAATGAAGTAACAGCCGAATATTATTTATGATATACTAAAACAATTATCTATATAATCCTTAAAGAGTGCTGAAAATTAAATGTACAAATACAGAAAGAATTCCCGTCTTTTATCTGATATAATTGATTTCTGAAAAGGCGTGGATGCGAATGCATGATATGCTCCTAAAAAGGAGGTGCAGAATTGACAGACAAGACTGCTTCAGAGCTAAAAGAATATTTTTCAGGAAGGCGAAAGAGCTTCGACATTCCGCTTGCTCCACAAGGTACGCAGTTTCAAAGGAATGTTTGGGATGCACTCTGCCAAATCCCCTATGGGGAAACACGGACCTATAAGGAAATAGCAAAAGCGATTGGGAAGCCTAATGCAAGTCGTGCGGTAGGGATGGCAAACAATAAAAATTCCATCCTTTTGCTTATTCCCTGCCATCGTGTCATAGGTTCAAACGGTTCACTTGTAGGATATGCCGGTGGAATTGATATAAAAGAAAAGCTTTTACAGCTTGAACAGAATAACAAATTCACGGAGGAATAAACTGTGTAATACAGAATGGGTTTAGATAGGAGAAAATAGCTTATGACAAAGACATATTTTAATCCGGGCTGCGCTTTAAGTATATATAAGCCTGAAATGGAAAATAAAATTTTTAAGTTTTTGAATGAAAACTACGGGGAGATCCAATTGCACAAAATATGCTGTCACCATAATCCACAGCTTGAGGAAGGCTCATTGATTATCAATGTATGTGCCGGTTGTGACAGGCGTTTTCGAAGCTTATATGAGGGAATATCAACAATTTCTGTATGGGAAGTACTTGATGATTTGGGTACATTTCCATATCCTGACTATAAAGGCTTGAAGGTGTCGGTACATGATGCCTGTCCTGTGCGTGAAAAGCCACAAGTACATCAGGCTGTACGCAATTTGCTGGGTAAAATGAACATTGATGTTGTGGAAACAGAGTTCTGCGGTACACGTTCGATATGTTGCGGAGATGATTTTTATCCGAAGCTTCCGATTGAACAGGTTTACCAACAAATGAAGAAACGAGCAGATTCGATGCCTTGCAATGAGGTTTGCGTATACTGTGTTTCTTGTATCAAATCAATGTACATTGGTGGCAAAGCACCAAGACATTTGATAGACCTTCTAATGGGCGAAACAACCGAGCCACAGATATACGATACCGTGCAGTGGCACAAACAATTACAAGACTATATTGATAGGCATTAAGGATAAAGTTTAATGTTTTTGCATGCTATGAATAGGATTTCCAATAGAAACCAGGCCAAACAAGCAGGAAAACGCACAGTAAAAAAAGAAAATATGATAGAGCATGCTTGAGAGTTGGTGGACAATCCGGTGGTTCACTTTCAAAGGCAGCTGGAAAATTAAGAATGAAAATTTCAGTGACAGGGGGGATTATCTACTTAGAAGAGTTGGAGTTATGACATATATTATAAAATGTCTGTCTCGCTGCAGCAAAATTGGATATTTAGGTTTAACAAAAATTATTGGAGGTTATTATGTCTGATACTTCAAAGCCATCAAGAACTAATACCATTGCCCCCAAAGGGGTTATTGTCTCGCTTATTGTTCTGGCAATTGTTGGATTGAGTATAATGGGTGCTTTTCGGTTTAATAGTCCAATTCCGGCAGTAAGTACCACAACAACAGCACAGAATATTGTTTTACCTGGTGAGTTTTCACTTACCTTTCCTGATCAAGGTCAATCCGCCGTTGGGACGGATAATTTAGGAGTGTTAGCCGCTTCTTCGGACCAGACTCCGATTCCGATAGCCAGCGTAGCCAAAATAATGACCGCTTATTTACTTCTACAAGCTCATCCATTGCAGCCAGGCGAAGAAGGACCGACCTTGACAATGACTGCTGAGGATGTCGCCGGTTACAAGTATGCTTTGAAAAATAATCATTCCTATTTACCGGTTACTTTAGGGGAGCGTCTTACTGAGAGACAGCTTCTACAAGGATTGATGCTGCCCTCCGGGAACAATATAGCCGATACATTAGGGCGCTGGGTTGCGGGAACAAATGAAGCATTTGTTGACAAGATGAATGAAACAGCTAAAGCTCTGGGGATGACCAATACACACTATGCAGATGCCAGCGGAGCAAATGAGGCAACAGTGAGCAATGCTGTCGATCAAATTAAAATTGCACAGGCAGCCATGAAGGATCCGGTTTTCCGGGAAATTGTCGCCATGCCGCAAGCAGTTATCCCTGTTGCCGGAAAGGTGTATAATGTAAATTCCATGTTAGGCAAACATGGTATAGTAGGAATTAAAACCGGTTCCGGCGTTATAGCCGGTGGAAACTTTGTATCAGCCGCACCGGTAGCAGATGGAAGTGATAAGCAATATATCATAGCCGCCGTTTTAGGCAGCAGGAGGGCCAATCAAAATCTGAAAAGTGCCCTTGAGGCAAACGCTCAGATTTTGGACCAGGTTCGGCCGCAGTTCAAAACATTTACACTGACGCCGCCAGAAAACGGTTTTGGTAAAATTACTACTCCCTGGCATACGGAAAGTGATTTAGAAGTAAGTGAGCCGATCCGGATCTTTGGCTACCCGGGCATGAAGATAAATTATTCCATTACTCCCCTGGCAATAAAATTACCTGCTGCTCCAGGCTCGGATGTTGCAACTCTGACAATCCAAATGGGAGAAATGTCCAAAACTGTTTCAATGCGCAACACAGTACAAATTGACCCTCCGGGATTCTTGTGGAGATTAATCAGGCATTGATTTTGATTAATAGATTCATTTTCAATAAGCAGAGCGGCATAGCAAAGCTGAGAAAATTGATAATATTTAGGAATTCTTGCTGTTTTCTTTACTGAGGCAGGGTCAAAGGATAAAAATTTAGAATATAATTTATAAATATAGAAGGAATAGAAGCGGTAAAAAATACCATAGGGGTAATTTTTACCGCTTCTATTCTTATATTAAAAGCAAAAATAAATGAAAACAAAAATTAAATATATTATAAAGACCTGAAATGCAACAGTTAAAAATAATTCTGAAAAAAATCTAAATTTGGAATGTTTATTGCAATTAGTATATTTTAAGATTAGTAAGAATATTTGCATTTTATCATGCAAGAAAAGTTTTATTAATCAAAAAATTTATATGCAAATGGAGGAGAATAAAATGAGACTAAAAGGTATTTTTTGCTATTTCTTAATTTTTACTATGATTTTAACTGGTTGCAGTGGAGGCGGTAACAATGCGCCTGCGGCTTCTAATGAGTCAGGTGCAAATAGCGATCAAACTGCTGAAACTGCTGTAAAAGACAGTGTGAATTTTAGTATTAATGCTGAACCTTCTACATTAGATCCACAGAAGGGCAATGATTTATTAACATTTGCAGTTCATTCTCAGATATTTGATACATTGGTTAGAGAGAATGCTGATGGCTCTTTAGTACCTGGATTAGCTGAAAAATGGACAATTTCTGAAGACGGTAAAGAAATAGTTTTTACATTAAGAAATGATGTTAAATTTCATAATGGAGACCTCATGACGGCAGATGATGTGGTTTATTCATTAAATAGAGCTATTACCTCAACGTTTACAAAGAGAATTACAGGTTCAATGGATAAGGCTGAAAAAATTGATGATTCAACTGTAAAATTAGTATTAAAATATTCTTATGGACCAATTTTAGATTGTATTGCGACAACAAATGTGGGAATTGTTCCCCAAAAAGCTGTTGAGGCAAATGAAGAAGGTTTTGCAAGAAATCCAGTTGGAACAGGTCCTTTTAAGTTTAAGGAATGGAATAATGGTGAAAAAATCGTATTTGAAAGCTTCAAAGATTACTATAGAGGCGAAGCAAGTATTAAAAATTTAACCTTTAAAATAATTAGTGATAAAACTTCTGCAGCCGTTGCATTGGAAAACGGAGAGGTAGATGTACTTCTAAGTCCGGATGAAGCTGATCGTAAGAATCTTATAGCAAATGAAAAATTAACATACTATGAAACAGAATCGAATAGTTTTTATTTTGTATCGTTTAATAATGAAACTGGCTTATTTTCAAATAAATTATTGAGAGAAGCAATAAGCTACGCTGTAGATAGAGAGTCTTTAGTAATGGGTGCTTTAGAGGGTAATGGTGCACCTCTTGAATCTGCAATACCAACAAATACTTTTGGATCTCCAGAAAACTTTAAAGGTAATCAATTTGATATAGAAAAGGCTAAGGCATTGCTGGCTGAAGCAGGATATCCCAATGGCTTAACAATAAAAGTTCCTACATTATATCTTAAACCAACAGAAGTGCTGCAAGATCAATTAAGACAAATAGGGATAGTTGCTGAGATTGAACAAATGGAAAGAGGCGCATGGCTGCAGGATGTATATACTGACAATAAATATGAAATTACAGTTGGCAGTTACTCTGCTCTTGTTCCTGATGCAGATCAAATAACTTACAATCGTTATCATGGAGATTTTGTAGGCGGTGGCAATAACATGGTTAGATGCAATATTCCTGAATTGAATAAAGAATTGGATTTAGCCAGGACTTCGCAATCAGTAGATGAAAGAAAAGCAGCTTACTTAAGGGTTAGCGAAATTCTTAGAGATGAATCAGTCTTGATTCCATTATATAGCAGTATGAATGGAATAGCAGCTAATAAAGACCTAAAAGGAGTACAGGCTCATCCTGTTCAAAGAGTCTATGTTTACGATTATTCATGGAAATAATTAACAGGTAGTATTAGTTCAAGCAGATTTATATCTGCTTGAACATTTATATAGGAGGCCAAATGTTAAGATTTATATTTAAAAGACTTTTGATGATAATACCAGTGATAATAGGTATTTCATTCATAATATTCTCTATCATGGCATTAACTCCGGGTGACCCTGCAAGGTTGATACTAGGAGAAAGTGCTTCTCAGACTGATGTTGAATTACTAAGAGAAGAAATGGGACTTAATGATAATTTTCTAATCAGATATGTGGATTATATGAAAGATGTAGTAAGAGGAGATTTTGGTCTTTCATATAGAAATAGGATTCCAGTTTATGATGAGGTGTTTGCTAGATTTCCAAACACATTGGTACTGGCTTTTTGGGGAATTACATTATCTGTGCTTATAGGTGTTCCTATTGGGATAATATCAGCTGTTAAGCAATATTCGATACTTGATACTATGAGCTTAGGGGCAGCACTTGTCTTAGCTTCAATACCAGCTTTCTGGTTAGGGCTTATGCTAATATTATTGTTTTCTTTAAAGTTAAATTTGCTTCCTTCAACGGGAGTAGAAACATGGAAAAATTTTGTATTGCCTTCAATTACATTAGCAGCAGGGACTATGGCTACTTTAATAAGAATGACTCGTTCAACCATGCTTGAAGTAATAAGACAAGATTATATAAGAACGGCCAAAGCTAAAGGTGCGGGGGAACGAAGATTAATATTCAAACACGCTTTAAGGAATGCCTTATTACCTGTAATCACAATAATTGGAATTAATTTTGGCTTTCAGCTTGGTGGAGCAATGATTATAGAAACAGTTTTTGCAATGCCGGGCTTAGGAACATTAATGATTACTTCAGTCAGAATGAAAGACACGCCAATGGTAATGGCATCTGTATTATTTGTTGCGGTTGCTGTAAGCTTAGTAAATTTACTAGTTGATTTGTTATATTCATTTATTGATCCAAGAATTAAGTCACAATACTCAAAGAGTTAGTAGGTGAAAATATGATAAAACAAAAATCAGGCATTAAAAGGAAATATAAAAAAAGAAGTCAAATAAAATCAATTATGTTCAGATATAAGAAAAATAAATTAGCAATGTTTGGGCTTGTAATGCTAATAATAATGATTTTGATTGCTATATTCGCAAATTTTATTGTTGACTATGAGGTAGATGCAGTAAAGCAAGTTATGAAGGAAAGGCTATTAGCACCAAATAAAGATCATATATTTGGTACAGACGCATATGGGCGTGATATTTATGCCAGGATTGTTTTTGGAGCAAGAATTTCATTATTTGTTGGTTTAATAACTATAACCTTGTCACTTGCAGGGGGTGCAATAATTGGTGCAACGGCAGGCTATTACGGAGGTAAAGTAGATAATGTATTGATGAGAATTATGGATATCTTTTTAGCTATACCATCAATACTTTTGGCAATTTCGATTGTAGCTGCATTAGGAGCAGGTTTATTTAACTTGTTGTTAGCTATGAGTATATCTCAAGTTCCGAGGTTCGCAAGAATAGTAAGATCTTCCATTCTTACCATCAAAGACCAGGAGTTTATTGAAGCGGCTAAAGCTTGCGGAACTAAGGACAGCAGAATAATTATCAAACACATTTTACCTAATGCCATAGGTCCAATAATAGTACAAGCAACTTTAACTATGGCTTCCACAATATTAACAATTTCATCTTTAAGTTTTATAGGTCTTGGAATACAAGCTCCAACGCCGGAATGGGGTTCAATGCTTTCGGATGGTAAAAGCCAGATGAGATATTACCCTCATTTGGTAATTATACCGGGAATAGCAATTATGATGGCGGTTATGTCCTTGAACTTGATTGGAGATGGGTTAAGGGATGCTCTGGACCCAAGATTAAAAAATTAAAGTGGAATACTTTATAGGAGTGAAATCATGAGTGAAAAATTATTAGTAATTAATAATTTATTTGTGGATTATGAAACTGATGAAGAAACAGTACATGCGATTAATGGTCTGAATCTAGTTATAAATAAAGGTGAAACATTAGGGTTAGTTGGAGAAACAGGGGCGGGCAAATCGACCACAGCACTGAGTATAATGAAGTTACTTCCGGAAAAGGTTGGTATTATTGAAAGTGGAAGCATTATGCTGGAGGATATTGATATAACAAATACAACAGAAGCAGATATGCGGTTATTAAGAGGAAACAGCATTTCAATGATATTTCAGGATCCTATGACAAGTTTAAATCCAATACTTACTATAGGGGACCAAATTGCCGAGGTGCTGGAATTGCACAGAAAAGATATGAACAAAGAACAGATATCAAAAAAAGTAGATGAGATTTTAGAGCTTGTAGGATTGCCGCCGGAAAGGAAGAGTGAATATCCACATCAATTTTCAGGTGGAATGAAACAGCGTGTAGTTATAGCGATTGCTTTAGCCTGTGAACCTAAATTGCTGTTGGCAGACGAACCGACAACAGCGTTAGATGTTACAATACAAGCGCAGGTATTAGAAATGATGTCAGATCTAAAAGAAAAATTAAATACATCAATGCTGCTAATAACACATGATTTAGGTGTTGTCGCAGAAACCTGCGATAGGGTGGCTATAATGTATGCCGGAGAAATAATTGAACTTGGCACTGATGAGAATATATTTGAATCACAAAATCATCACCCATATACTGTAGGGTTGTTTGGGTCAATTCCAGATTTAACAAAGGTGACTAAGCGGTTAAATCCAATAGATGGCTTGATGCCAGATCCGACAGATTTGCCTGCAGGATGTGTTTTTCATACTCGATGCCCTAAATGTATGGAAATGTGTAAAACTGAAAAGCCAAAAGAAAAAGTAATGGGAAGTCATATGATTAAGTGCCATTTATATGATTAGTAACATATTGTTACTTTGTGTTAGAGAGGAAGGATTAAATGGATACACCTTTAATTCAAACTAAGAATTTAAAAAAATATTTCAAAACTCCAAAAGGAGATCTTCATGCGGTAGATGGGGTAAGCTTAACAATTAATAAGGGTAAAACCCTTGGAATAGTGGGTGAATCTGGCTGCGGAAAATCAACACTTGGCAGGGTTATATTAAGATTAATTGAACCAACAGCTGGAGAAATAATATTTGAGGAAAATGACATATCAAAGTATAACAAAAATCAAATGATGAATATGAGAAAAAATATGCAGCTGATATTTCAAGATCCATATGCATCTTTAAACCCAAGAATGACAATTAGCGAGATAATTGCAGAACCTATAAAGGTATGTAGAACTATAACAAATAAAAATGGCATAGAAGATAAAGTTCAAGAATTAATGGAGACGGTAGGATTGGCCGAAAGACTTATAAACTCATATCCCCACGAACTTGATGGCGGAAGAAGGCAACGTGTGGGAATTGCA